>Ga0310124_10002270_pt1 | contig 13278 bp, 8 predicted proteins | sample CB11b_AW_Bot5_MG_FD_203507 | JGI IMG/M metagenome (GOLD analysis project Ga0310124, IMG submission 203507) | Marine microbial communities from Western Arctic Ocean, Canada - CB11b_AW_Bot5 | ecosystem: Environmental > Aquatic > Marine > Oceanic | place: Canada: Western Arctic Ocean | collected...
CGTAGCAGTGTTCGACCAGCACCGGCCGAATCTTCCGCTCGAAGAAATCGACACCGGGCTCGGTGGCTGAAACCGACCGCACCGCAGCGGACATCACCAGCAGCGTAGGCAGGAGCGTGGGCAGGAGTCGTCGCATGAGACCGCCGATTCTCCCATGGGGATCAGAGCGTGCATAGTGATTCGCGGCTTGCCGGGTCACCGGTCGCCGTTGAGATTTTTCCGCAGCCTGGCCAACAGGCTGGCAATCTGATCATGCACTGCCGGCATCTGAGCCACACACATCAGGCCAGTTGATGCAGTACCTCGTTCAGGGGTTGGTTCTCGAATTGGACCGCCCCGACCGTCTTCAGCAGCGCGCTGCGGACTGCTTCGTCGGCTTCGAATCGATAGCCCGGGCGACGCACACTCAGCGACCCGCCACTCAGGCGTCCTGCGGCGCCCAATTCCAGCACCGCGAGCATCTGCCCCACGTCGACCACCGCTCGGTAGGTTGCGCGTACGACCAGATGACCTCGCACCGTTTCAATCCGGCCGCCTGTACCATCGACTTCCTCCCAGGTGTGATCCGGGAGCGTCATCAGCAATTCCGTAACGCTGTCGGCCACCACCTCGGAAGGGTCTTGAGTTTGCTGGCGAGCGTTGGGTGGTCGAGGCGTCTCGATTCGGCTCGAGGCCACCAGCCGGGCCAGGCTGAAGACTGCCACGTTGTCACTTCGCTCGTGAAGTGCCGATTCGGTCGTCACCACGACCTGGCCATCTCGAATCTCCCATACCAACCTCGACGGTCGGCAGACGAGATCGATTGCCGCCTCGATCGCCACCGCGTCCAGTTGAAATGACACGGCCGACTTCTGCTCATCCAGGTCCACCCCTTCGTCTACGAGGGCGTCCCGGTCCAGCCGCCAGGCGACCCCGACACGATCGAACAGGTCGGCCAGCACAGCAGCGGGTGTCACGTTGCTGGCATGAACTTCGGTGACCAGCTGCAGCTTCGAGCGAATCGCGGCATGAGCCGCCTGCTGCTCGAGCGCGGTTGTGACCCATTCGTCCTGCAGCCGCACGCCGTTCGCCAGGCCATCGGCCGTCTCCTGGCCCGACGGTTGAACACCGGCCTGGACCTCGAACCGTCCCTCTTCATCCGGGGCATCTGCAGACCCGCATCCGCAGATGCCGATCGCCACCACAAGCACAAACCCGAACCGTTGCATGCTCTCATGATAACCACGCCGCTGCCGCCGGTTGCCGATGACTTGGCGATTCGGGCAGGTTGCGTAAGCCACTACTTGGTAATTAAGTATTCAATCCGCCGCAGGCGGTCTGACCCCAGCTCTTAGTCGAAGGTGAGTTGGTGGATGGTGGCGTTGTCCATGGCGTCCCAGTCGACCTGGACGCCCAGGCCGGGGGCGTCGGGGGGGGTGACGTGTCCGTTTTCGGCGGTGCGGATCACGTCGAGCATGCCGTATTCGTACGGTTCGTAGGGGACCGACTGTTCGAAGTAGCTGCAGCAGTCGTTGGCGAGCATCAGGTGCAGGTTGGCCGCGGAGATCAACGTATTGCCCCAGCCCAGGACTTCGCACTTGATCCCTTCGGCCTGGCACAGTTGCAGGGCCTGCCAGGCCGGGGTCAGCCCGCCCAGGCAGGTGATGTCGGTGCGGGCTCGTGTCCAGGCCTTCGAGCGGACCGCGTGGCCGAACGACTGCAGGTCCATGAACCAGTTGCCCGAGGGAATGATGGGGATGTCGACCTGCGAGGTCAGTTGTCGGTAGCCGTCGAGGTCCCAGTCGGGGAAGGGGGCTTCGAACCACGTGAAGTCCAAGTCGGCCAGTTCAGCGGCCACCCTCAGCGCGTCCTCGTGCGAGTAGTTGTTCTCGACATCGTGCATGAAGGCGGTATCGGGGAACGCCTCACGTGCGGCACGGCAGAGTTCGAGATCCTTCTCGGGCAGGCACCAGCAGTGGAACTTCACGGCGGTGAAGCCCATATCGAGTCTCTGCTGGATCAACTCGAGGTAGGCCGGCACGTCGTCCATCAGCGGTGTGCTGGCGTAGGCGGGGATGCTGGTGCGGGTGGCACCCAGCAGTTGGCAGACCGGTTGTTCGGCGAGTTTTCCGGCGAGGTCCCAGAGGGCCACATCGACGACGGCCAGTGAGCCGGGCGAGAGCGGGAAGACTCGGGGCCTGAGGTCGTAGTAGATCTGTTCTCGTTCTCGCGGGTCGCGGCCGATCAGCAGCGGAGCCAGGTGCCTTATCGTCTCGGCCGTGTAGCGGTCGAAGTCGTAGGAGGTGTAATTCGAGACCCCGGCAACACCGTCGACGCCCGCGTCGGTTTCGATCGTCACGACGGTGTTGGTCATGAACTGTTCGGGCAGATCGAACGACCAGGTAAAGCGTTGGACTTCGGGGGCGACCGTGCGGACTACGATGCGGGTGATTTTCATGGAGTCGATGTCGTCGTCGGATGGGCTCGAGCGGGTGATTATGCGTGAGAAGAGCAACGGCGACAACGAACCGACCCGGGTGCGAGTCATCTGTCGTAGAATGAGCACCGGGGATCTGTCATTCTGAGCTTCGTGGGTTTCCGAACTGTCGAGGCCGTTTTTTCCGTGAAGGTCGTGAAGACTGTCTGCCGGTATCTGATGGCCTTGCTGTTGCCGCTGATCGCGGCGCAATCGCTGGCGGCCGGCGAGCCGGTCGGGTTCTGGTCGTTTCAGCCACTGCGGTCGAGTGTTCCGTCGACATCGAATTCGGCCTGGCCGGCCAACTCGATCGATCGGTTCATCCTGGCCCGGATCGAGCAGCAGCGGCTGTTGCCGTCGCAGCGGGCGACTCGCGAGGTCCTGCTTCGTCGAGTGTGCTTCGACCTGCTGGGCCTGCCGCCGACTCGGTTCCAGCGAACCACGTTCGTGCTGGACCGTCGAGGGGGAGCGTGGTCGAGGCTGGTGGATCGTCTTCTGAGTGATCCTCGGCTGGGCGAACGCTGGGGTCGTCACTGGCTGGACGTGGTGCGATTTGCCGAGAGCTACGGGTTCGAGCACGACCTGGACAACCCCAACGCCTTCCACTTCCGTGATTTCGTGATCCGCGCCTTCAACGACGACATGCCGTTTGATCAGTTCGTCGGCTGGCAATTGGCCGGCGACGAGCTGGCAGCCGATGATCCTCTGGCTCGGATGGCCACCGGCTTCCTGGCCGCCGGGGTGCACAACGCGGACATCGCCAAGGTAGGTGTCGAGCAAGAGCGTTCCGACGAACTCGACGACATGGTCAACACCGTCGGCACCTCGCTGCTGGGGCTTTCGATCGGATGTGCAAGGTGCCACGACCACAAGTTCGATCCGATTTCCCAGGAGGAGTATTACCGGTTCGTGGCGATCTTCGAGCGGACGATCCGCGGCGAGGTCCAGCTGTCGACATCCGCGACGAGTGCTTCGGGAGTCCAACCGGTGCTGGTCGCCGGCGAGGGTCTGAAGCCGCTGCCCCGGCTCTACAATCCCGGCCCGGCCTTTTACACCAGGACCTGGTTCCTGCGTCGCGGGAACGTGAAGTTGAAGGATCACGAGGTGCGACCTGGATACCTGGGCGTGTTGCTGGGCGAGGGTGTAAGCGAACGGGAGTTCGGTGTTACCGGCGACCGGGCCCCGGCGAAGGCGGAGGGTTCGACTCTGAGGCGATCGGGGCTAGCCCGCTGGGTGACCGACACCCGCCGCGGCGCCGGAGTGCTGCTGGCTCGGGTGATCGTCAACCGGATCTGGCAGCATCACTTCGGCCGCGGGCTGGTGAGCACCCCCAACGACTTCGGTGAACAGGGTCAGCCCCCATCTCATCCCGGCCTGCTCGACTGGTTATCGTCCGAGTTGATCCGGGTCGGCTGGCGACTGAAGCCGATCCACCGCATGGTGCTCTGCAGCGAGACGTACCGGCAATCGGTGCTGACTGCAGATCGCAGCGATCAGGACGGTTCGCTGTTCCGCGGCCGGGCTCTGAGGCGTCTCGAGGCCGAGTCGATCCGCGACAGCCTGTTGGTGCTGGGCGACCGATTCGACGCACGAATGTTCGGCCCCGGTTCACTTGACTCGAGCAACCCTCGCCGCGCGGTCTACTTTCGGGTCAAGCGGAGCCAGCCCGATCCGTTGATGGCGCTCTTCGACCTGCCCGACACGCTCCAGGGCACCGCGATTCGCTCGACCACGATCGTGTCTCCTCAGGCCCTGGCGTTGCTCAACGGCCCGCTGGTCCGTCGCTCGGCGGCTTCGTTCGCCCGCCGGCTTCGGTTGCATCGACCTCGATCCCGGCTCGCTGTTCTGGCCGCAGACGTGTTCAGCGAGGCGTTGGGTCGCGAGGCGACCTCACACGAGTTGACCGCCGCCAGACAGTTCCTCGACCAGCAGCGGGCCGCCTATGCGAACCTGGCCCGCGGCGGGGATCTCGAGCGCGAGTCGGCGGAGTTGAGCGGGCTGGTGCTGGATCTGACGGCCGCGGGCCTGGCACCCGGTGAGGTGTCTCGCTGGGCCGACCGGCGTGCCGAGAGGACCGGCCTGGTGTTTGTTCCTCGAGGCACCGGCCGTCCTCGGCTGATCGAGCAGGCAACGCCGAGTGGTCAGTCGGCAGTCCTGTTTGGTCCCGGTCCCACGGTTCTCCAGGCCGAGGACAATCCTCGGGTGGAATTCGGCACCGGCGACTTCAGCATCTCGGTCGTCTTCCGTCTGCACCCATCCAGCGGCGGCGGCGTGCAGATTTTGGGCAAGGACTCATTCCCGGGACAGGGCACGTCCCACACCGGCTACTTCTTCCACGAGACCGCCGGCCACCTGAGATTTTCGACTCGCGACCTGAAGAGCGGCAAGGGGCCGGTCAACTACCTGGATTCGCACGGGACGATACGGCGGGGCCGCTGGCACCGAGCCACGGCGGTCCGCAGCGGTCGCAGCGTGAAGTTGTTTCTCGACGACGCGCTGTCGCCGGATCGGATGCTGGTTGAGCCCTCGCCGACCAACACCGACAACGTCGTTCCGCTGAAGCTGGGACTGATCGACGAGAGCATCTCGGGTGCGCTGCACGGCGAGTTGGCCGAGGTCCGCATCTACCGTCGGGCACTGAGCGACGAGCAGGTCCGGCTGCTGCACGCTCGGCAGGGTCGAGAGTACCTGGGTCACGAGCCGGCGGATCCGCTGGACCTGGCCCTGACCGATCTCTGCCAGGCCATCTTCTGTCTCAACGAGTTCTTCTACATCCACTAGCCGGATTCGGCGGCCGTCATGACCGAGTATCCCACCGCCTTTCGAGTGACCGGTTACGGTTCGCGTCGCGACTTCCTGTCGCGGGCCGGGTCGGGTTGCGGCACTCTGGCGTTGGCAAGTCTGCTGGCCGAGCGTGCCACGTCGGCGGCGGATCCTCGAGCCCCCCTGGCTCACCGGTCGGCTCACCACCAACACCCAGCGACCTCGGTCATCTGGCTGTTCATGCACGGGGCACCCAGCCAGGTCGACACCTGGGACTACAAGCCCGAGCTGGCTCGTCGGCACGGCCAGACGGTCGAGGACTTTGATCAGTCGACCGGTTTCTTTGCCGGGGCGGGCGGCCCGATCATGCGATCGCCGTTTTCCTTCCGGCAGTACGGCGATTCGGGGACCTGGTGTTCGGAGCTGTTTTCCCGGACCGCCGCACACAGCGACGAGATGGCGTTTGTCCACTCGTGCTTCGCTCACGAGAACAACCACTCGCCGGCACAGTTCCAGATGAACACCGGGATGGCCCGGATGGGATTCCCCTGCGTGGGGTCGTGGGTGACTTACGGGATGGGGACCGAGAACCAGAACCTGCCGGGTTTCATCGTGATGTACGATTCTCGCGGCCGAGGGACACCCAAGTCGCGTGCCTCGGCCTGGGGTTCGGCGTTCCTGCCCGGCGTCTACCAGGGGACTCCGGTCATCAGCCACGACACCCCGATCGACAACCTGCGACGGCCCGGCCTGCTGACCGACCGCATGCAGCGCCGGCAGTTGGAACTGATCACCCGGCTAAATCGGTTGCACCAGAGTCGTTTGCCGGGACGGGGCGAACTGGAGGCTCGGATCCGCAGTTTCGAACTGGCCTACCGGATGCAGATGGCGGCACCCGAGGCATTGGACCTGTCGCAGGAGACGGCTGCGACCGCGTCGCTGTATGGGCTCGACGACCCGCGCTGCGATCACTTTGGTCGCCAGGCACTGATGGCTCGACGACTGGTCGAACGCGGTGTGCGATTCGTGCAGCTGTACAGCGGCGGGTTCAACAATGACGACTGCTGGGACGGTCACAGCAACATCGACAAGAACCACCGTCAATTCGCTTCAGAGACCGACCGTCCGATCGCGGGGCTGTTGACCGATCTGAAGCAGCGGGGACTGCTGGGGTCGACCCTGGTGATCTGTTGTGGTGAGTTCGGACGGTTGCCGCTGGTGCAGACCGGCGGGACCGGTCGCGATCACAACCCGCTGGCGTTCACGACGTGGATGGCCGGAGGCGGAGTTCGTGGCGGGACGCACTACGGTGCGACCGACGAGATCGGGATGAAGGCGGTCGAGAACCGTGTCAGCGTGCACGATCTGCACGCGACGATCCTGCACCAGTTGGGGCTGGACCACGAGCGTCTGACATTCCGTCACAACAGCCGCGACATCCGGCTGACCGATGTGGCCGGGCGGGTGATCGAGGAGATTGTCGGCTAGAGCGTGCTGCTACCCGGCGGTGGCCGCGGGCAGGTTGATGATCAGCGTGCCGTGGTGCCGCTGGATGTCGTACTTCTTGCCGTCCTGCGTGCCGCTCTTGTCGGGTTCGTCCAGGTTGGTTCTCAAGGTGTAGCGACCCGCCTTGGCGACGGGGAACGAGGCCATGCCGTTCTTGTCGGTCTTGAGTTTGGCCTTGTAGCCACCGGCTCCACGGATGGCCACCGGCCGGCCGGCCGGCCGGCCAGCGGCTTGCCGTGCCAGAGCACCTGGAACTTGAACGTGGTCCCGGTCGATTGCGGAACGACTTCCAATGCCAGGTGGGGTGCTCGTGCGAGCGCCTTGAGGCTTTCGGAGCTGGTGAACTCGATGTGACGGGCGTAGTAGTGCAGCAGCACGTCGGTCTTGCCGTAGCGATAGACGCCCCACATGCCGAAGGAGTCGATGCTGCGAGGCCCCTTGGTGGGCAGCGTGGCCCTCAGCCACCGCTTGCCCGGCTTCTTGGCCACGTCGAGCTTCAGGGCCTTGGGTTTCTCGGCGGTGCGGATCCAGGTCTTGCCCCGCTTGATGAACGGGTCGAGGTACTGACCGTCGCCGGGTCCGGGGCCTCCTTCGAAGTAGATATTCGTCGTCCCGTGCTCACCGGTCTTGGTGTCGACGGTGACCCACAGGTAATGGGCCCAGGCCGTGGAAGTGCTCAGGGCGACGACCAGCAGGGTGGGGATCAGCAGCGAAAGTGATCGGCGTGTCATGGATGTGCTCACCGTCTGGGGGCCGGGATCTGAAACTACAGAGGCCGAGTTATCACCGATCCGATTCGCCGATCGCAACCATCGGGTTCGAATTGTCTCCCCGAAGTTCTACTAGTGTTCGGTCAGGTCTGAGTTTTGGTGTACAAGGTGGCCATCGCTTGGATCCCCGGGGTGGAAACCCCGGGATCAACGAGGCGTCGACTGGCGATTTAAGACCGATGACACCCGCATCAAACTAGAAACGCCTCTACCCAAAACTAATGGCCTGACAGAGCACTAGCGGTGGACCTGGAACCACTTCAGCACGTGGGCCACCTTGACCATCAGTCGGCTGGGCCGGGCGACGATGCCGTGGCCGGCTCCGGGGATGCGGACCATCATCGTTTCGACGCCCCTGAGCTTCAGGGCCTGGTAGAACTGCTCGGACTCGGAAATCGGCGTGCGATAGTCGTCCTCGCCGGTCAGCAGCATCGTCGGCGTGGTGACGTGGCCGACGAGCGAAATTGGTGAGCGGGCCAGGTACGTCTCGGGCTCCTCCCACGGCATGTGATGGAACCAGTAGCGGGCGATACCGGGGTAGGCGTCGGTGACGCCGATGAAGCTGTGCCAGTTGATGACCGGTTTCTGTGCGACCGCCGCCTGGAACCTCCCGGTCTTGCCGACGACCCATGCGGTGAGAATCCCGCCGCCACTGCCTCCGGTAATGTACTGCCGGTCCGTGTCGGCCCAGCCGCGATCGATCAGCACATCGAGGCCGGACATCATGTCCTGGAAATCGCCTTCGCACGGGTAGTTGTGGTCGATCAGGTCGGCGAACGCCTGGCCGTAGCCGGTGCTGCCTCGCGGGTTGGTATAGAGCACGATGTAGCCGGCGGCTGCGTAGAGTTGGATTTCGAACGAGAATCGCTCGCCGTAATTCGCAAACGGGCCGCCGTGGATTTCGAGCATCACCGGCAGCGGCTTCGACGTCTTGGTTCTCGCCTTGGAGTCGAAGCCCGGCGGCGTGACGACCCAGCCGTGGATCACTCGGCCATCGAACGTCGACTTGTAGGTGAGTGGCTCGGTGCGGGCGAGCTGGCGTTGGGAGAAGAGGTCGTGGTTGAGCCGGGTGATGAGTCGGGCGGGCCGACCGCGCCGGGCAATCGCCACCTCGGCGGGGTATTCGGGCCGGGTCTGGGTGTAGGCGATGGTGCCGAGACGTGAGACGGAGAACGAGCCGCTGGTGTAGGGGCGGCCGATGGTGGTGCCGCCGATGTTGGTGGCGACCTGTGTGACCTGGTCGGGCTTCTTCAGAGTCACGAAGCCGATCCGGGTGATGCCGTGGTCGTCGTACTGGAAGAACAGGCCCGAGCTGTCGGCGGCCCAGGTGGGGGACGACACGGAACGATCCAGTGACGCGGCCAGCCTGCGTGGCGTGTCGCCGGGCTTGTCGAGTCGGCCGACGCTCAACTCATCGATCTGGTAGCTCTTGCTGGTGTCGCGATATCCCAGGTAGGCGACCCACTTGCCGTCGGGCGAGACGGCGGGGGCGTGGTCGGGACCCTGGCGGTCGGTGAGCATGGTGATCGTGCCATCGGCGAGGGCGACGGCGTAGAGGTCGGATCGGCGGGTCTGCAGTTGCCAGTCGGGTCGTCGCGTGGCGGAGAAGATGATCCGGCTCGAGTCGGGGGTGAACGCCAGGCGGCCCGAGTGGTTGTAATCGCCGGAGGTCAGTTGTCGGGGTCGGCCTCCCTCGGCGGCGACGATGAAGATGTGCGTGAACCCCGGCTCGAGATAGCCCTTGCCGTCGGCCCGGTACCGGACCTGGTCGAACACCCGGGCCGGCTTGGCCCAGGTCGCGCCCTGGGGAGCAGAGGGCACCGTGGCGAACGGCTTGGCCGGGGCGGAGACGAACATGCTGAAGGCGAGTTGTCGGCCGTCGGGGGACCAGGTGATGGATCCCGGTGAACGCTCGAGCTGGGCGACTCGCGAGGTTTGTCCCGAATCGACCCAGCGGACGATCAGCTGCTTGCCCGATTCGCCGCTCCGGGAGTAGGCGAGCCGCTTGCCGTCGGGGGACCAGGTGGCCCCGGAGGCTACGATCGAGTCATCGAGCAGGGGACGGTGGTTGGAGCCGTCGCTGTCGATGGTCCAGAGTCGGCCGCGGACGCGGTCGGTCATGATGTCCATCGAGTTGCGGGTGTAGACCACCTGCTTGCCATCGGGGGAGATCTGGGGGTTGGAGGCGAATTCGAGCGCGAAGGCGTCGATCAACTCCAGCGGCTTGGCCGCTTTGCCGTCATTCGAGGTGATTGCCAGGGCCAGGGCGAGGGCAGCGATCCTGAGTGGGCGGGTCATCGAGGTCTCGTATTGTGAGAGTTGAGCGGATCTCTGGGGGGCTCGATCGGTCCTACGCGCGGACCAATCGAGCGGCGAGGTTGTTCTGGCCGCCGACGTCGGTGAGTCGTCGGTAGCGGCCTTCAAAGAGGTAGGTCAGTTCTTCGTGGTCGATGCCCATCAGGCCCAGCATCGTGGCGTGCAGGTCGTTGACGTGCACCTTGTCGTGGATGGCGGCGAAGCCGAAGTCGTCGGTGGCTCCGATCGTCTTGCCTCCCCGGATTCCTCCACCGGCCAGGAACGCGCTGAATCCGTACGGGTGGTGGTCTCGGCCGTTGGATCCCTGCTTGATCGGCGTCCGACCGAATTCTCCGACCCAGACCAGCAGTGTCGTTTCGAGCAGTCCTCGTTGTTCGAGGTCGCTGATCAACCCGGCGATCGGCTGGTCGACCTTCTTGCCCTGCGTGGTGTGGTTGCCCTGTGTGTCGCCGTGAGCGTCCCAGCCTCCACAGATCAGCTGCACGTAGCGAACACCTCGTTCGACCATCCTGCGTCCCATCAGGCACATCTTGCCGAAGCGGTCCGACGGCTTGCCGTCGCCGATGCCATAGAGGTCCTGTGTGGGTCGGGTTTCGCTGCTGAGGTCGATCAGTTCCGGAGCGGCCGACTGCATGCGGAAGGCGAGTTCGTAGTTCGAGATGCGGGCATCGAGCCTCGAGTCGCCGGGTCGGGTCTCTCGGTGCAGCCGGTTCCAGGCGTTGATCTGGTCGAGCAGTCGACGTTGTTCTGAGGCGGAGATGGACTTGTGACGAGTGAGATTCTGGATCGGGGCGCCCTCGATCCGCATGTCGGTTCCCTGGTAGACGGCGGGCAGGAACCCCGAGCTGTACATCGACGCGCCGTTGCGGAAGATGCCGTCGGTCATCGCGATGTAGGCCGGCAGGTTCTGGCTCTGGCAGCCCAACCCATAGACGACCCAGGCACCGGCGCTGGGGTGCCCCAGCAGTTGGGTCCCCGAGTGCATCATGATCATCGCCGAGCCGTGGATGAACAGGTCGTGGTGCATCGAGCGGATGATGGCGAGCTTGTCGGCGTGTCGGGCGAGTTGGGGAAAGATGCTGGAGATTTCCAGTCCGCTTTCGCCGTACTTCTTGAATTCGAAACGCGGCGCCATCACGGTGGCGTCGGCGGTGTTGATCTGTGCGAGGTCGTAGTCCTGGAGGTCCTTGGGAAGCAGTTTGCCGTCGAACTTCTTCATCACCGGCTTGGGGTCGAAGGTTTCCAGTTGGCTGGGCCCGCCCTGCATGAACAGGAAGATCACGTTGCGGGCTGTGCCGGGCAGGTGAGGCGATTGGGCCGCGAGTGGAGCGACGTCGCGGCCCGAGTCGGCCTGGGACTGTTGCAGAAGCAGGTCACCCAGCGCGAGGGCTCCGAAGCCCAGGCCACCGGTTTCCAGGAAGTCACGTCGTGAGTGCATGGGTTCAGTCGACAAAGGCGAATTCGTTGAGATTGAACAGAGCGAGGCAGAACTTGGCGAGTGCCCGCCGCCTGGGCGGGGGCAGTTTCTTGAGCGTCTCGGGCGGGTCTTCGAGCGGGACCCCTTTGGAGGCGGCGAGCGAATCGAGCAGCGTGAGCGCCGAGTCGGATTCGGCGTCGCTGGGTGGCCGGGCCAGCGCGATCTGCCAGGCGAGCTGGACCTGCCGCTTGGGATCGGGTCCCGCTTCGGCGGCGACTCGACCGGCCAACTGCGTGGCCTGGCGGATCACCGAGCCGTTGTTGAGGCTCCAGAGTGCCTGGGGTGCGACGGTGGTCACATCGCGAACGGGGCAGCTGACGGAGGTGACCGGAGTATCGAAGACCTCGAACATCGGGAACTTGAAGTTGCGTCGGACCATGATGTAGAGTCCGCGGCGTGTGTGCTGGGCGGGGTCGGCCGAGACGGTCCAGTGCCACTTGTTTCGCAGCGAGGCGATCTCATCGGCTGCCAGCGGCGGGACGACCGGCGGTCCGCCGAAGGCTCGGTTGAGTGTCCCGGCGGTGGCGTGGATCGAGTCCCACAGGGCTTCGGCCTCGAGCCGCCTGCGGTTGGCTCGCCACAGCAACCGGTTGTCGGGGTCGTCGAGCAGGTGCTGTTTTGAGGCGAAGCGGCTGCTGCGTCGGTAGGTGGCGGAGTTCATGATCCGCCGGTGCAGGTTCTTGATCTGCCAGCCGTCGGCGACGAAGCCGGTGGCGAGCCAGTCGAGCAATTGGGGGTGCGAGGGGCGTTGTCCCATCTTGCCGAAGTCGTTGGAGGTTTCGACGATGCCTTTACCAAAGTGCCACTGCCAGATGCGGTTGACGAAGACCCGGGCGGTCAGCGGGTGGTCGGCCCGGGTCAGCCACAGGGCCAGTTGCTTGCGGCTGCCGAAGGGGCGGTTGAGCTGTGCGGGCGTGTCGGTGGCGCGGGCCAGCACAACCGGCAGCGCGGGGGTCATTTTCGCACCCGGCGTCTTGAGTTCACCTCGGATCAGCAGGTGGATCGGGGGGATCAGTGCCGGGTGACGTCTCGCGAGCACTCGAGCGATCGGCTTGTGCATCAGCCCGGCGTAGTCGACGGCGAACTGTCCGGCGGCCTTTTCGGGCAGTGCGAGCACCGAGTGGGCGACGGCGTTGAGCAGTTCCTGTTTCTGCTTGGCCTGTTCGGGAGTCAACTTCTTGCCGGCGTGTTGTTTTTCGAAGAGCCGGTAGGCACGTCGGGCGCGTTCGACGGCGATCACTCGAGGGTAGGACTGCCTCCAGTCGGCTTCTTCCATCGCCGTCCACAGCGGCAATTCGACTTCGCGGGCGGTGGCGAATACGGCGTGCATCGCGAAGTAGTCGGCCTGCGTGAACGGGTCGAACTTGTGTTCGTGACACCGGGCGCACCCCAGCGTGACTCCCATGAAGACCGAGGCGGTGTTGTCGACCCAGTCGATGGTGGCCTCGTAGTGCAGCCGCCGGGCGTCGAGTGCGGATTCGTGGACCTGGGGTCCCAGCGTGTAGAAGCCGGTGCCGATGCGGGCTTCGAGGTGGCGGCGTTTGAGGTCCGAGACCTTATAGACCTTGCGGGGGTCCAGATCGAGGTTGTCGGGCCAGATCTCGTCGGCGGCGATCTGTTCCTGGACGAAGATGTCATACCGCTTGTCGTCGTTGAAACTCTTGACGACGTAGTCTCGGTACCGCCACGCATTGCGGTAGTAGATGTCGGTTTCGTATCCGCCGCTGTCGGCGTAGCGAGCGACATCGAGCCAGTGTCGGCCCCAGCGTTCGCCGTAGTGCCGCGACTTCAGCAGCCGGTCGATCAGTCGCTGCCAGGCCTCCGGCCTTGTATCGGCCAGGAACTCGGCGGCTGCCTGGGGTGAGGGAGGCAGTCCCAGCAGGTCGAAGTGGGCTCGGCGGAGCAGCGTCAGCCGATCGGCTTCACCGGCGGGCTTCAGTCCGGCGTCCTGGAGGCGTTTGAAGACGAACTGGTCGATCGGGTTGCGGACC
>Ga0310124_10002273_pt1 | contig 13266 bp, 12 predicted proteins | sample CB11b_AW_Bot5_MG_FD_203507 | JGI IMG/M metagenome (GOLD analysis project Ga0310124, IMG submission 203507) | Marine microbial communities from Western Arctic Ocean, Canada - CB11b_AW_Bot5 | ecosystem: Environmental > Aquatic > Marine > Oceanic | place: Canada: Western Arctic Ocean | collected...
AGGAAGATTGGAAATAGGAGGGAGTGATGTACAAAATTTAGCACAAAAGTATGGTACCCCTTTTTATTTATTTGATAGTGAGCATGTTGAGAATGTGTGTGATACCTATAATACAGAATTTATGAGGAGGTATCAAAATACACAGGTAGTTTATGGCTCTAAGGCATTTGCTAATAAATCAATATTTAAAATTATATTGGATAAAGGACTAGGTGTTGATGTTGTTTCAGGCGGAGAATTGACATTAGCAATTCTATGTGGGATAAATCCTGAAAAGATATATTTTCATGGAAATAATAAAACAGAAACTGAACTTAAATTAGCGCAAGAAGCAGGATTAAGTAAAATTGTAGTAGATAGTTTTTATGAATTGGAATTATTAAATTCTTTATCTAAAAACAATGAAGTAAAACAAGATATTTTAATTAGATTATCTCCTGCTATAGAACTTGATGAAAGAACTCACAAATATACAACTACTGGTATTTTAGACAGTAAATTCGGATTTGCGATTGATAATGGAGATGCTGAAAAAGCCATTAATTTAATTGAAAGTATGAATAATTTAAATCTTATAGGAATTCATTTTCACTTAGGTTCACCTTTGTTTAGTACAGCCCCCTATGTATTGGGTATAAAGAAAGTGATTGAATTTTTATCTCAATTTAAAAATTTAAAATTAAAAGAATTTAGCCCCGGGGGAGGTTTCGCTGTACCTTATACTGTTGAAGATAAACCCCCATCAGTGGAAGAGTATGCTGAAGCAATTTGTAATACTTTAAATGAGTCTTTGGATTTTTTTAATATGTCAAAGCCTAAATTAATAATAGAACCCGGCAGAGCAATCACAGGGCCTGCAGGAGTTGCAATATATACTGTTGGGGCAATTAAAAATATAGAAAATGTAAGAAAGTATATTTCTGTAGATGGAGGCATGGGGGATAATATTCGCCCTGCTTTATATGGAGCAAAGTATGAAGCGGTTGTTATTAATAGATTATGGGATGAAAGACCTAAAGAGAAAGTGACTATTGTAGGAAAATATTGTGAATCAGGAGATATTTTAGTCAAAGATATATTGTTACCTGAAATTAAGTCAGGAGATATCATAGCGATACCTGTTTCTGGAGCTTATTCTACATCTATGGCAAGTAATTATAATATGAATCCAAGACCAGTTATTATTTCTGTTAAAGATGGGATGGATTCAATAATTAGAAAAAGAGAGTCCCTGTCAGATTTATTTAAAATGGATGTGTAAATTGCTATTGAATAAAATAAAATCATTTTCAAATTTCAGTGAAGAACTTCTTGAAAATATTTTAATCAATTTATCATATAATTATTCTTCTAAACCATTAATAATTGTCGGGACCAGATATGATGGTGTTTATGAATTACTTAGAATTATAGCTTCATTTTATTTGTGTTCAGAAAAATGCTTGGTTAATAATTTATATTGTAAAAGCTGTACTATAATAATTGATAATAAGTATCCTGATTTTCATTTAATTTCATCAAATGATTCCATTCCTTATAATTATTCCATCAAATCTGAAACCGTAGAAGATTATATTATACGAAATTCATATTTAAGTTCTGTAAATCCTGAAGGAAAAGTACTTGCAGTAGAGGATGCTGATTGTATGACAAAGCAAGCATCTAATGCATTATTGAAATTATTTGAAGAATCTTTAACACAAAAACTTATTATATTGACCACCTCAGATATAAAAAAAATTCCAAATACTATTGTTTCAAGATGCGAAGTTTATAATTTATCAAATTTTTCATATTCGAAATTTTTAAATATTGCATCTTTGAATAAGAAATTAGATAAAGAATTGATTGATAAAATTTGGTTTGTATCAAGGGGTAAAATTTGGCTGACTTTGCTTTTATTTGATGATATAGATTTGTTAATTAAATTTGATGTAGAAGTTAAACAATTTATGGATTTTATCTTTTCTCCAATGTCTTTTAAACTTTCAAACTCTGAGAAATACTTAAATTTATTAAAAGAGGATTATTTATATTTTAATTATTTAATTGAGATCAGTATTGAGATTATAAAAGATGTAATTTTAAATAAAAATATTAATGAAAAAAGTAATTTAATAACAATATATGATAATAAAAATATGCTTAATTCAAATAATCATATTTTACTAAGAGCAATAAATAATTTAAGTTCAATCGATTTTTATTTAAAATCTAATATAAATCCATCTATAGTTATTGATAATTTAATATTCTCTTTATAATTATTGTATTTTCAGGACCTTTTTATTGATTCACAATTTATTGTATGTGAAGGCTATCTATTCAATAGTTCTATAGAAGAGATAATAAAGACACCTTATTATTTACGTAATAATTGTTTATTTGAATAAAAAAGGCGACCATGATGTTTGGATATTGTTTGAATATTTTAAAATATGTGTATTAAGATTGGGGGTAGATGGTTTTTTTATCAATTTCATTTTTGCTTCTTCTGGAGTTCTTCCGGCTTTTTTATGGTTACAATCCGTACATGCAGTTGCCACATTATTCCAACTGTGATTCCCATTTCTTGATTTAGGTATTATATGATCTATAGTTAATTTCTTTTTTGTATTTTTGCAATATTGACAAGTAAAGTTGTCTCTAGCAAAAATTCCAAATCGAGAAATTTTTTTTTCATAAGGTCTTTTAATATATTTTAATATTTTAATTACGGAAGGCACAAGAAATGATTTATTTATAGATTTAATGGAATTATCACTATTTATAACTGTTTCAGCTTTGTCAGAAAAGAGTAATACTATAGCTCTTTTTGCAAGGCAAATCCCTAATGGAGTGTAATCCTGGTTAAGTATTAATACTGGAGCATTTATACCTGATTTTCTTGTTTGTATATTTGTTGTTTCTAAAATATTCATACAGATTTTATTTAATCTAGATTATTATTTAAAATTTCATATGAATTAGAAAATGATAATGGGATGAATGGTGATTTGTGAAGATTTAATGAATTTATTATTTTCATAGAATTTGATGATATACGAGAGTGGATAACTTGTTTTTCTATATTATTGATTTTATTTTTTACGAATGGTGTTTTCATAGCATAGTTCGTAATTATATTTGAATTAGATACTTCAAAATGGTAGGTTATTCTAGATAAGGATATGATTGATATGGTTATTATTACAAACGCAAAGATAACTCCAATAATTATTCCCCCTATCCTATCTATTAATGCTGAAAAACCAAAAGTAGCTAAAGATAAAATTGTTTTTAAAGGTCTTGTTAAGAAGCTTGTTATTAATATGCATACAAGTATTAATATGAAATAAATAATTCCTGAAATAATATTTTTATCTAGGCTGACATCAGGCAAAACTTTTGTTATTGTCGGAGTAAATATTCCAGATAAAACCCATCCAATTAAACATGCTACAAAAAATAATGCTATTTTAATTAACCCGTTTTTGAATCCGTAGAAAATTAGAATTAATAACAGTAATCCAAATATAATATCTAATAAATTCATTATTTTGCTTTTGGTTCTTGTTTTGGCATGGGGTTAATCAATTCTTTAGCAAGTGAAATTGGGAGAACGTTTGATAATTCTTCTACACTCCATACACCGCTTTTATTTATAGAATGTATAACATGCCTTGGGGAATATAATGACATATTCCACCCAAAGGTTCCAAATACTTGGCCTGTAATTTCACCGCCTTGCTCAGTACATAAATAAGTAATCTTAGGTGCGTTATTTTCAACGTCATTAGCTTCTGGCGGCTCATCACTTGATGGCATCTCTTGTACATCAGTACCTTTCTTTTTTGCATCTAAAGCTTTTCTAAGGTCTCTGGTTGTCTGGGGCACAGATTGTGTCATTCTTGAAGTTCCTCCAGGATATATTGAATTTATATTTATTCCATAATCTGATACTTCACTTGCTACAGCTCTTGAAAATCCAACTATACCTTCTTTAGCTGCTGCATAATTTGCTTGTCCTGATGCTCCAAGGCCTGATGAAGATGCACATAATACTATCCTGCCGTATCGATTGGGCAACATTTTGTCTATTGAGTGTTTTACCATATTAAATGTACCTTTTAAATGTACTTGAATAACAGAATCCCATTCTTCTTCGGTCATATTAAAAATCATTCGATCTCGTAATATACCTGCGCAATTTACTAATATATCTAATTTCCCAAAATTATCCATAGCACAGTTAATAATTTGTTTTGATGATTGAAATTCTGAAACAGAATCGGAATTAGCTACAGCACTTCCTCCATTTTCATTGATATATTCTACTACTTCATCTGCCGGTTGCTTTGAATCCCCTGTTCCGTCTAAATTTGCGCCTAAATCGTTTACAACTATTGAGGCTCCTTCTTTAGCCATTAATTCAGCGACTGCTTTTCCTATACCCCGGCCTGCTCCTGTTATTATAGCTACTCTATCTTCTAATCTTCTCATAATCATTTCTCCTTTTATTGTTGGGTTTATTAGAATCCAATACCAAAAGTTTTAGGAACTAACTGTTCCATTTCTGCCATTTCAAAAACGCCTGCTTTATATATTCTTTTATCTGGTGATGGGTTGGAATATACATAAATACTGCCTCCATTAACCCCAAATACATATCCATTGACATTCGGAAGGAATTCAGTAGATAAGCAAACAGCCAAACTAGCTACATTTTCTGGGCCATCTTCTGTGGTTGGGTTCCATTCTAATGATGGATCAGATATTCCTATCCCAGCTTTGTCATCTGAATTTGAAGTCATTAATTCTGATGATAGATAAGATTCTACTGTTCCAGCATGCAATCTGGTTTTAGCTATAGGGGAAATAGCATTTGCTGTCACCCCGTATTTTCCTAAATCTGTAGCTATTGTTCTTGTTAATCCTATTATTCCTTCTGAGGCAGCAGCATTATTAGATTTTCCTATTTCACCGAGGCCTGCATCTGAAGTTAAATTTACCACTCTCCCACTTCTTTGTTGCCTAAATAAAATAGCAGCAAATTTTGTAGGTGCAAACATGCCTTTTAAATTATTATCAATTACTGTATCAAAATCTTTTTGTGACATCTGAAATAGTAATCTATTGTTTGCTATTCCAACTGAATTGATTAAAATATCTATTTTCCCGAATGAGTCTATACAGTTTTGTATACAGTTTTCAGCTTCTGACATAATGCTTACATTATTATAATCTGCTTTAGCATTACCTTTTTTTGAATTTATTTCTTCAACAGTAAAGTCAGCAGGATCTTTTGAATGTCCTGTACCGTCAATTTCACAACCGATATCATTTACAATAACATTGGCTCCTTCTTCAGCAAGTTTTTTTGCAATTGCTTTTCCAATACCTCTTCCACCGCCAGTTACTACAGCTGATTTACCTTTTAATATGGCCATTATTGCCTCCTTTTATACTTGAATTTAATTATACAAAATATTAACTGAAAGCTGTGATATATTTGCTTATTTTAATTTAAATATTCATTTATTTCATTTTTTATATTAGAATAACTAATGTAATAATTAATTTTGTTGTAGGTGTAATAATGGATTTTCAAGAAAATACAGTCTTATCTAATGTTTCTTTTGATGTAGTAGGTACTCGGCCGATAAGACCTGACGGATCAGATAAAGTAACAGGATTGGCAAAGTATGGTGCAGATATATATCCTACTAATTACATACATGGCAAAGTTCTAAGAAGCCCATATGCTCATGCAAAAATTATTTCTATTGATATAAGTGATGCTGAAAAATTGGATGGGGTAATTTCTATAGTTACTCATGACGATTTTCCTGAGTCTAAAACTAAAGATTTAAAATATTTAAGAGAGAACAGTTTAGCTAAAGATAAAGTTTTATATGTGGGGCATGCTATAGTTGGAGTTGCTGCAATCAGTCCTCATATTGCTGAGGAAGCGTTGGAGTTAATTAAAGTTGAATATGAAAGTTTAGATCCAGTTATAACTGCTCCATTTGGCTCCGCTGATGAATCTCCAATTTTACATGATGATTTAAGAACAGATTTATTTGGAGAACAAAAAGATGGATTAACAAATATTGCAAGTAGATTTAAACATGAAATAGGGGATATACAAAAAGGATTTCAGGAATCTGACATCATTATAGAAAAAGAATTTAATACAGCTACTGTCCATCAAGGATATATTGAACCAATGAATGTAACAGCTCACTGGAATAATGATAGCAGAGTTCATATATGGATAAGTACTCAAGGGCCTTTTCAGATAAGAGAAGAAACAGCCAAAGCTTTAGGTGTGAGAACATCACAGATAAAAGTTACCCCCATGGAAATTGGTGGAGGTTTTGGTGGTAAATTTCCTTTATATCAAGAACCGGTAGCAGTTTTGTTATCTCAAAAAAGTGGGAAACCGGTAAAAATAATTATGACAAGAAAAGAAGTTTTTGAGGGAACAGGACCAACTTCAGGATCGTATATTAAATGTAAAATTGGCGCTACAAAAGAAGGTAAAATTGTTGCAGCAGAAGGTTATTTAGCTTATGAAGCCGGTGCATATCCCGGATCTCCTGTAGAAGCGGGTGGTAAGTGTATGTTTGCTTGTTATGATATTCCAAATGTTGTAGTTGAAGGAATAGATGTTGTTGTAAATAAACCAAAAACTGCTGCTTATAGAGCTCCTGGTGCGACTAATTCAACACTTGCAACTGAAACGATTATTGATGAGATAGCTAAAAATTTATCATTAGATCCAATTGATCTTAGGCTTATGAATGCTTCAAAGGAAGGTACTAGGCGAGCAGATGGACCAAAATTTCCTAAGATTGGATGTATAGAAATATTAGAAGCAATGAAAAATCACCCACATTGGAATTCTCCTATTGAGGAGGAAAATATGGGAAGAGGAATTGCAATTGGATTTTGGTTTAATGGCGGTGGTCCTTCTAATAGTTCTATAGGTGTTAATCAAGACGGAACAATAAACTTAGTAGAAGGATCTCCTGATATAGGTGGTTCCAGGGCTTCTATAGCTATGCAGGCTGCTGAAGTTTTAGGAATAGATTATAAAGATGTTTACCCAAGTGTAACTCATACAGATAATTTAGGTTATTCAGGTGGTACCGGGGGTAGCAGAACAACATTTGCGACAGGATGGGCTGCAATTGAAGCTGCAAGAGATGTAAAACAACAAATGATAACTAGAGCAGCAAAAATATGGGGTATAGAAGAAGAAGATATTGAATTAAAAGATGGTGTGTTTATATCAAATTCTGATTCAGAGTTAAAACTTAGTTTTAAAGAGTTAGCATCAATGTTAATTGATACAGGTGGCCCTGTTACAGGAAAAGGAAATATTTCACCTACTGGAGTTGGAGGTTCATTTGCAGGTAATATAGTAGATATTAAATTAGATGATGAAACTGGAAAAATTGATATCGTGAGATTTACAGCTTTCCAGGATGCAGGAAAAGCAATTCATCCAAGTTATGTTGAAGGGCAAATGCAAGGAGGCAGTGTTCAGGGTATAGGATGGGCAATAAATGAAGAATATTTTTATGATAAGAATGGTGATTTGAAAAACTCTACTTTTTTGGATTATAGAATGCCTACAAGTTTGGATTTGCCTATGATAGATACTGTTATTGTTGAAGTAGCTAATCCCGGACATCCTTACGGAGTTAGAGGAGTTGGTGAAGCAAATATTATCCCACCTCCTGCTGCAATAGCTAACGCATTATATGATGCATCAGGTCTAAGAATGAATGTATTGCCTATGAGTCCTTCAGTTGTGATGGAAAATTTGCTTAATAATTCTTAAAATTGGGATATTGTAAATACTACTAATGGTGCAAATAGTAATCCCGGGATAAGGTCTGCTGATGGTATTTTCTTTATATTGAGTAATCTGAAACCTATAGATAAAATCATTAAACCTCCGGTTGAAGTTAGTTCTTTGATCATTTCATCATTCAAAAATGTATTGCCTATTATAAGTGAAAGGAATGTAAAAAACCCCTGTACTATCACTACAGATAACGAACTAAATAACACACCTATTCCCATTGTACCTGAGTAGACAAAAACCATAATTCCGTCTAAGCCTGTTTTAATAAACATTAAATCAAGATCTTTTGAAATCACTTCATTTAATGGAGCTAAAATTGTAATTGGCCCAACACAAGCTATAAGACTTGAAACCACAAAACCTTCAACAAAAGTTTTTCTTTTGGGGTTAGTATTATTTTTATTTGTATAAGTTTTTTTCTTTAACCATTCACCTATTGTTTCTAATTTATATTCTATTTGTATTAATGAACCTGTCAAACCGCCCAATAAGATTGAAATTAAAGGGATTACTGCATGTGATGTTTCTAAAAAAGCATCTACTCCAACCATAATTGTAATAAGACCTAAGCCCATTAAGCTTGTTTCTCTTATTCTTTCAGGGATTTTTGAACCTAAAAACACACCTAATGATCCGGTAATTATCATTACTGTAGCATTCATTATAGTTCCAAAACCAGGGAATAACATATTTTTCCTATAATTTAATTTAAATGATTATTATATTTTATTCATGAAAACTTTGTTAGAAACTCATTTATCTTTTTTTTGTTTATAATAGGAATAGTTGCGTTTTTGTCCGGGTACCCAACAGCGACAATCAGGTATGCAGATTCATTTGAAGGTCTATTTAAAATTTTATTTAAGAATTTCATTGGACTAGGGGTATGGGTTAAAGTTACGAGACCTGCAAAATGTAAAGCTGTGATTAAGAACCCTGTTGCAATCCCAACTGATTCAGAAACATAATAATTTTTTATTTTTCCTGATTTTTTATTTATTGAATATCTTTCAGCAAATACAATTATTAAATATGGGGCTTTTTCCAAATGTGGTTTATTAGCATCTGTGCCAATATGCCTTAAGGCATTTAACCATTCTTTTGGAGCTCTTTTTGTATAAAATGTTTGCTCTTCTTTTTCGGCTGCATCTTTAATTGATTTTTTGATTTTTTTATTACTGACCATAACAAAATGCCAAGGTTGTTGATTTGCTCCACTTGGTGCTCTGCCTGCTGATTTAATTGCATTTTCTAATATTTCTTCAGGGATATCTTTTGATGAAAAATCTCTTATTGTTCTTCTTGTTTTTATTTTATTAAAAAAATCTTTTGAAATATCAATCATTTCTTTTTGTTTCAAATTTATGGAATGTATATATGCTTGGGTTTTTTTGTTCATATTATTTAATCTTTTATTTTCGGGAGAATTAATCTCGAAGGGTAATTTACATCATGGTATATTTTTTGTGTTGCTATTTTAAACTCAAAATCATCCCAGAAATCGTTTCCTGTATTATGGTTTCTGTCATGATTTGGAAAATCTGAACTAGCGATATAAAGTCTTAATTTTTGGCCTTTTAGTACATTTATGCCTAAAGGCCGTAACTTAATTGTATATTCTATGGGGCTTGTATTAGGAATTAAATCATAATTTTCATAACTATTTCTGTATTTTGCTCTTAGGATTTCGTAACATAAATTTACTGGCATATCATCTTCATAAACTATTGCGAGTTTTACTACCCAATCAGTATCTTTTGCATCAGAAGAAGCCCAAAGTTTAACAATAGGATTGCCAATGAATTTAGTTGCTGATGTGAATTTTTCAGTTTCATATAAAAGTATGTCATTCCTATTATGATTTGGACGTTGATCCATGGGTACTGTTTGTGAGTTTTGTAACATAAGACTCATAACAGGATCTCTCGGATCATATTTATATATATCTGGAGGTTCTTGGTTTGGTAATTTATTGTTTAAAATACCATTTGAATTTTTAACATTCGCATCTCCGTTAGAGTGCAGGTAATATATTTTATCCTCAGAATTTTCAGGAGGCCATTCAGAATAATATTCCCATTTATTATTTCCTAATATAAATAATTTAACTCTTTTATTTTCAGGAAATATTAATTCTTTGTCTTTAAATTGATGATCGTACCATTTTATTATTAAATCCGAATAAGATTCATCTGCTTCTTCCCCATAATTTACAGGACCGATATTGCCTTTGAAATTTCCATTGTCATGACCCCAGGGTCCTATAATTAATTTATGGTAATTTTTGATCTGCTTTTCTTGCTTATCTAACCCTATGAATGTATCTACAGTACCTATTAATCTATCCCACCAACCTGTTATATGCATTACTGGAACTTTTACTTTTGGATATACATCTGAAAAGTCTTGCATTTCAACATGTGAATTTTTCATTAATTTTACTAAAGGATCATAAAGAGTTGAAAATGGCTCTTTTGGTAATGTTGATAATGGAGTCCACCATATATATTTGCCTCTTTCTACTCGATTCCATTGCTTTATAGCTTCTAATTGTTCGTAAGGTCCGCTTTTATCATTTAATTTTTTTCTTATAGGAGAAGCTAGCTGATATGTCCATTCAAGCCTCCTGCCTGTTTCAAATATCCCTCTAGTTAAATCTAAAGTTTTTGCTGCCATTCCGCTTGATAACGCGGATTTTAAATTAGGATGCTCTGATAATAACATCATCCATGTATGCCATGATGGATTTGAATGACCCCAGGTTCCAACAGTCCCATTGCATAAATTTAACTTTGAAGCCCATTCTATGGTATCGTATGCATCCTCAGCATCACCTGTTAAATATTTATTTTCCCACATCCATATAAAATCACCTTCTGATGTAAATCTGCCTCTTACGTCTTGGACTATAACAGTATATTCGTTTGAGGCTAAAATTTTAGCATCCTGCGTATAAGTTGATCTTGTTTTATCATAAGGGGTTCTGCAAATTAAAACGGGGTTTTGAGAATGGTTGTCTTTGGTATATATATCTGAATATAAGATTGCTCCGTCTCGCATTTTGCAGGGGACATCTTTTTGCACATATATATTTTTATTCATTATTGGAATATACGATTAAAATATGTTTTTGCAAAGCCTAGATAATAAGTTTCATTTGACTCATAAGCTTTTCCATGACCATCGCAATTTTCAAATTTGTGATACAAAGTATCAATTGGTGCATTTTCACGAATTTGATCTGAGTGATAAATTGGTATTCTTTTATCATCTTTGCAATGTACCATTAATACCGGATATGAAAGATCTTTCATTGATTCATAAGGTCTGATTTTATCAAGATTTATATTTTCAAGCCAAATTGAACTCCATATAATTCCTTGAGATAAAAATCCGGCGATAAATCCTGGGATGGGTGTTCGTTTTGGTATTTCACCGGTAATTAAATCAGTAATCATATTGTATGGGCTATCGATAAATATTCCTTTTATTTTTTCATCTGAATTTCCTGCGAGAATAGCAAGTACAGCCCCATAACTTATTCCATATAATGCTACTTTTTCAACATCTTTTGATGTTTCTAAATAATTTATTGCACCTTTAATATCTGCAATTTCTTTTACTCCGAGGCCTACTTTTGCTGTGTCAGATACACCATGACCTCTTAGGTCAAAAGTAAATATTGAATAACCCATTGAATGCATATTTTTTAATACTTCTAGTCCTGGTGGTACTGTTTGTTCTGATGTATGACCTGCTCTATTGCTATCTATGCCATGTAAGTAAATTATTGTATTGTTTGAGTCATTAGGTATCCACCATCCTCTAAGTGTTAACCCACTATTGTCAGTAGATTGAAATTCTATTTCTTCATATTTTAATCCATAATCCTCAGGCGATATTTCAGGTAAATTTATGATAGTTTTATATGCTAGGCTAGTAATGTAAACAGAGATCAATATATATAATATTGCGAGTATTAACATTACGCCTGCGAAATACGCAAATTGTTTTTTAAATTTAATTGATTTGATTTGTTCTAGCATTATTATTTCTTACCAGATTCTTCTAATATTATTTTCATTCTATCTAATAATAAGAAAAACATTAATGACCTATTTGTAGAGCAATAATTATTCAGTTCTATGATAATATCATCTTTATTTTCTGATTCCGTAAGTGATTCTAGTAAATTATTATATACATCAGAATAATATTCAAAGTTAGGGTTTTCTGGGGTGTTTAAATTAAGCATCATATTCTCATACCATAAGCAACTTATTAACTCAGATCTTTTTTCTCCTATTTTAGTAATATCTTTTATAAGACTTTTATTTAAACTTGGGCTTGTTAATCCAATTGCTTCAGCGGAATTATTATTTTCCAGTTGATTTGAGTTTGAATTAATTAATTCTATTTTTTGTTTATTATTATTAACACTATATAGGCTAAATATACTAAATATTAAGCTTAGTAATGCAAATAGTAGTATTCCTGTATTTAAATTATTCATTTTTCCATATGCCCCTGCTGGGACTCGAACCCAGGCACCCGGTTTAGGAAACCGATGCTCTATCCTCTGAGCTACAGGGGCTCGTTCTTGTGTATAAATTATTTTGTGCCGTTAAAATAAATTATAAATCGAATCTATTATTTTATAAAGGTATTTAAAATGATCAGATACGATTTTTGAAGATATAAATGTAATTTTATTTTGTATTGATCAATGCTTTAGTGACTTTTAGGGGAATTGGAGTTTCTGAAAGTGTGTGTTGTATTAATAAATCAATTTCGTTTGAATTATCGTTTTTGATTAGATTAGTAACTTCATAAAGAGTTTTACTTTTCAGTGTTTCACCGTTAATTTTAAGTATTATATCTCCGGGCCTTATACCAGAGTTATGAGCAGGTCCGTTTTTATATACAAAACTAATTATAGTTTCATTATCTGAATTTAATTTTATTTTCACACCTATTCCATTGTATGATTTGTTTTTCATCATAAGATCTTTTTTGTCCATTGCAGGTGGTTTATCTATTTTATGTTTTTTTTTCATCATAAGATCTTTTTTGCTTATTGCAGGTGGTTTATCTATTCTATGATTACTTATTATTTTTTTATTGCTTGCATTAGCATTATTTGAAATTATCAGGGAGGGTACTATAGCGGCAATTAAAATTAAAATGGTAAACATTCCACCTAAAAGATAAAATTTAGAATCTTTTATTTTCATAATTGTTATCCGTATTAAATTAAATAATTGATTAATGTTAATATGTAATTATTAAGTAATTATTAATAATTTTGTTTTACTGTAAATAATATGAATCAAACTATAGCATTAAAAGACGGATTAATAATCAATGGAACAGGAAGTCCCGGATTTTATGGCTCTGTACTGATCAAA
>Ga0310124_10002274_pt1 | contig 13265 bp, 9 predicted proteins | sample CB11b_AW_Bot5_MG_FD_203507 | JGI IMG/M metagenome (GOLD analysis project Ga0310124, IMG submission 203507) | Marine microbial communities from Western Arctic Ocean, Canada - CB11b_AW_Bot5 | ecosystem: Environmental > Aquatic > Marine > Oceanic | place: Canada: Western Arctic Ocean | collected...
ATGAACGCCTTGCGCAAGGCCGCCGGCAGCGCCGTTGCCGCGATCCGGGATACGGTCGAAACCGCGTAGTTCTACGTTTCCTTGGCTGGATGGGCGTCCTGCCAGCCCGCCGGATCGTCCAGAAAGGCGCGCACCGCATCGAAAGTAGCGGGATCGAAGTAGTTTTCGTCCTGCGCGCAGGCCAGCACGTCCCACCATGTCGCCAAGGCATGCAGTTTGACGCCGTGCGATTCCAGATTGGTGACCCCGGCCGGAAAGATGCCGTAATGGAAAATGACGAAGGTATGGGCGCAGGTGGCGCCGGCCTCGCGCAGCCCCTCAACGAAGCTGATTTTGGAGCCGCCGTCGGTCGCCAGATCCTCGACCAGTAGCGCCCGGTCGCCCTTCTTCACCAGCCCCTCGATCCGGGCGGCGCGCCCAAACCCTTTGGGCTGCTTTCGGACATAGGCCATCGGCAGCATCAGCCGGTCGGCGATCCAGGCGGCGAACGGAATACCCGCCGTCTCGCCGCCGGCAACCACGTCGATCGATTCGAACCCGATCGCTTCTTCGATCAACGCCGCCCCCATATCCATCAGCTTGGCCCGGGCGCGCGGAAAACCGATCAGCCGCCGGCAATCGATATAGACCGGACTGGTCCGCCCGCTGGTGAGAACAAACGGGTTTTCCGGCCGGAACAGAACCGATTCGGTCTCGATCAGAATTCGGGCGGTGACGCGGGCGGGATCGGCGGCCATGGAAAACCTCGTCGGTGAAGCGAAATTGGGCCGGCAGTATAGGGACTGCGCGCGCCCGCGCATCCCCGCCGGCTGTTTTAAGCCGGAATAATCGGCGCCTCGATCTCGTTCGTCGTGGCCGGCTTGAAGCCGCTGGCGCGGTCGTCGCGGGCCGTCGCGGCGAGGTCGGTCGCCGGGTCGCCGGCGATGCGGGTGGCCTGCATGATACGCGTTTCGTTGAAATCATAGGGCCGCGCGCGGTGCATGACGCGTCGGTTATCCCAGATTATCAAATCGCCGGGACGCGAGTTTTGAACGTGAATGCGCGGCGGCTGGCACGCGAAATCGAGCAGCTCATTCAGCAGGTTCTGCGCCGCATCGTCGTTGAGCCCGTCAATCCGGTAAGCGTGGCGGCCGATGCATAGTGACTTGCGGCCGGTGACGGGATGAAGGCGCACCAGCGGGCGCAGCGGCGCGCCTTTTGTATGGTAGCCGTAGCCCGAACCGGTCTCGACGACATAGCCGATCTTGGCCTGGCTGGCATAGAGCGAGTGATAGGCGCGCAAATCCTCGATCCGTTCCTTCATGGCGTCGTCGAGCGCATCGTAGCCAGCCCGCATATCGGCCAATTCCGTCTCGCCGCCATGCGACGGCACGACCTTCGCGGTCAGCACGCCCGCCTTGGCCGCCAGCGGCATGTAGGTGCTGTCGAGATGCCAGCCTTCGTTGCCGCGCAGCGTCTTGAAGCGGGCGTCGTCGGGGCCCAAAACCGAACCATCGGGCTTTTGGTTGCTGATCGAAACCGATTTGACGCCGGGATCGGCGCGCAAATGCTCGATCTTGCCAAAGCGCAAGGAAAACGCGACCTGTTCGTCGGCGCTCAAATCCTGGGCCGGAAAGATCAGCGCCGCGTATTCGTGAAAGGCGTCCTCGACGCATTTCCATGTGGCATGGTCCATGCTGGCGAGGTCGAAATCGGTGACCGTGGCGCCCAGCGTGGTGTCTAGGGGAACGATGGTCGGCGCCGTGGGGCACTCCTGTTCAGCGGCTGGCTAGCGGGCGGGCGCTGTTCGCGGTCGACCATAATGGCCAAGATTGCGCGGCGATGGCAAGCGGGCTAATTGGCGCGGCGGCGGATACGGTAGCGGCCGTCTTCGAAACCGTTGAAGAATTCGTCGAGCAGTGGATGGCGGATCGGCGTGCCGGTTGCGTCGGCATCGAGGTTCTGTTCCGCCACATAGGTGGTGTGCATCGCGTCATGCACCAGCACATGATACCACGGTTCGTCGCGCGGCGGGCGCGAGCGCGCCATCTGTGCGTACCACGCCTCCGACCCCTGGAATTGCGGATCGACATCGAAGATCGCCCCGCGATAATCGAACAAATGGTGGTGGATCAATGCGCCGACGAAGAATTTGGCCTTGCTGCGCGACATTTTGCACCGGATTCAACCCTGCCTGGCGGGAGTGTACGGCCAGTCCGGTTCCAGCGCCAGATCGTTAAATCGCGGTGGCGCAGCGTCTGCTGGCGCGCCTTGATCTGCATCAAGAGACCGGGGCGCCAGCACTTGACTCCAGGGTGGCTAAATAATAGAACAAAATAGGAACAAATTAGAGGTCAGCCTTCAATGCATCCGCGAAAGACCAGGATCGAAACCCTGCGCGCCGCGCTTGCCGCGCTCGAACGGCGACCGGGCTGGCCGCCGGCGCCGCTCGGGCTGGGGCCGCTCGACGCAGCGCTGCCCGGCGGCGGGCTGGCGCGCGGCGCGGTTCATGCGGTTCAAGGCCGGGCCGCCGGCGGTTTTGCGGCGCTGATCGCCGGCCGGATCGACGGCGCGGTTCTGTGGTGCGTCGACGCGGGCGCGCGCGCCGGGCTGTACGGGCCGGGGCTGGCGGCGCTGAAGCTCGACCCGGCGCGGCTGATCGTGGCCCGGTGCGCGAACCGGACCGACATGCTGTGGGCGATGGAAGAAGGACTGCGCTGTCCGGCACTGGCGATGGTGATCGGCGAACCGCCAGGTCTGGTCGATCTGACCGCCAGCCGCCGCCTGCAACTCGCCGCCGAGGCGGGCGGCGGGCTCGGGATCGTGCTGGGCCGGAATCGGAACGGCGGGTCGATGCCGCCGAACGCGCTGGAAAGCCGCTGGCGGATCGACTTTGCCCCGGCGCGCGCCGGCTGGCGCTGGCGGGTCACCCTGGAGAAGTGCCGGAATGCCGCCGCCGGCACGCAATGGATGGTGGAATGGGATGAAACGACGGGTCATTGCGTTGTGGTTGCCGCGTCTGGCGACCGACCGGTTGCAGCGCAGGTCGCGTGATGCGCCGGCCCGCGTGGCGGGCGCCGCACCGCTGGTGACGACGCGGGCGGCCGGCGGACGGTTGCTGGTTGCCGCACTTGACGGCGTTGCCGAACAAGCCGGGCTGGCCCTTGGCATGACCCTGGCCGATGCGCGGGCGGTGGCGCCGGAATCATGTGTAATGCCGGCCGACCCGACCGCCGACGCGGCCCTGCTCGACCGGCTGATATCGTGGTGTGGGCGCTATACGCCGTGGGTTGCGGCGGCGGGGCTGGACGGCATTTTTCTCGACGCCAGCGGCTGCGCCCATCTGTTCGGCACACCGGCGTCGCGCGGCGAACCGGCGATGTGCGGCGATCTTGTCCGCCGCCTGAAAGGGTTTGGATTCGCCGCCAGCGCAGCCATGGCCGACACGCCGGGCGCTGCCTGGGCAATGGCGCATTATGGCGCTGACAATTGTGCAATTATCGCACCGGGCAAGACCGCCGCCGCCCTGGCCGGGTTGCCGGTCGCGGCCCTGCGGCTTGACGCCGCAACCGCCGGCACTCTGGCCCGGGTCGGGGTTGCGCGGATTGCACAACTATGCGCGATGCCCCGCGCGCCGCTGACCGCGCGGTTCGGGGCCGGGGTCGGGCGGCGTCTCGACCAGGCGTCGGGCGCGCTGCACGAAGCGATCTCGCCGCGCATGCCGGTCACGCCGTTCCGCGCCCACCTTGCCTTCGCCGAACCGATTGCGCTGGCGGACGATATCGAGCGCGGCCTCGACCGGCTGCTGAAGGATCTGTGCCGCCGGCTGGACCGGGCCGGGCGCGGGGCGCGGCGGCTGGCTCTCACCTTGTACCGGGTCGATGGCGAAATTATCGAACGCCAGGTCGGCGCCGCCCGCCCGGCGCGCGACCCCGCCCATCTGGCGCGGCTGTTCGCCGGGCGGCTGGGCGGCTTCGATCCGGGCTTCGGCGTCGAAGCCATGACTTTGGCGGCGCAGGGCACCGAAATGCTGACGCCGGTTGCCGGCACGGCGCTGATCCCTGGCGATGCGGCGCCGGCGCAATTTTGCGCCGAAGATCTGGCGCCGCTGATCGACCGCCTGGGCAACCGGATCGGCTTCGAAAAATTGGTGCGGCTGGGCGCCCATCCAAGCCATCTGCCGGAACGCGCCGTCCGCGCCCGCCCGGCGCTGGCCGAAGCGATGGATTTCGTCTGGCCGCCGACGCCAAGACGCCCGCTGCGGCTGCTCGCGCCGCCGGAACGGATCGAAGCGATCCCGCCGGGCGACACCGGCGGCCCGCCGGCCCGGTTCCGCTGGCGCCGGGCCGATCATCGCATCCATACCGCCGAGGGCCCGGAGCGGATCGCACCGGAATGGTGGCTGCGGGCCGGCAAGACGCGCGATTACTGGCGGGTCGAAGATACGCAGGGCGGCTGCTTCTGGATCTACCGCCATGGCGTGGCGCACCGAGACCGGCCTTCTCAATGGTATCTGCACGGGCTGTTCGGGTGACCGATTACGTCGAACTTCAGGTCACGACCAATTTCAGCTTTCTGCGCGGGGCGTCGCATCCAGCCGAACTGGTGCTGCGGGCCGCGTCGCTGGGGCAAGGTGCTGTTGGCGTCAGTGACCGCAACAGCCTGGCCGGGATAGTGCGGGCGCATGTCGCGGCGAAGGAAGCGAAAGTCGGGCTGGTCGTCGGGGCCCGGCTCGATCTTGCCGACGGGCTAAGCGTGCTGGCCTATCCGGTTGACCGGGCCGCCTATGGGCGGTTGTCGCGGCTGATCACGCTGGGCCGCCGCCGCGCGCCCAAGGGCGAATACATATTGTACCGGAAGGATGTGCTGGGCCACGGCAAAGGACTTGTTTTCATCGTGCTACCAGATGACGACGACGATGCGGCCGCAGCACAAACCGGCGCGCTGTGCGCCGCGTTTCCGGGCTTCGTCTATCTGGCCGGGTATAATTTTTGCCGGGGCGACGACCGCCGCGCGCTGGCCCGGCGCGCCAAATTAGCCGCCCATGCAAGCGTACCCCTGGTGGCGCTCAACGATGTGCGGATGCATGAACGCGCGCGCCGGCCGCTGCTCGATATCCTGACCTGCATCCGCGAAAAATGCACCATCGACAATGCCGGACTGCGGCTCGACGCCAATGCCGAACGCCATTTGAAATCGGCCGCCGACATGGCGCGGTTGTTTCGCGGCCATGAAGCGGCGCTGGCCCACACGCTCGAAATTGCCAGCCGCTGCCGGTTTTCGCTCGATGAACTGCGCTATGAATATCCCGACGAGGTATCGCCCGATGGCTGCCCGCCACAGCGCCGGCTGGCCGAACTGACCTGGGCCGGGGCAAAATCGCGCTATCCGGGCGGGCTCAGCCCATCGGTGAAGACCCAGCTCGAACATGAATTAGGGTTGATCGAGGAACTGGATTACGCGCCCTATTTTCTGACCGTCCACGATCTGGTCCGTTTTGCCCGCGAACGCGATATTTTATGCCAGGGGCGGGGTTCGGCGGCCAATTCCGCGGTTTGCTATTGCCTTGGCATCACCGCCGTCGATCCGTCGCGGCTGGATCTGCTGTTCGAGCGTTTCATCTCCGCCGAACGCGACGAGCCGCCCGATATCGATATCGATTTCGAGCATGAACGGCGCGAAGAAGTGATCCAGCATATCTACCAGAAATACGGCCGCGACCGCGCCGGGCTGACCGCCGTGGTGATCCGCTACCGGGCGCGCAGCGCGATCCGCGACGTCGGCAAGGCGATGGGCCTGTCGGCCGACACGGTGGGCCTGCTGGCCGGCCAGGTGCATGGCCGGTCCGGCGATCCGGTGGACAACGCATGGGTGCGCGAAGTCGGGATCGACCCGGACCAGCCGCGCGTTGCCATGGTCCTGGCGCAGGCGCAGCGGCTGACGGGTTTTCCGCGCCATCTGTCGCAGCATGTCGGCGGTTTCGTCATCACCCGGGGCCGGCTCGATGAATTGGCGCCGATAGAAAACGCGGCGATGGCCGGCCGCACGGTGCTGGAATGGAACAAGGACGATCTGGATGCGCTCGGCATCCTGAAGATCGACGTGCTGGCGCTCGGCATGTTGAGCTGCATCGCCAAGGGCTTCGCGCTGCTCCGCAGCCATTACGCAAAATCCTACGATCTGGCGACCATTCCCAAGGAGGACCCGGCGGTCTACGACATGCTGTGCCAGGCGGATTCGATCGGTGTGTTCCAGGTCGAAAGCCGGGCCCAGATGGCGTTTCTGCCGCGCATGAAGCCGCGCAATTTCTACGATCTGGTGATCGAGGTGGCGATTGTCCGCCCCGGCCCGATCCAGGGCGACATGGTGCATCCCTATCTGCGCCGCCGCAATGGCGAAGAACGGGTCGAATACCCCTCGGAAGCTCTGCGCCGGGTGCTGGAAAAGACGCTTGGCATTCCACTGTTCCAGGAACAGGCGATGCGCATCGCCATCGTCGGCGCCGGTTTCACGGCGTCCCAAGCCGACCGGCTGCGCCGCGCCATGGCCACGTTCCGCCATGCCGGCACGATCCATGGCTTTCGCGAAAAGATGGTCGGCGGCATGGTTGCGCGCGGCTATAACGCCGATTTCGCCGAACGCTGCTTCCGCCAGATCGAAGGCTTCGGCGAATACGGTTTCCCCGAAAGCCACGCCGCCAGCTTCGCCTTGCTGGTCTATGTCTCGGCCTGGATGAAGCGGCGCTATCCGGCAGCCTTCGCCTGCGCCCTGCTGAACAGCCAGCCGATGGGTTTCTACGCCCCGGCGCAGATCGTGCGCGATGCGCGCGATCATGGCGTCGCCGTGCGGCCGCCGGACGTCAATCTGTCCAACTGGGATTGCACGCTCGAACTCGATGAGGCCGGGGGCGGCGATTATGCGCTGCGGCTCGGCTTGCGCCAGATCAAGGGGCTAAAGCGCGATGACGCCGACATCGCCGCCGCGATGCGCGGCAACGGCTATGGCGATCTTGCCGCGATCTGGCGCCGGGCCGGGCTGGACGGGCCGGTTCTGGAAGTGCTGGCGCGGGGCGACGCATTTGGCTCAATGGGGCTGTCGCGGCGCGATGGATTATGGGCCGCGCGCCGTTTCGTTGCCGCGGTCCGCAATGGCGCGGCCAAACCGCTGCCTTTGTTCGAGGCGGCGGGCGACGATGGCTGGGGCACGGATGCGCCGGTTGCCCTGCCGAAAATGACCCTTGGCGAAGCGGTGATCGCCGATTATACGGCCCTGCGCCTGTCGCTGCGCGCGCATCCGATGGCGCTGTTGCGCCGCAATTTCGCCGCCGCCGTCACCGCCGGGGATTTGAAGAATACCGCGCCCGGCGCACGCATCGCGGTGGCCGGGCTGGTTCTCGCCCGGCAACGCCCCGGCACCGCCAAGGGCGTCATCTTCGCCACCCTGGAGGACGAAACCGGCACCGCCAATATCATCGTCTGGCCGAAGATTTTCGAACGCTTTCGCCGCATCGTCCTGACCGCGCGGCTGTTGAAAGTGCGCGGCGAATTACAACGAGAAGGCATCGTCATTCACCTCATCGCCGACCATCTGGAGGATTGCTCCGGCCTGCTCGCCACGCTGGCGGCGCGCGATACCGGCGAGCCCGCCAACGCCGCCGCCAAGCCCCCGCCACCGGCCCGCCGGCGCCACCCCCGCGATCAAGCCCGCGCCTTGTTTCCAAGCCGCGACTTTCATTAGTGATTCAGCGGGTGGTGGCGACGCGCGCTATTTCCGGCGCTTCTTGGCTTTGCGCTTGGCCTTGCGCTCGGAATAGATGGCGGCGCGTTCGTCGGCGCGTTCCTTTTCCTCGGCGACAAGCTTGTTGGCGGTGACTTTATCGCGCGCTTTTTGCTCTTCCCTGGCAATCTGCCGGGTTCTTTCTTCGGCCGCCTGCTTGGCCGCGATGCGGGCTTCCTCGGCCGCTATCTTGGCCGCGATACGGGCCTCTTCGGCCGCTTTTTCAGCCGCAATGCGGGCTTCCTCAGCTTCCTTGGCGGCTTTGCGTTCGGCAATGCGGGCTTCCTTTTTTGCTCGCGCGGCCTGCCGCGCCGCCTGCCGAGCGGCGAATTTTGGATCCTTGGTCGGGTCCAGCGCGCTGGACCGTTTCAACCGGCTCTGCTTTGCCTTGGCCGCCGTGCTCAGACGGTCGGCGAAATTGGTCTCCATTCCTCTCATGCGTCGTATAACCTCATCTTGTTGTTAAACCTCTCTTACTGTTGAAAAATCAGCCGCCCCGCGGCACCAGAAGCGCGTCGAGCGCGACCGCGCCCTTGCCCTTTTCCAGGACCAGGAACGGATTGACGTCAATGCTTTCCACGCGGTCGGCATTGGCGACGGCAAAAATCGAAAGTTGGCTCAGCGCCTTGGCAAGGGCGGCAATATCGGCCGGCGGCGCGCCCCGCGCGCCTTCCAGGATCGAATAGCCCTTGATGTCGCGGATCATTCGCGCCGCCTCGCGCACGCCAAACGGGCCGACGCGGAAGGTCACATCCTTCAGCGCTTCGGCAAAGATGCCGCCCAGCCCGAACATCACCACCGGCCCGAAGGTCGGGTCGCGGAACGTGCCAAGGATCGTCTCAACCCCGCCGCCGATCATTTTTGCGACCAGTATTCCGTCGATGCGGGCATCGGGTTCGGCCTTTTGCGCATTGGCCAGGATCTCGCCATAGGCCTTACGCACGGCGGATTGCGAGCCGAGATTCAGTTTGACGCCGCCGATTTCGGTCTTGTGCAGGATATCGGGCGAAACGATCTTCATCACCACCGGGAAACCGATGGCGGCCGCCTTCTTGGCCGCATCGGCCGGTGAACTAGCCAGGCTTTCGCGCCCGGCCGGCACGCCGGCGCGCTTCAGCAGGCGTTTGGCTTCGTATTCGTTCAGGGCGCGTTTTGGCATGCGGGGCGTCTTGGCCGGAATCGCCGGCGGCGTCGGAATCTTGCGCTGAAAGCCGGCGTAAAGTCGGGCGAGGGCGGACAGCGCAAAGATGGTTTCGGCCGGGTCCTCGAAGGCGAGGATGCCTTCGGCTTCGATCTTGCGCAGGTTTTTCGGATCGCCGAAAATCGACAGCGCCATCGGCCGGTCGGGAAATTTCTTGCGGATCGGCCGGATCGCTTCGAGCAGCTTGTCGGTCAGCGCATCGGAAAAGGCGAAGCTGGTGAAGAACGACGCGATGGAATCGTAATCGCCTTCGCTCAACATCGCGTCGAAATTCCTGGTCAGCAGCGACCAGTCATTATAGAACATCGCCGTCGTATCGACCGGGTTGCGGGTCCCGGCAAAGGGGATCAGTTTTTTGAGCCGCGCCTGCGTCTTTGCCGGCATCGGCGCCACGTCAAGATCGACATCGGCGGCGGCGTCCGCCATCAGCACCCCGGCCCCGCCGGAAATGGTGACGATGCCAAGCCGCTTGCCCTTGGGATATTGCCCGAACGAACAGGCATAGCCGATATCGACCAGTTCGCGCGCGGTGCGGGCGCGGTGGACGTTGAAATGCTTGAAGACGGCTTCGTAGACATCGTTGGACCCGGCCAGCGAAGCGGTGTGCGAGGCGGCGGCATGGGCGCCGATATCGGAATTGCCTACCTTCATCATCACCACCGGCTTGCCATTGGCATGGGCAATGGCGAGCGCTTCGTAGAGCCTTTGCGGGTCCCGGCAGCCTTCCATATAGCCAAGGATGACCTTGGTGTCCTTGTCCTCGGCGTAGAACCGCACGCAATCGGCGAATTCCACGTCGCATTCGTTGCCCGTGGTGGCCCAGTAGCTGAAACCGCAGCCGCGTTCGCGCGCCAGCGCGAAGAAATGCGCCCCGAACGCGCCGCTCTGGCTGACGATGCCGATCGGCCCGATCTTGGGGCGGACCATTTCCACCGACGACGAAAACGTCGACCAGGAACAGTCGCGGACGCTGAAAACCCCCAGGCAATTCGGGCCCATGATCCGCATGCCCGATTCGCGCGTAATTTCGCTCAACCGTTCCTGCATGGCGATCCCGTCGGCGCTCATCTCGGCGAACCCGGACGTAAAGGCGACGATCGACTTGACGCCCTTGGCGGCGCATTCTTCGGCGACCTTCACGGCCAGCCGGGCGGGAACCGCCATGACCGCCTGATCTACCGTGCCCTTGATATCGCTGACTGACGCATAGGCCGGCAGGCCCTGCACCGTCTCGCGGTTTGGGTTTACCGGATAGATCTTGCCGCCGAAGCCGAAATCCTTGAGCAGCCGAACCGGCTTCCCGCCAATCCGCGCCGGATCGCCGGAAGCGCCGAGAATGGCGATCGAGCGCGGGCGAAAGAGCGGTCTGAGGCTGTCATAGAATTCCGTGGTCATCGTGAACGGACCCTGTCAGATATTGGGGCGAGATGGGTGGCGTTGGATTCCAGCGGCGTATTGTCATCATCCCGCCCGACAAGACAATACCGGTTTTGCGACAAAATGCCGCTAAACTGCCGTTTTTTCGCCCAATATGGACCTTTTTGGCTCCTTGCAAGGGTCCGGCCGCCGATTGGACCGGTTGGACGCCTGGCGTTCGGCAATGAAAAAGCGGGCGAAATCCAACCCTAAACGGCCGCCTTTATCATCTGGCGCGCAATGATGCGCTGGTGAATTTGCGACGTGCCCTCGAAAATTCGGAACAGCCGCACATCGCGGTACAGGCGCGACACGATGTTGCCATCCATATAGCCCGCACCGCCCAGAATCTGCACCGCGCGGTCGGCCACCCGGCAGACCATTTCCGAGGCGAACAGCTTGCAGCAGGACATTTCGTCCAGCTGCCGCGCACCGGCATCGATGTGGCGCGCGGTTTCCAGCACCATGGCGCGGGCGGCCAACGTCTCCGCCCGGCTGTCAGCCAGCATGTTCTGGACCGACTGAAATTCGGCAATCGGCTGGCCGAATTGCCGGCGCGCCATGGCATAACTCAATGCTTCGGCGATCAAGCGTTCCGCCTGGCCAACGCAGGTCGCGGCGACATGCATGCGCGCGGTATTGATCCCGGCCATCGCGTTCTTGAAACCCTGGCCCTCCTTATCGCCAAGCAATGCGCTGGCGGAAATGCGGCAGTCGTCGAAAAAAACGTCGCTGGTATGGGATGCGTGCTGTCCCATCTTGGCGTCGATGGGACCGGTCGAAAGACCCTTTGTTGCGGCTTCAACCAGGAATGCGGATATGCCGCCGGACCCGGATTGCGCCACCCCGGTCCGGGCCATCACCACGAACAGATCGGCTTCCGGTGCGTTGGTAATGTAGCATTTCTGGCCGTTCAGGACGTAATCGCCGCCATCCAGGCGGGCCCGCGTGGTGATCGCGCCGGCGTCGGAACCAGTCCCCGGTTCGGTTAACGCGAAGGACGCGGTCATCGCGCCGCTGGCCAGCTTCGGCAAATAAGCCTCGCATTGTTCGCGCCGGCCGTTGAAGAGGATCGCTTGCGAGGCCAGGCCGAGCGTGGTCGAAAACCGCGCGCGATAGGTGGCTGAGGTCTGGGTGAACTCGAACGTTGTGCGCACCTGCTGTTCCATCGACAGGCCGAGCCCGCCATATTGTTGTGGAATGGTCATGCCAAACAGGCCCAGCTCGCGCATTTGCTCGACGATGGGTTCCGGAATTTCGCCGGTATCGTCGATCTCCAATTCAGCCGGTTTCAGTTTCTCGTTGGTGAAACGGCGGATGGTGTCGAGAAACTGGGTGAAATCGGCCTCGTTGACATTATCTGGCATGGATCGGTTCCTTGTTGGACGAAATGTTGTTGCGTTGCAGCAAGTCCGGCGTCTACATTCTGCGCCGCAAATTCCGAGGGACAAAGGGTGAAGTATGGCGACTGATCCAAGCAGCGAATCATTCATGGTGGGGGTTCTTGGCGCCGGAGCGATGGGACGGGGTATCGCCCAGGTTGCCGCCGCCGGCGGCATGCGGGTGCGGCTTTATGACCTCAACCAGGACGCTGTTGGCGATGCACTGCACTTCATCGCCGGGATGTTCACGCGCGCGGCGCAAAAGGGCCGCATGAGCGAAGCCGATGCCGCCGCCGCCGCCGCGCGCCTCGAACCGCTGACCGGCATGGACGGGTTCGCGCGCTGCGACGTGGTGATCGAAGCGGTGGTCGAAAACCTGGAGGTGAAGCACAAGGTCTTTGCGGCGCTCGAAGACATCGTGGCCGCGGACGTCATCCTGGCTTCCAACACCTCGTCGCTATCGGTGACGACGATTGCGTCCCAATGCCGTAATCCGGAACGCGTGGTGGGGTTCCATTTCTTCAACCCGGTGCCGCTGATGCCGCTGGTCGAGGTCATCGCCGGGGTGCTGACGCTGGACCGGGTCTGCGACACGATGATGGCGGTTGGCCGGCGGATGACCCGCGAACCGGTCCGGGTCAATGACGCGCCGGGTTTCCTGGTCAATCAGGTCGGCCGCGGCTTCAACATCGAAGCCGCACACATGGTGCAGGAAGGCGTCGCCGATACGATGTCGATCGACCGCATCATGCGCGACGCCGCCGGCTTCCGCATGGGGCCGTTCCAGTTGATGGACTTGACCGGGCTGGATGTGACCCATCCGGCGACGGCGCTGATCTACGAACAGACGTTTCATGAACCCCGCTTTCGTCCGGCGATGATGATGGCGGCCCGGGCCGCCGCCGGACGGCTTGGCCGCAAGACCGGGGCCGGGTTCTACCCCTACGAAGACGGCAAGATGCTGGCGGACGACGAAGCATCCGCCCCCGCCTATGACGGCCGCCCGGTATGGGTCAGCACGGCCGAAGCAGACGGCCATGCCATGGTGAGCGCGGCACTCAAGGAAGCCGGCGCAAATATCGACGAAGGTGCTTCGCCCGGCCCGGATTCACTGATCCTGGTCACGCCGATTGGCGACGACGCAACGACCAGCGCGGTCGATCAAGGGCTCGATGCGCGGCGCACGGTTGCGGTCGATACGCTGATTGGTTTTGCGCGGCGGCGCACCTTGATGACCACGCCGATCACCGATCCGGCCTACCGGGATGCGGCCCATGGCGTGCTTGGCGGCGGCAAAGTGAACGCCACCGTGGTCCGCGACGGACCAGGATTCGTTGCCCAGCGCATCGTCTCGACGATCTGCAATACCGGCTGTGCGGTCGCCCAGATGGGTGTCGCCTCGCCCGAGGATATCGACAAGGCGGTGACGCTCGGGCTCAATTTTCCATACGGTCCGCTGACATTTGGCGATAAGGTAGGGCCGGACAAGATTTTGCGGATACTCGAAGCCA
>Ga0310124_10002275_pt1 | contig 13256 bp, 6 predicted proteins | sample CB11b_AW_Bot5_MG_FD_203507 | JGI IMG/M metagenome (GOLD analysis project Ga0310124, IMG submission 203507) | Marine microbial communities from Western Arctic Ocean, Canada - CB11b_AW_Bot5 | ecosystem: Environmental > Aquatic > Marine > Oceanic | place: Canada: Western Arctic Ocean | collected...
CTACCCGGTATTCTTCTCGACGGATTGTCGGTGGAGTCCGCCTTCAGACCTTCTCCCGGGGGATCTGCAGGCAGGGTTACCACCTCAGCCTTCGGGGCCGGCTTTACCGCAGAGACCAGCTTTCTCTTTTCAGGGCAAGCTGGAGCAGGAATCGCTGTTGTTGAGACGCAATTCGTTTCTTCGAGCCACGTTCTGCTGACCCTGGAGCTGACGGGGCGGACTCTTGCGGGCCTTTATCAGCTTCAAGCCAGCAATGGGGACGCAAGCAGCGCCCAGTTGCAAGACGCCTTCCTGGTGGATGAAGGGGGCGACCCCGGGGTGCTCGAGGTGAGCCTGATCGCGGCGGGGGAGGTCAGGCCTTTTCGTTCGCGTCCATTACAGGTTCGCTACAGCAACAGTGGTGGAGGCTCTTTCGCGCCGCGTTTACTGCGGATCCATCCGCCCGCGGGAGTCCAGCTCAAGCTGGCTGGCGACTACGCGTTCGCTCCTCCTGATGTGCCGGTTGATATCCTGACGGTTAATTCAGTAGGCTACCCGGGTTCGCTTCCGTCTGGGGCCTCCGGTGTACAGAACCTTGTCTATATGGTGATCTCCGTTCCCGACCCCGGGATTGAGGGGTCTGAGCAGCTGGAGTTTACCGTTGAGGAGCTTTCTTCCCAGGGTGATGACGCGCTTTGCCTGGAGGCCGGACCGGATTGCGCCCCGGGTATGCTTACCATACCGCAGGCTATGCCCGCGCCTGCCTGGGCCAGGATGGAGGACGTATTGGGAGAGAGTCTTTCTGATTTCATTGTATCCCTTGGGGAGCTTTCGACCCGGGTCGCTCTTCGCGGGGGCAACCCCGCCTCCGTCTCGGAGGCTCTGCGGCTGGCCGCTCATACGGCCTGGACCCTGGAGGATCCCGGGAACCATTTCAGCGCCGCGCTCTCCGGGATTTTACGTGATTCCTTTGGAAATCCACTGGCTGAGGTCAGCGTGGCCGCGATTCGCGGGGCCGAACGAGCGTGCGCCGTAACGAGCGCCTCAGGTTTCTTCGTGATCGAAGGACTCCAGGGCGGCCCTGGCGTCTACCAGCTCGAGGCGGAGGGCTTCAGCCTGGGCTCGACCGGGGTTGTCGCCGCCGGTGGAGAGGCATCGCTTGGCAGTGTCGTGGCCGTCGGCCAGGCGAGCAACTCTCCCTTTGAGTGTGAAATTTTCGCAGATTCTCTGCAGGTGGCGCCATTGACTACGTCCCCTGACCGCCTGGTCGCCGTGGCCAATATTTCCGTAGAGATCATTATTCCCATCGATCCCAACTACAAGTCCGGTACCGCGGGGCAATCCACGGTCAGGGAGGTAGACCTCGGCGACATTGTTCCCAAGGGCAAGGATCTTTCCGGTGTGCAGGCGAATGTCTGGATCCCGTACGCCGATGATGGAGTGGTCAGCCAGGAGTTTGATGGCCGGACGATTGTCTACGAGATCACCTTTGAGAACGACGAGAACGCCGGAGCGCCCGCGCAGAAGGTCGATGTCTTCGACTGCCTGCCCCCGGAGCTCGACTGGACGACGGTCCGCTTCCTCGGCGCCGGCGTAGACGACGATTACGATTGCACGAGCAATACCGGGATCGCAAGCATCGGAGGATTCAATACGGAGGCGGAATGTATTCCCGACTCAGGAGGTATGACCGGAAACGCTCGTTTTGATATCGACCTGGAAGCGGATGAAAATGTCGATGTGAAGATTCTCTGCGAGCAGGATGAGAATCTCCTGTCCTGGCAGTTTATCTCGCTGCAGGCCGGCACCCAGGCGGAGGTGGTTGATGACCAGCAGGGCTTTCTACAGCCTCATATTCCCGAGACATCCACGGGAGAGGCCTGGGTGCAGTTCTCGGTGGAGATCAAGGATGAAAAGGACGCGCTGGCTCCTGGAACCCTGATTCGAAATGATGCGACGGTCGTATTCAAAGACCTCGAGATCCCGGAGCCGGAGCCTGGACAGGTTGTGCTGCCGCAGGACAAGGAAGAATGGGACGGTCTTGATTGCGAAGGAGATGGAGGGGCCGCCGGGATGGGGGGAGCTGACGAATCCGGCTACGTGCTGACGACCGAGCCCGTCTATCACATCATTCCACAGGAAAACTATTTCCCCGATGGCTGCGACAATGGCGTGGATGATGACCTGGATGGCCTTGAGGATTGCGATGATGACGATTGTGATACCGACCCGTTCTGCGTGCTTAATATGACTTTCCGCCGTGGTGATGCCAACAATGACGGGGGGGCTGACATTTCTGATGCCAGCACGCTCTTCAATTATCTATTCATGGGGGGCAGCGCTCCTCCCTGCGACGATGCCGCCGATGCCAACGACGATGAAGGCGTCGACATCTCCGATGGGATCTTCTTGCTCTATTTTCTGTTCCAGGGCGGGCCGGCTCCCCAGGCCCCCGGCGCGTTTGTTTGCGGTGAGGACCCGACCAATGCCGTAGACGGAGACAATCTCGGCTGCCAGGAATCAGTTTGCCAATAGAGCAGCCGCCCTGTAGCGGGGTCTATTCATTCATCCGTACGGCGACCAGTCGGATCCCGGCATCGTGCCGGGCACTTGAGGCTGGGCGGCCAAAACGGGTCGAGGCGTGAAACAAATAGTCATCGGCGGTTCCGTGCCACCCGCCCCTGAAGGAGACGTAGCCGCCGATGGTGCGGCTGGTCGTCGGTTCCAATACGGAGCCCGCCAGGTCGCGTATGCCGTAGACGCTTTCATCGTTGGGGAAGACTCCCCTGGATTCGGGGAAGAGCAGGTCTCTCCACCTGGACTTTTCTGATCGGCAGAAGCTGCCGACGGGCTGCTCGCCCCAGACGTGGGTTCTTCCGTCCACTCCGCGGGCCGCCTTTTCCCATTCCAGGTCCGTTGGCAGCCGGTAGAGGAAACCATCATCTCGATGGCCGGTATACCAGTGGGCGTACTCGAGGGCCGCAAGCATTGAGATCCCGCACAGGGGTCCCTTCGGAGGCACCTCGCTTCGCCTCGCCCAGTTGCCGCCGGCCCTGCGTCCCAGCAAGGCCTCTCCATTGTATTGCGGAATGAGCGACACCCGGGATGACCCTCCGGCTAGCCCCCGTCTCTTCAGCTCGGACCAGTCTGCAAGGGCCCCGGCTGTTCCGTTTTTGTCAGTGCGGGCGAGTACCTTCGGATCATTCAGAAACCGGAGGTAATCTTCAAAGCTGACCTCGAGTCGGGAAATGAAAAAGCCGGGCTCTGAATACCAGAACGGCTCGAGGTTCTGCCTGGCCTGGGACTGGTCATCGCCTCCGGCGAAGAATCTTCCCCCGGGGATATAGCTGAAGCCCGCGGGAACCTTCTTCGGAATGCGTACGTTGATATCCGCTGTTGATCCCGGGACGACGAGCGGAACTCTTACCGGGGAGTTCCCCTCGAGCGCGAGCACCAGGAGATAGCTTCCCTTTGGGATGTTCATCGAGCTGCTCCCATCGAGGGGTGTCGATCCAAGGAGGTTTTCCTGGCCGCGGGGCAGGGGAGTCCCTGTAAAGGTGAAACCGAGCTGGTGGTAGATGTTCAGAAGTTTTCCCGGCTGGATTGTCCGGGCAACCTGGGGCAGGAGATCTTTCGGCTTCTCCGGACCTGTCGCCGGAAAGGGAGTCCAGGTGATCGACAGTTTTTCCCCAGCGCGGAGAACCTGCGCGGTGATCGATTCCGCCGGCGCCACCTTGTCGAGCTCGCCTGCAAGATCTGTTCGCGACCGGATTGGCTTGTCGCCCAGGGCCAGGAATCGATCGCCGGGAGCGAATCGACCCGCTCCATCCTGGAACTGGGCTGAGTAGAGCTCCGTGTTGTGGATGGCCTCGAATTCGAGGACTGCCCGGTCAAGGAGTTGCTCCTCGGGAAGGGGCTCATCTCTTTGGGGATGGAAGGGGAGCGCGAGAAGGTGAAACTCATGTTCAACATAGCGATAGAGGTAGACCTGCGCTCCGGCGGGCTTCGTCCGTACCGTAATCGACAGTGACTGGTTTCTTGGCGGCTCCTCAATGAAGGAGGCGGCCGGTAGCAGCTTGTCCCGCTGCCGAAGACCCTGGCGTCCCCGGTTGGCATAGATCTCTTCCGTGTTTTTCTTGATCCGGTCGAGCAGAGCCTTCTCATCTTCGGGCGCCTCCTGCCCTGCCTCAAAGAGCTGCCGGAGCGCGGCGGCGAATTCGGTGTCCAGGTGGGAGCGGGTGTCGGTGAGGTCCCGGCGGCTCTCAAAAAGCGTGATCGTTCCCGGATGCCAGGCGGGGAGCCAGCCCTGGTGCCTGCTGTTCTGCAGCTCCCAGGCGTCAGCGTCGCTCTGCAGCTTCCTGGATAGCGCGAGGTAGTTCTCCTGGTGTCTTTTTGCCTGGTCGAGCTTGCCGGCGCTTCTCTCCACTCGCTGCAGCCGGGTTTTCCGGATGCCGGTCTGCCAGGTAAGAACGGAGATGACCGTGGAGATCAGCAGCAGGGCGGCGATGGAGAGAATCCCGGTCCGGTGCTTGCGGGAGAACTTCTTCAGCTTGTAGCGCAGGGTCGGGGGGCCGGCGAGGACGGGGTCGTGGACAAGGTAGCGCTGGATGTCTTCGGCCAGCTCGCCGGCTGACTGGTAGCGTTGGCTCCTGTCCTTGTCGAGCGCCTGCATGGCGATCCAGTCGAGGTCGCCTCGAAGCCTGCGTTCGAGTGACGCGGGAGTCAATCCGAAGGCCTGGCAGAGCTTCTCCTTTCCGGCAGATTCAGCCAGGCGCTGGCTGGGCTCGGCCGGATCCACCTCGCAGATCAGCCACCTCATCTCGGTATATCCTCCGCCCCGCAGCGTCTCCGAGTCAAAGGGCAGCAGGCCGCAGATGAGCTCGTAGAGAATGACCCCCAGGGCGTAGACGTCGGTCCGGGTATCAATGCCGGCCGGCCCCATCTCGGCCTGTTCGGGGCTCATGTATTCCGGCGTTCCCATCATTTGCCCTGCCTCTGTTTCGAGGGGCTTGTCGGTGAGGGGCTGATCCATGGAGCGGGCGACGCCAAAGTCGATGATCTTGACCACAGGCTTCCCGCCTTCGTTGCCTACGAGGATGTTCGATGGCTTCAGGTCGCGATGGATGATTCCCTTCTGGTGCGCGTGCCGGACTCCATCACAGATCTGGAGAAAGAGGTCGAGCCGTTTTTCCAGGCCGAGTTTTTCTTTTTCGCAGTAGCTCTTCAGCGGCATCCCCGGGGCGTATTCCATGGCGAAGTAGGGGTTGCCATCCGGGGTCGTGCCGGCGTCGAAGACCTTGGCGATGTTGATGTGGTTCATGAGCGCGATCGCCTGGCGCTCCGCCTCGAAGCGTACGAGGAACTCTTCGGAGGTCAGTCCGCTGCGCACGAGCTTCAGGGCGACCTGGCGCTTGATCGGTTCGGTCTGGGCCGCCAGGTAGACAATGCCCATGCCTCCCTCGCCAAGCGGACGCATGAGGCGATAGGGCCCAATCTGGAGGGGTTGCTGAGAGGCGCCTGTCTGCCGGCCGGCATCTGAGTTTCCGGCATCGCCCTCTTCCCCGGAGGCGGGGGCGGCCAGGGTCTCAGCTTCATCCTGAGCCGGAATATCGAGGGTCGCCGCCTTGAATGCCGAGGTCTCACCGCTCCCCTGCAGGCTCTCGTAGCGTTCGGCGAGCTGGTCTTCGTAGCCTGGAAAGCGCTCCTGGTACTCCACCAGCGGACGGATCTGTCCCGCCTCCTGGTCCTCGAGGTAGAGCTTCAGGAAGGCGTTGAGAATCGCCGGTGAGTTTTTACCGTCCGGGTCTCTCATCGATTAACTTTCAGAGTTTTTTCCGTTTCGGAACAGGTATGATCTGCGGGGGGGGGGCCAAAACCGCCCGAATTGTACTATATAGTAGCCTCAGGAGGCTTGGATGGAACCCGAGACACCCCCGGACAACGGCGACCAGCTGACGACGTTTCACGTGAGAAGAGCACGTGAAGGAGATGCCCCCAGCCTCGAGTGGATTGTCAATCGTTTCGCCCCGGTGCTGCTGGCGAACGCTCGCTACCGCCTGGGGAAGGGCCTGTCGAAGATCTACGATCCCGAGGACATCGTCAACGATGTCTGGGCCGTGGCGCTGCCGAAGCTCGCCGATCTTCCGGCTCGGAACAATCGCTATACCCCGGTGGTGATGAAGTACCTCTCGACCACCCTGGTCTACCGGATCAACAACCTGGTGGAGAAGCACATCAAGGGCAAGCCGAAGAACATCGGCGAGTCCGCATCGAGCGATACCGAGGCGGGCGGCCCTCTCGACAACTTAGCGGCCGGCGAGACAGGCGTCTTTACCGTCACCATGCGCCGCGATACCCGCGATGAGATCCTCTCCGCCCTCCAGGAGCTCGATGAGCGGGACCGCGAGCTGATCCTCCTGCGGGGGGTCGAGGGTCAGTCCTACAAAGAGATCGCGGTTTTGCTCGGGGGAGACGCGAAGCAGCTGGCCGTCACCTACCAGCGGGCGATCAACAAGCTGCGGGAACTTCTGCCGGGCTCGATCTTCCAGGATTTCGACTCCGATTGAAGAGGGTGCCTCTCCCGTCCTCTTCTGTTTCCTTCCCTGGTTGAGCTCACATGACGTGAGCTTTTTCTCGTTATAGAGCGCCTCTTTAACACACTGATTGATGGGACGGGATTCTGAGCCCGTCGATCGGTTAAGCGTCAGTGTTTTGAAAGGAGGTATGAATGGCTTTCGTCCAGTGACAGGGTCGCCTCTCGTGGGCAGCCCGCAAGGTCCGGCTCCCACCGAACTTTCCGCTCTCTCAGCTGTCGCGGTGGGCGATCCCTGTCGCTCTCTAATAGAACATCACCGGCGAAGCGGTCCCGGGTGGTAGAGACCCGGAAAACTAACTGATTTAGGTTCTACCACCCGGCACCCTGCCGAAATTTCCCGTGGGGCCGTTCTGTGTTTTGCTCTCCGCGGAGCTTCCCCCGGCGCCTGGCCTATCCGGCCAGGCGCTTTTTTTTATACCTGTTCGATTCACCGTCGGGAAAACCACCGGGAATTTTCACTTTCCGGGTTATGTCCGCGCCCCTCGTCACACTGGTTGGTTGAGGCGGCCAGGGAGGTCGTCCGGAGCGAAAAACGACCAGTGAAACTGAGAGAGAGAGGGATGCGATCATGACGACCAGGATGAGCCTGAAGATGGAAGCGCGGAGAACGGACAACGCCACCCGGGGGACGTTCAGCCTCAGCTGCTGGGAGTGGGCGCCGCTTTACTCCCTCCTGGTGGGCTACTGCTCTTCAATGATTGACGAAGACACGCTTCGAAAGGTGGCGGACCTTGGTGGAGAAGGCCCCCAGCTGCAGGATTCCTGCGACCTGGTCGCAAACGCTCTTGAGCTCGCTATTTACGTCGTCGAGCCCGAACGCTACGGCAAGGACAGCATCGATGTCTTCGCCATCGCCAGCGAAGAGCTTCGAGTGAACGAAAAAGGCAACCAGATGACGCCCGCGGAACTCGAGGATTCAGAACAATTCAGAAACAGCGTCACTCCCTATCGGATCTCGACGGAGCGGGTCGAGGAGTTCATCGCGTTTCTGCGCCAGTGCGGCGGCTTCAAGGTGTCGTGAAACAAGCTGAAAAGGCACGAAGAATCACATAAACCATTAAACCGTAATGACCTGTGAAAAATAACACGGGGCATCAATAACTCAAGGTGCGGCTGCCCGGCCCCAGGCCAGGCAGCCGTTTTTTTGTCATCCGGGTCTTCACGATCCCACGGGAAAAAATTTCAAAATAATCCGGTTTTCAGGTTATCGCGAGCCGCTTCGCCACACCGCTATAGCAGACGGATCAAGAAGGTCCGCAAGTGAATCGCAGGTCGATGAATCCAAATAGAAGGGAGCTAATCATGACGACCAGCAAATTTTTCGGAGGTGTGAGGGGCTTTGCAATCGCGGATCTTGGGGGGAGGGCTTTCGTTCTGCTCGCCTTTCTCTGTATGTACTGGGCCCAGCCGGCCTGGGCCCAGGATATCAGGGGGGGCGGTGATGATGTGCAGCCCGGCCCGGACATCGGAGTGCCAGACATTCCTGTGCCGGGGCCTGATCTCATACCCGTTTCAACTCTCAGCGGCACGGTTTTTCTCGATCGCGACGGAAACGGCGTCAGGATTGAAGATGAGCCCGGTCGCGCGGGGGTAGAGCTGGTCCTCGAGAGCCTGGGTGTCGAGCTTGACAGGACGGTTACGGACGAGAAGGGAGATTATTTCTTTGAAGGCGTTCCATCGGATGAGACCTACGTTATCCGTGTTGCCAAACCCCTCAGGGACGCTGTCGTGACCGCCTTGCCGGCTGAGCAGGCGGAGAACCGGGGAAACGATATGGTTGTTCGCAAGAAACCCGGCCGCACGGTTTCCACCTATCCGGCGACTGTAGTTCATACGGTCCATCCGGATCCAGGTTCGGTATCAGGCCTTCATTTCGGCCAGGCAGAACCCTGTCCTATACCCACGAACCCGGTCGTCATGGTCGGTGGTTCCCAGGACAATTTCTCGAGCTCACCGGATGCCCCGAACAACCCGGCATCCTCCTCGAGCTGTTCCAGGGACTTTGATGAGATGGGTATCAACAAGTGCTTCAATCATCAATTCCTGATGCCCGGGCAGGAGAACTGTTATCTGAGCGATCTTCGCATCGAGATGCGCTTGCGCCCGGTGGGCAGCGACCTGGTCAGCAATGACCGGATCTATATCCGCAGCAATGGCTCGACCCTCTGGTCGGCGAACCTGACCACGCTCAACAACGGGTCCTGGTCCGTAGGAGCGGATGTTTTCTTCAATCTCGATCTCGCCTACCTTCCGACTGATAACGGCAACATTGTCGATATCATCTCAGGTATCGGGGGAGACCTCGAGGTCACCATCCAGGATGACACCGCGGTCGACTTCATCGATCTCTTTCCCATCTGGTGCTGCGCTCCCAGGCTCAGCGGCTTCAAATACGAAGACCGCAACGCGAACGGCCAGTGGGATGCCGGTGAGCCCAGGCTCAGCGATTGGGACATCAACATTACCGAGCCCAACGGGAACATCGTGACCGTCACGACCGACTCGAGCGGCTACTACTCCTACGATGGCGACCAGGTGGGCACCTATCTCGTCAGCGAGGTTCAGCAGCCGGGCTGGTACCAGGTTGGCCCCTCCAACAACGAGTACGAGGAGCAGCTGACGACCGTCGCGGGCTCGCTGAGGGGGAACCTCAATTTCGGCAACGTCCCCTGTGACAACGCCACCGAGGATTGCTACCGGCGACGTGCCGGAGATGCCGCGGTGGTCAATTCCGACGAGCTCCAGGAGGTTATCGATTCCTACATCCAGCTCAGCTCTCATCACAACCAGCAGCTGCAGTTCGGTCCTGCCTCCACAAATCACGTTTTTGGACACAGCATCGCCGTCGATGTTCCCGGCGGTTGTACGATGATCGCCGCGTTCTTGAACCTGGAGCTTGACTGGCAGGGCGGCAATGACTGGATCCATCTGATCAATCCGGCTACCGGAGCCCGGGTCTGGTCAAGGAGCCTGGGTTCTTTGTTCTCGACCCAGGGTGTTAACCAGCTGTCGCTCGACCTGGCGGCTCTTCCCGTCAGCGGAGGCGGCACCGCCAATATCCTCGCGGACCTGCAGGATGGGAAGATTGATCTCTACATCCAGGATGACACCGGGGTGATGAGCCTCGATTTCTGTTATACGCTCTGCTGCGAGTGCCTGCCGGGAACGCTCTGCATCACCAAGTACGAGGATCTCAACCGCAATGGTGTTCGCGATCCCGGAGAGCCCGGACTGTCCGGATGGGAATTCCGGATCCACGGCGACACCGTGTCCTATGCCGACCTGACCGGCAATAGCGGCAGGCTCTGTATTCAGAATCTTCCGGCCGGAACCTATACGATCGAGGAGATTCAGCAGGCTGGTTGGGTACAAACAGCCCCGGCCACCGTTCTGCAGACCGTCAAGATCTGCGGCAAGCCTGACGAAGAGAACGTCACCTTTGTCTCCTTCGGGAATTCAAATTGCGAATGCGAATCAGATCAGAAGGTCGATTGCATTTACGGTGATCTCAACGCCACTCCGGGACCCGAGCTGCTCTCGCTTCTCTCCAGTGTCCCCAGTGGGTATACGACCCAGATCGATGATCCGGGTGTCGACCAGCACTTCGGCCATACCTTCACGAACATGCATCCTCCCGGCTGTCTGGTCGTCGGAGCGAACCTGACGCTGGCTCTTCGTGCCGCCGGCGGCCTCTCCATCAATGACAGCCTCTATCTGATGGAGGGCGCGACCACTATCTGGAGCGCCAGCATTGACGCGCTCACCGGCGCCAACTGGGCCCAGCAGGGCGCCCAGGACAGTGTCGTTCTCGATCTCGCCAACCTGCCGGGCGGCAACGGGCCGAGCAATATCCTTGCGGCCCTGGCCGATGGTGATCTCGACTTCCGTATTCAGGATGACACGGCCGTTCTTCGCGCCTGCCTCCGGGTCGAGTACTGCTGTGACGCCTCGATCTCCGGAATCAAGTACAACGATGAGAACGGCAATGGCGTCCAGGATCCCGGTGAGGCTCCGCTTGCCGGTGTCACGATCGAGCTGAATGGTGGTGAATTGCTCCAGGGTACTGTTGTCACCGATTCCATGGTGACCAACAGCCAGGGTGAGTACAGCTTCAGCTGTCTCGAGCCCGGGAAGTACTTCGTTTCCGAGATCGTGCCGACGGACTGGACCCAGACGCAGCCGGCCGCGGCAGGGTATCCGGTCGGACTTTTCTCAGGAGCGGCCTCATACTCCACCTTCTCCGGACTCGATTTCGGCAATAAGCAGGCCTGTGAGGAGCCCATGAGGATCGAGTGCATGGTCGGCGACCAGGACAACTTCAGCCCTGGCGATCCTGTTGACGGCCCACTGGATCCTTCCTCCGCTCTCGTTGGCGAGGTCCTGCAGCAGATGAGCAGCGGGAACGTGCTCTACTCGACGGATGTGATTCCCACGGACCAGCCCATCGGCCACACCTTCAGGTGCTGGGAACCGAATTGCACCGTGAAGGACGCGTGGCTCGAGATCGGTCTGAAGGCCGGACCCTCCAGCCTGTCTTACAACGACTCGATCGGCTTTTACCAGGGCAGCCAGCGGGCATGGAGCATGAGGATCAACAATGTTGTCGATCCGAGTGATCCGAACGCGTATCCCTGGGGACCCGGTCAGAGCGTGGTGCTCACGCTGCACCTGAGCGACCTGCCCATGGACGTGGACACTGTCATCGGGATCATGCAGGACGGCGACCTGGATATCGCCATCCAGGATGACACGGGTATCGACTATATGAAGCTGACGGTCGATGTCTGCTGTGAAACTCCTGGTCCCGATATGGACGGTGATGGAGTTCTGGACACGGCTGACAATTGCATCCGGGTTCCGAATCCGGACCAGGCCGACTCTGACGGTGACGGTATCGGGGATGCCTGCGAGCGTGTTGACCCCAGGTACATCCGCGGTGATGCCAACGCTGACGGCCAGGTGAACATCTCTGATTCGCAGAGTGTTTTCGGATACCTGTTCCTTGGCCGAGCTGAGCCGTCTTGTCGCGACAGCGCGGATGTTAACGCTGACGGCAAGCTGGACATCAGCGACGGGATTCGTCTTCTGCAGTTCCTCTTCATTGGAGGGGGCCAGCCGTCGGCTCCCTATCCGGAGTGCGGCAGGGCCGAAGACCCGGGTGTGGGCTGCGAGGAGCCCATCCTTATCTGCTCTGATTAGAGGAGGGGAAGGCCCCTTTCCCGCCTCGAAGACCGACTTGGCTCTCGGTTGGTCTGCTGTCCTGGAGGGCGCCCGGTATTTTCCGGGCGCCCTCTTTTTATTACGAACTTCTTCCCTGTGGGGTACTTCATAAACAGTAGGGAGCCCCAGGGGGATCTCGTTGTTACTTCACCCCTGACACTCAGGTATATCGATAGCGATACCTTGGTCACTATAGCCGGCCACCGGAGCCGGCCACCGGAGCGGGCCACCGGAGCGGGCCACCGGAGCGGGCCACCGGAACTGGGGGACTGCTCCCCAGGTGATGTTTACCTGTTTTGAGAAGGGAATTGATAATGAAGAAAGTTAACTGGTTTGAAAATTACGGAGGCTCGAACAGCCGCGGTCTTGGCAGCCTTCGCTCCGCGGTTTTCGCCGGAATTCTGTTAGTGGCCGCCTTCGCGCCGGATCTGGCCCGGGGGGATTCGGGCAACGTTTCGGAGCCCGCATCAGATATGAGGCCTGTCTGGCTGGTCAGGGATACCTGAGGCCTGAACCATTTGCGGCAGGTGCTGCCGAAATCACCCGAGTATCACAAGCTCCTCAGTTATAAAGGGCGAAACCCATGGAGGGTCGTTCCTGATGATCCCGAGGGGCGGGTCTACTTAAGGAGGATTATGTATGAAAGCCGCGAGCGTCTCACCATCCAGAGACTTTCGCGGCTGGACTCTCAAGGACAGAAGATGGAGTCCCGCCTCGAGCAGTATTCTTTCGGCCTGGAGTTCCTTGAAAAGAAGGCTCAAAGAGAAAAGAAGAGTTTTTCGTCACGGAGCCGCAGCGATTATTTGAGAACAAACGGTAAAGGAGGTTCTTTTAAGCGCTTGAGCGGGATGAATCCGGGCGACACTTATTTATATCCGCGCACTATAGGGAGCGGCGCACCGCTGACCGCTTCGGATTCACTTTTCCTGCGTGGAGACATCAACCAGGATGGAGAGGTGAACATTCTGGATTCGAATGACCTCCTGCGGTTCTTCTACGATAAGGAATATGAACCGCCTTGTCTTGAATCCGCCGATGTAAACAACGATGGCCTGGTTCAATTAGATGATGCTCTTCAGCTCATCAGCTATGTAACCCATGGTCTGTCTCCGCCCGCGTTACCTTTTCCCGCTTGCGGGAGGGATCCTGACGAGCCCGGCAGCGGAAAGGATATCGGCTGCCTTTCCCACGAGGCCTATCCGAAAGAAACCGAAGACGAAGACAAGTAAGGAGACTCCGCAGATTAGAAACCTCGGTGTTCATTACAGATAAGCTGGCCTTAAGTTGGCTTATCAAAGAGGACGCCCGGTATTTTCCGGTCGCCCTCTCTTCATTGATCCGCGTTAACGCAGGGAAGGGCCGCCCGCCGGGTATTCTCAGACGAGCTCTTTCATCGGCTGGTGGCCGTCGACGAGGTAGTGGGGACGTCCCTGGAGGTCCTTGACCGTGGTCGTGGGCGCGT
>Ga0310124_10002277_pt1 | contig 13254 bp, 14 predicted proteins | sample CB11b_AW_Bot5_MG_FD_203507 | JGI IMG/M metagenome (GOLD analysis project Ga0310124, IMG submission 203507) | Marine microbial communities from Western Arctic Ocean, Canada - CB11b_AW_Bot5 | ecosystem: Environmental > Aquatic > Marine > Oceanic | place: Canada: Western Arctic Ocean | collected...
ACAGGGCCAATCCATCTTCGTCGCACTGGCCGTCGCCAACCGGGACCCGGCGGTGTTTGACCGTTGTCATGAATTCGATATTCGCAGAAGCCCCAACAAGCATGTGGCCTTCGGTATCGGCCCTCACTTTTGCATCGGTTCCCTGCTGACACGGATCGAGGCCCATGTAGCGATCACCGCCGTGATGGATAGACTGCCGGCAATTCAGGTTGTCGACCGACAGATTGATTGGCGGCCGCTGGTCAACATGCGTGGGCCCCTGTCCCTTCAGGTCAGCTACTAGAGCCGCAACCTCGCCGTGGTATCGGAAAAATAAACACTCATGAAATCACGGATCAAACATGCGTAGGATCAAGGTCCTCTACCTGCCCGCTCCGCCGGACATGGCCCCCTGCTGGGACCGTGACGTGATCGATGCCCTTCGGGACCGCCATGATGTTCATGTGTACGACCCGGCCCTTCCAATGCACCAGCAGTTTGAAGGTTGCCAAGTGGTCATTGAGCATGGATCGGTGGGTACCGCGGCAATGATCGAAGCCGCCGGCGATGCGAAGTTGTGGCAGGTGCATGGCACGGGTGTCGATCACCTGGACCTGGAAGTTTTCAACGCTCGCGGTCTGGCTGTGGCCAATTGCCCCGGCCAGCACAGCGCAGCGGCCCTAGCCGAATGCGCAATGATGTTCCTGCTCATGCTCGCAAGGTCGTACCAGAAATGCCGGACCGACTTTCATCGAAACTTCACCCGCGAGGCAGTCGCCATGGAACTATCAGGGCGCAATCTACTAATCATCGGCCTAGGAGCCAGCGGCCAGCAACTGGCAAGTCGCGCCAAGCCGTTTGGCCTGCGTATCGCGGCTGTAGACGTGCGGCCTTTCGATCAAACCCTCATGGATGACCTGGGCGTGGTAGAACTGGCCAAGCCCGATGGCCTCGATCGTCTGCTTGCCGATGCGGACTTTGTTTCTCTTCATCTTCACTTGAACAGTAAAACCCGCCACATTATCGATTCACGTCGGCTCGGGCTCATGAAGCGTACTGCCTGCCTGATCAATGTATCCCGCGGTGGCCTGGTCGATGAAGCCGCCCTGCACGAAAGGCTCAACGCCGGCAAATTGGGCGGTGCGGGACTAGATGTTTTTGAAACCGAACCCACCCGGACCGACCTGCCGGTGTATCAACTGGACAACGTTTTTACCTCCCCGCACCTGGCGGGCACTACGGATTTGGTCAGCCGGCGCCGTTCTGTGTTTTGCGGTCATAACGTCGACCGCATCGCGTCGGGGCTGGGTCCGGAAAATATTGTCAACGACCCGACGACCGGGATAAACTGTCGCCGGTGAGTGGTAATCAGCCAAGGCGAGAGAGGTTGTCAATGCACTTCTTCGACTGCAATGCTGCGTTCGGCCCGTACCGCACCCGGGTGTACCGATACGCCTTGACCGCGCAGCAACTGATCGACGAAATGGACTTTTGCGGCATTGACCGGACCATGGCATACCACACCTGCCAGCGTTACTACGACCCGCCCGATGGGAACCGCCTGCTATTAAGTGAAATCTCCGGCAACGATCGCCTGGTACCCACCTGGTCTATCCTGCCCACGCAGAGCGGCGAACAGCAGGCTACGCCTGATTTTCTCGTGATGATGCGTCGACACAACATCCGCATGCTGCGCATGTATCCGCAGAATCACTGTTACTTCATGGACGAGGAAACCTGGGCCGACCAGATGCAGGAGTACGAAGCCCGGCGCATCCCCATCTATATCCATGCCCGCCTGGGCGACATCCGCGACCTGCTGCGCTCGTTTCCCAACCTGGTGGTCATTACCGGCACGCAGGGCGCCAATCCGCTGGACCGTTACGCCTGGCCGATGATCGACCGCTACCCTAATTTGCATTTCGACACCAGCGCTTATTTGGTAGACGGTATTCTGGAGTCATTCGTGAAACGCTTCGGCACTGGCCGACTTCTGTTTGGAACCGGATACCCCGATCACGCGGTGGGCGGATCAATCCTGATGCTGCGACAAGCGGACCTGCCCGAGCCAGACAAGCAGGCGATCGCCGCGGAAAATCTCCAGCGGTTGCTTCAACAGGCGCAACTATCATGAACCAGTCACCGATCGTCCACGAGTACATGGAGCACGGCCGCAGCGAATCGTGCCCGATTTACGACATGCACGGACACATCGGGCCGTTCTACGGCGGCTATCTCCCAGCCTCCCAGATTGACTTCATGCGCCGGCAGATGAAGCGATGCGGCGTCAAGAAGATGTTGTGCTCACACCACATCGCCCTGAACTACGACATGGACCGCGGCAACCGGCAAATGCAGAAAATCCTGGACGACTATCCTGACGAATTTCTCGGCTACTGGCTGATCAACCCCAACCACCCTGACCTGATCGCCCGCGACCTCCGACAGTTTGACCAGACGCGCCATTTTGTTGGTCTGAAATTCTGGCCGGACTATCACTTGACACCGGTTGACAGCCCGCCCTATGCCGACGCCCTTCGCTACGGCAATGATCATCACCTGCTGGTCAAGGTTCATACCTTCGGCCACAGTCCTTTCAATAACCCCGACCAGTTCGGCTCCGTGGCCGCCCGTTACCCCAAGGCCACCTTTCTCATGGCCCACTGCGGCTACGGCCAATGGGAACAGTCCGCCAAACTCGCCAGCGAATTACCCAACGTCTACCTGGATATCACCAGCATTGTGGTCGCCATCGATTTCAAAGCGATGCCGATGGGCACCTTTATGACCACCGGCGCCGGGGCCGGGGCAGAGCAGGTCAACGGCGTGATTGAATATTTCTGCCAAACAGCCGGTTCGCAAAAGATCGTCTTCGGCAGCGACCTGCCTTGGTACAGTCAGCACTACCATGCTGGCGCCGTCCTGTTCGCCCGCATCAGTGATGACGACAGGCACAACATACTGCACCGCAATGCCAAACAACTCTTGAAAGAACACCTGGCCACGACACAGGCATGACCCGCGTCGTCGATCAGCACCACTGTTGCTGCCGGACATAGCCCCTGAGCTTTTGCATCTGCTGATCGGTCAGGCTGTGGTAGGGTTTGCGCCGCCACCGCTGGGCAATTCCAAAGATTTCAAACAGACCGTGGATGGCCGCGTCCCGTCCACCGGGGAAACCAGCCATGAAAGTTTCCAAAGCCATATCAATCTGCCGGTTCAAGGCCACCGCCTTGCTCATGTCGCCGGATTTAACCGCTTCCCAATACCGCCCGGTGACCGCGGGGGAAAAAGACATGAACTTGCACATGAAACCATCGCACCCGAATGGCAGCATGTTCAAATGACTACGCCACCCCCCCCCAGCAACCACTGCCCAACGACCGTGCACCAGGGCGCAAACGTTCTGTGCAAATACACCGCCAAGATCCTCTTTAACCGCCACCACCGAATCAACCCGATCGCGTATTGCCGCAATCGCTTCCAAGCCTAATTCCGCTCGCCCCATGAAAATATTGGTCACCATCATGACCGGAATGTGTCGGCCGACCGCGGCGAAATGCTCCACAAGCGACTCGACGGTCAGGGAAGTGCCGTCCCATTCAGGTGGCCGCAGCATAAGCACGTCAACACCTGTGGAGGCACAGTACCTGGCAAACTCAACAGCCTTGTCCGTCGCAAACTGGTAATCAGCGGCCACCACCATCGCCCGGTTCGCTGTGTGCTCGACCGCCAGTTCGGTCAACCGCTCAATCTCGCGCACTGTCATGCAATGGAAGTGGCTGTTGCCCACCGTGAGCATCGTCACCTGCGCCCCGGCGCTCAGCATCAGGTCGATCATCTTCCTCACGCCCTGTTCATCAATCGACCCGTCTTGCAGGAATGGGGTACGGATCGTATCAAACGGCCCAGTCAACGCCGACTGTACTGCTTGAAATGTCCCGTTTTGATCGCCCGTCATGGTCGCTGTTATGGTTGCCACCTGTCACTGGCTCGTGGTTACCGGCAACCCCCACTTGTCACGGATGTCATCCAACTGCCGCAATGTTTGCCTCAGATGCTCGTCGCGTGCCGATCCCAGCGGTAAAAATGGGGGCCGACAATCGCCGGCCTCAATCCCCATCAAGCTCAAGCACCGCTTGACGCTGCCATAAGCGCCGTACTTGTAAAGATCCTTCTGGGCCATGTTAAATGCCGATTGAATAGCCCGTGCCCGCGCCAAGTCACCGCCGCGAAAGGCACGGGTGATCTCCACGAACAGGTCAACCGCCAGGTTGTACGACGTACCGATCGCCCCATCTGCGCCCATCGCCAGTGCACTGACGTAATATGCATCCCGCGCGCTCCAGATCATGATCCGTTCGCCGCCGATCTGCTTAAACCGGTTCAGTAGCGCCGTATCCTGCGACGAGTGCTTGACACCCACAAATCTCGGATGCTCGGCCAAGCGGGCAAAGGTCGACTCATCCAAGGACCGCTTCGTCAGCCCAGGGATGTTGTACAGCGTCAACGGCAGTGCCACTTCTTCCAAAAGCCTCAGGTAGTACTGCAACAGTTCCTCGTCGCTCACCGGGTAATACAGCGGAGGCAGGGTCGATACCGCGTCGGCGCCCGCGTCTTGAGCATGTTGCGCCAAGTCGAGAACCACCTGGTATTCCAGATGGCTGATATTGACAATCACGCCGGCACGATCGCCAGTTTCAGCCTTAACCGTTTCGACAACGGCCTTGCGCTCACCGGCCGACAGCGACAAGCCCTCGCCCGTGCTGCCGCAAACGTAAAAACCCGAAGCGCCAAGCGCCAGCATGTGCCTTACCATCTGGCGAAGCACAGGCTCATTGACCTGCCCGCCGTCGCTGAAAGGCGTCAACAACGCCGGCACAATACCGTTCATCTCTCGCACATGCATGACCTTGCTCCACTTATCCTCGTCATCCACCAAACCGACCGGCTTGGCCCTCCCCCGTTTCATACACCAAAGTAAATACCCTATTCCCCAGCGGTTGTCGATCACCCGCGGGCGCAAGGCCGTGAACGTCGCCGGCGATATCCCTCCCAAACGAACCATGTGATCTGCAACTTTTCCGGATAGCCACATGGGTTTTCAACAAACACCTACCCATCTGAACCTATACTGTGAAAAACGGTGGGTATGAGTTTGTCTCACCATAACTCTAGGTATCAATCACATGAGCTTGTCGGCAAAACAGTCGCAAAACAGACCAAACCGATTACGTTGCGCCACCCGATGCTTTACCCTAGTCGAGCTACTCGTGGTCATATCGATCATCGCGGTGCTGATCTCACTGCTGCTACCGGCCCTTAAAAAGGCGCGTGAAGCGGCTCGGATAACGGTCTGTGCCAGCAATGCCAAGCAGATAGGCATCGGGTTGCACTTGTATGCGATGGATTTTGACAGGTACCCCGCAGTGAATGCCAACTGGAACCCCCTCACCGCGTACTGGATGATCATGGGCGACCCGAACGGAGAAATTCCTGCCTACTGGACTTCTCATTCCAGTCCCTACGCCGATGCCCAGATTCTCAATCCCTACACGAAGAACCCGAAGGTACACGAATGTCCGTCTGATGCCGGCCCCTACCCCATTTATTGCGGGGGTGTGGGGTGTGATTCTTACTACAAGGTATATGGCACCAGTTATGCATTTGTGACAGGAGCGTGGGTCCAAGGCCCCATCTTGTTTCAAAATACACCAATCGCGTTGGGAAACCAGATACAAGGTCTCTGGCATAGGCATATCGATACGATCGACAATCCATCGCGCCAGGCCATGTTAGCCGAGCGGGCTTGGATATATGCCGCTTACCAGCAACACCCATCTGCATTTGGGGGCGAGAGTTTATGGCTTTCCCACGAACCGCACCCGATCATGAACATGGCGTTTGTTGACGGCCACGTGACATTCCAAAAGATTCACAATAGCCCGAACCACTACAATAAAAACGGTGAGTATGAGTTCGTTTCACCATAACTCTAGAGATCAATCACATAGGCTTGTCGGCAAAGACAGTTGCAAAACAGACCAAACCGATTACGTTGTCCACCCGAGGCTTTACCCTAGTCGAGCTACTCGTGGTCATATCGATCATCGCGGTGCTGATCTCACTGCTGCTACCGGCCCTCAAAAAGGCGCGTGAAGCGGCTCGGATAACGGTCTGTGCCAGCAATACCAAGCAACTCGCCCTGGGATTGCACTTGTATACGATGGATAATCAAAATCTCTTCCCCGCCCATCACCTGAATACGTCCAACCCCCAATCCCGTGCAGGCGCCGCTCACTTTAGGATCATGGGCGACATGAACAGTCTCGATGGGCAATGGGGAATTGCCCAGGGGTACGAGTCTTCCCGGGTCCTCAACCCCTACACGAAGAACCCGAAGGTGCACGAATGCCCTACGGAACGCGGACCCTACCCCGATTATTGCGGGCCCGCCCCTGCCGGATGCCTTTCGTATTACAAGGAATTCGGTACCAGCTATTCGTTCATGGATGGCGCCAAAATTAACGGACTTGTGACGATGCAAGGCACCGGTGTTGAACTATCGTGGACCAAACAGGGGTGCTGGAATCGTAATATTGACGACATCGAGGATACATCACTTCAGGTACTGGTAACCGAGCACGCGTGGCGCTATGGGTGGTATCTACAACACCCATGGTGGACGGGCGAGAGCCGGATGCCGTCACATGAACCGCATCCGATGATGAATATGTCGTTCGTGGATGGCCACACGAAGTTCCTGCGTATGCATGACAGCCCGAACCACTACAGCAACAATGAATACGTATTCGCATCGCCCTGACCGTGGGGGAAACATTGCGACGACAAGTCCGGCACAACCGATTACACCATAGGCCCCGAGGCTTCACCCTCATCGAGCTACTCGTGGTCATATCGATCATCGCGGTGCTGATCTCACTGCTGCTGCCAACACTCAAGGGCGCCAAGCGACGGGTGATGGTCCTCTCGTGCCTGACCAATCTCAGACAGATCGGGGTCGGATTGCAGGTTTATGTCACGGACAACAACTATCAGTTCCCAACGCCGAGGTCCATCGCAGTTACGCAGGTGTGGAATCCCGCAGTAGAGTCGCCGGACACAGGCAACCGGCAAAACCTAGTCGAGATCGCCGGAAACACGGCCTCTTCTGAGGTCTTCTTCTGCCCTTTCTTTATCAAGAACGGTTACAGTCCTGACTCCAGCTCGAACCCGAGTTCACCGTACGCCAGACATTTCGATGTGCAAACCAACGGCACCTGTAATGCTGGCTACAACATGCTCTTCCTGGCAGGCGACACATGGCATAGCTTTAACTTCTCGGGCAATCCCGATCTGGATGGCGACGGCGTTTCCGATCGCCCTGCCCCGGGCCACAGCGACGCGGCCCTCATTTCCGATCACAACGTCGTTAACCCCGGCAGTACGTTCGAGGTGCCCACGACCGCGACCCATTCTGGTTCACCACCAGCCCACAATGTTCCCTTTCAGGATTCGAATGTGCTGTATGCCGATGGGCACGCAGAAACGCACGGTACGCTGCAAGAGACAATCTATGTCCAGCGCATCGCCTTTACTCCAAGCATTTACCCATACTGATTCTGGTTAATCTGCGACGCGATAATCTGCCTGCATGACATGCCCGGGAGGAAATTTTAGCCCGCCGGCCTGCGTCGCAGCCCATTTGCCGCAGCAACAGTTTGGCCATAGAGTTAGATGTCAACCTGCCTAGGTTAGGCGGGCGGGGGCATACCACTTTTGAGCTAGGAATCCAATCATGACCACCGCAACCTCTTTTCGGACCTTCCACGGGAAGACATACGACAGCATCATCGATACGACATACAACACGCCGTTGGTCAAACTCAATCGCGTCATCTCATCGGACCATGGAACCGTGCTGGTCAAGTGTGAGTTTTTCAATCCCTTGGCTAGCGTGAAGGACCGCATCGGCCGAGCCATGATCGAGGCCGGGGAGCAGGACGGGCTGGTAAACCAGGACACACACATCATCGAGCCGACCAGCGGCAACACAGGGATCTCCTTGGCATTTGTTTGCGCGGCCAAGAGTTACAAGTTGACTCTGACGATGCCCGAGTCGATGAGCATGGAACGGCGAGGCCTGCTGCGGGCGCTGGGCGCCGAAGTAGTTTTGACCCCGGCCGCCAAGGGCATGAAGGGTGCGATCGAGGAGGCGGCCAAGCTGGTGGGCACAACGGCCAATGCGTGGATGCCCCAGCAGTTTGACAACCCCGCCAACCCACAGGTGCATGAACAGACCACGGGCGTGGAAATATGGGAGGACACGGGCGGCGCAGCGGATTTTCTCGTGGCCGGCGTAGGCACGGGCGGGACGATCACCGGCGTGGGCAGGCACATCAAGCCCAAGAAATCGCAGTTCAACTGTATTGCCGTGGAGCCGGAAGACTCACCGGTGATCAGCCAGACACGCAACGGTGAACCGGTCAAGCCGGGCCCGCACAAGATTCAAGGGATCGGGGCCGGGTTCGTACCCAAGAACCTTGACCTGGAAATTGTGGACGGTGTGGAACAGGTATCCAACGATGACGCCATGGCCATGGCCCGGCGGCTGGCTCTGGAAGAGGGGCTGTTTTGCGGTATCAGCAGCGGAGCCAACGTGGCCGCGGCGGCCCGCGTGGCGGCGGCACACAAGGACAAGACCATCGTCGTCATTCTGCCCAGCTTTGGTGAGCGTTACCTGTCGACGCCGATGCTCCAACAGTACATGCACTAAGGTGAAAAACACGCAAGCACATTTAAGCAGGGTAACCCTGCTGTACGAGGTGTGTGATACTTAGTTAAATGTTCAGGGATTGAAGGATACTCGATTTTATGGAGGCACAGTCATGGCTGAATCTGGAGAAACAACGGTGATTGCGGCGGAAACGCAGATCAAAGGAGAGCTGACCTTCGACGGAACGGCCCGGATCATCGGGCGCGTGGAGGGCAAGATCACCGCCAAAGGTGATCTGCACGTGGACCAGCGTGGTCAATGCAAGGCCCAGATCGAAGCGGACAACGTACAGGTGGACGGCACGATCGAAGGCGACGTCAACGCTTCGCACCGGGTTCAACTCAACGCCCAGGGCAAGATTCAAGGCGATATCGTGGCCGAGAAGATGGTCACCGCTGAAGGCGCCTCTATCATCGGTCACGTGAATATCGGCTCGGGTGCGACCAAGGCGTCGTCGGGGCCAATCAAGGCGGGTGAAACCGGAAAAATGCCCGAGACGGGTGCCCGGATCACCGAGACTGTGGGCGTCAAGTAACGCTAGAACACCGATCACGGCCAACCATATATCGCACGGGCAGACCGATTGGCGATGTTTATATGCCGTGGCATCTGATGCTTGAATAATTCGCATGAGCAAGCGCGGCATCCCACGTCCTGTTCAATGCTACCTGTGCCGCCATCGATTCGAGGTGAGCTGGAGAACCCAATCCACGTCCTGTCCCAAGTGCAGCCGGGCGGTGATCATCAGCGACGTCATCATCAAGGAACTCAAGCCAGTCAGCGAGGTCAAGACGTGTGGCAAGGTGGTCGTGCACCGCAAGGGGCGGGTCATCGCCAAGTTGGTCGAGGCCCACGGCGGGGTTGAGATGCTGGGAATCCTCACCGCCAACGTGGTCAGTGGTGGGCCGGTGTTGATTGGCCCTAAGGCCCAGTGGGCAGGTAACTGCAAGGCCCCCTCCGTCACGGTCCGGCCCGGGGCACAGGTGGACGGCTATTTCGAAGTGCCCAACTTCAATATCGGCATTGGCGAAACACCGAGCGAACTGGTAACGGCACAATCAACCGAAGGCTGACCACATTCACTACGCCTCCAATCATGAATCGGCAAAGAGGATCAGGTCGCGGGCCCCGTTCGAGACAGTCACAGGCAAAAGCATTGTGGCCTCGCCCGTGTCCGGATAGACGTCAACACGTCGACTGGCCAATAGCTGACGGTATAATGTAAAGTGGCATAAAACCCTTTTGGACCCGTAGACGCATGCTGCAGAAGATGATGCGAGCAAAGATTCACCGGGCGACGGTAACGCAATGCGATGCCAGTTACGTCGGTTCGATCACCATTGACGCGGACCTGCTGCGCGCCAGCAACATTTTGCCCAACGAAGCGGTGCACGTGTATGACATCGATAATGCAGCCCGGTTCGAAACGTATGTCTTTTACGGCAATCCGGGCTCGGGCGTGATCGCCGTCAATGGCGCGGCAGCGAAACTGGTGGAAGTGGGGGACAAAGTGATCATCGTCAGTTTCGGATATTTGAGCCAGAACGAACTGGGCAAGCATGTGGCAAAGGTCGTGGTCGCCGATGAAAACAACGGCATTGAACAAATTCTTACGTATCCGAGCATGATCGACCAGACGGAGACCGTGGATACGCCGTGAATTGCGGTGGTGGGTAGTAGCAGTGGCCTGTTCTTGATCATGCGCCATCCGTCAGTGACCTGTTGCTGCCCAGCTAACACGTTGGAGCGCACTGATGGCCGGGAAAGTCCGGATCAGTTTGGCAAACAAGTGTCAGTTCCTATTCGGCGCTGCACTGGTATTGATTATCGCCTCGGCGCTGACGGTAGTGTGGTTCCGAATGGAAAAACTGGTGCGCGACGACCAGCAAACCCACGCCCGCCAAGTGGCCGACCTGTGGCTGCAGCAGCAGTTAGAACTTTTACATATCCTGCCAGCCACAGAGGATATCTCCACCACCGCCGGCATGGACGTGCCAATGTTGCTTCGGCTGATCAGCCGCGAGCAGTTTGAACAGATATCCCAACGCGACGCTTTTCTAGCTGTCGCCATCAGGAAATTCCAACTGGTGGACGACGCCACAGATCAAATGACCAAGGAGCGGATGGACGAGGGCCGCCCTTATTACCGGTACGCGCGGGCGATCCGGGCGTCCCAGGTGCAGAAAGAGGATTTCTCGCCGGCCGTGTCCACAGCACCGCTGACCGACCCGCTGGAAAAGGTACTCGTCCTGGAATTCAGTGGCGACCAGGCCCAGAGACAGCGTGTGTTGAATCTGATTTTCGTTATCACCGCCGGCCTTGTGGCCATGCTGTTGGCAATCGGGATGTTCTGGTTTGTGACCACGCGGATTATTCTCTCGCCGGTACGGGTGCTGCGAGACACGGCCGAAAAGATTGCCGAAGGCGACACCAACATCCGCTCGGACATCAACACAGGAGACGAGTTTGAGCAATTGTCCGAGATGTTCAACACCATGGTGGACAACCTCAACATACAGAAACAAGAACTCCGCCAGACCAACAAGAGCCTGGACCTAAAACTGGGCGAACTGGCCGAGCACAACGTGGCTCTGTTTGAGGCCAACAAGATCAAGGACGAGTTTCTGGCCAACGTCTCGCACGAACTGCGCACACCACTGCACAGCACCATTGGTTTCGCAGAGGTACTGGAAGAAACACTCAAGCATCGCACCGGTCCGACAGACGAAAAGCGCAAGCGTTACATCGCCAACATCATTACGTCGAGCCGACGTCTGCTCGACCTGATCAACGACCTGCTGGACCTGGCCAAGATCGAGGCCGGCCGAATGGAACTGCACATCGAGCCTATGAGCGTATTAGATGCGGCCGAGGGACTGATCAACCTGATCCGCCCGCAGGCGGATAAGGCAAAGATCAAGTTGCAACTGACGGTTAAGCCGATGCTGGCCATGGTCAATACCGACCCGGGCAAGGTGCAGCAAATCGTGTTTAACTTTTTGTCCAACGCCGTCAAGTTTACGCCCGAGGGGGGGACGGTAACGCTGTCAGCCGAATCGATCGAACCGGTGAGTAACAATCAGCCACCACGGGTGCGCATCAGCGTGACCGATACCGGCCCAGGAATCGCCCCACACCTGCAGGAAAAGATTTTCGAGAAATTCATGCAACTGGACTCGACGGAAACACGCGAGCACGACGGCACCGGACTGGGGCTGACCATCAGCCGTAATTTGGCAACCTTGTTACAGGGTGAAATTGATCTGGCCAGCGAGGTGGGCAGCGGAGCCACGTTCAGCCTAACCATTCCGGTGAAATTGGCGGCCCGGACAACGCCGCTTATGCCGCAAATAGCCGACGACACAGCTTCCGTAACTACGATGTGACTGCCGCTTCGGTGATGGCTATAAAGTCATCCGCCTCAAGGGAAGCGCCGCCGACGAGGAACCCGTCGACATCCCCTTGGGCGATCAGGTCGGCCGCATTATCAGGCTTGACCGAGCCTCCATACATGATGCGCACGTCCCTACCGACCGGCTCGTCACACACGCCAAAACACAGAAACGCGCGAATGGCTTCGTGCGCTTCTTGGGCATCCTGCGGCGTGGAGGTCTTACCGGTGCCTATCGCCCAGACCGGCTCGTAGGCCACGGTAACACGTTCCATCTGTTTGGCCGTCACACCTGCCAATCCGTAACCGACCTGGCTGCAGTTGATCGCGTCAGTCTGTTGTAACTGTCGTTGCTGAAGCTTTTCGCCTACGCACAAGACGACGTGCATGTTGGCTTCCAGGGCGGCAAGCAATTTTTCATTAATCAATGTGTCAGCTTCGCCGATAACGTGGCGTCGCTCGCTATGACCGGCCAGCACCACGCTGACGCCGCAGTCAGCAAGCATGGCCAAACTTACTTCGCCGGTAAAAGCGCCGTCAGCCTGGCGGCAGAAGTCCTGGGCCGCCAGTTGAATGGGCGAGTCTGCAATAATTTTTCCGACATGGGCCAAATAAGGAAACGGAGGACTGATGAACAGATCCAGTTTGTCAGTGGCGGGTATACGGTCGACTAGCGATTGCGCCAAAGCGGTTGCCGCAGCGGCGTTAAGGTTCATTTTCCAGTTGCCACCGACAAAAGGCTTGCGAGTAGACATGGCCGAAAACCTATCGGGAGGACACTTCCACGCGGACAGGCGATTCAATGACGTTGACTGTGTCATGTAGAAGCATTTGCACACCGCGTTGTATCAGGTCAGCTACCATGTCCTTGACGGTCTTGTCCAACCCTTTACCGGAGCTTCGCTTTTTACCTTCCAGGCAACGGCTACCGTCGCAGCTCAAGACTTTAACTCGCAGGCGAAAACCGTCGACGGCGTTTTTACCAAGCGGAACCCCAAGCACCGCGATGGGGCTGTGGCAATCGCCTTTGAGAGCGGCTACCAAGCGACGCTCGGCGTGGACCGCGGCGGCGGTGATGGGGTCGTTGATGGGCAGGCATCGGCGAATG
>Ga0310124_10002278_pt1 | contig 13250 bp, 14 predicted proteins | sample CB11b_AW_Bot5_MG_FD_203507 | JGI IMG/M metagenome (GOLD analysis project Ga0310124, IMG submission 203507) | Marine microbial communities from Western Arctic Ocean, Canada - CB11b_AW_Bot5 | ecosystem: Environmental > Aquatic > Marine > Oceanic | place: Canada: Western Arctic Ocean | collected...
GAATCCTGCTTCGAAAGCGAGGTCAAGTTCGTCCCCGTTGAGTTGAATTCTTCGAACCTTCCAACCGTGTCGGATCTCAATATCGTGGATCGCTTGCTCGTTTCCCGTTTCGAGCATTCCCAGCGGCATCATGCCATTCGAGTTCTCTGAGCCGCGTCCCAGCAAAACAACCTGGTGCTTCCGGCAGAATTCTTCGGGAAACCGGCGGATTTGTTCCGGGTCGAGATCGCAAGGAGAGATGTCCAGGAACTCGGAACCGCCGTCGCGAGCAATTGTTTTGTCAATCTGCATCATTCCATATATTTACGCATCAGCAATGACCGCGTCCATTACACGCGAACCTACAGTTTGTAACGTCAGGAAACTCGAACAGCAGGTAACGAAGAGAGCGAAGGACTCTATTACGGGGCCTAATTGAGAATCGAGACCCTGACCGTGTCTCACGTGGGACAGGCGGAAGGCTGGCACAAGAGAAACTTTACAGAATTCCGGAAAATTGATATCTCGAGACTCCCCATCTCATGCGACAAGTGCTGAACCAGTCTAATCGCGCACAATTGCTTAGCCGAAGAACCGAAGGAGGTGCCCCAGGCCATAGATGACCGGAACTTGAACTCACTGGGAATTATCACGGACCACGCTAGAAAGGTTGCATCTCATGGGCGACAAGAAAGGCAAGAAAGACAAGGCCAAAGGACAGAGGCAGCAGCAGGCAAAACAAGTGAAAGTCGCGAAGCAGAAACAGGACAAGCGGCAGCCTCGGACCCCCTAAGCTAACCAATCGTCTCGCGTCTTCGTGCACCGTCTTCGTCTTGCGATTCGAATCCAGAATCGGAACTCGAAGCGGTGGCACGAAGACGGAACACGATTTTCGAAAATGACGACACCCTTGGTCCTGTCGTTTCTGCTTTCCGCACCCTTCCTGGTGGCGCTGGTTTGTAAAGCAGACACACATGTTCAGCTGTTTTGCGGTGTGGTGGGCATAATGTGCGTTTTTGCATTCACCGGGGTTGGGCACTTCGTCAAAACTGAAGCTATGGCGCGGATGATCCCGGCGCCCATTCCCGCACCTACGACGATCGTTATTGTTTCCGGCATTGTTGAATTGGTGGCAGCGGTAAAAACAAGAGAGACCTGACCCGCGGTTACAGTATTCCGCATACGCATTCCCCATGTGGTTGATGGGAATCACACGATCCCGTACGGAAATGAAAAAGAAGAAGGTAAAGGCAGTTGAGTTCCTTGTCGCGCAGGGGTTCTGTTGCAGTCCGGATGAAGCCAGACGCTGGATCATGGCCGGCAAAGTCGTCGTAGACAACCGGCGGATTGACCGGGCGGAGGAGCTTCTTTCGGAAGAGGCCGACGTGCGAATCAAGGGCATGAGTAAGTACGTCGGCAAAGGCGGATACAAGCTTGAAGGGGCGCTGTCGGATTTTGGAATCAGCGTTTCCGGGAACACGGTGCTTGATGCCGGAACATCAACGGGTGGGTTTACGGACTGTCTTCTCCAGCAGGGTGCGAAGCGTGTCTACTCGGTAGACGCCGGGCACGGGGCGCTTGCGGGACGACTGCGGAATGATGACCGGGTGGTCAATCTTGAGAGAACGAATATCAGCGATCTGACAACCGAAGATCTGGAGCCCGTGCCGTCTCTGGCCACGGTGGATTTATCCTATCTGTCCCTAAAGAAGGCCATCCCTATCGTGGCTGCGCTCCTGGAGCCGGAAGGACAAGTACTAGGACTTGTCAAACCCCTCTTTGAGGTTCCCGACCCGGAGATCCGTCGCCTTGGGCAGTTCAAGGACTCCGAAACATACACAGACATACTGAGGAATCTGACCCAGTTTGTGGAGACCGAGCGACTTGGGCTGATGGGAATCAGCCATAGCCATGTCCGGGGAAACAAGGGTACTGTGGAGTTCTGGATGTGGATCTCGAGAGACGCGACAGCCCGTAAAGAGTTGATCGTCGATATCGAGAAAGCCGTCGAGGCCGCGATGGCGCTCCCCGCATGGGACAAGGAAGAACAAGGACAGAGCTGATAAATGCACTTCAGCACCAACGTCGGGAGAGACCGTGAATAACCGAGGTGGATCATGATCTTGGTGACGGGCGCCGCGGGGTGGCTGGGAAAACTCGTGGTCCAACTCCTTATCGACAAAGGGTACGACGTCCACGGTGCCGATCGTATTCCAAACGACGACTCGCCGGCACGATTCAGTCAGGCTGATCTTTGCGACAGCCATCAGGTCGCGGAGCTCATGGGAGGCGTCGAAGCGGTCCTTCATATGGGAGCTATCCCGGGTCCCCGGCCCCCGCCTCCGGTGGACCACTTTGAGATCTTCCGCAACAATGTGCAGAGCACGTATAACGTTATCCAGGCGGCGGCGGATCAGAATGTTCGGCGTGTGGTTTTTTCTTCCAGCGCATTCGCCATGGGGTGGGCCTGGGACCCGATTGCATTTGTGCCACGGTACCTGCCGCTGGATGAGCGGCATCCGATGATGCCATTCGAGGCGTACGGTTTGACGAAACAAATTGGTGAGTGTATTGCCGGGATGGTTGCACGAAGCACGAACACCTCGGTCGCGAGCCTTCGATTCACCAACGTAGTTGCCCCGGAGGAACAATCCGGATTTCCCTGGCCGGCACCGACGCCCGAAGATCCTCATACGTTGGTAATGTGGGCCTACGCGGACGCTCGGGATGTTGCAGATGCGCACGTATTGGCCCTGGAGGCGGATCTTAGCGGTCACGAGGCATTTCTGCTTGCACAACCCATTACGCGATTTCGTGAATCAACGGTTGAGTTAATCCGGCGCAATTTTGGAGATCGCGTTGAAATTCGCGGCACTCTCTCCGGTAATGCCAGTGTCATCAGCACTGAAAAGGCGCAGCGAGTACTTGGCTTTGCTCCAAAATATCGATGGGACAAAGATAAGAGACACGGTTGAGCCAGCGGAAGAAAACAACATCGGGGACCCGCTCAAAGGACCGGCAGGGGTCTTCGCCAAGTTTGTTGCAGCTGCCTTATTCGGTGGAATGCTCTCGATCGCGATTTTCTTTGTCGTCGTGCTCATAGACATTGAAGCCGTATGGGATCGTCCGTGGTTTCATCTTCGGTGGATGGTACCACTTGTATGGGGCGTGCGGGGCATCTTCTGGTTTGAGCGCATGCTCGACATCGCTCGGGACATTATTGAGGGCATTTTTGGTTTAGAAAAGTGCTTGGCATGCCATTTCTGTAAGCCGCCCCTGTCTCACGTAGGATGTATGCGTGGAATCTTGTAGTGTCCCACGTAGGGCATGTGGCTGATCCCGGTCCCCGCCGCCTGCAGGACATTTGTGTGGAATCTTGTCGTGTCCCACGTGGGACATGCTTCTAATTCCAGCCCATGTCACACATGGGACATATGTGTGGAATTTTGTAGTGTCACCTGTGGGACGCGTGTGCAGAGGCGGCCGCATGTCAATACACCTCCAGACTGAACTGTAACCTATGCAAAAGATCAGAGCCTTGAGTGCGTTTCAGACTGAAATCGCATTATTCCGGACCGGCAACCTACCGGACCGTTACAGATGCGAACGGAGAAATATTGCCGAACCGACAAACCAATTTTCTTGCGAATGAAGCCTCCAGCATCGATCTTCGTCGTCGTGTTCTTCATCGACAATCTCCAAATTCAGAACTCGACAAGGAGCACTCCAAAAATCTCGATTTTGCACCATCGAAGCTCTTCGTCGTACTCTTGAAACTTGCATGACCGAATTCTCACAAACCGGATTGCTGCTGCTGGGCCATGGATCGCATTTCAATCCCGATTCCAGTGCGCCGATTCATGAGCATGCGGACCGGATTCGGGCCGCAGGATTGTTTGCTGAAGTGCGCGCCGGATTCTGGAAAGAAGAACCCGCCATTTGTCGCTCGCTGGAGCTGTTCGATTCGGAAGAGATCGTGGTGGTTCCTGTATTCATGTCCAGCGGTTACTTTACCGAGGAAGTCATGCCCAGGGAGTTGGGCATCTCCGGCCCAGGCCGGCACGTGGCGAATGGTCGGGTTATCTCTTACACCGCACCGGTCGGTGCGCATCCTTCGCTTGCAAATGTTATTGTGCAGCGGACTCGCGACGCAGGCGCCACCGGAGGCGAAGCGCTGGTTGTCCTCGGGCACGGCACGCCTCGAAATCTCAACTCGGAGAAGAATATCTATCTTCAGGCGGAGCGGGTTCGTGAGATGGAGCAGTTTCACGAGGTCGCTACCGCTTTTCTGGACCAAGAACCAGGACTCGAGCAGATCTGGTCGCTGGTAAACGCGGATGAGATCGTTGTTGTTCCCCTGTTCGTCGCGGATGGGTGGCACGTTGCGGAAACCATTCCGCGCGATCTTGATCTTGCCGGTGGAGAGAATGTCAGGGGAGGCCGCCGGTTACGATTTGCCGCCGCGGTGGGGACGCACAAGCAATTGACCGATGTCATCGAATCCCTTGCCCGCGAGGCCTTGCCGGGCGCCGAATCCGTGGAACGTGTACGGGCAGAGTCCCTGGAAATCGGTGAACTGAAACGAATCCTCTCCGGCGGGGCCGCCATGTTCGGGGAACTGGGAATCTCGGCCCGGGAAAACGGCGTGATCATCAAGGGGCCCTCCGGCGGTGCGCTTCCGCCCGCGCCAGCCGACTTCAACGAGTTCCGGCAATGGGCACGTTTTGATGACGATGGCGAGTATCGCCCGCTCTCCGGATCCCGATCTCTACGATCCGGCTGGGTCATTGAATGTCAAACGGCGGAGGAAGCGGCGAAGTGGATAGAGATCATTTACCCGGCGGCTCTACGGCACGCAGCTCTTTGCCGGCAGGGACGGCTGAACATTATTGAGGCGCCCGCAGCGCTCGACCGCCAAACCGGCAGATACGAGAGGGCACGCGAGGTGGATGACGCGTGCATTCGTCGCTGCGCAAACGCGCTGTGTACCCAGTGCGTACGAGACCCGGCCTGGCTGGATGGCCCGAAAAATTCCCCGATTCCCTGTCCTGAGCCATGCAGCGTATTCGTTTCATTAGCCCGGGAGGCGGCCCATTGGGGTGAGAACGACATTCCGGAGGACCACGCGGCCCCGGCGATTGGATTCGCGGATTTCGAAACCCCCACTAATTTTGTCAGAAAACGCTTTTTTTATGAGTGAATCTCCAAAAAAATCCGACTCGCGCAAACAGTGTACGGATTTTCTCGCCTTGTGGTCGCTGCTCCTTATCATACCCCGTTTCACCATCCTGAACCCCGATGCGGGCAGGCACAGTGCACTGGATAGGCCGAGGACTGAATGGAACCCCAGAAGGCAAACGCAAAACCCGAAGCTAGTAAATTCCAGTTTCGCACCACCATAACCAAAGAGGAAACCAACCACCTCGAGTTGAACCGGTATCGAGGCTCCATCACTTTTGTTGCCGATGACGAATCGTTGACCAACGCTCTCAAGGCGTTGCGTCGCGAGAAGGTTCTCGGGTTCGATACCGAATCGCGACCCTCGTTTAAGAAGGGTCAGAATTTCCTGCCCGCGCTCGTACAGTTGTGCGGCGAAGAGACCGTCTATATTTTTCAGCTTGAAAAATTAAGCAACCCCAAGCGGCTTTTTCGGCTTTTCGAGCGGGATGACATTCTGAAGGTGGGCGTAGCAACGGGGTTCGATGTGCGCCAGCTTACTGAAATCACTCCGTTTAAAGCGCGGGGATTTCTCGACCTCGAGCCACTCACCGACAAGTGCGGCATCAAGAATAACGGCCTCCGATCCCTTAGCGCCATCGTACTCGGGTTTCGGATTTCCAAGAGCGAACAGCGTTCCAATTGGGGGCGCGAGCAGTTATCGGAGCGACAGATCCAGTACGCCGCGACGGATGCCTGGGTCAGCCGCGAAATCTATCTCCGGCTCATGGAAGCGCTGGGAAAACCGGGAAACGGCGGGAAACCCTGACCCGGATGCGTTGATTTCGGTGTTCGCGGCCCGAGTTTTCCAGGGTAACTGAGTCCAAGTCAGGCACACTTGAAAAAGACCCGAAAACCGCGACCGGAGGCCGCCCCGCACCCCGTCACGCGAGTTCGTACATGGCAATGCCTGCTGCTACGGAGGCATTCAGGGAGTTTACCCGGCCCTGTTGGGGGATTGATACGACGTGATGGGCCTTGTTGATGATGAACTGCCCAACTGATTTATCCTCGCCACCTACCACGAGCAGAAGCTTTTCGAAAGGGTCTTCTCGAATGTCGCGGAGGGTATCAGTGCCCTTTGCATCCAGGGCGACGACGGTAAAGCCTTCGTCCAGAGCCACTTTCATGTAGCGGTTGGCCGTTCCGTCCCGGGCGACATTCAAAAACTCACTGGCTCCGGCGGAAACCTTAACCACAGAGGGGTATATGTCCGGCGTTCCCCGGCTGGTGAGGAGAACGTCACGAAATCCGAAGATTTCCGCGCAGCGTAGCAGGGCTCCGACATTGTGGGGATCTTCGACGTTATCCAGAAGCAGGAGCCTCTTCTTTTCCCAAAAGGTATCAGAAGCCAAGTACGGATAGGTCTCGGCTTTCAAGACCACACCCTGGTTATCCTTGCTTTTGGATAGTTGTAAAATTCGGCCTTTTTCCACCCATTCCAGGGGAATATTCAATTCGCGGCACCGCTTTTCCAGTTTCTGTATTCGGGGGTTCTTGCGGGCGGACTCGGAGAAGTAGGCCTCCTGAACTCGCCGTTTCCCGGCCCGGAGAACCTCGAAGGCGGGGTTGATCCCGTACAGATATTCTCGACTGGATCTCGGCATGATCAGCGGTAAATGCTCTCTTCAAGGCTGCGTTTGCGAGAAAATTCGGCAGGTTAAGATTCCCTTCCGCCCCCCGGTGAGGCTCCAAAAGCAATTATTAGCTTAATTTTGTCAAGTAATAGAGTATTTTCGGGTATTTGAATCCTATCTTGGGATCGCGTTCTCAGCCTCGTAAAATTAATTGACAAAAAAAGTAATCTAAATTTGTTGACTGGTTTTCGGTTTATTCTCTACAGTGCCGGGCTTAAATATTTTGAGACCGACCGTGTTTTTATTCGTCGCGGTTTCATTAAGGTTAGGTGAGTCGGCAATCGGGTTTTGTCCGCGACCTGATGAAGTTACCGGATGGGGCGTTACGGAAGTGGCTTGCCTATTTTTTATTTGAGGGGCTGAGCGCGAGCCAGGCACTAAAACCGAGGGCCCACGTAGCTCAGATGGTAGAGCACATCCTTGGTAAGGATGAGGTCAGCGGTTCAATCCCGCTCGTGGGCTCCATGTTTGGAATCCGATGAGAACGCGAGTGTGGCGGGAGTGGATTTGAGAAGGAACGTAAGCGGGTCCCACCCGAAGAGAAGCAAGCGAAGATAGAAGAGGAAAGGCTAGGAGGAACCCCGGATGGCGAAAGACAAATTTGAGCGAACAAAACCTCACGTGAACGTGGGAACGATTGGCCATGTGGATCACGGCAAGACGACACTGACGGCGGCGATCACCAAAGTTCAGTCGTTGAAAGGCATGAGTACCTTCGTGGGCTACGACGAAGTAGCGAAGGCTTCGGAATCCCAGGGCCGCAGAGATGCGACCAAGATTTTGACAATCTCGATTTCACATGTGGAATACGAGTCTGAGGCCCGACACTACGCCCATGTAGACTGTCCGGGTCACGCCGATTATGTGAAGAACATGATCACCGGCGCGGCACAGATGGACGGCGCGATCCTGGTGGTAAGCGCAGCGGACGGACCGATGCCCCAGACGCGGGAGCATATCCTCCTGGCGAGGCAGGTCGGCGTGCCTGGAATCGTTGTCTTCCTGAACAAGGTGGATACGGTGGATGATCCCGAGCTGACCGACTTGGTGGAACTCGAAGTGCGCGAGCTGCTCTCGAAGTACGAATTCCCCGGCGACGATACCCCGGTTATCCGCGGCGCGGCGCTCCCGGCGATGAACTCCGAGACCGCCGATGCGCCCGAGAACGCCTGCATCCAGGAGTTGCTCGCAGCGTGCGACAGCTTCATCGAAGAGCCGTTGCGCGAAATCGACCTGCCCTTCCTGATGCCGATCGAAGACGTGTTCTCCATCGAGGGACGCGGAACGGTGGTCACCGGTCGAATCGAGCGCGGCCAGATCAAAGTGGGCGAGGAAATTGAGATCGTTGGAATTCGCGATACGCAGAAGACCACGATTACTGGTGTCGAAATGTTTCGGAAGCTTCTCGACTCAGGCGTTGCCGGTGACAACGTGGGGTGCCTGCTTCGCGGACTCAAGAAAGAGGACGTGGAGCGCGGCCAAGTTCTTGCGGCCCCCGGCTCGATCACGCCTCACACCGACTTTGCGGCGGAAGTGTACGTCTTGAGCAAAGAGGAAGGCGGACGACATACCCCGTTTTTCAAAGGCTACCGTCCCCAGTTTTATTTCAGAACGACGGATGTCACCGGTGATATTACTCTGCCGGACGGCGTGGAGATGGTGATGCCCGGCGACAACGTCACCATGCAAGTTAAATTGATCACGCCGATCGCGATGGAGAAGGCGATGCGGTTTGCAATCCGTGAAGGCGGCCGGACGGTTGGCGCGGGACGGGTGACTGAGATTACTGCCTAGGCGGCATCGCGTAGGCCTGTAGCTCAACTGGCAGAGCGTCGGTCTCCAAAACCGAAGGTTGGGGGTTCGATTCCCTCCGGGCCTGCCAGCTAAGCGTTAAGAGAATCTGGATATTTGGGCGATGGGCAAAATTCGAAATATATTTACCGGGTTTCGAACATTTTTCGACGAAGTACAGGTCGAAATGAAGAAGTGTTCCTGGCCTTCGAAGTCGGAGTTGATGGAGTCGACGCTGATGGTGATCGTCGCCAGCATACTCCTTGGCTCCTTCATTGGAATCGTCGATTTTGGGTTGTTGAAACTGCTTGGCTCGATTCTCAGCTAGGCAAAGAGGTGTGCAGTAAGTGAGCGTCACAATGGAAAAACAGTGGTTTGTCCTTCATACCCTTTCCGGGAAAGAGCTCAAGGTGAAGGAAAGCATTGAGAAGCGAGTGAAGATGGAGGAGTTGGAGGACTACGTCGGCGAAGTCCTCATCCCCACGGAGCAAGTTTCGGAAGTCAAGCGCGGGAAGCGCACGACGTCGACACGTAAATTTTATCCGGGCTATGTCCTGATCAACATAGCCCTCTACGACCCGGAACAGCAGGTCGTGGACCGAAGTTGGTACTTCACCCAGGACATTCCCGGGATCATCGGGTTTGTGGGAGGTGAGATGCCGGCACCGCTGAGACCGGAAGAGGTCGAAAGCATCCTGAACCAGATTGAAGAGAAGAAAGAGAAAGTAAAGCCGAAGATCGATTTCGAACTCGGCGAGACCGTGAAAATCAACGACGGACCGTTCCTCAACTTCAACGGCGTCATCGAGGATATCGATCCCGAGCGCGGCAAGTTGAAGGTCTCCGTCTCTATTTTCGGGCGCACGACTCCGGTGGAACTGGAGTATTGGCAGGTGGAGCGGGAGTAGCGGTTTCGCACCGCAGTATTTGGAGTTTATTATGGCGCTGAAAGTAACAGGAATTATTAAGTTGCAGATCCCGGCGGGCCAGGCCAATCCGGCGCCTCCGGTGGGTCCTGCGCTTGGTCAGCAGGGCGTGAACATCATGCAGTTCTGCAAGGCGTTCAATTCCGCCACCCAGAGCCAGGCTGGCCTGATCATTCCGGTGGTGATCTCCGTCTATCAGGACAAGTCGTTCACATTTGAATTGAAGAGTCCGCCCGCGGCAACGCTGTTGAAGAAGGCGGCCAGTATCGCCAAGGGGTCTGGTATGCCCAACCGGGATAAGGTCGGCAAAGTGACCCGCGCCCAGCTCGAAGAAATCGCGAAAACGAAGGAACAGGATTTGAACGCGCGTGATATGGACGCGGCGGTGCAGATGATCGCCGGGACGGCGCGCAGCATGGGAATCGAGGTAGAGTAATCATGGCGGGAAGAGGCAAAAAATACCGGGGCACCGCCGCGAAGGTGGAGCAAGGAAAAATTTACGAAATCGAACAGGCGGTTGCCTTCATCAAGGAAAATCCCTGCGCGAAATTTGACGAGAGCATGGAAGTTGCGTTCCGGCTCGGGGTAGACCCTACGAAGTCCGACCAGATGGTCCGCGGTACCGTGTCACTACCTCACGGAACCGGGAAGTTGGTGACGGTTCTGGTATTTGCACAGGGCGAGGCCGCGGATGCCGCCCGTGAAGCGGGCGCGCAGCATGTCGGGTACGAGGACATGCTGGAAAAAGTTAAGGCCGGATGGATTGAGTTTGATGTAGCGGTTGCTACTCCCGATGCGATGAAGGAAGTCCGGAAGCTTGGGCGAGTGCTGGGTCCCCGCGGCCTGATGCCGAACCCCAAGACGGGCACGGTTACCGACGACACGGCTACCGCCGTCATGGAATGCCAGGCGGGGCGTGTCGAATTCAAGATGGACCGGCATGGAAACGTGATGGTCCCGTTCGGCCGTCTTTCTTTCAGCGCGGAGAATCTCACTGATAACTGCGGTGCGGTGATCAATGCAGTGCAGGCGGCGAAGCCCCCCGCGGCCAAGGGTGTATACATCAAACGCTGCACGTTGAGTTGCACGATGGGGCCGGGGTTGCAAATCTTTATGCGGGAGCAAGTTGCGGCGTAGGAGCAGGATCATGAGACCGGAAAAAGAGTCAATCGCACGGGAATTGAAGGAGAAGGTCGAAGCAGCTTCCTTCTTCATTCTTGCGGACTATCAGGGATTGAACGTGACGGAGACCGAGACCCTTCGGGGCAAGCTGGTCGAAGCCGACGCCCGAATGATGGTCATTCGCAACCGGCAGTTTAAGCATGTGCTTAAGGAGATGAAGGTTGAAGGCGTCGACGGCGGCCTGAATGGGCCCACTGCCCTGTTTTACGGCGACGGCGATGTGGTGGAGGTTTCCAAAGTTCTGAAGAGCTTTGCGCGGACGACGCAGAAGCCGGTGGTAAAGCTTGGTCTGTTGGAAGGTCGGATAATTTCTGCGGATGACGTGAACGAACTCGCGACGCTGCCGTCGCTCGATCAGTTGCGCAGCAGCCTGGTTGGAACCCTCGCCGCGCCCATGACGCAGTTGGCGGGCGTATTCAACCAGAAACTAGCGAGTCTCGTTTACGTGCTGAAAGCAGCGGAAGAGAAAAAAAGCAAGGGCGAATAGCCGGGATTCATGAATCAGGAGGAACAGGAAATGGCTGATGAAGCAGCAACAGTAGAAGAAGATACCGCTTCGGACGTGAAGTTGGAAGGCAAGATGGCGGAGTTTGTCGACTGGATTGAGACGATCTCCGTGCTTGAGTTGTCACAGTTGGTGAAAGCACTGGAAGACCGCCTTGGCGTGTCGGCCGCCGCGCCTGCGATGGCGTTTGCAGCTCCGGCAGACGGTGGAGAAGGCGAAAGCGCCGAAGCCGAACAGACCGAATTCAGTGTCGTGCTGAAGGAAACCGGCGGCCAGAAGATCCAGGTCATCAAGGAAATTCGGGCGGCTACAGACCTCGGTCTGAAGGAAGCCAAGGCCATCGCTGACAGCGCACCTAAAGCGGTAAAAGAAGGCGTGTCCAAGGACGAGGCCGAAGAGCTGAAAACCAAGCTCGAAGCCGCAGGGGCCACCGTAGAGATCACGTAACCTGCCGGCGGCGATGTGCCGGCGAATTTGGAAAACGTTCACAATTTGAGGGCTGGTTCACGGGCGACGTTACCGTGAGCCGGTCTTAAACGCATATAGAGGCTGAAGGAATCGCATGGCAGAACGCATCAATTACGGCAAACTTGTGGATGTAATTGCCCCACCGGACTTGATTGAGATCCAGACCAATTCCTACCGGGATTTTCTGCAGCAGGCAACTGCCCCTGCGACCCGGGATCAAATGGGCCTGCAGGCTGTTTTCAAGGAAGTGTTTCCCATCGAGAGCTACGACGGGCAGTACGCGCTGGACTTCGCGAAATATGAAATTGGTGCGCCGAAATTGTCGGACATCGATTGCATTAAGGAAGGACAGACCTACTCCGCACCGCTGTATCTGACGTTTCGTTTGCGGGAAGGCGAAGAAACCCGCGAGGAAGACGTCTACATGGGCGAGTTGCCGCTGATGACACCCCAGGGAACCTTCGTTATCAACGGCGCCGAGCGAGTCATCGTGAGCCAACTCCACCGTTCGCCCGGCATCTGCTATGAGCAGAGCGTCCACGCCAACGGGACGTTGCTCTATTCCTTCCGGATTATTCCCGACCGGGGCTCGTGGCTTGAAGTCCAGTTTGACACCAATGACCTCCTCTACCTCTATCTTGACCGGACCCGTCGTCGCCGGAAGTTCCTGGTATCGACCTTTCTCCGCGCCCTCGGATATGGCACCGACGACGAGTTGCTGGGGCTTCTCTATTCGTTTGAGACCATCAAGCTCGGCGGTAAAGTCACCCCGGAAATGATCCAATATCGCGTCCTCAAAGACGATGTGATCGACGCAGATGCCCAGGCCGTGGTTGCGCGCCGGTACGAGCCGGTCACCGAGGACCTGTTGGCCCAGATCAAGGCCGCGGGGTACAACCAGATCGACGTTGTAAACGTGACCTGGGATGAAGGTCTAATGCTCAAGACCATTCAGAAGGACACGACCAACTCGTATGAAGACGCGTTGAAAGACATCTATCACAAGCTCCGGCCCGGAGATCCCCCCACGATTTCCAACGCCAAGCAAATGCTCAAGCGGCTATTCTCCGATGCGCGACGCTATGATCTCGGCCGTGTCGGCCGGTACAAGATCAACCAGAAACTCGGTCTGAATAAGTCCAAGGATATCCGCACCCTCGAGAATGAGGATTTCATTGCCGCGATCATCTACCTGATCAAACTGAAACTGGGCGACGGCTCGATCGACGATATCGACCATCTCGGCAGTCGCCGCATCCGAACCGTCGGAGAGCTTCTTGAAAACCAGTGCCGGGTCGGGCTCGCCCGTACGGAGCGCCTGGTAAAAGAGCGCATGACCCTGTTCGATCCGGCGGAAGAAAAGCTGACGCCGCAGAAGTTGATCAATCCGAAAGCCCTGTCGGCGGTCATCCGCGACTTCTTTGGTCGCAGCCAGCTGAGCCAATTCATGGACCAGACCAACCCGCTTTCCGAGTTGACCCACAAGCGCCGTCTCAGCGCCCTGGGACCGGGTGGTCTCAGCCGCGAACGCGCGGGGTTTGAAGT
>Ga0310124_10002279_pt1 | contig 13247 bp, 9 predicted proteins | sample CB11b_AW_Bot5_MG_FD_203507 | JGI IMG/M metagenome (GOLD analysis project Ga0310124, IMG submission 203507) | Marine microbial communities from Western Arctic Ocean, Canada - CB11b_AW_Bot5 | ecosystem: Environmental > Aquatic > Marine > Oceanic | place: Canada: Western Arctic Ocean | collected...
CTATGGAAGAAGTTCGCGCTACACTACTGCGAACACAAACCTAGTATGACTTGCTATGTTAAAGAGACAGAGTGGCCATCTGTAGGTGCCTGGATCTGGGATAACTTCGATATCGTAAATGGTATCAGTTTCCTACCTAGTGCTGACGAGGGTCATATATACCAAGCCGCTCCTTACGAGGATATAGATAAGCCAACATTTCAAAAGTGGAACAAGGAATATTCTAAGATTGAGTTAACGTGGGATAATCTTGTTGAACATAAAGATGACACCATAGGCAGTCAGGAGTATGCCTGTGTAGCAGGAGCTTGTGAGATATGAAACTGGTCAGAGTTGAGTGGTTTGATACTGTTCAATCATCTGGCTGGGACAAAGCCGAAGAGGTTAACATTATGAAAGTTGACCAAATCGGCTGGTTCTTAAATGAATCTACTTGGACTGAAGAGGGAGTATTGAAGTTAGCAGACACCATAGCTGAAGACGAGTACTACGGTATTACTGCTATACCTAAAGGATGTATCCACAGAATAATATCTATCTCAGATAAAGTAGAGGTTGTAGAAGTATTTTAAGGGGAAATCATGGGAGAATACAAAGGGTACTTGGTTCAGCCTAAAGATATACATAGAATCTGGGATAATGTAGAACCGTTAATACAACTAGCGTTAGATAGTATAGACGAAAACGAGAAAGCGCATTATCTAATCACTAGTGATTTTAGAGCTTGGTTTCACGAAGCACTTGCTCAATTATTTATAATAACTAAAGACAAGCAACTTAAGTTGGTAGCTATTACTGAGATTGGCGATCATGGAGGTAGGCATAAATTACTACACTGTATGCTGATAGGCGGGACAGGTTTATTCGAGTGTTATGACGAGTTACAGAGGGTAACTGAAGAGTTTGCGCTAAGAGAGGGTTGTGTTAGGATGGTTATCCACGCACGCAAGGGAATGCAGAAGTATCTGGAACGTATGATGTGGGAAGAGGTTAAAACCAAACACAAGATCATTATGATGAAGAATATAGGTGACTGGGCCACTAACCAGTACTAACGCAGGGAGCAACGCTTTCCTTAGTTAGGGCCCAGCCTTTAACATTGCTAACGCATTCTTTTCAGGCGCATAGCTTTTATTGTCTAAGAGTGATGGCACAATACCTTTACGTTTCTTGCGAACACCAGAGTAAGCATCAGGCTCCCAAGCAAACTTATCTCTTTTTTTAGTTAAAGTTTCAGGTCTAAATGAATCTGCTATGTTCACCAGTTAACTCCCTTGCCAGCTTCGGACTTTCGTCTTTTCTTATCTCTTAACAATGGCTTAATTGCAGGCATTGCTTGACCTAACAATCTATCCCATGAGTTGTTCTTTCCAGATATCAAAGAGTCACCTAGCGCTGTCAGGTCACCACCAAGAGGTCCAAGCAATTCGTTCATAATTCGCGATTGCGTTGTATCCCACCAGCCACGCTTATATGGGAAACCTAGATTTATAGCAACTGCTCCAGGAGCTGATGACAGACCAGTTCTATCTAAACGTCTCATAAACTGTGCAAAGTCTTTAGGCATCAGTTTGAAATCTTCTTCGTCCAAATCCCCCTTCAATACGCCTCGTATAATCTCTGCGAACATAACTGATCCATACATAATCATAGCTACTGAAGCTACTTGTGCTACTTGCTTCGCTCTCTCTACATTACTTGTCTTAGTTGCAAAGTCATTACCGATCGATGTCATCAATGTATTTCCATACGTAGTAATGAATCGCTTAAACAATACTAGCGGTGCTGTCAAAGGATTCTTGAAAGCTCTAGCTGTAGTAGCATCGTTAGGTCTAGTTACTACTTGATCTATGAAGCGTAGTGCTCCAGAATTGAAAGCAGCTTGTCCAGTTGCAGTATCTAAATCTATCTCACCGTCTATTCCATAGTCAGCTAGATCTTGCGTGAACTGCTTCATCAGTCTAGCCTTTCTACCTTTAAGATCCTTGCCTTTATTCTTATTTACAAATTGTACTCGTCGACCCATATGACGTTGGAAGTTCCTAAGAGCCATCAACTGCTGCATCTCAGTCATAGTAGTTAGTAGCGTACCCTGCATATACGTCTGCATATTAAACACTGCTCGTATATTTTTAGGTACCTTGCCTGCTATAGTTCCTTTAGCGCCAGCTCTCAAACCACCTCGTGCGAAGTTAGGGTTAGCATATCGAGTAGATACTAGATCACCCATAGCTTGTATATCAGCTATACCTAACTCTCGTAAGAGTTGCACATCACTGATGACACCAAGACCACCTATGTCTTTAGAAGCTTTACGCATGGCTGGTAAATGTGTATTAAACAGAAGCTTAGATAGTCCATTCATACCCTTATAACCTGCCCATGCAGTGCCCGCCATAAAATCTACAAACCACTTATCAGGCCTTACATTACCTTTCAGCATTGGTGTGAAGAATTCTGGAATAGAGGCAAGCGTAACAAACGGAAGTTTCAATATAGTTTCTGTGTTAGCCGCGCGCTGCAACCACTTACGTGTAGCCATGTTGGCCATATCATAACCGTATTGGTTACGTAGTATACGTGACATATCCCACACAGCTTTGGTAAACTTCTTCTCGTCGATATGCATGAGACCGTCTGGGTTTTCACCTAACTTCAAGACTTCCGCATTATTGGTTCGTATCTGTGCTACACCCTCATCTATCATGCCCCGTAACAACTCATCATTCTTACCAAAGCGACGGGAATATTCTGTACGTTCTATAGCTTTTTGTATAAAACGTGGAATCAATGCTTGCACATCATCTATAACTAATCCAGCCTTCATCATCTCTGGAGTAGACATACCATCTAATGTCTCGCCGATTAACAGGTCTCTCTCTACATCTTTTTCAGATCTAGTTGCGGAGGACTTTACGTTCGTCCAATCACCCTGTACAAACCCGCCGCTGTTGATAACAGCTTCATACATCTCTTCTGGCGTTACACTGGTATCACCCTTGCTGTGCAACATCTTATTAACAGCTCTTAAGAAATCAGCCTTACCTTTACGTGTAGCGATATATTCAATATTCCACACCCTAGGTACCAAGGTATCTGCAGCGCCTCTAAGGTCTAATGGCTCTTTGAGGTCACTAGTAGCTTCCTTACCATATGCATACACAGACTCGAGTAATGTTTTTAACTCTGTAGCTGCTTTCTCTAGATCTTTGTTTTTAAACTTGACATCTTCACCCATCAAGTAATCTACGATTTGTGCGTTACCCTTAACGTTGATGGCACCAGCGCGGCCTGTAGCTAAGGCAAAGATCTTAGATAGTTTTGTATAGAATTCACCACTGCGCATAGAGACATCTTGCATCATGTCTGTACCTAATTTTAAACCCTCTGCGCGTTTAGTAGACGTGTGAGACCTTTGTATAAGATCTGCTATCTTATCTGCTGCAACTATCTTGCCTTGCTTAGATCCAAATCGTGAACTTTTATTGATGTCACGGATGGATTGAACTGGCTTGCCCCACAGGAATGATGTAACAGTGTACCAGAACCCATCGTTAAAGTGTTCTGTATAAGCCTTGCTTTTCTTTTTTGCTTTTGAGAATCTGACCGCCATATCTGATTTAGAACCTGCCGTGATCTCATTTGCTCTTTTGTCGAAGTAACTCTCTATTGAAGATTGCCGTGCCATAACACGCATTAATTCTGCCACTGCGTTATTTTCTTTTTCGCTTAGTCTTAGTGTGTTTGCAGTATATTTAAGCCCCATAGACTCAATATAAGCTTTCAAAAAAGTATTTGCGCTATAATCGCCCTTTTCAATAGCAACATTTAATTTGGATTTAATTCTCTTTCTAAACAAAGAAATCTCACGCGCTTGTTCTTTTGTTATACCATGTAGTTTTTTGTCAATTTCTCCCTTATCATACAATTGTTCAATGTCTTTGTATGGCGTAGCTGATTGCACAAAAGTTTCGAATGTACTTTTTATATCATGTATGTATTTAGGTACAGATACAAGATTATCTATTTCACTTTTACCCCTATCTTGCTCTGCTATTTCTCCTGTTTCTATTACTTTAGAAGTTATGTTATCAATATGCTCTATTCTAGGCGACAACCTTTCCGAACGCCCGCTCCAGTTCATCAATTTATTTATCTTGCTATGTATAGAGCCCATGGCTCTCATATGAGCTTTTCCTTCGTCTGTTGACAGGTCTTTATCTTTCTTGCGTCTAGCAGCGTCGAATCCTGATCTTTTATCAGTTAAGCCCATTTTATCTCTTGCAGCTTTTATAATCGTTTTGTCTTCCATGGGCGTACTAGATAATACAGTAGTTCTACCCATTTCAGGATCATTTGGATCACCTAATGCATGTTTTTCATTTACTGACAATTCTATAACAGAATCATCTTCAAACCTTACAGTCATCTTGTCAAGATTAACACTTTGTATAAGTCCAATACCATGCTTGCGATGCTTTATCCATCTCCCTGGTATTAGTTTATCTTGCCTAGCTAGGGGAGCTCCCCAGTAAGCGCCTCTGCTCTCTCTGCGTGGAGGCATAACACCATTAGGATCAAGCAGCTCCATATCAGATTCATTGATTAACTCACCCTGTTCTGTATAAGCATCGCCATAAACTTCAAATGCTGTTTCTCTATCTACCTCATCTCTTACCCGTATACGTTCCCAATCCGTAGGTTCTATATTAACCACAGATCGTTGGTAGTCAGTGAGCTTAGTTACATCAGCTGGTGGAAGTTGTTCATACCTACCTTCAGCCATAGCCTTAGATATAATGTCTTCTTTTTCTTTTTCTCGTTTTGCGGCTTCTTTTTTCTGATCGTATGGTTTTCTTTCTGTCAGTGCAGCACGAAAATCATTGAGTTCCTTCTCTTCGGTTTCACTCTTGAATTCAGTAGGTGAGCGAAGAAATAACAAGCGCTCTCTTTTTGTTTTCAACTCAGGCATTTCATCACTATTGATCCATGCAGTCTCTTCAGCTGTCACCTTTCCTTTGAGCAGTTCCTTTCTTTGATTCGCTGTTATATCGGTAGGATCATAGCGAGTACGTCTAGCTTCTGCTTGTGCTACTTCAGCTCGTTCTCCCATCTTCTCTGCTTGCTCTTCTGTATACACCTCGGCCCAAGGTACTAGATCCTCATAAGCACCGATACCATATACCGCCTCTGTGATCGTCCTCTTCACAGTTGGCCCAGCCTTGCCCTTGAATATGCGTCTAACGTTATTAACCGCTAGGCGGCGAATCTCAGCTTCCTCAGCCGTAATCTCGCCCGCTTTCTCTTGCCTGTCTATCTCTTCCACGGCAAAGGGATATGTCATCTTCCCTTCCATGGGATGCTTAGCACCCTTTGGACGATACTTCAGTATCTCTGCATCAGTTTTACCTAAGCGCCCTGCGCGTAGTTCCCTGCGTCTGTCAGCTATATATGCAGTTTCTTTACCACCAGTTAATTGTTCTTCGAAGGGTTTTATGAATGCCTCTACAGCATTTATTTCACCAGCTACTATCTTATTTGCCTGCTCTAAGAATACATCTTGATTACCTGCATCGATACCACGTTTGCGAGCTTTGGCGCCCATCACGTTTTGTAAGCGCTTCAGTAGTTTCGTTCTTATTTCTTTCTCTGCATCTTCTATATCAGTTTCTTGGATTCTTCTATTTGCCTTACCCTTTTCTTCATTGATATCACGTTGTATAGTTTCTGATTTAGGTTTACGCGCCCTTGCTTCACGTTTACGAACATCAGGTTCTGCTGTATCTTCTTCAAGAGCTTCTATACGCTCATTGACGCCTTCCCAGAGCTCTTCTCTGGTGAACGGGGTTTCTGCAGCGTAAGAAATAATACGATCATTCAGTGTGCCATCTCGTGCAGCTTCTGCAGCAGTAGCATCCTCATCGTAGATATTCATTATCTCATCGATAGTTTCTACGTATAACTCTGCATCTGTCTTTTCTTTAGCTTCAACTGGTTCTCTTAGTGTTGGTGCTTCTTCGAAAGGTTCATCTAGTTGAACATCACGCCTTGCCTTCTCCACACCGGCCATGGTCTTCTCACCTCTTATAAGATCCATTGCACTATTGTCAAAGCGCTCATCAGCATCACCCCAATAATCTGCTTCACCTTCACCAGTGAATGGATCCCTGTCCATTTCTTCGCGTTGCACTCGAACGTCATTTATGTTTTCAGGACCATACTTGTCTCTTACATAATCAAGCACTTCAGGATCAGCGTGTATATCATCGACTTCAAACGTATCGACAACATTATCACCCTCGTATACTGTAACTTCATTAGTATTAGGATCATGGGTAAACGAGACATCCATAGCACCTTCGCCAGGATCATCAGAACTAGTCCAACCAGCATTAGGATCTGTAGCAATAGAGAATTCATACACAGAGCCAGGGAACTGTTCAGTCATGCCTGTATACATTGGGGCTTCTACAGTTGGGGTTGCAGGTTCTAAGATCATTCTAGGATCAGCAGCAATACCAGCTACAGCACCTGCTGCTTGTTTCATAAATTTACGTCGGCTTGGATCTTGTATCTTACCTCTGCTTTGTCGTAACCTAACCTCTTCGCCAATAGGATACTCAAGCGTCCCTGCTTCTTCAGGCGTAATATTTTGGATAGCTTGTGTTTCGCCGCCAGTCTTGCGTGCTTTAATCTGTTTGATATATTCTTGAGCCATATTTCGCATTGTGATATTACGCGCATCCCAACTCTTCACTAATTTTGCTGTGGCATCTTTACCGATGAGTTTATGTAGGTAATTTACAATCGCAAGCTCTATACGCTTGATAAGTCGTGCATCATTTTCTGGGAATTGTGCTACCCACTCCTCGAATAGAATGGTATCATTAGCATCACCCAAATCTTGATACGCAGAATCTTTCTGCCATGCTAATATAAGATCTTCATTGGCCTTAAAAGCATCAGTTACAAAATTAGGATTTTCAGTTACTAGTTGATTAACAAAATCATGCCCGCCTAATTCATGATGAATATCTTGTAAAGCTCGTTGACGAATGCCACTACGAGTTCCATCAGAGCGTTTAACAAGATTACGAATCTTGATAAGCATTTGTGAGGTTTGTTCACCTACAGGCGGGATATATTCTGCACTACCTTCACCTGTTACTTCGCCATGTATAATATTAGCCATACCACCAAATGGTAGTTTTTCAAGAATAGCTCTAACTTCTCTTTCTGCTAACGCATGTTTAGCATCAAGAGGAGCATCAGCAGGCGCAACGGGTGCGGTGCTAATGGGTGATTCAGGTATACGAGGAAGAGGGACAGATGTAGAACTACCAGTACCTATACGAGGAAGAGGGACAGATGTAGAACTACCAGTACCTATACGAGGAAGAGGGACAGATGGTGCTATGTTCCAATCTCCACCTAACGTAGAACTAGGAGTATCAGTACTAATGGGTGATTCAGGAAGCATTGATACTTCAGGATATTCAACCTCTTGATCCGGCGATGCAAAGCCACCCCTTACCTTTTGAACAGCGGCGCCAGGCAAAGCCATACTCGTACCAAGTAATCCACCTAATTGAAGGTTCTGTAAAGAATCCTTTATAATAGAGCGAGTGTCTGGCATTACGCCAGATTTATAAGCATCATAACCTACGTTCAACCACCCAGTTACTAATTCAGAAACAGCAGATGCTCCACCCACTTTCGCTACATAACCTAAAGCCGATTTACCCATTGGACCAAATAATTTCAAAAATGGAAGAAGTTCTGGTCCAGCTTCGAAAGCTGTTCTCGCAACAGAATCCCAAGTTGCATCTTCGTGATCCATACCCTTGTCTAAAGCGTCCTCATAGAGAGGACCAAACATAGTCGGCACCATACCACCCACTACACCAATTAAAGAAGCTAGACTAGCACCAGCACCTAATAATCCAGCTCCAGCTCCAGTAACTAATGCGGTGCCCATTGGGACAATAGATTGTTGTAAGCCTTGTATCGTGCCCGTTTCCATATCTGCTATTTGACCTGGCCAATCGACAGCTATTTTTTGCTGTTCTTCTGGCGCCATATATGGTGTTATAGTTTTATCAAAAACCGTGCCACCACCAGCCCAACTTGGCATTGCGCTTTCCCATTCTAAATCGGATTGGTCATAAATATCTCTAACGCGTTTCTTCTCTGCTCCAGCCTCTGCCCATTCTGGAATATCAAATTGTCGCCCTATCCAACCCTGTGTGCTTCCTATAACATCATCAATACCTCTTCCGAAGTCGAATGATTTATAAGCTTCGCCAAAGGCGCCAGGACTGAATTGAAAACCAGGAACACCAACCATATCATCACGCATAACTTGTGGTGCCTCAGCAGGCACTTGCTGTTGCATAGCGTTCTGCTGATTAACAGTTAAGTAATCTTGGCGGTATTGTAAGTATTGCTGTGGTTGATCAGGACTATCGGGTGGCAACGATGCATCGCGCCAACTCTCCATAGCATCAAGTAATGATACCTGATATTCTTTAGGCGTCATGTGATAACCTGTTAATTAGGTGGGGGAAGGCCCAAGGAGTTTGCTTGTCCTATCGGGCCGTATTCAGTTTCATACTGTTCTCTTAACTGGTCTCTAGAAAGTGGTTGAGCTTGTAGACCTCGTGTGTTACGCGTAAAATAACCACGCAGTCCTTCGTCTCCTTCGATAGCGTCTTTACCAGCCATTTGACTAATCTGTATTGGATCTATAACACCTTTAGCCATGGCATCTAATATCTGTTGAAAAGCTCTACCTTCATCTACAAGCGCTGATTGCCTAGCTATTTGACGTGCTACTGTCCACACATCCTGCATTATGGTTTTACGAGCTAAATCTATAGGATCTGTTCTATCACCAAAGGAACCTTTCATGCCAGCAGGTCCTTTAGCCATGGCATCTGCCATAGCAGAGTTGATAAAATCTTGCATAGACTCAGAATAACCAGCCCTCTGTTTAGCTCCAAATGGCATACCTTTATCAGAATTCCATTGTGTCTCTACAAATGGCTCTTGACCAGAAGCTCCAAGTATTTTAGCTAAGGCGCTAGCACCTGGCATATTTGTACCATACGCTTGACTGTAAAGTTGATGAGCGTCGAATTTATCTTCTGGTGTAACAGCTCTATTTTGTGTAAGCGTTTCATTCATAACCATAGGATCGACAGGAGGATCTTCTCCCTCTGCACCCCATGCATCATATTCTGGATTTCTTACTTCGTATGGAATCTGTTGAGCCTCACCTAGAATCCTTTTATAATTAGGATCGCTATTGAATTGCCGCAGAGCCCCTCTTTGCATCTGAGCCTGTTGAGCAGCTTGTGCCTTAACAGCAGCTAGATTCTCACGCCATGCTTGGTGTTTTTCCACATTTCGTTGTTCGCCAGCATTAGCCCTGTTGCTGCGCATAATATACGCTAGCATCTCTGGCATACCTGCTAGTCTACTTGGTATGGTAGCCATATTATTCTCCTAGGTCCAACTACCAGTGGTTGATTTAGGTAGAAAACCACTATAACCACCGCCAGGATACGAGGTTCCCGGAGTTCCTCCCGCAGGACCAGAAACCGAACGGGTAGCCGCTCTACCAGCTGCAGGGGAAACACCAGTACCTTTGGATTTAAATATATCCGCAAGTCCACCTTCTTTAGCCATTCTTAAGGCATCAGTCATAGAACCCACAGCTACATCTGATGAACCTTCTATCCAAGGTTCGTATACCTTATCTATGTGCTGTTCTCTTTTCGCTATATCCATCTTTCTCTTTCTAGATCGTTGACCAACATCACTCTTAGCTACAGCGGCATCTTGTTGTTCAGCACCTATACGAGGAGCTTCACCCGCTTGAGTAGCAGCAACCTGTCCTAATACCTCTTGGTCGCCAACCGCTCTACGTTCGCCAGCTTGTACCTGACTCATCCACTCTCCCATATCGTCAGCATCTGCCATTAAATCTCTTTTTTGATCAGTTAATGCATTAGCCCAGGCAGCACCTCCCGTTAATGGATTTGTTGCAGCCATACCACCAACACCTGCCATATCTCTACCTTTCATACCAGCTGCAATTCCACCTAAACCAAGCCCTGCGCGAGGTTCTATAAAACCAGCTGCCTCTCCTGCTTGGTAACTTCTAGCCTCTTCTGCCCTGCCTGCGGCTTTACGAGATATTTCAGCATCACGAGAAGCTTGATTATAATCAGTTACTGTACGTTTATCCCGTTGTCCACGCATTTGACTAGAGTATTCACGTCTTAACTCTTGACGCCTTGCGTTGTCTCTAGCGGCTTCCCTGTTGGCTTTAGCATCGGCCATTCCAGATATTGCGGCCATCCATGTAAATGGATCTGACATTATTTCTCTCCTATTCTACTTCGTTATCTACCTACTACCATGGAGCATCCGGATCATCAGGTAATCCCATACCATCTGGCATACCAGGCGCCTCGTCTGGCGCTTCCCCACCACCCTCATCTATAGGATCCTTATCTTTTGGCGGTTTAGTTGTTTTCACAACGTCGGGTTTTTTCTTCGTCTTAGGACCTTTAACAAATGGGCCAAGACCTGTCTTGTAAGCACCCATGCTTGGGAAGCCGCCACCTGTTATATCACCAGCCTCTGCGGCGCCTCTTAGAGCTCCAGATCTAGCATTCAAATCTGACAATGCTTTATCTTCGAAATCTATACCTGTAGCATTAGCCTGCTGCATCGCTCTAGTTTGTGCTCTTTTATCTTGTTTAAGTTGTTGCAAATATGCAGCACCTCCATATTGACCAGCATCGGAAGCTCTGAACTTAGATTGTCTATTTTGTGCTCTTGATTGCTCTTCAACACCTCGCCGTGCCATCTTAGTCATAGCATCAGCACGACCACGAATATCACCCCTACGCGTAGCTATATCTCTTTCTACTAAATCTCGACCTCCTTTAACACGACCTTCAAAACCCTTGCGTGCATCAACCTTGTCTAATATTGGCGTTATCATACTTTTTGCAAGATCTAATTTTGGGTCATCAAAACCCATTAATGTGCCAGGAGCTTTAGGTCCAACTAATCGTGATTTAGACATTTAGAACTCTCCTAGAGTTTCGTAATAATAGGTTAGCCCATTCAATTTAAATGAAGAAGCAGCGTTCTGAGTTATATCAAAACTTACAGCTGTAGACATCAACTCCACTGGTACCATAGGTGCCATTCGTGTATCTCCACTTAGTGATACTGCAGTTGTTTTCTCTGCTGGAGATCTAGCGTCCCAACGATGTTGAATATCTGCCGTCCCTTCAAACATAGCATCCATACCATATATGCGCTTCCAGTTACCTGGAGTACCCAAAGAGTTATACGAACTCTGTATCTGTAAAGGAATGTTAGCATTGGTTACGCCAGTGCTAAGTTCATCTTCATAAGCATCTGGATTGAATGTATAAACAAATGTACCTGCTGGAGTCTCCATAAGGGCAAATAAAAACTCTCTGTAAGAGCACATATCCCTCATTATACAATTAGCAGGAATAGTCCATCTAGCCCATGCGTTCAGTTTAGACAACGCAGAATGTGTGAGAACATACAATTGATCCTTTATAAAGCAGATCCACTGGTTGTTACCACTGTAATGTATGGCCTTAGGTTCGTAAGTTGCAGAATCGTTTTTAATACTATTCTCCATGAGCTCTTGTATTGGCGAGCCAATGTCAGTCTGCTCCATGGAGTCTGTATATAGCATCTGTCCGCTAGAGTATACACCACCATTATTGATAAACAGCAAATCGTTACCACTAGTTCTAATGGTATTTGGAAAAGTAACGTATCCATTCTCCATCACAGTATCTAAACTAGTCTGTGCGGGATCTGGGTTAGTTTGCCAAAGTTGAATGTTATTTGTCATGAAAACAACTAGATTGTTTCTGAATACTCCAACGCCCATAACCTCATCTTCGTCAGGAGATTCCAAACCAACTGGAAGACCTAGCGTTACAGAAGCATCACCAGGACTAGACCAATCTGTGGGGTCTTCAGTAGCAGAGTATTTCACATAAGATTGCCCAAGGGCATTTGTTCCAATAGCATACATCTTAGAACCATTAGCAACTACTGAATTTGTATTAGGGCAATTCACGTCTGTGATGATAGTAGGTGTGCCTGCTACATATTGAGCTAATGAATCGTAAAAGTGTCTGATAACTCCAGAAGTGTATTCTACCACAACATACAGTTTTCTATTGAATGGTACTATCTGCCATGCCCTAGATATAGTATCTGCAGGAGTAACAGGATTAGTACATATTAAAACGCTTATCGCTGTAGCTATAGGAGGGTTAATACCATAACCAGATAATGCTGGAGGTGCTACAAAACCAGCCGCATGCGTGACCATCATAAGTTTCTGGTCAAACATAAACAGACCATGTAGATCGGTATCTAACGCAGTAGCACCATGTAGATTCTCCATGCCTGGTCGTTTAACAACGGCATACCCCGCATTAACATAGGCGTTATCTAGAGTCTGAAAACCTCTATCATTGTTTACTTGTTCTGATTTTTTCCGATCTAAACCATCTCGAAAATCTTCAAAAGTTAACGTCGACATTATCTACCCATTAAACCTTGCAATAATTGAGTTAAACCACCCATACCTTGACCATCATCTCCTGGGTCTTGTGGTGGTGGTGCAGCACCGGGTTGAGTGGGTTGCATAGCCCATTGATTTCGTATACGTTGAGGCATCCCATGCGCGCCGGTGCGCCCCTGTTCTTGAATGGCTCGTCTATAATTAGGATCTGCTTCTGGATTATCAAGTCTACCTGGCATAGCCATTCCAGCCACACCAGACAATGGTCCAAGCCCGCCGCGTGCTCCTAGATAAGTTAGCGCCCCGCCTAAACCCATAGCACCACGTGCATTTTTTTCTTGAGGACTTGCGCCACTCCAACCCTCGCTACTTGCTGAAGGGCCAGATTTCATCCAGTCAATAAGTGCTTGATTCATAACATCCTCCTATTTCTTCTTCTTACGTTCCAACGGTCCGGGCAATATCCACCCGAGCACCATTGGTATAATTACTACCAATATTAAAAACCAACCTCCCATGCTGACGAGGTCACCCAAAAGCGTCCAGAAGTTATCTGGTGCACAACTAGCTGCTATAGGCATGCTGTCTCCTTTCGATGGGGTCATCACGTCCGCAATCACACTTGTCACAGAGGCACCGCCCGCTG
>Ga0310124_10002280_pt1 | contig 13242 bp, 8 predicted proteins | sample CB11b_AW_Bot5_MG_FD_203507 | JGI IMG/M metagenome (GOLD analysis project Ga0310124, IMG submission 203507) | Marine microbial communities from Western Arctic Ocean, Canada - CB11b_AW_Bot5 | ecosystem: Environmental > Aquatic > Marine > Oceanic | place: Canada: Western Arctic Ocean | collected...
CTTTCCGCGTCGTACCACGATCACATTTAAGTTTCCACAATGACGCCAATCCTTACTTGCGCTACAAAGAACACCCCGAACAAGTAAAGGTTACCTGTACCGCAGGATCAGTAGCACTCATTAATCAAAATGTTGTCCACGGCAACTACGCCAACCTTAGCAGCTGCCCACGTGAATTGCTCGGTATTGCCTATCGACCAACATGGGCTGGACCACATGCCGCGGTTGAACCATGGCCACCGGCAGAATTAGCCAAGGTTTCTCCCGCCGTGCGCCAGGTACTACAAGATCGTAACACCCGTATCTGGATGTATGATGCCCCCAATGTACCAGCGGATCTTAAAAGCCAGGCACCCGGTATTAACCCAAGTCGTTGGGAGAAAAAAAAGTAGCATAGTGCCTAGTAAATTTGATTTTCAAAGCTATCCATTAACGTTTTTTTATCACAACCTACCGGTCGATTTTTCGATTCCCGTACCCCCAAGATTCCCTTGTCCGCCTCGGTGGGTACCTGTTCCGTTGCCGCGTTCCTGCAACTGACCTATATTCAAGTTGAATTGCGTTTTAAGAAACTTAAAAATGCTTGCATCGTTATGCCGACTCCCTCTACTTCCAGTCACCAACACCTGACGCTTCGCCAGCTCATCAATCTGGCGGCGCCGATGGTGCTGTCTTTTGTCATGATGTCGGGTGCTGCGCCGATCGTCACCGGGGGTGTTGCCTGGAAATTCGGGCCGGAAGGCGAGAGCCTGCATCTGTCGGCATTCCTGGTCTGCTTCATGTCCGCGCTGCTGCTTTACAGCCCGGTTTTCGTAAGCCGCGAGGTAGCGATTCGCACGGTCACCGACAGCGCCTCGAAGCGGCAGTACTTGCGGTTTTTCATGGCCGTATCGGGGACATGCTCGCTGCTACTGGTCGTGATGTCGCAGATGACCCCGCTCAATGTGTTTTTTTATGAACGACTCGTCGGTATCGATTCGTTGACGCGCGAGCTGGCATGCGAAGGGCTGATCTACTTTGTGCCGCTGCCGTTCCTGATCTCACTGCGCAGCTACTTCCAGTCGCGTCACATCAACCAGCGAACCGCCTGGTACAACGGTGCCGGCACGGCGGTCAGGCTGATTGCCATGGCTGTCTTTGTTTTCGGTTTCGCTATACACATGCCCGACATGACGGGTCCGAAGCTCGGCGGCTTGACATTCTTGATCGGCCTCAGTTTCGAAACGCTGTTCGTGTTTGTGACGGCGCATAGCCAACGGCTGCCGGTCGGCAATGCAGCTGTCAGTACGGGAACGATGCTGAAGTTTACCGTGCCTTTGATCCTTTCAGCAGTCACCCAGATGATTATTCCGATGTTGTTGATCCGGCTGCTCGCCGTGACCACGTATCCCGAGGAAGGTCGGGCCGGCTACGACCTTATGCGGTCGACCCTGTGGCTGTCGCTCAGCATCATGTACGCGATGCAGCCGACGATCGTCAGCTGCGCAACATCGCGCGAGAATCTGCAGCTGCTGTGCCGGGCCTCGACAGCGCTGGCAGTATTTGTTGCATGTTGCTTCACGCTCGTCGCCTTCACGCCGCTGCATCGTCTGCTGTTCGTCGAGCTGATGGACCTCGACAATGTGTTGATCCAGACGTTGCTCTTCGATGCACTGCCGTGGGCCACGGCGCTGCCGCTGATCGTGATGGTCGACGTCTTCCTCGTCTCGCTGCACATGCGCGCCGGCTCGACCCTCTGGGTGTGGGCCAGCAGGACATGCGGTCTCGTGGTGCTGTTGCTGATCGTAGGCCTGGCGGATCTGTCGGCGTTCAACGGCGTCAAGCTGGTCGTGTTCGCCGAGATTCTGCATCACCTCACAGCCGTCATCCTGTTGTCGATAGGCATGCTAAAACAAGGCATCGAACGCTCGCTGCATCGGGGCACGGTAGCGGAGTCGATGGCGTAGATTGCTCAATCCAGCCTTGCTTTCAGGTAGGCCTCACAGATGCGGTAGAACTCGAGCATCGACTGGATATCGATCCATTCGTCGGCAGCGTGAAGATTGCCGACCTGTGGCCGGGTCATGATCACCGGGATGTCGTGCTCGCAGATGAAACGGGCGTCGCTGCCGCCGCTCTCGCGGCTGTGGGCGTAGGTTCGGCCGGTCACTGTCTTCGCTGCATCGGCGAAGGCCGGGTCGGGCGACATACGCGTCGGTTCCGCGACCAGGTGCAAGGTGATCTGGATTTCGGGCGGCAGCGTTTGGCGCACCAGTGTCATGATCTCATCCACGGTGCACGGCGCTGGAAACCGGATGTCGACGGTCGCGTGCGCAGCGGCCGGCACGCGGTTGCTGGCAAGGTTCGGGGTACCGACAATTGTGACGGTGCAGGTCGGATGCCAGTGATCCTCGCCCTCGGCCAGCAGTTCGAAGCGCTGGCGCAAGGCAACGGTCGCATCGACCATTCGATCGAGGGCATTGTCGCCGAGCCAGGGCCTCGCAGCGTGTGCGGCACGGCCGTGGCAGCCCAACTCCAGATGCAACAGGCCCTTCTCTTCGACGACAAGCGTGTCGCGGCCACCGCCGTCCGGCACGATACAAACACCACAGCGCAGGCCAGATTGCTCGAACAGGTAGCGCACGCCATGGTCACCGCCAGCTTCTTCATCCGCAGTCACACAGAGACCGAGCGAGGGATTTCTGGAGCTGGCATGGAACGCCCGGAACAACTCCATAAGCACGGCAAGCGGCCCTTTCATGTCGCCGGTGCCGGGGCCATAGATACGGCCATCCTGGACTATGGTGCGGTAGGCCTGGCGCTCATGCGCAATGACGTCGAGGTGAGCGCAGAGCAACACGTCGGGCCGCGTATTGTCGGGCGGCAGGGCTAATAGCGACGGCACCCCTCCAGACCGGTGCTCAAACACTTCGACGTGGCCGAGGTACTCGATGTGATTGCGTACCATGGCGACGCAGCGCTCAAGATCGTCGGGATACGTCGCGGCACTGGGAATCACGACCAGGTCGCGAGTCAGTTCAACAAGCCGCCGTTCGAGATCAGTAGTGTCCATTGTTTCCACGTATCAGTCACGATCATACGATACCGCGGTTTCGAGGTCGTCCTGCATCTTTTCCAAAAGCTCTTGACACCCCACCACCGTACCGCCCAGTGCCAGGAACTGGCCTTTGCGAACCGTGCCGGCGCGGTCCAGATTGAAATTGATCGGCAGGATGCCAAACGCACCATCGCGCTTGAACAGCCAGCCGTGCCGATGCATCTGCTGCAGCAGCCAGGCACCATCGACCGAGGTGGGAAATCGGACGTTTCGCATCATCCACGCGCTGTCGGGACGGAACAGCCGCGCCAGCACCGCCGGATAGGTGGCGCCGGTGACGCGGGCGTTGACCTCACAGATGCGCACTTCAAACGCGTTGTGCCGTTTCACGACATGGAAATCGCCGCTCGCGGTGCCGCGATACCCGAGCCCATGGAGCCAGTCAGCGACGACCCGGGCCTGCGTGAAAAGATGCTCCCTCACCTGGGGCAAGTCGTCCAGATAGGGCGGTGGCGAGACATTGCCTTCGTGCACGCTGTCGTCACCGAGGATCTGTTCGGTGAGGTCATAAACGGTAATTGTGTCGTCGCCGACAAACATCTGGACGCTGGGCGAACTGAAGTAATCGACCCCCTCGACAGTACTGTCGAGCCAGCCCTGCACCATGCACGGGCCTTCAAAGCAGACATAGTCGGGAACGCTGGAAGGATCGCCGTCAACCGGGAGCTTCACCAACCCGATGCCGGAGGCACCGATCGCCGATTTTACGACGGCCTGCGTGTAGCCCAAAGTTGCGAGCTCGGCAAGGCTGTCGCCAATTGCCATGACTTCGTCCGCCATCAGCGTGTCGAAGACAGGGAAACCGGCAGCGTCCATGAACTCGTGCAGGAGCACTTTGTTGTTGCCGTTGCGGCTGCCGTCCGGAGTGGTGATGGTCTGCTTGTCGATCAGTTGCGCCAGGCGGCTGAGCCCGGCATCGGTGACGAATCCGTCAACCCATGGTGTCTGGTACCCGCGTAACTCCTCGATGATCGCGGTGAACCTGGCATCGCCGTGGGGATCGGCGGATTCCATACGGCGGTAAAGGTCGGCAGGCAAGGTTACCAGTTCCGGCAGTGACAGCCCGAGCTCATCAGTGAAATAATCCAGCAACTGTGGATGCGGCCGGTGATCGACCACCAGGACGTTGCCGGTGCCGCGGAACAACAAGTTCAGGATAGGCGCCAGACGACCGTCGTAACTGTCGAGCCAGTGGATTTCCCCTTCGAGCACCTGCCGCTGCTGGGCGTTGCCGAAGAACAGCGATAGTAGATTGGCAACGAACACCACGCTGCGGTCCCAGAAAGCAGGCAGCCTGTCCAGCGTCATTTCGACCGGTGGCACCATTGTTGTTTGCCTGGTGTGCATGTTACAGATATAACGCTACATGCGTGCCAACTACGATCTACACCCGCAGATACAGCCGGTTCACCAGCAAGCCACCCAGATGTTCGGTTGCGGCGCTCTCGACAAAACCGCGAGCGGCGAAGGCCGTTGCCAGGTTCGGCAGGGCCCGCGGCTGCACCCCACAGACCAGCCCAAAGAAACTGTAGAGTATACGGACAACAGCACGCCGCCATGCCCGTGACAGTGGGCCCCGGCCTGACACATCGAAGTCGTGAAACAACCAAGCCCCGTTGGGCGCCAGGCAACTGTCAAGCCGATCCATCACCGGCGCCAGCTCGGAAGGCGCGAAGCAATCCAGAAAACACTGGGTGCAAACGAGATCAAAGACCTCGTCCCCTGCTATTTGGTCCCAGGAACCGTGACGAAATGTCACACGTTCAGCCTCGTCCGCGCTGAGCCGGGCGGCGGCGCGGCTCAGCATGGCTTCAGATGATTCAACGTAAATTACTGATGAAAAGCTATTTACAGCCAGAAATTCACTGAGAAAACGCCCTGTCCCGCCGCCGATCATCAGAACCCGTCCGCGGGCTGGTAGAGCATCGAGCAGGGTGCATTGTGAGGCATGCAGCACCCCGCCGAAAGCCATTGTTCCAAGACCATCGTAGACTGATGCCAGGCGATCGAAGTTGTTCATGCAAACGGGGCGAAGGTTTGATGTTTCGTCTTTTCAAATTATGATAATACATGTCTTCGTATGCACAAGGCACGATAACGGACTAATGTCATCTTTCCGGAACACATCATATGCAAGATACACCCCGATCAGGCTTCGACGTCGACGATATCGAGACCAGGGAATGGCTCGAATCGCTGGAGTGGGTCCTCGAGAATGAGGGCCCCGAAAGGGCCGCTCATCTGATCACGCGCCTCGAATCGCTGATGGCGCGGCGCGGCGCCCCGATGCCCGCCGGCTCACGTACGCCCTATGTCAATTCCATCCCGGTCGACCAGGAGCCACAGCATCCCGGTAACCGCGACATCGAGCGGCGCATCAAGAGCATCGTGCGCTGGAACGCCATGGCAATGGTCGTGCGGGCCAATCGCCACAACACCGACGTCGGCGGGCATATCTCGACATACGCGTCGGCTGCAACGCTGTACGAGGTCGGGTTTAACCACTTTTTCCAGGGGCCTTCCGAGGACCACGCCGGGGACCAGGTGTATTTCCAGGGGCACGCCTCGCCGGGCATCTACGCCCGGGCCTTCGTGGAAGGCCGCTTGAGCCAGCAGCAGCTTGAAAATTTTCGGAGAGAATTACAGCCGGAAGGTGGGCTCTCGTCGTACCCTCATCCCTGGCTGATGCCGGATTTCTGGGAGTTCCCGACCGTCTCCATGGGGCTGGGGCCGATCATGGCGATTTATCAGGCCCGTTTCAACCGCTATCTCGAGGACCGCGGACTCAAGCCTGAGAACGGCGGCAAAGTCTGGGCTTTCCTGGGTGACGGAGAAACGGACGAGCCCGAGTCCCTGGGCGCCATCTCTCTGCCGGTGCGTGAGCAACTCGACAACCTGATCTTCGTCATCAACTGCAACCTCCAGCGGCTCGACGGTCCGGTGCGCGGCAATTCCAAAGTGATCCAGGAACTCGAAGCGGCATTCCGCGGCGCCGGCTGGAACGTCATCAAAGTGATCTGGGGTTCGGACTGGGATCCCTTGCTGGCAGCGGACAAAGACGGCGCGTTGATCAAGCGCATGGACGAAGTCGTCGACGGGCAGTACCAGAAGTACAGCGTTTCCGACGGCACTTTTATCCGTGAGGATTTCTTCGGCAAGTCTCCGCAGCTGCTCAAGCTGGTCGAGCACCTCGGCGACGAAGACCTGCGCAAGATGAATCGAGGCGGCCATGACACACAGAAAGTCTATGCCGCTTACAAGGCCGCCGTCGAACACAAGGGCTCGCCCACTGTTATTCTGGCGAAGACTATCAAGGGGTACGGTCTCGGGGAATCCGGTGAAGGTAAGAACATCACGCACCAGCAGAAAAAGCTCAACGAAGAAGAGCTGCGCCGCTTCCGGACCCGTTTCGGCATTCCGATCAACGACGATGACGTGGCGGAAGCCCCGTTCTATCGCCCGCCGGACGACAGTCCGGAAATGATTTACCTGCACGAGCGGCGGCAGGCGCTCAACGGCTATATTCCGGCACGCCAAGTCCGTTGCGAGCCCTTGATGGCACCGCCCGAAAAGTTGTTCTCGAAGTTCTATGAAGGCAGCGGCGACCGAAAGATCTCGACAACCCGCGCTTTCGTTGATATTCTCGAAAAACTGCTGCGCGACAAGCGGCTCGGTCAATACATCGTGCCTATCGTACCAGACGAGGCACGAACCTTCGGTATGGACAAGCTCTTCCGCCGCGTTGGCATTTATTCGCACGTCGGGCAGCTATACGACCCGGTCGATTCCAACGAGCTGCTGTACTACAAGGAAGCAATCAACGGGCAGATTCTCGAGGAAGGCATCACCGAGGCCGGCTCGATGTCGTCATTCATCGCGGCGGGCACGGCCTACGCAACGCACGGCATCAATACGATCCCGTTTTTTATCTACTACTCGATGTTCGGCATGCAGCGTATCGGCGACCTCATCTGGCTGGCCGGCGACATTCGTGCCCGCGGCTTCCTGCTCGGCGGGACAGCGGGACGCACAACGCTCAATGGTGAAGGGCTTCAGCACCAGGACGGCCACTCGATCGTCTTCGCCAGCGCCGTCCCCAACCTGATCACCTACGACGTCACGTACGCCTACGAGCTGGCCGTGATCATCCGCGACGGCATTCGTCGCATGTACCAGGAACAGGAGAATGTCTTCTACTACCTGACCCTGGAAAACGATCCGTATGTCATGCCGCCGAAACCCGACGGCGTCGACGAAGGCATTCTGCGCGGCATCTACAAGCTCAAGCCGGCCGCCGGCAAAAAGGCCAAACTCAAAGCACACCTCTTCGGCAGCGGCGCCATCACCAACGAAACGCTGAAAGCCCAGAAGATTCTGGACGAAAAATACAATGTCGCAGCGGACGTCTGGAGCGTCACCAGCTACAACGAACTTCGCCGCAACGCCCTCAACGCCGAACGCTGGAACCTGCTGCATCCCAAAGAAAAACCGCGCGTGCCGTTCATTTCCGAGACCCTCGAGGGTGAGGACGGCGTCTACGTTGCCGCTTCTGATTATATGAAAACTCTGCCGGATGGACTGCGCCAATGGATTCCCGGTGAATTCATTTCTCTCGGGACCGACGGATTCGGCCGCAGTGAGACCCGCGAAGCTCTGCGCGATTTCTTCGAGGTCGACGCCCGCTATATCGCCGTCGCCGCCATAGCCGCCCTAACGCGTGCCGGCAAGTTGCAGCCGGCTGACGTTGCGGGCGCCATCAAGGACCTCGACATCGATCCCGAAAAAGTCAATCCGATGATCTCATAACCCTTTGGGAAACCTCGTGAGCCAAGAAATTAAAGTGCCAAGCGTAGGCGAAGGCATCGAGTCTGTCGACATCGTCGAAGTTCTCGTCGAACCCGGGCAGAAGATCGAGGTCGAAGAACCGTTGATCGAGGTCGAATCAGACAAGGCCGCCGCCGAAATTCCATCTCCGGCAGCCGGTGTCATCGACAAAATCCTGGTCCAGGCAGGTGACACCGCTACGGTCGGTCAGGTGTTCATGACGCTGACAGTCGACAACGCCGAAACCGCGGCAGCCGAGCCGGCAGCCGCGGACGCTTCGCCACCCGAACCCGAGACGCCGGCACCAGTTGTGGAGTCCGCAAAACCGGCAACGCCACCAGCAGCGGCAACGCCACCAGCAGCGGCGAAACCGCCACCAGTCTCCAGGCCCGCCGCACCTCTGCCCTCACAAAGCGATGGGAAGTCGATCCCGGCATCACCATCGGTCCGACGGTTCGCGCGTGAAATCGGTATCGACGTCGCCCAGGTCCCAGGCAGCGACAAGACCGGAAGAATCTCGATTGAGGACGTCAAGGCATATTCGCGTTCCGTCAACGTCGGTGGACAAACAGCTCCAGCCGCCGCACCTGCCGCCAGGGCTTTGCCGGATTTTGCGAAGCTCGGCAGCGTACACAGTGAACAGATGAGCGGCATTCGCAAGGCCACAGCCACACACATGAGCTATTGCTGGTCGACGATTCCGCATGTCACCCAGTTCGACGAAGCGGACATCACCGAGCTCGAGCCGCAACGCAAACGCTTCGGCAAGTCGGTGGAAGCCGCCGGCGCCAAACTCACGATCACTGCAATCGCCATCAAGGTGCTGGCCGCGGCGCTCAAGAAGTTCCCGCAGTTCAACGCCAGCGTCGATATGGCGAATCAGTCGATCGTCTACAAGGACTATTTCAACATCGGCGTAGCTGTCGACACGGATCGCGGGCTGCTGGTGCCGGTCATCCGGGATGTCGATGGGAAGAGCATCCTCGACTTGGCGATAGAACTCGGGCAGGTCGCCGAACGCGCCCGCGACCGTAAGCTCGGTGCCGACGACATGCAGGGCGGTTGCATGACCGTGACTAATTTGGGCGGTATCGGCGGCATTGGCTTCACGCCGATTGTCAACTGGCCCGAAGTAGCGATCCTCGGCATCGCCCGCGGCAGTATGCAGCAGGTCTGGCGCAACAACAGCTTTGCGCCGCGCCTGGTCCTGCCGCTGTCGTTGTCTTATGACCACCGCGTGATCGACGGTGCCGATGGCGCCCGCTTCCTGCGCTGGATCGCCGAGGCGCTGGAGAATCCGTTTGTCATCTCGCTGGAAGGCTGAAGCTTCAGGCGCCGGCCGTTGTCGGCGCCGCAACAGTTTCCAGCAGCAACCATCAGACCCGAAGGGAGGTAACCGTGGGACGCCCAGTCACCTTGTTCACCGGCCAGTGGGCCGACCTCAGTTTCGAGCATATGTGCGCCAAGGCAAAGAGCTTCGGGTACGACGGTCTGGAGCCGGCGTGCTGGGGTGATCACTTCGAAGTCGACAAGGCGGCGACCATCAAGTACTGCAAGGAGCGCTGGGAAATCCTGATGGACCACGGGCTCACCGCTTACTCGATTTCGAATCATCTGGTCGGCCAGGCAGTGTGCGACAACATCGACGAACGGCACAAACTGATTCTGTCGCCGGAGATCTGGGGCGACGGCAAGCCCGAGGGCGTGCGCCGGCGTGCCGCCCGCGAGATGATCCGCACCGTCAAAGCATGCCGCCGCTTCCTCAACGCCAAGCCCGGCCGCAAGAAAAGCGACCGGGACGAATTCCCCGGCGTTGTCAACGGCTTCACAGGCAGCAGTATCTGGCACAGCATTTATGCGTTTCCGCCAACCAGTCAGGACTATTGGGACAAGGGGTTCGAGGACTTCGCAAAGCGCTGGACACCGATTCTCGACGCTTGCGAGAAAGTCAACATCAACTTCGCCCTGGAAGTGCACCCGACGGAGATCGCCTTTGACATCGCCTCCGCGGCACGTGCTTTGAAGGCAGTCAAAAATCACAAGCGGTTCGGGTTCAATTACGATCCGAGCCACCTCGGCTATCAAGGCGTCGACTACGTGCGTTTCCTGCGCGACTTTGGCAAGCGCATCTTCCATGTGCACATGAAGGACGCCTGGTGGGGCCACGGCGACGGGACGGTCGGCGTCTTCGGCGGCCACACGGACTTCGGCGACGCCGCCAGAGCCTGGGACTTCCGCTCGGTCGGCCGCGGCGACACCCGGTTCGAGGACATCATGGTGGCACTGAATGACATCGGCTACAAGGGGCCGTTGTCGGTCGAGTGGGAGGACGCCCGCATGGACCGCGAGCACGGTGCCACGGAATCCTGCGCCTACGTTAAAACCCTGGACTTCTCAGCGTCAGCAATCGACTTCGACGCGGCATTCGCCGAATAACTACAGACACTGCGATGCATAAAAACAGCGGAACCGCCATCATCACCGCCACACAGATCGCTGTCGGCTACCGCAACGATAACGCTTCCGAATCTTCGGCACCAAAGGGTCGTTGGAATCGCGCCAGGAAACAGCGGAAAAACTGGTAAGCGCCGCGGCGAACATGACGAAGTTTACTGGACCGGCGTCAACTTCACCTCTTTTCCGGCGAACGTCGGAAGTTACCAGCGCATCTCCGCCGGACATCACGAAGACTTCTTCGAGGCCCTGCTCGTTGCCGACATGGGCAGTGACGCCCATTACGGCAGGCCGTGAGTGTTATCGCTTCCAGTCGATGTCGCGACCGGTCTGGACGATGCCGGTATCGCGCATAGCCGCGATGTAGTCGGGCACGGTCTCGAACGTGAAGGTGTATAGTTGACAACTGACATCGGTGAGCTCGATGGGCCAGGTCCGATCGTCCGGCCATTCGGTTGTGTCCAAACGAAATTCGGCAGGGCCGGCAGACATCTCCCCCTTCACAGTTTCAAAGAAAAACTCCTGACAGTCGGCGTCGACAGCGCAGATCTTGCCGAACTTGCCGTCGATGAAACCCGGAATGCTGAGCAGAAACTGGTCGTCGTCCTGGATGCCGCGGACGCAGAGCAATGAATACGCTTCGGACTTGCCCTTCAGGCGGATGGGATTGAAGCCAGCGCCCCAAACGTGCAACCCCTGATTGCGCTGCAGGAAAGACTCGCTGACCATCAACATATTGCCAGTAGCCTTGGACTCGACACGCTTGGCTATATTGACATGATCGCCGATGACAGTGTACTCCATGCGGTCTTCGGAACCGATGTTGCCGGCAATGAATTCACCGCTGTGCAGGCCGACTCCCATGACGAACGGCTGGACGCCGTGGTCGATGATATTGCGGTTGAAAGCAACTATCGCATTCTGCATGCGCAGGGCGCAGGCCAATGCGTGGCCGGTGTCACCCTCGATAGCAAGGGGCGCACCCCAAACAGCCATGATGGCGTCGCCACCGAATTTGTCGACCGTTCCCTGTTCGTCGAGGATGATACCGACCATCACACCGAAATACTCGTTCAGGTACTTGATGACTTCGCGGGCACCGACTTTCTCACTTAGCGCAGTGAAGCCGACAATGTCGCAGAACATGACACAGCCCTCTCGCAGCTCGCCACCGAGCTGCACATCCTCGTTCATGACCTGCTGTGCCACGGCCGGCGAAAAGAAGCGCTGCAGCTGCAACCGCCGATTCGCCTCGACGGCAACGTCGCGCATGAGCTTGGCATTTCGCAGGAACAGCGCAGCCTGCACGGTAATACCGACCAGCATATTGAGATCCTTGCCCTCGAACGGATCGCTGATGCTGAAGTTCTCGATCTGCACGACCCCGAATATCTCATCCTGGCAGATCATCGGTGCGCACATGACAGAATTGATCTCCTGGGCGATGATACTTACGGCCTGGCCGTAATGGGCGTCACTGCCCATGTCGGCAACGAGCAGGGCCTCGCGCTTGGTAAGGACGTCCTCGAGAACAGTACGACTGATAGTGATTTCGCCGATGCTCTCGCGTTTTTCGTCGCGCGTCTTGACATCGGAAATCTGCATGTCGTCGAGGTGCTGCCCGGTCATCACGAAGGCGCGGTCGGCTTGGGGAAAGACGGCGAACAGGCACTCGATGACTTCATGCAGCAGTTCTTTGTCCTCGGCGGTGGAAGTCAGAGCCTGAGCTACCTGGTAGAAGATATCAAGGCGCTTCTGCAGTTCGCTCTCCGAGCTGGCCAGCCGATCCAGTGTGATTGGATCGAAGTCGCCGTCTTCGTTCTGTCCGGAAAGCGCCGAGTAGTAGGAGGCGTCCATGGAAATGGACGTGCCGAGGCTGCGATTATCGTCGAGAATGAAGCTGCTGGCGCAGGTCGTCTCTCCCGTGGTCGATTCGTGTTCGATAAAACGCAGCATGTAATGGCTGACATTGACGATGTCATCGGTGGCGAGCCGGCGCGTGCCCCTGACTTGCTCGCCGTTGACGAAGGTGCCGTTGCGGCTCTTCATATCCTCGACAACGTAGCAGCCGCCGGCCTCGAACAGGCGGCATTGCCTGCGAGACATGCCGGCGGCAGCCAGGACGATGTCACAGGACGAATGGCGGCCGATCACAGCCTCGCCGTGGATCTCAAACTGCTGGCCCTGATTCGAGCCACTCTCAACTATGAGGTAAGCCATAGATAGTGCGATTTTTCGTGCCCGCACTGTGGACGTTGAAACTTTCGTGGCATCTGCAACTTGTTCTCCCAGGAATTGCGCCAGGCCTTAGGCCCAAGCACGACACAGCATCAAATCGTTCGGGCCTTTGTGGGGCCCGACCACCCCACCCGCTACCGATAAACTACCGACAGCTCAAGCTTCTCCAACAGCATCGCCTCTCCTCGTTCGGGTCGCCCGCTTACTCGAACACCTACGAGGGCCTCACCGACCCCCAACGACTTCGGTGCCACGTCGAACAGCAGCCAGCCCTGCTCTTCGCGCGCAGCTTCAAGAGGAATGTTGTTGATCCGGACCTCCACGTCCCGCTCGATACCCTTCTGCGGCGGCTCTGTCCAGTGGTGCATCGGACCGGGACCACCCACCCGTGGCGGCACCACGAACTCCCGCACCAGGATCGGCTCCAGTCGGTCGTCGTCCGGCAGCGCGGCCGCGCCCGGATCGTTCAGCAGCAGGCGCAAGGTGATCCGGTCCAACCGATCGATCTCCGCGTTGACATCGTCACCGACATAGAGAATCAGCAGCGTGTCTGCTTTGCCGTCGTTGGCCAGCGCCGCCGGTAGCTGGGCGAGCATATTTGAGTTGTGGTAGCCGCGCCTGGGCGTCGT
>Ga0310124_10002284_pt1 | contig 13218 bp, 5 predicted proteins | sample CB11b_AW_Bot5_MG_FD_203507 | JGI IMG/M metagenome (GOLD analysis project Ga0310124, IMG submission 203507) | Marine microbial communities from Western Arctic Ocean, Canada - CB11b_AW_Bot5 | ecosystem: Environmental > Aquatic > Marine > Oceanic | place: Canada: Western Arctic Ocean | collected...
TCGACGGCAGCTCCTCGTGGCAGACCCTGTCGAACAACGGATTGACCAGCCCGCCCATCTATGCGCACTCGGTTCAGTTCCGCTGGCTGTCCAGCAGCAGCAGCGACCTGCAATGGCTGCGCGTGGACCTCGACGGCGGAGGCATACCGCAGTCCCCGCGCATCGATGTCGGCCTCGATGGCCGAGCGGAGTGGGCGTTCATGCATGACAATCTCGGGCCGTGGGGGTGGCAGGACAGGTTGGCCACCGGCGCGTTGTCCTACCATCTGTCTTACTCCACGCATAGCACGAAGCAGGTCGGTATCTGGCTGCCGCGCAGCGGCTTGGACTCGTTGTCGTTCGCGCTCAATCCCACGACCAATGGGGTTACCAACCTCGAGATATCGATGGAGGTGGGTGGGGTGACCATCTTCGAGAACACCCTCGGCACCCTCGGGTCCAGCCACATCGAGGTGCTCGACTCAACTGAACTGACGTCGTTGAATGACAACCTCAGCACCATGCCGAGCATGTGGCCCCCGCTCGGAGTGCAGGTGGACGCCGACCATGTGATGGCGCTGTTCCAGGTTACCGCCGACTACGGCAGCCTGCAACTGGGCGGCGTCGCGGCAGTCTCCCACCCGGTGGCTGAGGTATCCTACATGCCACACGACGACATTGTGCGCGCAGTCAACGATCAGATTCCGACGGCTACTGTCAGCGGAGGGCATCATCTGGTGCCGCTCACTATCGTGATGGGCAGGACCGGAACTATACGGGCAACGATCACCACACTCGAATCTTCATCATCGTTCACCACCGATGTGCTCAACATCCAGAACGGGACGACCACCTTGACCCCGTCATGGCAATGGCTCGAGGTCTACTCGCAGCACACCGTCACCGACGGGGTTCCCGCCAGCGTGCAGTTCGACCTCGTCGGCGAAAACCATGCGGTCACCTACGAGCACCCGTTCGACGGAACCTCGTCGTGGTCGAATGATGACCAGGGGATGATTCACTGGGATCCCGTGAACGGCGTGAACCAGACAGTCAATGGCAGCCGCGTTGACAGCACCCTCCGCTTCCGCCTGAACGCGTCGTGGGACGACGAAGAGCAGTTGGCACTCAAGGTTCGGCTCGTGCTGGTCGACGGCAGGCGAAGCGTGCCGCGCATCCAGCACTTCGGTCTCGGGGAGCGACTCGGGATCGAGAATGATATCGAGATTCGCTCATGGGCGATGCTCAACGACCTGGGCAACGAGATTCCCTCGAGCAGATCCTACCTGAGAGCAGACGCACCAATCACGGTAGAGGCCCAACTTGGATTCCCTGAAATGGAGCCATGGCAGAACCCGCGCAGCGGCGATGTGCTGGTGAGGGTGTTCGCCAACGGTGAGGAGATAGCGAACACCACAACGTTGAACGAAGGACTCGCGTCTTTCCACCTGCGCACCCCAATGAGCACTCAGGACATCGATTACCGGGTCGATGTGATGTCCTTGTATGGCGCGGAGAACATCTCGACCATTCCACTGAATCGCACTTTCAAGATCGACTCTCTGGCGCCGATGGTAATCGACCAGAACATCCGTCGCTACGACCACCTTGACCACTCCCTCGTCCAGCCCATCCGCTTCGAGGTCTACGACCGTCCTTTGCTACCCCATCAACTGTCGCTGATGCTCTGGCGCTCCTGGCTTGATGATGCGGACTACAATGGCAAGACCAACGAGAGCGAGTTCCAGGCGATGCCTCTCACACCACCTCAAGACCTGTCCAAGGCGCAGGGTAACTACACCTTCAGTCTCGACGACACCGATGGGCCGGTTGGGGGACTGGTGGCCGGCTATGTGGCGGGTTCGGACGCCGCTGGGAATCTGGTCACCCGCGGCGGTGGACCCGGCCTCGATGAACAATTGTTCACCTACCAGTTGAAGGCTGACCAACCTCCTTGGATAACGGGTGATGGTGGTTTCCTCGATGAGGGTGACCACTCTTGGCTGCACCCGGCCACGCGCTACGTGCTGAGCCTGCCTTTCGATGAACCGAATGGCATCTCAGATCTGTTATCGGTCGATCTGTCATTGGCCTCGAACTCTGTGATGGACCAGCTGCAGATGTCTTGGAACCAGACCACTGGCAGGTGCACCACCACTTCGGAGAACCTGGTGCTCGAAGGGTGCAGCGTCCGTGCGCGCCAGGGCGAGATCACGCCGTTCACCAGTCAACTAGAGATGCGCGTCGAGTTCCAGATCAACTGGGGACTGCCTCATGAGGGCGACCTGCGCCGCGCCCCCGCGATGACCGTTCTCGACAGAGGGGGTCACGAGCACTGGCTGGAGCTGCCGCAACTGCGTTGGCGATTCTCCGCCGACCTGGCCATCATCTCCGAATCTGTCATCCTCGAGGTAGACTCAGGCAGCGTGCTTGAACACAGGGCCTGGGTGCCGCCGGCAACCGGTCTGAACCTGACCGGATACGTCGCGTTCCAGCCGACCGGATCTCCGCCCACCGTTCCGCTCAACGTCTCTATTCTGCTCGATGGCCAGCGTACGCTCATACCCACGACGGATGGCTTCTGGGAGGTACGCCTGCAGGCCCCGGATATCTCGCAGAGCCATGCGCTCAGTTTCGAATTGAGCGGACTGCCCCCGGCGGCCAACGATGTGACCGACTCGGAGGCCTCGCTGTTCTGGATCGTCGTTGATGGAAATGCCCCGACTCCGATTGAGATGAATTCACCACGCGTAGGTGTTGAGATTCCTATGACGTCGCTATCCGCGTTGGAGATCGAGGTGGTGCTCAAGGAACAGGAACAACTCGACATCGACAGCCTCTATCTGCACTGGAAGGTGGTCCGAGCGAACCAACCGGGCGGCAGCGCGGTTCTCGCCGGAGATATGCCGTTGTTGGTTGATGGTGTGGCGGTCGGTCAATCGATCATCGCCACCGCTACACTTGATCTCGCCAGTCAACTTCCTTCCGACGCCCACGTGGATAGTCTGCAACTGGCAGTATGGATAGTCGGCCGCGACCTCGCTGGCAACGGCATGTACAGCACGATTGATTTCAACAGCGTTCGCGCACCTTTCGCCACTTGGGACATGGAACAGTTGGCCGCGGACATCTCTCTCACCGAGGTGTCCTACTCGCGCACCGGCACCGTGCTCAGCGACCAGACTGTGATGGTGACCATTGAGTTACGGAATGGAGGTAAGGCTCCCGGTACCGCTTCCATTCTCGTCTACGAACTGGACGGGGACGGAAACAACCGCTCACTCACACCTCAACCGATCACGGTGGTCGTGCCGATGGACGAACGTGTCACCTACGACATCGACTGGATTCCGAAAGGGTCAGGTGAACAGTGGGTGGTGGTGTCACTCGACGGTAGCAAGTGGCTCACTGGAGATACCATCGATGTGGACTCGGGTGCTGCAGGAGGTTCACTCGCCAATGCCTTCGAGGACGTCCCTATGTCCTACATGATACTGTTCAGCGGTCTGATTCTCATCCTGGCTGGTGTGGTGGCGGTGGCGCTCAGATCAGGTGGTAGCCGCGAGTACTCGTACGACGGGACTGACGACGACTGGGAAGATATGGAAGAGGCCTGGTCCGACGAAGAAGAACAGGAGACGGTGCCGCCAGCTCAACCAGCCTGGCAAGAGGGTTACACACCTCAACCACAAGGATATCCACAGCAGGGTTACGCGCAACAGCCCCAGCAATGGGAGTATGGTCACCAACAGGGCCACTACCCCCAGCAATGGCCAGAGCAGCCACCTCAGCAGTGAAGCAGGTGCTTGCGACGGATTGATAGCGACCGTCGGCGCGGATGGAGACGCGGGAGCAGGAGGGTTGCTGACAGTGTTCGACACTGAGGAAAGTCCCCTCTCCGCAGCGCAGGCGGTCTGGCGAGAGCCAGAGACCCGGGAGGGTCGGCTCTGGAGCAGAAACGAACCAGCATGGGTGTGTACAGTGAACCCGAGAGGGAGAGGTTGCCCATCGCTGGCTGAGACGAGCATCCCCGCCGGAGCAAGTCCGAACAGTTCCGTTGAGGCGCGCTGAAGAGGAACGGGTAGGACGCACAGTTGAATGCAACCAGCCATTCGGTGAACAGAAAGGGGCTTACTCCCTGCTCCCCACATATGCCATGAGCGCAGCCCTTCTTCAGAACCTCAACCTTGTCTCAAGTGCTGAATCGTCAACAATCTCAGTCGAACAGCCCTTCGATGCTCGGTAACCCGTCCGATGTGGGTTGCTCCGTTGGAGGCGCGGGATACGGTTGCTCAGGAATAGGCTGTGCAGGGGCGGGTTGTGTGAAAAGTTCAGGATTCGGCGCCACCGGTTGAACGGCAGTGCGCAGGTCCCGCTCGACCTCGATCGTGGAGGCGACCGGACTCGAGAACCAATCCTCTGGCTTGGGCGTCCGAGCGCCGCGGCTCTGCCGAATGATTATCCCCAATACGGCGATGATGCAAACCAGGAAGAATGCCGCCATCAGAAGTTGTACCATGCTTCCGGAGGCCTGCCAGCCCTTGTCATCAGAAGCAGTGGGCTGTTCGCCGTTCGTCGAACCGGTATCAGACCCGTCGTCGGGAGCATCGGTACCAGGCTGGACCACATCTTCGGGTGGGACATCAGGTACCGGCCAACTGATCTCCTCCTCACTGCTCGCCCAAGTGCTGCCAGCATCGATGCGCACTTCCACAGTCAGATGATACTCGTCTGCTGGGCGCTCGACGTGGACCATGAAGCTCACGCCATCCGCGATATCTGTGAGCGGCTCACCAGCGATTGAGAGTGACATGTTGCATCCCTGTTCGCAGGTCGCGGTGACGTAGAGCAGTGCGGATGCGTCTGTAGTCTCAGGTTGCTCGCTGCTCACCTCCACAGACAGGATCGGGCAGCCACGGATTGAGCCTGGGAGGTCGACGCACTCGTCGACATCATCCATCCGGCCGTCGCCATCGGTGTCACGTTCCATGGCGGCACAGCCGCGCACATCGACCACCTCTCCCGCGGGGGTCAGTGGGCATTCGTCGAGCGCATCGGAGACGCCATCGCCATCACCATCCAACTGTGACAGCGAGCACCCATGGGCATCGACCATCTCTCCCGCTGGGGTCAGCGGGCAGGTGTCATTGTCATCGGTGACGCCGTCCCCGTCGGTGTCGAGTTGACTCAACGAGCAGCCGTTGGGATCGACCGACTCACCTGAAGGGGTGAATGGACAGATGTCGACATCGTTCATCACCCCGTCCCAGTCGTAATCCATCTGGTTGTCTGCACACCCGTAGACGTTCACCGCGGCACCGGGGTCGGTACCGGGGCAGTCGTCGATGTCATCGGTGACTCCGTCGCCATCCGTGTCACGCTGGGACGCGCTGCAGCCGTTCACATCCGCCTGCTCATCGATGGGTGTGTCCGGACAGGAGTCGACATCGTTCATCACACCGTCTTCGTCGTCATCTTTCTGTGACTCAGCGCATCCGTCCTGGTCCACCGTGGCACCGTCAGGAGTGTTGGGGCAGCGGTCTTCGGCGTCGTTGACACCATCATTGTCGCTGTCGAGGTCGGCGAGTCGGCATCCGAGGTGGTTGACCGCATCTCCCAATGGTGTGTTGGGGCAGAGGTCGGCTGAATCCTCAACGCCGTCGCCGTCGGTGTCCGGCGTATTGATCTGCTCGAGAACGTAGTGGGCAACCAACAGCTGTGTCGTCGCCGTGGGGTGCAGGCCATCGAAGAAGATGTATTCCTCGGGATTCGGCACTATCGTGTCACCTTGCTCACACAGACCGTCGCCGCTGTCGCAAGCGGTGTCGGTCGGGTTGGTGATGCCGTAGAACGAGCCGTTCAGGACCATGGTCTCGAACATATCCAGCATCGCGACCACCTGAATGGAGACACTGAGCGAAATCGCCAGCGCGGCCATGTCATTCGCCAGACGGCTGTTGTAATCCAGCATACGAGCGTGCATCGCCTGTTTGTCGCTGTCACTCTCATCCGCGTAGTTGGGAGTCCTTTCTAGAGAGGGCATGTCCAGTATGAGGAACTGTTTCCCCCCGTTCTGGTTGAGGACCGTTACGTGGTCGGCGATGTTGTTCACGACCACCTGCGGATTTTCCTGTCCCCCTCCGAGGAAGTCATTGCCACCAATCCATATGACGGCCAAATCTGTCTGCTGTAACCAGTAATTGTTGGTGTATTCGTTGACTTGAGTCCCGGTATTGGGTATCACGAAACTGGTGTATCCTCCACCTGAGCGCGCTCCTCCGTAGGCCCTGTTGGTCCCGCTTTCCGAGCCCCTTCCGTGAGAGATGGTCAGACCGATCTGTTGTGAAACCAGTTCAGCCCAGACGGGTCCATCAGAGAACCTGCCGTTCCAGTATGGGGGGGATTGAGGAAGCCTGGCAATCGAGTTGTAGGCATTGCCCATGTCGCTCAACGAGTCCCCGAACACGATGAATTTCGAAGGTGATATCGGGATGGTGTGCTGCCAGATCACCATTTCGACCTCGTCCGCGGCCAGCAGGCTCGTCTGTGCTGAATCCCACAACTCCACCCTCATTGTGTACTCATAGGTGTCATTCCACACCAGGTAACCGTAGATGGAACCGCTCACGACCTGGGTGCTGCCCGCAGGTGGGATCGTCACGCTGCTGGTATTGCGCAGGGTTCCGTTGTTGGAGTATCCTTGGTAGAACTCAGTGACGAGCGTGTAACCGCCGGCGTCCAGGCCGGCGAGAGTCACGTTCCAGCCGATTGACTGTCCTGAGTCGAACTCAGAGGCGTCGGCGGCGATGCTCACCGATTCATTGCCAGTGGCGGCGGCCACAGGGGGGCTCGCGCTGACCAGCAGGATCTGCAGGAGCAGCAACAGCGAGAGGAGTCCTGCTCGATTCCGCTCTCGCACGCGCACGCTACCCACTCGTTCGCTCAGCGAACGGCCCCTGTTCAATATGTCGCATTCTGGAGCATCAGTCTAGTTCAGCATCGAGAGTGGCGGCGCTGGCGAGTTGAACCGGCTCGTCGTAGTCCTGCCATTGACTTTCCCCGGTCAGTTTACCCTTGATGGTTTGCCAAGCCACGAGCAGCGCTGGGAGCAGGATTGCCGAGGTGAGCAGCGCGAGGAAGATCAGCATCATCATCAGCAGGAAGAAGTTCCTCAGGGCGGGTATGGCGACAGTCAGCCCAGCAGCCAGTCCAGCACAGGTGGTGGCGGTGGTCTCGAAGATCGTCTGGCCAGTGCGCGCTACCGCCTTGACGATGCCACCCGGGGTCTCCCCCTCCTCCCGTATCCTGTCCATCACGTGAATCGAGTCATCGACACCTATGCCGAACACTATCGTGCTGACCATGGCGGTGAACACGTTGACGTTGACGTCGCCTCGGTTCATCAGCAGCGGCTGCCAGAGCACGACCACTGCCACAGCCGTCATCGTGAAGAATGCCAGGCGCGGACTCCTGAACAGGAAGCACATCACGAACAGCAGCACGATCATGGTGGCGATTGTGGCGTCTCTCTGAGCGTCGTGGATGCCGAGGTTGATGTCCAGTGATACCGGCAGCCCACCAGTGAGCAGGGAGTTACTCACTCCGTCGACACCAATCCCATCTTCGAGGTATGAGTCTATCAGGATGCGCAGTTCTCCGGCATACGACAGTTGGATGTATGGTTGATTGACGTAGACGAGGGTCTTTGTTTCGCCGAGGTTGGGCACGGGCTCGTTCATCAGCATCGAACGGACCTCGAACGAGAGGGTGTCGAAGGCGACGTTGACCATCGCATCACGAGTCGTGAGCGTGGTCATGACCGCATCACCGCTGGTGATGCATTCGGGTTGCAGGACATCATCCCAGCATGGAGAGTGCAGCAGTTCCCACAGGCTGCGATCGTACAGTTCAACACCTGAGACATTGACGTTGATGTGTACAGCCTTGAGGATCGTCACCAGGCTGATACTGGTCGTGTTCGCCACCCTGTCGATGCGTTCCGTCTGCATCTCCTCTATCCCGTCGAGCACACCAATGTCCCGGATAGGAGCTGTGTCGTTGTGTCTGCCTCGTTCGGTCGCATCGATGATGAACATGCTAGTCTGTCCACCCTCGAACACCCGCGAGTACTCAGCAAGCGTCTCGTATGACTCCAGGTCAGGCGGGACTTCATTCGATCCGGCGGTGATTTCCTTGCCGAACTCATCACTGAGGTACGCCGCACCAATAACACTGATTATCAGGGTGACAATCAACACCGCCCACACGCCACGCACCGGCACCTCACCGATGCGCGCCCACACCTTCTCAGCCTGCTTTCCACCCTTTTTCCGGTAGCGGATCATCCATCCGAGCGTGGGCACCAGCACCATGCTGAAGACGAAGGTGCAGGTGATTCCGAGTACCAGCGTGATTCCGACGGTGCGCATCGGTTGGATGGGCACGAGCCATGCCCAAGCGAGCACGCTGAATCCGGCGATTGTCGTGATCGCCGACAGCAGCACAGCGTGCCCGGTGGTCATCACGGATTGTATGGTCGCCTTGAGGTACAGGTCAGGGTCCCATGGATCGATTACCTCCGGAATATCGCCGTCGCGTCGCGCCCTCCACACTTCCTCCGCGTTCTCCTCAAGCAACTTGTTGCGGTTCTCTTCGATACGATTGATGAGATGCAACGCGTAATCGACTCCGAGTCCAATCAGGATGGGGCCTGCGGCGATGATCATCGGTGTGAGCATGATGTCCAGCAGCACGGTCGCCCCGAAGGTGACCGCGAGGCTCATCACGATCGGCGTGCCACAGATGATGAGCACCTTCGGGTTTCGGTGCAACACGATCATCGTGATGCAGACGAAGGCCAGACTGAGTGGCAGCATATCTTCGAGGGCGAGGTAGATCGCGTCTGAGACGTCGTGCAGAACAGGGGTGAGGCCGGTGATGGTGATCGCCTGGCGGGTGGGCAACTCATCCCAGCGCTCCGGATTCATGCTGGACAGCCTGAGGTCGGCGTAGTCGCGAGCACACAGGGCGTCGTTGTAGGGGTCATCGTCAGGGTTGTCATACGCTTGGTGAATGGCTGGATTTTCGGCGCAGTCGTCAAGCACCGATCTCAGGTGCAGCAGAAACGCCTTGTGATCCTGGATGGAATCTCCCGAGGGGTCTGTACGGGCATCGATGTCCGTCCCCTGCATCTCGAAGCGGATTCCCATCACGATGACCGCGGTGTCGTTGATGTTGTCCCCATTCGTGTCGACCACCAGACTCTCGAGCGCGCTGCCGAGGTTGCCGATGATGTTGTCAACTTCTTCCTGGTTGTCGGGAATCACGTAATCCTCTCTTGGGTCCTGCCCCGCCACCGTGCATTCCTGCGTGCTGGTGAACGGCACCGCGTAGCGTTCGGTGGCGCAGGCGAACCTTCCTGACGCGGAATTCGATTCCTTGACCAGTTGGGCGACGCTCAGCACCCAGACGACTCCGTCCTCCCTGCCGCGGTCCTCTTTCGACCAGTCGATTCCTCGGGCGTAGCGCCCCTCCGCCTTGTTGTCGTCATCACCTTCGAGGAAACTGATCTGTTTGAGGATGGCCACATCCGTGATGTCCTCGGTTCCACGTATTGCTGGGTCGTCGATGGCGTTGTTAGTGTGGATGTAGAGCAGCACGATGTCGGTCGACCACTGCTCGCGCACCTCGAGCAGCAACTCGGTCGATTCAGCGCCGTCTGGCAGGTAGATCTCGACATCGCCGTTGATCTGCTGTCCGAAATCGAGCGCATCCTTACCTATGAGCGCCGTGAGCAGCACCATCATCACCACTATCGGGCCGGGTGAGCGTAGCAGAACGCGGTAGAAGCGGTCGACCTGGTTCTCGGTGAAGTCGTGCATCCGCGCCCCGATGTCGTCGGTGGCGACCTTGAGCTCCCCAGAGATGTCGCTCAAACTGGTTAACACCGAGTTCGTCTTCAATCCGGTCAGCAGCCGCTTGATTCTATCCGATGCTGGGGAATCAGCGGAATCAGACGCCATCGGAGGGCACGCGGCTCAAGGCCCCCCATCAAGCGTTCGCAGCACTTACGTGCTGCGGGTGCGTATGCGAGGGCATCAATCGATGCCGAAGTCGGCCATCACCAGCCGTCGCAGGGTGTGTCGGGCGGCGTGCAGGATGACTCCCGTGAACAGCAGCGAGATGCCTAGCATGCCGACCCAGGCTGCGGTGAGTCCGGGACCCACATCCAATGACACAGTACCGTCCGTCAGTTGGTTGACGCTGTTGAGCGCCCGCATGCCGATGCCCGCCCCAAGGCTCAGCAGGGCTGCTCCAGGGGCGCCGAACACGATCAGCGGCTTCTTCTGTGACAGGCTGACAAGAGCATACGAGAGCACCGTGAACCCGTGGCTCATCGCAGTGAAGCGGGATCCTTTGGGGACATCGTAGCGCACTACTGTCGGAACCTCGTGAACCACCAGGTTGTTGGAGGCGCACTCCTCGAGCATCTCCAATGTAGATTCCATGCCATCCTGCTCGAACCTGATGCGCTTGAGTGCTCGGCGGCTGAAGGCGCGATAGCCGCTCTGGGTGTCCTTGATTCCGAGATTGCTGGCCATGTTCGATGCGGTTGTGATGACCTTGACGCCCAGCTTTCTATAGGAGGGCATGTCATCTCCGCCACCTCCGTCGATGAACCGCGAGCCGATGACGAAATCCGCTCTACCATCGAGTATCGGAGCGAGCAGGGCTGGTATGTCGTCGGGGTCGTGCTGGCCGTCGCTGTCGAGAATCACCAACACCTCTGCGTTCTGCTCACGTGCGATGGAGAAAATCGACTTGAGCGCACCTCCGTAACCACGGTTGTAGCGGTGCTGGTGCACCTGCGCTCCGCACTTGCGGGCTATGCGCGCTGAGGCGTCGGATGAACCGTCGTCGAGGCAGAGCACTTTGTCGACGTGGCGCTTCGCCTGCAGCACGATGGATCCGACGGTCTCTTCTTCGTTGTATACGGGCATCGCCGCGATGATAGGGCCGCTCCCGCGCGACGCGCTGGGCTCCTCTGAAGCCGTCTGCATCGGTGATTCTCGCCTCGCGAGCGATATTTAGTTGTTCAGTCCGACAGGTTCGAATCTTACATTCAGACTACCTTGTGCAGCCTGCGAGCGGGAGAGTGGCCAGTAGAGAGCAATCTGGTATGGCACGCCCGAGCCCCGCAAGGCTCGGACGCGCCGGGGGGGGCAGCATCAGTTGTCCTGAAGCTGACTGACAGTAGTGACGGCTCGTTCGCCATCGATGACGCGGCGCACCGCGTTCATGCTGATCACGAGCGGCACGTAGGTCTGTCCATCACTGGTCTCGTAGGTCGAGCAGTCCTGGAAGGCGCTGGTGTTGATCGAGATCTTCAGCGCACCGCCGGCGTTGCTCTTGCGGACGTAGCCGACCAACAGTGAGTCGGGCATGTCCATTTCGTTCTGGTTTCCATTCTCTTCGGTTTGTGTCTTTTTTGTCATTTCATCACATTCCCGGCACTTCTAGTCGTAGTTGTGTTCATCGTCGTGAGCACCGAGTTGACCAGCTGTCTCCGGCGGTCCAAGTCAGATTCGGTGGCACCCCAGACCACTTCGCGCTGAATGTGACACTGCTCCCCTTTGGGGAGGCCGCTGAAAGTGAACCATGGCAGCACAGCCTCTTCTACGCAGGCGCGCAACGGTCAAGGGGGGGCGGTCGGTCGGCGGGCGCACCATGCATTGTCTCGTGACCGGTGGAGCGGGCTTCGTAGGCTCGCATCTCGTCGACTTGTTGCTTGAGAAGGGGCATGAGGTGCGGGTGTTCGACAACCTGTCGAGCGGTCGCCGTGAGTTCCTCTCTCACCATGGTGAGGGGGTGAGTCTGGTAATCGGCGACCTGCTGGACCTCGAGGAGGTGAAGGGGGCCATGGAAGGCATCGAGATGGTCTACCATCTGGCAGCGAATCCTGACATCCGACTGGGCACCAGCGTCACCGACACCGATCTCAATCAGGGCACTGTTGCGACATACAACGTTCTTGAGGCGATGAGGGTGGCGGGAGTCCAGAAGATCGCCTTCGCATCATCCTCGGTCGTCTACGGTGAGGCGGCTGAGATGCCAACTCCGGAGAACTACGGTCCGCTGTTCCCGATATCGCTCTACGGTGCAAGCAAGCTTGGCTCCGAGGCACTGATCACCTCATTCATCGGGACCTTCGGCCTGCAAGGCTGGCTGTTCCGCTTCGCCAACATCGTGGGCGCGCGCGGCACCCACGGGGTCATCTACGACTTCATCCACAAACTCAAGGCCGATCCCAACCGACTCGAGGTGCTCGGAGACGGACGACAGGAGAAATCGTACATGGAGGTCCGCGACTGTGCTGCAGCCATGCTCCATCTCGTCGCTACGGCCGATGAGCCGATCAACTGCTACAACCTGGGCAGCAGCGACACCTGCAGCGTACGCCGCATCGCCGAGATCGTCGTTGAGGGGTCTGGCTTGCAGGATGTCAGCATAGAGTACACCGGCGGGGACCGCGGCTGGGCGGGTGATGTGCCCAAAGCGATGCTCGATGCGAGCAGGATGGAGGCCACAGGTTACACCCCCAAGTTTGATTCAGAGGGAGCGGTGCGACACACCACGAAGGTGCTCTTCGAGGAGATCGGTTGACGTGCAGATGAACGGACAAAGGCGCGCGCTGCTGCGCGATGAGTGTGGTGACGGAAGACTGTGGGCGGCGTTCGGCATGATGGGGGTGCTCACAGTGATGTTCGCCCTGCTGATCATCAACTCCGAGGCACCGAACATAGGTCCAGAGGAGGGGAAACTCGCACCGAACCTCAGCGCCCCGGCCCATGCCGCAGGCGCTGCCGATTGGGGCGACCAGTTCGTCCTCTATGACGATATCAACAGGGACTGGGTCGAAGGTGAGGCGGGCTCGTGGTACGTCATCCAGTTCATCGACACCGATTGCGGTCACTGCTGGACCGAGGGGGAGGAGATGAGCATCATGCACGACCAGTTCGGTAGTTACGTGAAATTCATCACCGTCGGCATATCTCTTGGCATCCCGGGGTGGTCCACCAGTTCGGAAGAGATCATCGCCTTCCAGGAGCGCAGCGACTACAACGGCTGCAACAATGGCCAGAACTGCAACACCCGCCCCGGAGAAGCGCACAGTTGGACCTACCTCAACGACATAGATGGCAGTGAGAAGTCTGATTGGGATGTGTCGTCCACTCCGTT
>Ga0310124_10002285_pt1 | contig 13215 bp, 11 predicted proteins | sample CB11b_AW_Bot5_MG_FD_203507 | JGI IMG/M metagenome (GOLD analysis project Ga0310124, IMG submission 203507) | Marine microbial communities from Western Arctic Ocean, Canada - CB11b_AW_Bot5 | ecosystem: Environmental > Aquatic > Marine > Oceanic | place: Canada: Western Arctic Ocean | collected...
TTGTGAATGTCCTCTCGCGGCGGTGGCCCAGCCTGCGGGCCACCGCGGCTGATGCCGGATTGTTCGGGCGGCAGGTCCACGTTGTTCGGTAGCCGCGCCACTCACACCGTTCGACCAGCGCCCGGTCCATACGCCGAATATCAAAGCCCGCCGGCAAGCCGGCCAGGATCAGGTCCAGCGCCGCGTCGTCTGCTGGGCGTTCGCTGAGCTCGAGCAATGGGAACTGGATATCCGGCGCGGGTGCGTCTGGCAACTCAGGCGGCTGGCCGTCCCAGGTGATCAGCCATACTTCGCGGTCCTCTCGGAGGCGCGCCACCGCGTCAGCCAGCGCCGAGGCATCCGGCCGGCCCCCGACGAAGGTGTGGTGCCAGCCCACCTCTCGCACGACGCACCAGGTCGGATCCTCACGGTCGTCGACCAGAATGTTCCCGGGGTTGCGGCCTGCCAGCACCGCGACGACCCGTGAGTAGGTCGGCACGTCCGGGTCGAACATAAGCAGCAGGCCCTCGGCCACCTGTCCGCCTTCCAGCTCTATCACCCGATGTATCCTCCAGAAGCCATTTGCCGCACAGCGCGCCGAGAACGCTGGGGCATGGGTCCCAAAACGGGAATCTCTGCGCGCTCAGCGATCTCCGCGGCCGACACCCCCGTGAAAATAAAAAAACCCGCCCCTCGTAGGGACGGGTCCTGTCGGACACCCGCGGTACCACCCTGGTTCCTCGACGCCCGCGAACGAGCGGCGGGGCACTCATCGGCCCGACGTGTGTGTCGGGCCGCCCTGCCTAACGGTGAGCGAGTCCGGCGACGCCTATCATCTCCCTACGTTTAGACACCCATCGGGGAGATTTCGGGTCGCGGCTCGGGAGGGATATTCGGCGGGGCGGCTCGCGTCTGCTCTCACCGTGCCAGACTCGCTGAGCGACCGGTATCCCGCCTACTCGTCTCCGTCACAGCCTATGCAAGCAGACTAGTGTAGCTGAAGCCCTGTGTCAAGCCGCGCAAGTGGCATTGAGACAGAGGAAGTCGCGATGGCGGGTTAACACACTACGGTCTTATCGGCTATGCGGTGTGCGGCCGGCTAGATGGGGTTGGACGTCTCCTCCAGACGGCGTCGCACGTCATCAGAAACGCGACCCATGCGCCTGCGTGTCGGGGTCTCACCGCGCTTCGGAAAACACTTCACCGCTTCTGTCAGCAGCGCGACGCCGCCCAGGAAGTCCGACAGGCGGATGTACTCAGCCCCGACGCCGCCGTCGGGGTCTCTGATGTTGGTGGTGGCGTTGTGGTAGTTGCCCAGCGGGAAGGCCATTCCGGTGACGCTGTAGCCGAGCACCGCGAACGCCGTCGCCTCGCACACCCCGCCGGACATGAGCTGGCGCTGGCAGGCGAAATCGCGGTCGCGCCGGCGCAGGGCCTCCCGAGCGGCGATCAGCACCTGCTCGGCGTCGCAGTCGAAGGTGTACGCGGCGTCTCCCGTGCGGACCACCGGCCCGTCGCCCTGCCGGACCCCCGGGATGACCGCGCTGGATTCCACCGAGACGACGATGGTGTCATGAGGTAGCGTCCCCGCCTCGGCCATAAGGCGCGCGCCGAGCAGGCCCTCCTCCTCGGCTCGGGTGAACACGCCGTACACGTCTCCGGCCACCCGGCCGGCGGCGGTCCGCTCAAGAGCGGCAAGGATGCTCGCGCAGCCCGCCAGGTCGTCCAGGGCGCGCATGCGGATCACGTCGCCGTCCAGCTCGAAGTCGGGCAGGTCGAACACCACCGGCGTTTGCAGGCCTATGCGGGCCGGCGATCGGGGCGACAGCGCAACGAGACGGTCTGACTGCGGTGAGTCGGCGTCGTCGGGCTGCCGGAGAGGCCGCAGGGTGACGGACACGCGGCCGTCCCGGGTCAGCGCCAGCGCAGCGGTGTCATGTGCCAGCGACGCCTCCGGCACGCCACCCAACGCCCGCGCCACGATGCCGTCTCCGCCCGCCTCGACTACCTCGAAGCCGGGGTGGTCCATGTGGGCGACCAGGGCCAGCGGCGGCTGCGCGGGGTCCGGCTCGTGGCTGTAGTGTGCGACGACGTTGCCGAAGGAGTCGCGTTGTGCCGGCACGCCGGCCTGCTCCAGGGTCTGCATGATGGACCGGGATGGGCCGTCTTCGAAGAAGGGGATGGCCGGGCGGCCGCCCAACTCCCTCAGCAGCTCCACGGCACGTTCGCCTTTCTGGTCCATCGAATACCCCTGATCGGCCATCGGTCCGCCCGAGGTTAACAACCCGCTCTCATGGCGGCAAGCGATGAGGCCTTGAGACGGCATCGGCCGACCCATATAATGTCTGCTGCCCGAGGCCGCCTCTCGACGCCCCTCAATGTCCTCGGCGTCGACTCGCATGTAGCCGGGAGGGCGGTCAGCAAGAACAGGGTGGTTCCAGAATGAAGCCAGGCGCAGTCGTCGTCGCTCTGCTCAGCAAAGGCGCCGCCGTAGTCCAGTACCGGCAGAACGAGAAGTCCCGGGTCACCGTCTCGATTGGCCGCAACCGTGACGCCCGTATCCCGCCGGACCGCGTAGTGCTCGATACCGACTACGTCCCGGCCGGCCAGGAGGAGCTGGAGGAGTTCCGTCGCGCCTGCGACACACTGGCCGCCGAGATAGACCTCTCGGAGGTGTGGGAGGTCGTCCAGGACGACGAGGCCCCGACTACATCGGAGGGCCTGGCCGAGCTGTACTGGGGTGACTCCCCGGAGGTGACGCAACGGGTCGCTATGGCGCTCCACCTGGACCGCCACTCGGACCACTTCGTGCGCACGCCGGACGGCTACGCGCCGCGCACCGCTGAGGCCATCGACGAGATACTGACGCGGCGCCGGCGTAAGGCAGAGTACGCTTCCGACGCCGACGCGCTGACGCAGGCCCTGTCCGAAGGCCGCCTGCCGCACGAGCTGACGCAAGGCCAGGAGGCGCAGCTACGCCACCTGCGCGAGTACGTCGTATACGGGGACGACTATGCCCGCGGCGACGCTGCCCGCGACCTGCTCGACAGGGTGGTCTCCGGCTCCCGCGACCTCCAGCGCGCCTGCTTCGAGCTACTGGTGGCCGCAGGCGTCTTCTCCCTGGACGAGCCCCTGGAGCTGATCCGCGCCGAGGTCCCGATCGAGCTCCCTGCCGACGCCATCACCGAGGCCGAGACCGCCGCGAAGGCGCCTCCCGACGCCGACACAGCAGTCGACCTGACCGGTCTCGTCGCGGTCACCGTCGACGAGCGGGAGACCGAGGAGCGGGACGACGCGCTGTCCTTCGAGGTCGATGGCGGGCCGCCGTATCGCATCGGCATCCACATCGCCTACGCCGGGCTGCTGGTGCCAAGCGGGGGGGCGATGGACCGCGAGGCCGACCGACGGATGGCGACGATCTATCTGCCCGAGCAACGCATCGACATGCTGCCGCCGTCCTTCTCGCGTCGCGTCGGCAGCCTGGAGCCTCGGGAGACAAAATACGCGCTCAGCCTGATCGTCGAGCTGTCCGAGTTGGGCGAGCCGCTGCGCTGGGAGCTCAAGCCGTCCATGGTGCGCAGCGAAGCAGCCCTCTCCTACGACGAGGCCAACCAGGTCCTGGATGACGACGCTCACCCCAGGCACGCGGCACTGGCCGGACTGGCACGCGCCGCCCGGGCGCTCAGGAGCAGGCGCGAGGAGGCCGGCGCCATCAGCCTCGACCAGCCCGAGATGTCGGTCAGGGTCGACGACTCCGGGAGCGTCCATGTCAGGGTCGTACAGCGGGACAACCCCGCCAGGCAGATGGTGGCCGAGATGGCGATCCTGTACAACGTGCTGATGGCCGAGTTCTGCAAACGCGAGGGGCTCCCGGCCGCCTACCGCGTGCAGGCGCCGTCCGACCTGTCCGAGGTCACCGCGTTCCAGGAGCCCCTCAGGCGGTACCAGTTGACCAGGCGTCTGTTCCCCGCCGAGCTCGACTCCGAGCCGGGTCCCCACGGCGGCCTGGGAGTGCCCGCCTACCTGCAGGCCACGTCGCCGCTCAGACGCTATCCGGACCTGGTGATGCAGCGGCAAGTCGCCCACTACCTCGCCACCGGCGAGCACTTCCATACTCCAGAGGAGATCGCGTCGGTCATGCAGCGTGCGGAGGTGCAGCTCCGAGAGCTGTCCAGGCTCGAGGACACCAGGAAACGTTACTGGTTCCTCAAGTTCCTGAGAGACACGGTCCTCGACTCACCCGACTCGGAGGAGTCGCGGCTGTTCAATGCCATCGTGCTGGAGAACGAGCCCCACCGCCGGGCTCTGCTGGAGCTGGACAAATACCCTTTCAGGCTGCGGGCCGAGGTACCCAGGCAGGCCGAGCCTGGCGACTGGGTGACGCTGGAGCTCCAGGACGTAGACCTCTGGCGCCGCCTGGCCTTTTTCGTGTACCTGCAGCGTGACGCCTAGGCCGGCCGAGCTTCTACCGCGGCTGCGGGTTATGGGTCCCCAGTAGATGACGACGACCCACACCCGTCGGATACTGGTCTCTCAGGAGCCCAAAGACTCGTCCCACCTTCAGGTGGCCTTCTTCTACGCTTAGGCCTTCGGTGTCTTGGAAAGCGGTCCTTGAGAGACGTGTCAGCTCCCGGTCAGCCTCCTTGGCCGCCGGTAGTAGACCACCGCGACCATCATGACGAATGCCAGCAACGATGCGGCCACGACAAATCCTCCGCCGCTCACGGCAGGTGCCTCCACAATGATCGGCGGCGGCGGGGTGGGCTTCGCTGTAGGGGTGGATGTCGGTGTAGCTGTGGCAGCCGCGCCGGGCGTCTGAGTCTGAGTTGGTGTGGCAGTGGGCGTTGCTGTGGGCGTAGGAGGAGGTGTGGGCGTAGGCGTAGGCGTGCTCGTGGGAGTCGGAGTGACAGTAGGAGTGGGTGTCGGCGTAGGGGTGAGCGCCGCTTCAGCCGTCGGAGTCACCTCGTTGGATGGCGCAGAGGTTGCACTTGTCCCGACCGAGTTGTCTGCCGTGACCGTGAATGTGTAGGCTGTGTCATTGGTCAGGCTGGATACCACGGCGGTCGCGCTCGCTGCCGTCCAGTTCGCCGTCCCTGGACCCATCGCCGGTCTGGTGTTCGTCTGCCCGTGCGGCATCGTGCGACAGTGCGACAAAGCAAACGACGGATACAAGGACCAGAATCCTGGTCGCGACAAGGCGGCTCAGCGCGGCTGATTCCCCTTCGTGCGTGACACGCAAACGGCGATTCCCGTCAGCAAACCATAGGAGCGTCCGCAGGTCGCGTCAAGTGCTACGCACACGCGACGAAATGGTGAGTCTTGCTACCGCGTAGAGGGCAGCGCCGCTAAAGCCGAGATCTCGACCAGCGCCTTGCTGCCGCCGAGTGAGGAAACGTTGACCAGCGTCGAGCAAGGGTAGCCGCCGTAGGGATAGAGGTCGCGGAAGACCTCTGCCCGCGTCTCGAGGAAGGGCTCCACGGACTCATTGCCCACCAGGTATATGGTGAGCTCGACCACGTTTTCGAAGCCGGCGCCGGAGGCCTCGAGCACCTTGCCGAGATTGTGGAACACCTGCCTCGTCTGGGCCGCCACGTCCCCTTCTCCCACTAGGTTCCCGTGCTCGTCCCAGGCGGTCTGGCCGGATACGAACAGCAGATCGCCCGCAGACACCCTGATGGCGTACGAGTACAGGCCGGTGGGTGGGGAGAGGCCCGGGGGATTGGGAGTCCGTCGGAGCTCGGTCATCACGATTCTCCTTTCCTCGTCGCACGGCTCTCGACCGGCGTGTCCCTCGGAGCAGGCTCCTGAGCGGCCGTCGTCTCGGCGAGGACCGCTCAGCCCTGAAGACGACTCGGTCGAGTACCAGGCTGATGATCACTCGGTCCTGCTGGCGCAGCGTGCGCATCCGGGCCTCGACGCCTTCGGGCTCGACGTAGCGCTCGACGATGGCGCGGGTGTCCTCCCAGATGGAGTCGTCGTCCCTGATCTCTGCGCGGCCGGTCGTCTCGGGAGAGGTTGCGGTACTTGATGCGGTCCTTGGTCGTAGAGATCAGCAGTCGACCATCGGAGTACCAGTACCAGTTGGGGGTGCGCTGGGGCATGCCGTCGCCGCCCACGGTCGCAACGACGGCCATTCTCGTGGGGCCGAGGAACTCAGCCAGTTCGGACTGCTCCTCCGTACTGAGCGGGTTAGACATCCGCGATTCCGCCGGGGCGCTTTGTCGTCACGTGCCGCCGGTTGCCTACTTCAAAAGGAACGCGTTGTTGACGATGACCCAGTTGAACGGGTGGAACTCCAGGTCCTCGACGGCGTTGAGCAGCGTCGCGAACATGGGCATGAAGACCGGGATGATGGTCGGCACGTCGTCGATCAGGATCTGCTGGATCTGCTGATATGTGGCCTTCCGCTCGGCCTCGTCTAGCTGGGTGCGCGCCAGCTTGATCAGGTCGTCCAGGTCGGAGTTGCTGTAGTTGGATGTGTTCCAGATGGAGTCGGACCGATACATCAGCGCCATCGCCTCGTCGGGCAGGCGCTGGCTCCAGGTGGCCGTGGCGAAGGACTCGCTCAACCATATGTCGGCCACGTAGTCTCTCTCACCGGCCTCCTCGATCTCGATCCTGAATCCGGCGGGCTCGGCCATCTTCTTGATGGCCGCGGCTATCGCTGCCATGGCCGGTGTCACTGCGCTCGTATGCAACGTGATGTCCACGCCGTCCGCGAAGCCCGCCTCTTTCAGCAGTGCCTTCGCCGCGTCTATGTCGTAGGTTGCCACCTCCTGGCCTGCCCAGTAGAGCGGGTCAGACGGCGCAATCGGATGGTCGTTGGCCACGGTGGCGTCGCCGCCGAGCACCTCTTCGACCAGGGCGGCGCGGTCTATGGCAGCCCTCAGCGCCTGGCGCACCAGCTTGTTGTCGAAGGGCGCCGACGTGACGTCCATCGATATGCTCACATAAGAGGAGGCCGGCACCTTGAGGACGACGACCGAGCCCCTGTTCTCGAGCTTTTTGGCCTCGCTGGCCTCGATCGGCAACACGACGTGAACCTGCCCGGCCACCAGCCCCGAGATACGCGTCTTGAGGGTCGGTGTGCTGAGGAAGGTGAGCTGGCTCAGCTTGGGCTGGTCCTCCCCCCAGTAGTCATCGAACCTCTTCAGTACCGTCCGGGAGCCGGCCGAGTGGTGCTCGATGGAGAACGGCCCGGTCCCCGGCGCCGTCGCGGTCCGGTCGTCGGGCGGCTTGTCCGACGCTACGATCTTGGCGTGGGGTATAGAGACCAGATCGGGCAGCAGAGAGCTTGGGCCCGACAGGTCGAACCTGACCGTCAACGGGTCCACGGCGACGACGTCCTCAATGATGTCCAGTACGGGCAGTGCCGGGGACCCCGTCGCGGGATCGAGCAGGCGCTTGAATGTGCTGACCACGTCCTCCGCCGTGAACTCCTTGCCGTGATGGAACAGCACGCCGGACCGGAGCTTGAAAGTCCACTGGGTGCGGTCCGCGTTGGGCTGCCACGATTCGGCGAGCAGCGGCCTGAGGGTGCCGTCCGGGTCCCTTGACACCAGGTTCTCGTAGATGGACTGCGCGAGGTAGACGTCCGGATTGGTCATCGCAAGGGCCGGGTCTATCGTGGAGAGGTCGGGACTGGTGGCGATCAGCAACGTCACGAGCTGCAGCCGGTTTCCGCCGCCAGGGGCCGGCGTCTGTGGAGTCCCAGGTGCTCCCGCGATCGAGGGGACGGGCGTGGTGGTCCCCGAAACGATGCCTTCACCACACGCCAGCACGATTACCATGCAGGCGAGGGCCGCGGAGGCGAGGTATTTGAAAGCGCGCGAACGCTCAGGTGGGGTTCTCATCGTCGTGTCTCCGGTTGCAGTTCGGTCCATAGGGCTACGCAATCGGCGAGTGTAAGTACAGATGTGGGCCTTGTCAACAATCCGTTCGAGCGGTGACTCACCAGTGCGCCGGGTTCTCGTTGACAGCCAATCTGGCCTCCATTATAGTCGCCTTTGTCCTCGATGGAGACTGCCGAACGGGAGAACTATACGTGGTAAAGTCGCTTCTCCATCCGTCTCAGCACAAGCAGCTCTTTCTCGACGATCATGCCGTCCACTCGACGTCTGGAGTCAGACGACACCTGCACCCGGCCGACAAACAGGGTGCGGTCTTGCGTCCCGACCGCTCCCGTGGCCAGAAGCAGACCACGACCCGAAGCGTGCCCCAGTGGAACTCTGACAAGCAGCTCTGGGAGTGGTGGTACAACGCCCGGTACTTCACTCCGGAACTGCCCGTGGGAATGACCTGCAACTACGCCACGTCCACGGACCTCCTGGACTGGGAAGCGCCGTCGTTGGGGCTCTTCGAGTTCAACGGCTCCCGGGACAACTCCATCGCGGGCGATCCAACGCAGCGGCGGCTATACCATATTGTTCGGGATGAGCGAGACCCGGACCCCGCGCGCCGCTACAAGGGCCTGTTCGATACCAGGGACCGCTGGCTCGGCGTCTCGCCCGACGGGTTCGACTGGACCATGCTCGACGTGTCGCCCATCCCAAGCCAGGATGAGTCACACTTCCTCTACGACGAGTACACCGAGCAGTACCTGGCCTTCGTCAAGCAGCCCACCGAATGGGGCCGTTCGGTCTACCTGTCCACCAGCACGGACTTCGAGCGCTTCTCCTTCCCGAAGCTGGTCTTCAACACCGACGAGACCGACAACCGGAACCGGCTGGAGCGCATCCAACGCGCCATCGACGACCCCGAGTACCTCACACCGCCGGTCGTGGCCGGGCCTGACTACTCGGTGGCGCAGTGCTACCAGATGGCGGTGCTGCCTTATGAGGGCATCTACGTGGGCTTCCCGGTGCTCTACAATCCCGCGGGCCCAGACGGACTGGGCAACGACACCGGCCTCAACCAGGTCGAGCTGACGGTGTCCCGGGACCTGTACCGCTGGGACCGCGTGGCCGACCGCGCACTGTTCATCGGCATCGATCCGTGGGACGGCGGCAGCTACGGCACGGCCCAGAACGTCCTCTGCGGACGGCCCATCGTCCGCGACGACGAGATCTGGGTCTTCTATAACGCGTTCCGAATCCGCGACAACAAGGAGCTGTACTGGGAGCAGGACAGGTACGGCTTCATCGACACCGAGCTGTTCAAGGACGTCGGCGCGCTGCACCTGGCCAAGCTGCGCCTGGACGGATTCGTCTCGCTGGATGCCGACGGCGACGGCGAGGTCGTCACCGAACCCTTCGTCTGGGACGGCCGGACGCTGCACGTCAACGTCGACGCCCCAGGCGCTCTGCGAGCGGAGCTTCTGGACGCCGACGCCATGACGCCGCTGTCAGGCCACTCGGCAGCGGAGTGCAACCCGGTATCAGGCGATCACCTGTCGGCGCCCGTCACCTGGAGTGGCGGCCCACACGGAGAGCAGAAGGTCCGTGCACGGTTCACCCTGCGCGACGCCCGGCTCTTCGCCTTCTGGATCGCATAGCGCAAAGTGAGGACAACCGACATGCAAGACGAATACGAGGTAAAGCGTGTCGTCCTGGCGCCACCCAAGAGGCTGTTCGAGGCGTGGCTCGACAGCCGAGAGCACGGCGACATGACCGGGGGCAAGGCGTCGGCGACCCAGATCGTAGGCGAGCCGTTCAGCACGCTCGACGGCCTCGTCGCGGGCCGGAACCTGGAGATCGAGCCCTACCACCGCATAGTGCAGGAGTGGAACACGGCGGAGGCTTGGAACGCCGGCGCCGTGACCCGTGTGGAGATCAGGCTGGCCACCGGGCACGCCTACGGCGGAATCGGGAATCCGCAGGACGACGGCACCACCATCATCCTGCGCCATTCGGCCATCGGCGCGGACCAGACGGTCTTCTCAGCCCTCTGGTGGGAAGACCGCTACTTCCGCCCGATGGACGCATACTTCTCCAGAGGCAACAACCGGTTTACCCGGCCTCAGGGCTGACCCGGCGGAACCGGTTTCCTCAGACGTATAATGCCGCCATCGGGCCTTGTTCGTGTTGGCATTGGAGAAGGAGCGATGGCCTGGCGTATCCCGCCATCCAGACGCGTGCTCGGCCTGGCAGGCTGTCCAGGAGCACTACATGGACCGCATGTACATGATCCCGTGGAACTGGCTCTACGGCCCGAACTGGGCCATACACCCCTGGGTGAAGGGCTTCAAAAGCGGTCCCAACATCGACGTGACCCTGTGGCAGATGTGGGTCGAAAAGCACTAGCAGACTGATGAAATGTGAGGTAGTGCAGCCGATGCCGAATCGGGGCTGCCGGGAGTCTGAGGGTGTCCCTCAGACAGGATTCTCCCACCGTTCCCGGCCAGGCCTGTACTGACCGAAGGCGCAAACAGGGCGGAAGCAGGCCCGACGGTCTATACTGAGCAAAACCTGCGAGAACAGCATTCCAAGTCAGGGAGTTGAGCATCCATGAAACACACCTTCGATCGAGGTCCGGAGGGATGGTGCTCCTACGAGTACCAGGCGGGCAAGCGCGCCCGCCGCAACATGTTCGTCCTGGTGATCTGGGAGAAAAGCGGGGGCGTCAACGGCTCCGGGTACATCTGGACCGACGAGCATGGCTGGAGCGCGGACACCCCCGAGGACCCCATCTCAGTGTTCCCCTTTGACCTGCGCAGGAACTGGGTCGGCGAAGGCGCGGTCGACCTCCGCAACGCCGAGGTCTCGGTCTACCTACGCGGCGATGGACTGGAGCTGACCGGGGCGAAGGCCCTGTTCTGGGTGGTCAGCCGGGGGACGAGCTGGCACCTCGACAGCCATCCCATCGAGATCGGCTACGGCGGCTGGCCTTCGCAGCCCGACCGGTTCAAGCTCGCCGACGACGAGTCCCTGTGGCACCGTACCTGGGCCAGCGATCCGTCCAACGCGCGCAGCGTCAGTGATGTGCTGGCGGACTGCACCAGCTACGCTATCCAGCTCTCAGGCTTCACCGCCCTGCCCACGGGCAGGATCTCGATGGATGAGCTGGAGATCAAGCTGGCGTAGTGGCGCCGGACAGCCTATGAGCCCTGTCGGCAGTCTACTTACCGTCCATCGAGTACGAGGGCGAGACCTCCGTGCGCAGCGAAGGGAGTTGCGACGAGATGAAACATGACTTCAACATAGGGCCCGAGGGCTGGTGCTCATACGACTACGAGGGCTGCATAAGAGCGGGCCGAAACATCTTCGTTCTGGCGGTCTGGGAGCCCACGGGCGGCGTCAACGACTCCGGCTACATCTGGGCCGACCAGCACGGCTGGAGCGCCGACACCCCGGAGATGCCCATATCGGTGTTCCCTTTTACGCTACGGCGAAGCTGGATGGGCACGGGAGAGGGGCCGTTCAACATCCTCGACGCCGAGGTCTCGCTATACCTGCGAGGCGACGACCTCAAGCTGCACGGGGCCAAAGCCTACTTCTGGGTCGCCGGCGGCGGCGCCACCTGGCACCTCGAGAGCCAGCCTCTGGAGATCGGCGACGGCGAGTGGCCGTCCGAGCCCAACAGGTTCACGCTGGAGGCCGACGAGTCCCTCTGGCACCGGACGTGGACGTCGGACCCGGCGAGGGTCCGCGGGATCGAAGCCGCGCTCACCGAGTGCTCACAGATAACCGTCCAACTCTCCGGTTTTACATCCCTCCCGGCCGGCAAGATCGCGATGGACGAGCTCGAGATAAAGCTGACCTGAGACCCCAGGAGGCAACCCGCCATGAAGTCCACCTTCGACATAGGGCAAGAAGGGTGGTTCTCGTACGACTACCACGGCTGCATCCGGGCCGGTCGTAACATCTACTACCTGGCGGAGTGGGAGCCGTCCGGGGGCGTTGGCGACACCGGCTACATCTGGACCGACTACCACGTCTGGAGTGCGGACACGCCCGAGAGCCCGGTCTCGATGCTGCCGCTCATCACCTACCGCCGCTACGTGGGCCTGGACCCCGTGGACCTGCGGAACGCCAGGGTCTCGGTGTACCTCAGAGGCGACGAGCTACGACTCGACGGCGCCCGGTGCTACTTCTGGGTCGTCGGCCGCGGCAATGAGGGACGCAGCTCCGGCCGATGGCACCTCACCAGCAACCCGTTGAGCATCGGCGACGGGGGATGGGCCGCGGAGCCGAACGTCTTCACCCTCAGCAACGACGAGTCGCTCTGGCACCGGAGCTGGGCCTCCAACCCCGAACGCCCACCCACTCTGGACGACCTGCTTGGCGACTGCGTCAGCTACGGCTTCTCGTTCGTTGGCTTCAAGGAACTGCCGCGTGGGAGGCTGGGCATGGACGAGCTGGAGATCAAGCTCGCCGGGGAGTGAGGCGCAGGCTCACTTCAGCAGGCGGTCCGCGATCCACGCGATGCTGCGACGCGACTGGTCGAGCTTGTGTGTGCGCTCGTCGATTCCGTGCCCGCCCCTGGGATAGACGACCAGCTCCGTCTCGACGCCCAGGTCGATCAGAGCGCGGTTGAAGGAGTGTGCCTGCTCGACCGGGCACGATAGGTCCAGCTCGCCGTGCACGATGAGGGTGGGGGTCTCGACGTTCCTGACGTAGTTGATCGGCGAGAATTTTTCCCACACGTCCAGCACGTCCCACGGCTCCTCCCCGCCGTAGTGGACGACCTCCCACCCGTTCAGGTATGACTTGCCGTGAAAGCTGCGCCAGTCTGAGATGCCGGCCCTCATGACCCCGGCCTTGAACCGGGTGCTCTGGGTGACGGCCCAGGCGGTCATGAAGCCGCCATAGCTGCCACCGCCGATGCCGATGCGCTCCGGGTCGGCTATGCCCTGCTCTACCAGGTAGTCGATGCCCGAGTCGACGTCTTTCCAGTCCATGCCGCCCATGTCCCCGATGTTGGCCTCCGCGAACTCAAGCCCGAACCCTGTGCTCCCCCGGAAGTTCGGGGAGAAGAGCGCGATCCCCCCGGCCAGTAGCCCGTACCAGGGACCGTCGACGCCGTAGTGAGGCGTCACGCTCGAGGTCGGCCCGCCGTGAGGCGTGACCATCAGAGGATAGGGCGGACCGCCCGCTCCTATGGGACGCGTCAGCAGGCCCTGTATCTCCAGCCCATCGACGCTCTCCCACCGCACAGACTCCTCCGCGCCGATTTCCAACTCCTCGGCCTGAGGGTTCAGCCGGGTCATCTGCGTCCAGTCGAGGCCGCCGCCGGCTCTGCTGACGAGCCACACGTCCCTGGGCGTGGCGGCGTCTTCGCGCACAATCGGAAACAGGC
>Ga0310124_10002287_pt1 | contig 13210 bp, 10 predicted proteins | sample CB11b_AW_Bot5_MG_FD_203507 | JGI IMG/M metagenome (GOLD analysis project Ga0310124, IMG submission 203507) | Marine microbial communities from Western Arctic Ocean, Canada - CB11b_AW_Bot5 | ecosystem: Environmental > Aquatic > Marine > Oceanic | place: Canada: Western Arctic Ocean | collected...
AAACATCTAGAGAATGACCCAAAGCTGCTACTGCACATCTCTTTGGCTTTGTTCTCATACGCGACGTTGACTATCGGTGCGCTATACGCCCTACAACTTGCGTGGCTAGATCACAAACTTAAAAAGAAAAAAGCGTTAGTGATAAACCCTAACCTACCTCCTTTAATGATGGTGGAAAGACAGCTTTTCAAGATCATTCTGATCGGTAATGGCTTATTAACAGGTACTTTATTGACTGGCCTTATCTTCGTACAAGATATGTTTGCTCAAGGAAAAGCACACAAGGCTGTATTGTCTTTTATTGCTTGGGTTATCTACTCCATCCTTCTATGGGGTCACTATCAGAAAGGTTGGCGTGGACAAAAAGTCACTTGGTTCGCACTTGCCGGTGCCAGCATGCTCACATTAGCCTACTTCGGTAGCCGCTTCGTTCAGGAAATCATCCTGAATTAGTCTGTAATATGAAGGCAAGGTCTCACACACCTTGCCTTTAAAATATTGAGTCCGTTAGATTCAATTGACATCTCGACCATGTTCGGTCATAAATTAATCAAGATACACAAATAGGAAAAGAATAGTTTTGGACGACATATCAACGGGTATCTTATTTGCGCTACTCGCGTGTCTCATTGTAATTTCTGGTTATTTCTCTGGTTCCGAAACGGGCATGATGTCCTTGAACCGCTACCGTTTAAAGCACTTGGCCAATACGGGTCATAAAGGTGCCAAACGCGTAGAAAAACTTCTGAACCGCCCAGACAGATTGATCGGCCTCATTCTCATCGGCAACAATCTCGTCAACATTCTAGCGTCTGCGATCGCGACTATTCTTGGTATGCGCATCTACGGGGATATCGGCGTAGCGATTGCTACCGGTGTCCTGACTCTCGTGATCCTCGTGTTTGCCGAGGTAACCCCAAAAACCATCGCTTCTCTGTTTCCAGAGCGTGTCTCTTACGCCAGTAGTATCCTTTTGATGATACTGATGAAGGTACTGTCACCATTGGTGATATTGGTGAACTTCATTACCAACGGTTTTATTCGTATCTTAGGTGTCAAAGCCCGCCACGATGCGACCGACCACTTAAGCTCTGAAGAGCTTAGAACCGTGGTAAATGAAGCGGGAAGCCTGATACCTCAACGCCACCAAGATATGTTGGTGTCTATTTTAGATTTAGAACACGTGACCGTGAACGACATCATGGTGCCTCGAAATGAAATCACTGGCATCGACATCAATGATGACTGGAAATCTATCGTTCGCCAATTAACTCACTCCCCTCATGGGCGTATTGTGTTATATCGTGACCAGATAGATGAAGTGGTTGGCATGCTTAGGTTACGAGAAGCTTACCGCTTGATGCTTGAAAAGAACGAATTCAATAAAGAGACACTGCTGCGTGCTGCGGATGAGATCTACTTTATTCCTGAGGCGACACCACTCAATATCCAACTACTTAAGTTTCAGCGCAATAAACAGCGCATCGGTTTGATTGTGGATGAGTATGGCGATATCAACGGCTTGGTTACCCTTGAAGATATTCTAGAAGAAATCGTTGGTGAGTTTACGACCTCAATTGCACCAAGCTTATCTGAAGAGATCACACCGCAAAGCGATGGCAGCTTCTTGATTGAAGGCAGCGCCAATATCCGTGACATAAACAAAGGCTTGCAGTGGACACTACCTACAAATGGCCCAAGAACACTTAATGGTTTAATACTGGAACATCTTGAAGACATTCCTGAGAGTCACCTGAGTGTTCAGGTTGCGAGTCATCCAATGGAAATTGTTGAACTCGAAGAGAACCGTATCAAGCTCGTTCGCGTGTTCCCGCAGATCGTTAACGGATAAAAGTGGTTTGCTGGACTGGGATAACTAAGTGAGTAATCACAAGCTCACATGCGACAACTGCCTAGATCTAAAATACGTTGACAAAAAAGGCCCGGTTCATTGAACCGGGCCTTTTAGTATCTAACTCGCTCTGTCTCTAGAGTGAAGCGTATTCAAGGTGAACTAACAATGACTAGTCGATCTTAAGCTCTTGAAGCATCGACTCTGGCAATGCCAGTTCATCATTTTTGTTTACAGAGATACCGGCAGCGATGATCGCATTAGCGATATCTTTAGCTTCATCCAAAGAGTGCATTGCCGCAGTACCACATTGATACTCGTTCAGCTCAGGGATCTTATTTTGATTCTCAACTTTCAGCACATCTTGCATTGCAGCCAACCAACCGTCTGCCACTTGCTGCTCTGAAGGCGTACCAATCAGGCTCATGTAGAAACCAGTACGACAGCCCATCGGTGAAATATCGATGATCTCTACATCTGAACCATTCAATTGATTACGCATAAATCCTGCGTATAGATGCTCTAGAGTATGGATACCTTTCTCAGATAAGATGTCTTTGTTTGGCGCAGTAAAACGCAGGTCAAACACAGTGATGGTATCCCCTTTTGGGGTTTGCATTGTTTTAGCTACACGAACCGCAGGTGCGTTCATGCGCGTGTGATCAACAGTGAAACTATCTAATAAAGGCATTGCTCTTCTCCGTGACGGTTGGCTTTAGAAAAACCAACTTCTATTGTCTTCTAGTTCTTTACGACACTGTTTAAGCTGCCATCCATAATCTTTTGCTTGCTGTTCGACTTTGCGCGCCACCTTAATCAACGATGGTTTGCTATTGTATGACTTGCGCTTATAACCACCACGACCTTCATGATAAGCCAAGTACTGGTTATATGGGTCCCATAGTGAAACCCCTAACTGACGACGCGTTTCGCTGGTGTACCAACCGATGAACATCAATGCATCATCAAAGTTGGTTCTTGAGCCACCGTTATTCGTCGCCTTTTGGAAATCTTCCCAAGCAGGATCTTGAGCTTGTGCATAACCGTAGGCACTACTCACGCGTCCCCACGGAATAAAGCCAAGAATGTAATCTTTAGGCGGGCGCGCATCATGACGATAGCTGCTCTCTTGTTTCACAAAAGCCATTGCTACGTTGATCGGCGTGCCCCACTCTTCTTGCATATCGAGAGCATCTTCATACCACGACGGGTGTTCTCTGAAGATGCTACACAAGTTATCTTGCTGCTTTGGCGGTGGCGTTGCACATCCAACCAATAGGCTAGAGACAATACCAACAGTCACTACTGGCAACCATTTTCCACTTACGCGTTTAGGCTGGCCTAATAAGGCTTGCTTCCTTTCCACCAAAGTCTCGCTATGCTTTTAAATACAAAAAATAATCCGTTAAGAAGCTGTCAAAATCTTGAGTGCTTGCTTCTTCACTTTGTTGCTGAGCAATCACAGAGCGTTGAACTTCCGCTTCCATCAACTCAGCTGAGTAAACTTTATATTGGTGTGTTTTGTGTTGCTGAGCGTACGTTTTTCCTAACGCACAACCCACTTTACCCAAGCCACCTAATTTTTTGGTCTCTTCTAGCAACTGGCCAGAAATGGTCAGCTCTGGGTTATCGATCCAAGTTTCAAGCGTATCGCACGTTTCTTGGTATGCACGACCACCTTGTTCAGCATCCATCAACTCAGCGATAACACGAAGATCTTTGAATACGCGTTTAGCCCAATCTTGCAGAGACAGCCTCTCGCCATCACAACCAATCTTGAGTTCTAAACCAACCTGACGACCTTCTAAGATCACCTTGTTCCAGTTATCGCGCCAGCATTCAAGTTCGCAGTTATCCATCTCAGCAGAGTCAGATAGAACACTCCAAGTTAAGAATAGATCGAGGAAGCGAACTTGTTGCTCATTGATACCAATTGAGCTGAATGGGTTTACGTCCAAAGAACGAACCTCGATGTACTCAACACCAGCACGAGCCAGTGCTTCCGATGGTTTTTCACCACTTTTCGCCACGCGCTTAGGACGAATTGGCGCATAAAGCTCGTTCTCGATTTGAAGAACGTTACTATTCAATTGACGGTATTCACCATCAACCTTAGTGCCAATCTCAGCAAACTCTTCTGATGGCGTGCGAATCGCTTGGTTCAAACCTTCAAGGTACTGGTCTAGGCTGTTGAAGCCAATCTTTAATACGCTTTGAGCACTATTGGTGTAGCCAAGATCACTCAGACGAAGTGCCGTTGCTTTTGGCAGATACAGTGTCTCGCCAACCTTCTCAAAAGGTAGCTTTGTCTCTCTTCCTTTGATGAAAGAAGGACATAGTGCAGGTGAAGCACCGAAGAAATATGGGATTAACCAACCAAAACGGTAATAATTACGAATCAAACCAAAGTACGCATCTGACTTAGCTTCACAACGCGCTTCTTCTGTTTGCTCTCCAAACAGGCTATCCCAAAAACTTTCTGGGAAAGAGAAGTTGAAGTGAACACCAGAAATAATCTGCATCAGGCTACCGTAACGGCGCTTTAGGCCTTCACGATATAGCGTCTTCATTTTGCCGTTGTTAGAGGTGCCGTATTGCGCTAGCTGAATGTAATCTTCACTGCCTACGTAACAAGGCATAGAAAGCGGCCACATCTTTTCGCCATCTAACTTGGTTTGTGTGAAGTGATGGATATCAGACAACTGATTCAAGAGAGTCGGAACGTCGTTAGAAACAGGCGTAATAAACTCCAGTAGCGACTCGGAAAAATCGGTCGTTACCCATCCGTTCATCAACGCAGATCCCAAAGCCTTTGGGTGCGGCCCAGTCGCAAGATGCCCATCTTCCGTGTAGCGTAACGTTTCCCTTTCAACACCACGACCAAATTGAGAGAAGGTCTTAGGGTTGGTTGCAACTTGCTTTAGTCGCGCAGCAAAATCAGTCAAAATTCAGTTCACTTATCTTATATCGTTCTGATTAGAACTATCATAAATTAGGTTGGAGGAGAAAAATAGAGTCTTTTCCCTCCCCCTTTAATGTGTACTCTAACGAATGATTTCAAGCTCTTCTATTGGAATATCTAACTTTTCTAGTTGAGGACGAAGCGAAGTCGCATCACCAACAACAATTATTTGATAATCATTCGGGTCAAACCATTTCTTCGATAGCTCGTTTAAGGTCTCTTTTGAAACCGTTTCAACTATCTGATTGCGCTGTTGTAGGTAATCTTCATCAAGGCTCAATGCAACAATATTACTCAACAATCCAGCCTTTTGACTTGGCGTTTCGTATTTAAGTGCATCTTGTTGACCGACGGCAAGGCGCATAAATTTCACCTCTTCGTCAGTTAACCCACTCTGACTAAATTCATTTAGCTCAGAGATAAACTCTTGAATCGATGGAACCGTCGCATTGGCTCTCACTTGAGCACTAAATACTACCGCACCAGTTTCACGCGTACTCGCGAAGTAACCGCTCGCACCGTAAGTGTACGCCTTGTCTTCACGTAAGTTTTGGTTAATGCGGCTATTGAAGTTACCGGCTAAGTTAAAGTTGGCTAGCTGGCTCAAATACAACTCACCAGTCGCGTCGAAAGGTAAACCTTTACGCACTAAACGAACAATACTTTGCGGCGCACCCGGTTTATCAACTAAATACAGATGCTGTCCTGAAAGTTCTTTGATGATCTGAGGACGCGTTAGTGGTGCCGCATCGCCTTGCCACTGTTCAAAGAATTGTAGCTGTTTCCCCACCTCTTTCTTCGATATGTCTCCCACAACAACAATATTGGCACCTTCCGGTGTGTAGTGTTGTGCATAGAATTTTTTCACATCATCTAAGGTTAGATCCGATAGAGACGCCTTGGTGCCATCGCTTGCTCGAGCAAAAATACTGTCACCAAATAGCACTTCACGGGTTGCTTGAGAAGCCATCCAGCTTGGTTGTTGATGCTGATAGACAACACCTTCAAGCATCTGCTTCTTCACGCGTTCAAAGTCTTGCTCATCAAACTTGGGCTCAAACAGAACCTCTTGTACGATCGCTAAGGTTTGAGGCAGGTTTTTCTCTAGCGTTGAAACCGAGATATCCGTGGTATAACTTCCAGCGCTAATGCTGACACTGCTGCCAAGCTTATCTAAGGTCGCCTGTAACTCTTCAACCGTTCGTTTCGTCGAACCTTCTTCCATCATAGAAGCGGTTAAGTTCGCTAAGCCTTCTTGCCCTTTACGAACATAGCGTTCGCCTGCAGGCAGTTGAATTTGTAGCTGTACTGTCGGCGTTTCACTGGTCACGGTACCAATCAAGTCAGTGCCGTTCGCAAAGTGCATGCGGTACAACTCAGGCATGGTCGCTTCAACACCAAAGTTCACTTCTGGCATCACGCTGCGATCAAATGTGTTTGGCGCCTTTCTGAAATCCAGTTGGTCTTCCGTCACCTTGCTGTATTCAGGAAGGGTACGTGCAGGTGTGGTAAAGGTAGCCTCACGAACCGCTAAGTCGAGTTTTTTCTTAGGAACCACACTCAACGTAACCTTGTGCTTGCCTTCGATGAAATCTTGGTATGCCTTACTTACGCTTTCTGGAGTAACCGCTCGAATTTGATCGAGTTGCGATTCAATGCGATCCGGCTGACCATAGAAGGTTTGGTTAGACGCAAGCTGTGAAACCTTGCCTTTAACACTTTGCAGTGCAAAAACTGCATCCGCTTCTGCCATACCAGTGATCTGGTCTAAACGCTCTTGTTCAACGCCCTCTTTCGAGAATTGATCTAAGGTATCCATCAGCACTTGGTTCAGAACCGTCAAATCGCCTTTTTCACCTGAATTACCCATCGCATACACATACATGGTACATGCAAGCTCAGCACAATCATGGAAAGATCCTGCGCTCACCGCTTTTTGCGTTTTTACGAGGTTTTGATACAGATAACTGTTGGTGCCAGAACCTAACACGTTGGACAGTGCATTCAATGAAGCCTGCGTCTCTTCACCACGATACGTTGTTGGCCAACCAACAAGCACCATCGGCTGACGAATATTATCTTTTAAGGTGATGTACTTGTCTTCAGTCAGCACTGCAGGTTGCTTCTCTGCCGCCTTAACTTCAGGTCCTTGAGGGATAGGGCCAAAGTACTTGTTAACCCACTCTAGCGTGTCATCAACGTCGATATCACCACCGATCGTTAACACGGCATTGTTTGGGCCATACCAACGTAAGAAAAATGCCTTAAGATCATTCACATCAACACGATCTAAGTCTTCAACATAACCGATTGGTTGCCACGAGTAAGGGTGACCTTCTGGATACAGTGCTTCTCCCATGCGCTCCCACATCAAACCGTAAGGGCGGTTTTCATAGCTTTGCGCTCGCTCATTCTTAACCGTGCCTCTTTGCACCTCAAATTTCTTTTGAGAAACCGCATCTAACAAGAAACCCATTCTGTCTGATTCTAACCACAACATTTTTTCGAGTTGGTTAGAAGGAACGGTTTCAAAATAATTAGTTCGGTCACGGTTGGTAGTACCATTTAACGAACCACCCGCTTCGGTGATGATCTTGAAGTGCTGTTGATCACCGACGTTCTCAGAGCCTTGGAACATCATGTGTTCAAAGAAGTGAGCAAAGCCTGATTTACCAATCTGTTCACGAGCAGAACCCACATGATAGGTCACATCAACATGAACAAGTGGATCAGAATCATCAGGAGAAAGAATAACGGTCAAGCCGTTTTCAAGCTGATACTTCGCATAAGGAATCACGACTTTATCTTTAGAAGGCTTAACCTCTTCTAACAGAGTGACGCCTTCCGGTAACGAGGAAAAGAAGGGTGTTGAGCTAGGTACATTGTAAGAACAGCCAGCAATGGCGATAAGAGAAAATGTACCAAGTAAAACCTTTTTCATAGGTTCTCCTTAGAAAAAACCGAAGTAGATAGCAGCAAGTAAGCTGTAGCGAGCGGCTTTGCCAATCGCTATCAAAATAACGCTAGGGATAAATTTCATTCTCAGCCAACCCGCAGCCAGACATAAAGGATCACCAATGATGGGTAACCAACTGAATAACAATGTCCAGTAACCATAACGGCTCAGCCAAGCCATAGCCTTATGACCATGCTTTTCAGATTGAGTTCGATTAGGCAACCATAAACCAATCCAATAGTTGGTCAGGCCCCCCAAAGTATTACCGAGTGTCGCCAACAAAATGATCGATGATGTTGAGAATTGATCTAAGCTCAAGGCTGCCACAAGGCTCGCTTCTGATCCCCCGGGCAATAATGTGGCGCTCAAGAAGCCACTAATAAAGAGTACCCACAGCGCCGAGTCAGAGAACCACAGCGCTATGTTTTCAAACAGAGAATTAAAAAACTCTAGCACTGCATATCAACCTTCTTGCATTTTAAGTAGTACCTTACCTCTGGTATGTCCGGTTTCAACCTGTAGATGAGCTGACTGCGCTTCGTCTAACTGGTAGATACCTTGAATTTCTGTTTTGAGCAATCCGACACTGACCATGTACAGCATAGTGTCCATTTGCTCTGGGTTTGGCTCAACCAGCATACCTGATGCAGTAAAGCCTAATAATGTTGCTTTTTCGCAGATCAATTCTGCAGATAAAGTTGGGACTGTCACCACTCTTGCGCCATCTTTTAGACACTTCAATGCATCGAGAGCGGTATCGCCACCAACCAAATCAATCAGCACATCAACATCAGAGACTCTTTCCGATGCTGGCGCAAACTTATAGTTAATCGCATGAGCGCCTAGCGTTGCTAAGTAATCAAGATTCGCTTCGCTACAAGTTGTATAAACCTCGGCTTTCGCCGCCACGGCGATTTGAACCGCTAGATGACCAACACCGCCAGCACCCGCTAAGATAAGTACGCGATCGCCCTCTTTCACTTCAGCTTTGTTGAGCGCTTGGGCTGCTGTTTGACTGGCTAATGGTAATGCTGCGGCCGCTTCTAGAGTCACCGAATCAGGAACCATGCTTAATGCCGCTTCTGGGACACACACATATTGGCTGTAACCGCCACCTTGCAGTGGGAAACCAATAAAGCCGGCAACGTTATCACCAACAGTAAAGCGCTCAGCTTGCTCCCCTAGGGTGGCAATTTGCCCTGAAATGTCATAACCAGGAACCCAAGGCAGGTTATCTTTGTTCTGTGCTGCAGCCCAACCTAGACCTGCACGGGTTTTAACATCAATCGGATTAATGCCCGAAAAGGAAACTTTAACCACGACTTCTCCAGCCTTAGGCTCAGGAATAGCACGGGTTTGAATACTGAGGTTTTCGACACCGCCGAATTGAGTAATCGCTATCTGTTTATTTTCCATTTCCACATTTCCTTGATTGATAAAAGCCCTAATGAGCAAGCACCCTAATTGATAAAAAGAAAGGGATGCGAAAGCATCCCTTTGACTATAAACCATTTAATAAGGCTAAGTTAACCGCTCATTCGTAAATTGACGACCAATTAACGTAACGATACGTGACCTAGGAACCTACTAACCCACTAGAGCTAATAGAATACCCGCCGCAACCGCACTACCAAGTACACCTGCCACGTTCGGGCCCATCGCATGCATCAACAAGAAGTTTTGAGGGTTTGCCTCAAGACCAACCTTGTTTACCACACGAGCCGCCATCGGAACCGCTGATACACCAGCCGCGCCAATCAATGGATTGATGTCTTCTTTAGAGAAGCGATTAAGCAACTTCGCCATTAACACGCCACCCGCCGTACCAATACTAAACGCCACCGCACCTAAACCTAAAATACCCAGCGTCTCTAAGTTCAAGAACGTGTCCGCTTGAAGCTTAGAACCGACACCTAGGCCAAGGAAAATAGTTACAACGTTAATCAGTTCGTTTTGAGCTGTTTTTGAAAGGCGATCAACCACACCCGCTTCACGCATTAAGTTACCCAAGCAGAACATACCTACTAGAGGTGTTGCTGAAGGTAGGAACAGAATCGTCATCAGTAGTACAGCAAGCGGGAAAAGGATCTTCTCGGCTTTACCAACGTGACGTAACTGCGCCATCTTAATCTTGCGTTCTTCCGGCGTCGTTAGCGCTTTCATGATAGGTGGTTGAATAATAGGAACCAAAGCCATGTAGCTATAAGCCGCAACCGCAATGGCACCTAGTAGGTCAGGAGATAACTTACTCGCCAAGAAGATCGCGGTTGGGCCATCGGCACCACCAATGATCGCAATTGACGAAGCATCTGCCATTGAGAATTCCATTCCTGGAACATAGTTCAGCAAGATCGCACCAAATAGCGTTGCGAAGATACCAAACTGAGCCGCAGCCCCTAGCCATAACGTTTTAGGGTTAGCAATCAACGCACCGAAGTCCGTCATTGCACCAACACCCATAAAGATCAGCAGTGGGAAAATACCGGTTTCAATACCAATGTAGTAAACGTAGTAAAGCAAACCACCGGGATCAGTAAACCCAGCATTTGGAATATTTGCTAATACAGCACCAAAACCAATCGGTAATAAAAGTAACGGTTCAAATCCTTTACGAATTGCCAAAAACAACAATAAGCAACCGACCAGCATCATACAAATCTGGCCGAACTCAAAGTTAGCAATCCCTGTTTCAGACCATAAGGTCATCAATCCTTCCATGGTACTCCCTTACGCTAAGCTTAGTAGTGGAGCGCCTACAGTAACTGCATCGCCTTCTTTAACATTCAATTCCTGAACGATACCACCACGAGCAGCACGAACTTCCGTTTCCATTTTCATCGCTTCCAAGATCAGTAGCACATCGCCTTCAGCCACTTCAGCACCAGGCTGAACGATAACTTTGAAGATGTTGCCTGCTAATGGAGCTGGAACCGCTTCTGCATCAGAAGCCGCAGCTGGTGCTGCTTGAGACGCTTGTGCTGGTTTCGCTGATGGAGATACTGATGTCAGTTCGCCTTGTGGCCCGACTTCAACATCATAAACTTGACCATCAACCTTCACACTGTAGCTTTCAATGCTACCTGCAACAGGCTGTGGTGCCGCAGCAGGAGTTGCCGTTTCTGCAGTTGGTGCAGGTTCAAATGCTTCAGGGTTACGACGGTTCTTAAGGAACTTAAGGCCGACTTGTGGGAAAAGTGCGTATGTCAGTACATCATCAACGGTATCTTCAGCGAGTGAAATGCCATCTGATTTCGCTTTTTCTAAAAGGTCTGTCGTTAACGTATCCATTTCAGACTTAAGTAAATCAGCAGGACGACACGTAATTGGCTCTGCACCATCTAACACTTTCGCTTGCAGTTCAGCATCAACCTCAGCAGGCGCTTGACCGTATTCACCTTTCAGTAGACCCGCAGTCTCTTTAGTGATGCTCTTATAGCGCTCACCGGTTAAGACGTTGATAACGGCTTGAGTACCGACGATTTGAGAAGTAGGTGTTACCAAAGGAATGTAACCCAACTCTTTACGTACGCGCGGGATCTCCTCAAGCACTTCGTCCATACGATCGGCTGCGCCTTGCTCTTTAAGCTGACCTTCCATGTTGGTTAACATGCCGCCAGGAACTTGAGCAATCAAGATGCGAGAATCGACACCTTTTAGCTGACCTTCCCATTTCGCGTACTTTTTACGTACATCACGGAAGTAAGCCGCGATGGGTTCGATCTGATCAAGCTTAAGATTGGTGTCGCGCTCTGTGCCTTCTAGCATAGCAACAACTGTTTCGGTTGGTGTATGGCCGTAAGTACAGCTCATAGAAGAGATTGCGGTGTCTAGAATATCAATGCCAGCTTCAACAGCTTTAACGGCTGTAGCGGTTGATAGACCCGTTGTCGCGTGGCTATGCAGCGCTAGAGGTACATCACAAGACGCTTTGATGCGAGTGATTAGCTCTTCCGCTTCATAAGGCTTTAATAAACCTGACATATCTTTGATACATAGTGAATGACAGCCTAGGTCTTCCAAACGCTTAGCGAGATCAACCCACGTATCTGAGTTGTGTACTGGGCTGGTTGTATAAGACAACGTACCTTGAGCGTGGCCGCCAACATCGATCGTGGCTTTCACGGCCGTTTCAAAGTTACGAACATCATTCATCGCATCAAAAATACGGAATACGTCCATGCCGTTCTTATGGGCACGTTCAACAAATTTTTCAACTACGTCATCCGCGTAGTGGCGGTAACCTAATAAATTTTGACCACGCAGTAGCATCTGCATTGGTGTGTTTGGCATCGCTTTTTTCAGCTCACGCAAACGCTCCCACGGATCTTCTCCAAGAAAACGGATACACGAATCAAACGTCGCGCCACCCCAAGTCTCTAAAGACCAGTAACCGACTTTATCCAGTTCTGCCGCAATAGGCAGCATATCTTCGATACGCATACGTGTAGCAAATAGTGACTGGTGCGCGTCACGAAGTACCACATCAGTGATAGCTAGTGGTTTAGACATGCTCATAAACTCCTTTTTAATCCTTTAAATGCTACTTAGCAGTAGACGCACGGTATTGGTGAACCGCGGCCGAAATTGCTGCCACTACCTGTGGACTAACAGCAGAAGGGTTTGATTGTAATTTTTTAATTTTTTTAGGTGCTGCGATCGGTTCAGGTACTTCTTCTGGTACCAGTTTTGACATCAACCGAACGAGGTAAACTAGAATAGTTAGGAAAATAAAGACAACGGACATTCCCGTTATCATTAGAGTTGCTGCATCTCCTAGCAGGCTTCCAATATTAGTCATGTTGCTTCCTTTCTTCGTCATCCTGACATAGGTGCAGGATTTCAGCGAATAGTGATCCCGACCCATGGATTATCTCGATTGGTAAAAGTTTGTCAATTTTGTTTAAGGTTCTGTTACGGATAACGCACACATAAGGTTAATTATTCGCCTATCAGATCACATAAATCTGTCAAATGAGTCATTTTTAGATATTTAAACTGTGACTTAAACGGGGCTTTTCTGGGAAATGATATGAGAAAGATGGAATAACAAATAAGCAACCAAGAATTACTTTAAATACAACAAGTTAAAAACACCTTAAATTTAACATTGTTGCAACAAATTTATAGCAGGCATAAAAAAAGCCTCGTAAAAACGAGGCTTTCTCTAATAATGTGGTGCGCCCTGGAGGATTCGAACCTCCGACCGCCTGGTTCGTAGCCAGGTACTCTATCCAGCTGAGCTAAGGGCGCAACGGTTTCGATATTGAGCTGTTAGTTAAGGCAATAAAGCAGTTAAACTAAACATTCAATATCAGGATTAATAAAAACCCTAAATAGTGGTGCGCCCTGGAGGATTCGAACCTCCGACCGCCTGGTTCGTAGCCAGGTACTCTATCCAGCTGAGCTAAGGGCGCAACGGTTTCGATATTAAGCATAAAGT
>Ga0310124_10002288_pt1 | contig 13206 bp, 13 predicted proteins | sample CB11b_AW_Bot5_MG_FD_203507 | JGI IMG/M metagenome (GOLD analysis project Ga0310124, IMG submission 203507) | Marine microbial communities from Western Arctic Ocean, Canada - CB11b_AW_Bot5 | ecosystem: Environmental > Aquatic > Marine > Oceanic | place: Canada: Western Arctic Ocean | collected...
CTTCGTGGGCCTCCAGGTCCCAGTGGGCTTCGTTGTTGGCCTGCCACACGCCATCGAAATTCGGCTTGCCGTCGGGGGTCCGGGCCGGGCGCGCCGTCGAATCCTGCACCTGACCCTGCCCGGCGGTACCCGTCACCGCCACCGCGATGACGGCCCCCACCGTGGCGGCGACGAGGGCCGTGATAGCTGTCGAGCCTGCAAACCGGTTTCCCATCTGTGCTCCTTGCTCGCTCCGCGACAAATCGTCGGTCGCCCCTACAGGCCCTGTACGCAGGTGGCCGTATCCATCGAGAACGGATTCGGACCGGTGCCGTTGGCGAACGCTTCCTCATCCACGCGCCGGCCGACAAGCAACGCCGGGAGACCGTAGTTCCCTTCGTGGCACCGGGGTTCGTAATAGATCCGGTTCTCCTCGTCGCTCTGGCGCTTCAATTCCTGCCGGATGGTCCACGGCGCCGTCCATACGGTCGAGTCTTCGACCGTCGCCTCGTAGCTCAGGGTGTCGTCGTCGACGCGCATATACCGCTCGACAAGTCGCAGGTTCTCCCCGGCTCCCCGGAAGGGCCACCTGGGCGAGAAATTCGTGGTCTCGACCACCAGGGTGTCGCCTTCCCATCGGCCCCGAGAGTCGCCGTGCCGCAAGCGGACCTGGCTCGGGGGATGGCTGCCACTCATATTGATGACCCGCTGGAACCCCTGGCCCTGTCCGGTGTCATAGCCCATCGCGATCGAGTCAGCCCCCTGCACGATCCGTCGGAAGCCGTTGAAGTCGGGCGTGCGACCGGACATGCACCGGTCGCCAGAACTCTGGTCCTCCGGGCCGTCGTGCCGATTCATGCGTCCCGTGTTGTAGAACGGCGTCACATCGAATCTGCGTGGCGACGGTGGCCCATACTCCCCGCCGCGGCACCCCACCGCGCCCGACTGACAGGTCTCGGTGTTCCGCAGGAGCATCAGCGTCCACTCTCGGCGGAGCGCGTTCTGACCCTCGGTTTCCGTTGTGAGCGCAGGAATTCTCCCATCCGGCGGATCGACGACAAGCGATGTGCGCGGGCCCGCCGGCTTGGCTGACGTGTACACGGCGTTATAGGCCCCAGCGACGTCAACCCGCCCATCGCCTCCCCGCACGTTCCGTCCCTGACTGCCCATACGGGCCTGATCCCGGGCGGCGCGCTCTTCAGCCGTCGCAAGCTCACGATCGCCGAACTCGCGTGAGCGTTCAAAGGGCGTGGAGTAGACATCGAGCCAGATTCCTTCAAGGTTCGGGTGTCCCCACACGGTGGTGTCGGGGGCCTGTCCACCGACCGGCACAGCGTTGACCAGCAGCGCCATGACCGTGGCGCATACCGTGGCGACACCGAGCGACTCAAGCAATCGACGCGTCATCCTACCCCTCCTGGAAGCGGCATTCGCAGTGGGAACGCTGGCCGGCGAACGGCGGATTTTTCTCCACCCAACGCAGCCCTCCCCACCAGCTGATTCTTCAAGTAAATTGGACTATACGCGTGGGGTCACGCCCTGTCAAAGCGCATCAGCGGAAGATCTCGACACGCCTCGCCCCTGTCGACCGGTCGTCCGCCGATGGTGCTCTAGCAGCCCGTGCGGCTACGGGCTGGCGTCGTCGGAGTTGCGACCACCGTCATTGATGGGAGCCAGACGCTCGCACGTGTCGGCCCAACCCTGGCGACAGGCTCGAGCCAGGAGCGCCTCGGGCGAGCGGTCGACTATCGGGCCTTTCGTGCCCCGCAGAATGATCGGATAGTCCGTCAGCGCGGGGGGCGCCTGGGCGAACGCAAACGGCTCTCGCTCGGCGCCCAGCCGGGTCAGATTCAGACATGCGGAGTCAAAGCCCAGATCGCACCCACGCCTGAACGCGTCGTTGCCGACGATTCGGTCACGTGCGACACGACCGACCTCATTGCAGGCCCACCCGGAACCGCTGTCGCAGTACCTCCGCTGCAGGCCCGCGAGATACTCGCAGGCCGAGGACCGGCCGTTACCGCAGGCGCTCTGCCAGAATGGGACCCCCTGGCCGGGATGGTGGTCGCCGACCGCCTGGAGTGCGCTCATGAGGGCGAAGACGCCGGCCCAGACCGCCGTCGAGGCGAAATGACGGCCTCGTCCAGCCAGGCCCAGACCAGAGCCCGCCGGGTCGATCGTACGAAGAGACGTCAACCGGGCCAGGCGGTCCAGCCACTGAATCGAGAGGTTCAACAGCGGGACCTGCAACAGCTTGTCGTAGAACGGTGGCACGCCGGCCCGGCTGAGTACGGCGTACAGTGCCACCGTACTCAGGCCGTAGCCCACGCCGAACAGCACGCGTCCCATCTGGGTCCGCGGCGCGGTGGACGGATCGGTGAACAACAGGTGCATACCGAGAAACACGGCGATCGGGACATACGAGTCATAAAAGAAATAGACACCCGTGGCGCTGAAATACAGCAGACCGAAGACATAGGTGACGACCACCGCGGACATCGTCATCGACGCCACCCCGAAGAGATACTGTCCGGGGAGCGCGACGAGAAACAGCGCCAGATAGACCTGCGGGGGAAAAAATTGGGCGGTGGCGATGTCTTGACCCCAGGTGAGATCGCTCGTGCCGGTGAGAATCAAAGCCAGCGCGAAGACCGCGAGCGGAAACGACGATGGGTTGAAAATGTGAACGCGTTGTCCGTCTTTGTCCCAACGGATCAGCTCCTTGGCGGCGAAGCCGAGCCCGACCAACAGAAACTGCAGATAGAACCAGTCGTCCGCAAACCACAAGAAGAGGTTGATGCTGAAGATGACGGGGAACGGCCCGAAGCCCAGGCTGTATGTCTCGCGCCGCGACCAGCTGAGCAGCATGTCGAACGCGTACGCGAAGACCAGCTGGGCGGCGATGAGAAAAGCGGCATCGTAGACCGGACGCCAATACCACCCCCAGTACGCGAGGAAGGCAAGCTGCGCGAGCGCCTGCACGAGGTGCTGCGGCCGAACCGCCACCTCGAGGGTCAAGGGCCGCCCGATGCGACCGGCCACCCCGAACACCACACCGCTCCAGACGAGGAGCAGACCGCTGGCACCGAAGAACGACCACTGAAACGTCGGGTTCGGTCGAACGCTGTCAAGCAGACCGAACGCGCCGAGACCCACCGAGAGGATCGCGACCAGACTGGCAGCCCGCACCGGCGACACGGGCATCGCCGGTGCACGCACCGTCAACACGGTGTGATCCGTGGCGAGTCTCGGGTCACGACCCATCATCACTCGACCGGCATCGCGGCTGCTTCCCTGGAGTCACTCAACCCGCCGTCCCAGTCGCTCCAGCGCCGCGTCGCACCGCGGTCGGAACCGGCCTTACCTCGCGGCCGTGTTGCGAACCGTGACGACCGTGTACCAGTACGCCCACGCGAGCAGCAGCGCCTGCATCGGAAGGCGCAGCCAGAGAAACAGGACCGGGGTCTCAGGATAGAGGTGGTTGTTCGCCAGCATGTGGACGTGGACGGGTAGGAAGGCGACGAGCATGGCCACGATGCCCCAGGCGGCGAGCCACTGCCCACGCGGCCACAGCACGAGACCGCCCAGAACCACTTCGGCAACACCGCTCCAGACGACGGCCGCGTCGTGGGCCGGCAGATAGGGCGGCATGATGTTGAGGTAGAAGCCCGGATCCCGGAAGTGGTTGACACCGAAAAAGATGTAGAAGGCCGCCATCACAACCTTGAGCACCAGCTTGACCATCGGACGCTTCCCTCCAAAACCAGGCCAGTCGCTACGGCGCTGCCGGCTCCAAGACCTGGGTGGCACGATGGATTTCACGCGCGACCTGACCGATCGTGTCGGCCAGCCTGGCAATCTGCCGCTGGGCCTCCTCCCAGGCTCGTTCCTCGATCGCCTCGCGGACGCCGGGAAGCGTCTTCACCCCATATCCCGTGTAGAACCCGGGCGCATAGATCTGGTGAACGAACCAGGGACGTCCGGGCAGACCGTCGGGATGCGTCATCGCCCGCTCGGTGCGAAACAGAATCTTGTCGACCTCCCGGGCCTGGTCGGTGGACAGCCGGTCGTCTCCCCCCACGAGGGCCCGACGGGCGGCGTCGTGCGTCTCGGCACTGGCGGCCAGACGGACGAGCGCGTTCCGCACTGGCGCGAAGTTGAGATGCGGCACCGGGTCTTCAGCCTCGGGCGGCGCATAGGTCTTGGTCGGGTCCGCCGCCAGCTCGAACCGGCCGTCGCGCAGGAGTCGGTTCTGCCGCTCGGTGTCATCTCGCATGTCGTCGGTGAGGGCGATCACTTCGTCGACGTAGCGCGTGACCGTGGTCTCGAAGGCGGTGAAGTCCCACGGGAGCAGTTCGGCATCGGCCAGCCGGAGTACCGCCCGGCCCGCCGTCTGGGCCAGCGCGATCCCATACTCGAAGGTCGGATCGATGAAGCGCGTGTAGTGATCGAAAGAATCGAAGATCGAATGATACGACCCACCGCCACTCTCCCCTCCGAACCCCAGATTGAGTGACGCGATCCCCAGGTGCTGCAGGAACGGGGTGTAGTCGGATCCGGAGCCAAGCGCGTTGATGCGGTGGTCTCCAGTGCCCGCGAGATCGTCCGTATCACCGTTCGCCAGACGCCGGGCGTGCCGTCGGTCGAACACACTCACACCGGTCTCGGGATCCGTGACATCACGCGCCACCTCGTTGATAAACCGCTGAAGCGTGTGCGAACCGGACATATTCAGGAACCCACGACCGTTTCCGTCGGTGTTGATATACGCGACGGCCCGCTCGCGGAGCTCCTCGGCGTGATGCTCGCCCCACTCGGTGGAACCGATCAGCCCCGGCTCTTCGGCATCCCAGGCCGCGAAGACGATGGTGCGTCTGGGCCGCCAGCCGGTCCGGGCGAGGGCGCCGATCGCCTTGGCCTCGGCCATGAGCACGACCATACCGCTGATCGGATCGGCGGCACCGTTGACCCAGGCGTCGTGGTGGTTCCCGCGCAGCACCCACTGGTCTGACCGTTCACGACCTTCGAGCCGCGCGATGACGTTGTAGGCCGGCTCGAGGTCCCAGTTGAAGGCGACCTCGAGATGCACCTGGGCCGGGCCCGGACCGAGGTGATACGTCAGCGGGAGGCCGCCGCGCCAGGCCCCGGGCGCTACCGGACCGCCGAGCGCCGCCAGCAACGGCTCGGCGTCCGCGTAGGAAATGGGCAGTACGGGAATCTTCGTCAGCGTCGGTGCGTCGTCGAGGTCGAGCCGTTCCGCCCCCTCTGTGGCCCCTACGTTTGGCGTCAAGGGGTCGCCGGGAAACAGCGGCATGTCGGCCACCGAGCCACGCTGCGCGCCGGCCGCCATTCGATACGGTCCGTCCGGGTACACGTCGCCGCGCGCGTAGCCGTCATCGCGTGGGTCGGAGTAGATGAGACACCCTATCGCGCCGCGTTCGGCCGCCACTTTTGGCTTGATGCCGCGCCAGGAACCGCCGTAGCGAGCGATGACTATCTTGCCCGCGACGTCAATACCGCGCCGCTCGAGCTCTTCGTAGTCGGCCGGCACGCCGTAATTGACGTACACGAGTTCACCCGTGACATCCCCATCGATCGAGTAGGCGTTGTAGCTTGGGAGCTGCTCGTCCTTCTGGTCCGACGTGCGGTCTTCGCTCAGTACCGGCTCTTCAAGGGCGGCAATGAAGCGGGTCGGCGCCACCATTTCGAGTCGCCGAACCCGTGGGGTTGGGAAGAGAACCTCATAAGTCTCCATCTCCGTCTCGTACCCCCACTCGCGAAACCGCTCGGCGATAAATTCAGCCACCTCCCGCCCGAAAGGAGACCCCACGTGGTGCGGACGTGAACTGAGGTACTCCATCCAGGTGCGCAGATCGTCCGGGTCCAACCCGGCATCGAACCGGGCCTCGAGATCCCGTTGAACCTGGGTCTGGGCCCCTGGAAAGCCGGTGATCGGACCTTCGGCCGCTCGGGGGTGACCGATGGGAATGGTGACGACCAGGACACCGACCAGGATGAGCGTTGCTACACGCATGGGGGGCCTCATGACGCCCACTTTAGTGTCCTGTCGCCATAATTCGCAACCACGCCCGCCCCCGCGACCGTCGGTGGCTTCGGTGCGATCCACGGCGACCGGGTGGCGATCGATCTCACCCGCCCGAACGAGACGGAGCCGGTGGCTCCGCCCGCGTCGCTCTAGCAGCCCGTGGTGAAAGTGCCGCGTGGCACCTAGACGGGCGCTGGACCCGCCGAGCAAGGCGAGAAGAGGGAAAATACTGGCAGTATTTGACCGATGAACAACGCAGATCGGCGGGATTCAGCGCTCGTCGAATGCAGCGGCACTGTCACCACGGGCTGCTAGAGGCGTCCCACCAGACCACCAACGACACCGCGGCCACCGCTGGGTGAGCTATACATTGAGCCGCGTCGAAGAGTCGTTTCTCGATCTGGAGCCAGGCCCGTTCCCGGCCAGTCACGATCAGTTGCCCGAGCTCAAGGTCGTCCACGTGCCGGAGTTCAGAGACTGGCATCTGTCCGAGACCTGGATCTATGCGAGCGGGAAGCCCTACTCTGAACCGATCGGACTGGAGACCTTGGAGCGGCCCGGTGGCGGCACCGTCGACCGAGTCGTCGTCGGGGCCAAGAACGGTGCGCGGCTACCGGCGTACCACCGACTGGATGTCGTGCTGAACCGTCAGTTTTCGGTGAACCGCGGGCGAGCGCTTGGCGTGTTTGGACTGTCGCTCTTCAATCTCTACGATGGACAGAATATCTGGTACAAGAATTCAACGTGGCTGAGGGAGAGATCCTCGAGAACAACATCCAACTGATGGGGCGAACGCTCAACGCCTCATTTAGTATCAAGTCCTAGCTAGGGTCCTCGTTCTAGCGGCTCGCGGCCGCTTTCTCCTCGGCGCGATGACCAGCCAGGATCCCGTCCATACTGTGGTTCCCTTCGTGGCAGGCGTACTCGAACATCGGGACGTCAGTGCGTTGCAACGGAATGGACGCGGTCCAGGGGCTCATCCAGGTCTCCGGGTCCGTCACCGTGTACTCGTACTCGAGGGTATCGTCGTCAACCCGGGTAAAACGTTCGACCAACGTGAGGCTCTCGGTGGAATTCCTCCACCGTCTCTCGCTCTTGAAGTTGGCCGTCTGGACGACCAGGGTGTCACCGTCCCAGTGCCCCCGCGCCTCGCCCGACCACTGCTGAACGTCGTCTCCGAGGACCGGGCGTCCGTCAAGTGGCACCACCCGTACCGTGTGCACCATCTCGGTCACCAGCGCGACGTGGTCTGGCGTCTGCAAGATCTGGAGGTTCTGGTTGTAGCCGCCGGGGCTCAGCGGCGGGCCGGCGTTGAACCCGAGGAGACACCGGTCCGACGTGGTCCGGTCCACCCAGGAGTCAGCCGGGTGCGCGTCCCGATAGGCCCGGCTGGCGTCAGCCCGGGCCTGACCGGCCGGAGTCAGCGGGGGAACCCGCCCGTTCGGCGGATCGATGATCTGTGATGTGCGCCGGGTCTCGACCGCGCGTGTGCCCTGATCCAACCAGAAGTTGTTGTAGAAGCCAGGGGTGCCGTCTTCACGCCGGTCCACCTGGACGGCGGCCGTGGTTCGCTCGGCCGAGCGCTCCGAGAGCCGCAGGTTACGATCGACGACCTCCTGCTCGAGATTGGCCGCCTCTTCCTCGGTCAAGAACGCCTTGTCGCCGAGGTCCTCGGGCCGTTCCAACGGGGTGATGGTGCGGAAATCCCAAATCCCCCGCAGGTCGGGCTGCCCCCATTCGGTCGTCACCGCGGTGGGCTGGGCCGACGCCGGGGCCACCCCGGTCGAGACAAGTGCGACCAGCATGGCACTGGCACTCACGAACGCGATAGCTCGGTGGCGCATGGAACCCCCTGAAATTGACTGGCGCGATGGACTGTCCAATTCCTGCATCCTACCCCAAGAACACCGACCACAATAGCCTTGCCAGCTCAGAAGAGACGTCTCACTCTGGCAGCGCGAATGTCACGAGCGAGTTGCCGGCGGCGATCGCGACGAACTGGCGGCCTTCGCTGAGACAGGTGATCGGATTCGCGTACACCGCGCCACCGGTCTGGAATCGCCACAGGACGTCGCCCGTCCGTGCGTCTGCCGCGAAGAAGTCGCCCTCCATCGTCCCCGAAAAGACCAACCCGCCGGCGGTGGACATGAGCCCGGCCCAGGGTGGGGCGTGCACGGCACCCCCCACTCGGATGTGAAGCATGTCACTCGACCCGACCCGGCTCTTCGTGTCGCTCATCGCAGATGGTGTGGGCTTCGTCCTGTTCGTGTACGGGAAGAAGCAGCAACGGTGGCCCCAGTTGGCAGCGGGGCTATTGTTCATGGTGTATCCGTATTTCACTCCCAGCCTCGTCTCACTGGTCCTGATCGGCCCGCTCCTCGCGTTCATCCTCTGGTACGCGATTCGACTCGGGTGGTAGGCGGCCGAAAGCGAGGCCGGAACATCGTGCAGGTGGGAACGGGCTGGGGTGCTAGCGACCCGCGGCTCGCTGCTCGACGACGCGCTCGGCTCCCATGACGCCCTGGACGGCGTGGTTGCCCTCGTGACAGGCGTACTCGTAGATGACGTAGTCCGGTCGGCGGTCGAACGGCACCTCGACCGTCCAGGGTGCCGTGTAGACGTCCGGATCCTCGATGGTGGCCTGCCAGGTAATGGTGTCCTCGTCGGTCCGCCTGAACCGCTCGACCACCCTGAGATCGCCGCTCTGCGGCACGGCGTGCAGACGACCGGCGGAGGCGTTGGATGAAATCCACCCCTTCGGGTCGAAGTTGGTGGTCTCGACCACCAGCGTGTCACCGTCCCAGTGACCACGCGAGTCGCCCATCCAGCCCCGGATCTGTCCGGGCACGTGCGGGCCGGCATCGAGCGGGATGATACGCACGTGCATCATCTCGGCCCGGATCACCACGAACCCGGGGATCTGGAGAATCTGGTAGCCGTTGTTGTAGGCCTGCGGAAACATCGTACCGGGCACTCCGCGGGTGATGCACCGGCTGTAGACGCTCATGTTCTCGACGGTGTCGGTACGATGCTCGACCAGATAGTCTCGGCGCACCTCAGCCTCGGTCCGTAGCGGCACGCGTCCATCCGGGGGGTCGATGACCAGGGAACTGCGCCGACTCCCCACGATCTGAAACCGGGGTCCGAACCAGAACTGGTTGACCGACCCAGGGTTCGCCCCAGCCGGCAGCAGTTCGGTACGCGGCATGCTCGGTGCATTGGCCTGCGCCCGACGCTCGATCGCCGAGCGTTCGGCGGCCACGGCGTCTTCCTCGGTGATGAATTCCGGCTGACCGGGCCTGCGCTCGAACGGCGTGATGGTCGTGTTGTTCCAGAGCCCCTGGAGGTCTGGCTGACCGTCGGCGGTGCGCGGCGCCACCCAGGTATCAGCCCCGGGCGTCGGCGAAGTGCTCGCGGGCGCCGTCTGAACGGACGCGATGGCTCGACCCAGCGGCACCGAGGCCATGGCCGCCATGAGGACAATGACACGTCGTGTGGTCTGTCGTCGGTTCATGCGCATCTCGGGCGGGCACCGAGCCTCTCTACTGGCAGGTGAAGTTCCCTTGGACCCAGTTCACGGGGTCGTCGGCGCCGCCGGCCGGCCCGGTGTAGACCGCCCGCTGGGGGACGGCGCACACGGGTCGTTCGTTGTCGACCACACCATCGGTCAGATGGGTGGCAATGAGGGCATCCGGCTCCACGCCTCGCTCTACCCAGTCGACGAGCGGGCGCAACCGGTCCCATGTATCCGGGCCGTTCCCGCCTCGGCAGTGCCCCATGCCCGGCACCATGAACAGGCGGGCCCGCTCGCGGCTGGCCGACATGTCACCACCAAAGGTGGTCTCCACCACGTCGTGGTAATAGGCCAGCGTCGGCTGCGGCACCACCAGCGCATCGGCCCACCCGTGGTACAGCAAGAGTTTGCCGTCGTTCTCGACCAAGAATCGCGACAGGTCAGGGTCGGTCGCGTCGGTGATTCGACTCATGACGTCACCTTTCCCCGCGCTCACGTCGTTGATATCGAAGTTCCACCAGGCCCATTCGGGTGGGAGACCGGCCGCATCCACGGCACCCGACGTATCGAGCAGATTGGCCGGCGCCACACCTGGATCCTCGTCGTAGAACAGGTAATTCAAGTGGTCCCCACCCAGTCCGACCGCACCGGGAGCAAACCGGTTGCCCGGATGCGGGATGAAGAGTCCGGGCCACTGCGACTCAGACCCGATCGGCTTGCCGGCGTAAATCTGACGTCCCGCCGAGTCGCGGGGACCAGCATGGAAATCTCGCACCGTCTGAATCTGCGCGGTCGTGAAGCACCCATCCGCGTCCTTGTCACCGGTGCACCGCATTGCCGCCAGGTCACGTCCCGGGTCGAAGTCGCAGCGCGCGGGGTCGTCGATCACGCCGTCCTTGATGCCATCGGTCCGGTCACAGGCGGCAAGCACGGCATCGGCCAGCATCTCCATCTTGCGCAGACTGTCGAGGCGCCCGTCCCCATCGGTATCGAACGCCAGGGCGGCCGCGAAATCATCGCGAAACATCCGCTGGAGCAGCCAGACCCGCACCGCGTTCATCGCCTGGTAATGGTTTGCCGGCGCACCCGCGACAATCCCATCAAAATCGTCCGGATAGCGCTGGGCCTCCATCAGTCCCTGTCGCCCGCCGGTGGAACACCCTTCGAAATAGGCGTAGTCAGGCGGCCGTTCGTAATACCGGCGCGCCAGCGTCTTCCCCGCGACCGTCGTCAAATGCACCGCCCGGTAGCCGAAGTCGATCTCGGCCTGCCGGTTCTGGTAAGCGAACGACGAACCCGGTTCGGCCCCGCTGTCGTGACCCGTATTGCTGTTCGCGACCGCGTAGCCCTCGCCGACGCGATGGTCGGCGAAATCGAGGTCCCCATCCTTGCCGCCATCGCCCCACTTGATGAACCGCCCGTTCCACTGGCCGGGAAGCGGCAACTGCACGTGAAACTGGATCGCCGGCGGCAAGATGCCCTTGACGTAGCAGTAGGTGGTGCCATCCCGGGTGCTGGCGATCCCCGCGTAGGTGATGGTGAGATTCCGGGTCTGCAACAGCGCCTCGCAACTCGCGCGCGCGGACGCCGTCGGCGGCGCGGTCTGGGCGGCCGGCAACCCAGCCTGGCTCCAGACCATGAGTCCGAACAGCAGAAAGGCGATAATCAACTGACGCATGCGTTCGATCTCCTGCCCACACACCCGAGGGGCACCACTACGGGACGCGTCGATCATACCCCTCGGGCACCGGCGTCACGCGCGGCCCCTGGGAATCCAGATACCATGTCTCGCGTCTTTCGGTAATTGACACCCTCCGCGCCCACACTCACGGGTACTCGTGCAGCTGTTGGGGTCCCTGGTACCCACGCTCACTTCAAAGGAACAATTGTCCATGACCTATTACGGAGCCACTCAGTTGGCGGCCAGCTTTCGCACCGTCCGCCAGAACACGATCCAAATCGCCGAGGAGATTCCAGAGAATCAGTACGGGTTCATCCCGGCCGAGGGCGCGCGGAGCATCGGCGACACGCTGGTGCACATTGCCTTCGCGCCGCAGTTCCAACTGTCACTGCATGCCGGCGAACCGCGCTCGACCTTCGATGGCTTCGATTTCATGGCGATCTTGAAGACGATGGCTGACCAGGAAGCCGCAGAGCGGACACCCTCACAGATCGTGGAGTTGATGAAGACCGAGGGCGAGGTGTGCGCCAGCTTTCTCGAAGGCGTGTCAGACGAATTTCTCGCCGAGCCGTTCACGATGCCGGCCGGGACCAACCCGGCGACGAAGAGCCGCTTCGAAATGCTGCTATCGGTCAAGGAGCACGAGATGCATCACCGTGGCCAATTGATGCTGGCCGAGCGTCTCATCGGACTCGTTCCGCATCTGACCCGGGCGCGCCTGGAATACGCCGCCCAGGCACAGTCCTAGGTTTCCTGCCGAGGTGCCCGTCTGAACGGCGTTGCTTCCTCGGTCACAGCCCGCCTGGCTGCTCCCTCGTCGCGCCTGGCCAGCCGAACACCTCGACAGGAAACCGCCCCTAATCGTTTTTCCGCACCCTGCTTAGGTTTTCCGACAAGGACGCTTCTTGCGCGGCGACACGGCAGCCTACAGCTTCGCGAGGGCCAGGGCCGCGAGGTCCTGCGCCAGCTCCTTGATGTCGGCGACCTCCGCCGGCAGGCCTAACGGAAACAGTACCGACAGCGTGATGGCCTTGGTCCCCTTGCGTGCGATGAGAATCGCCATGCGACTGGAGCTGCTCTGAAAGAACGCTTCGTCGCCAAGCCCTCGATAATGGCGTTGTTGCCCTTCAACATGCCGACCGCCTCGGTCGGCGTGATATCGATGGTCACACCGCCCGCAGGGCTCGTCGAGGTGTAGGAGTAGCCATTGGCACCCCGCGTCTTCACGGTCACTGACGTGCCAAGCGCGTCCTCATACCTGTTGCTGGGTCACGAACTGGGCCGAATCCTGCCCTCCGCCTTCGGCTGAGGGCCCAAGGGCGGAGAGGCCGATCACGACGACACCGATGGCGATGATGGTGGGCCACGCAGGTCGAGACTGGATGGTCATAGATGCTCCTTCGCGCCGTCGAGCACGCGCAGCCTACTTCTCGTTGACGATCTGATCGTAAAACGCCACGAAGTCATTCGGGTGCTCACCGGCACGACACGCGATCGCGGCGCGGGGGTGAAGATTCATCTGCCCCGTGATGTTGTAGGGCACCAGCGGCCCCCACTCGACGGTCTTGCGAATCTCCGGCATCTGTTCCTCCAACAGCCTGATCACCGGCCGTAGTTTGAATTTCGGATTGCACAGGAATCCCAGCAATAGTTCCATCGGACAGTTGCCCGCCCCACGTCCCAGTCCCGCCATGGTGGCGTCCGCGCGATTCGATCCCAGAATGATCGCTTCGAGCGTGTTCGCGAACGCCAACTGCATGTTGTTGTGTGCGTGGATCCCGACCTGCTTGCCGGTCCCGGCCATGGCGTCCGCGTACTTCCGATACAACCGGTCGATCTGCTCGCGATAGAGATGCCCGAAGCTATCGACGATGACCATCGTCGAAGCCGGCGTCGGCGCAATCGCCTCGAGCACCGTGTCGACCTCTGACTCGGTGATGTTCGACACGGCCATCAGGTTAGCCATGGTCTCGTAACCCTGTTCGC
>Ga0310124_10002290_pt1 | contig 13203 bp, 10 predicted proteins | sample CB11b_AW_Bot5_MG_FD_203507 | JGI IMG/M metagenome (GOLD analysis project Ga0310124, IMG submission 203507) | Marine microbial communities from Western Arctic Ocean, Canada - CB11b_AW_Bot5 | ecosystem: Environmental > Aquatic > Marine > Oceanic | place: Canada: Western Arctic Ocean | collected...
ATGGTACAATCAAACAAAGGCGACGGTGGAACGTGAGAGTTGAGAGGATTTCTCGAGATCCCCGGTACCAGGGGATTGCCATTTCTGGCATCTACGCAGGAGGAATGAACGATGATTCTGTTCGTAACGCGACCGTCGCGGTGCGGTCTGGTGGACAGGGTTATTGCGGGCGCCGTCGTCCTGGCCGGCTTTGTCGGTGCAGCCGATGGGGACCATATCACGGTCACGGACGTGGGGGCGCTCCCCCGGTACACCGTGGAAAATCAGCACGTGACGGGGCTGCTCAACCACTCGAACTTCACCTTCGTGGGTCGCAGCAATCCGCAGGGTCCGTACGGCAATACGTCAAGGAACTGGACCGATGTGTACGGTTACACCTGCGACGGGACGAACCCGGACTTCCAGGGGCGCCGGTACGCCTATGCATCGACAGGCGGTTTCGGCAGGACCGGCAATTTTACGTCCACCCACCAGGGAGGTGTGGTCATCTTCGACGTGACCGATTTCGGTGACCCGCATTACCTGGGTACCTATCTGCCGCCGTGCGACACGTCCGGTTGCAGCTACCTGATCCGCGATGTGGAGATCCACGACGGCATCGGATACTTCGCGAGCGACCGCAGCACGTCCAAGAACGGCGGCGTCTTCGTCGCAGGATCTGCGGCCCGATCCAGGCAACCCCACGCCCTTGGGACATCTGAACAGCACGTTTTTTTCAGGCCTCAATGACGTCCATGAAATCGGCCTCGACGCGGTCGGCGCCAGCGAAGCCTACCTCTATGCGAATGAAAGCGACACATCCGGAAGAGTGTCCGTGTACGACGTCAGCGACCCGCGCACCTCCCTCTCGAGGGTGGCCGACTTCTCCGGTTTCGGAACGCACGGCGTCTTCGCGGAGGATGGTGTGCTGTACGTGGCCGGCGACGCCACCGTAACGGTCTTCGACGTGAGCGACGTCGGCAACGGCAATGTGCCCCAGCTGGGCCAGTTCAGCACGCCGAGGGGGCACGCACGGTTCGTGGCCGGACTCGTACGTCAACAGCTCGGGCCAGACGCGGAACGTGATCTATGTCGCCCACGAGAACGGGGGCACCGAATTGCAAGTTTACGACGTCACGGACGTGCTCAGCGGCACCAACCCGTCCGGAGGTCAGCTCATTTCGACTGTGACCAACACCCACCTGGAAAGCACGAACGGAACCGGGCCGGTCACGAACCCGCACAATCTGTTTCTCGTGGATAACCACCTATTCTCGAGCTGGACGGCGGCCGGGATGGTCGTCATGGACGTATCGAACCCTGAAAGTCCACTGGTCGTTGATTCGTTTGACACGAACACGATCCAGACGGGGTCGTTCTTCGAGGGCGATTTCGGCGTGAATGCCGCGATCGGCCTCGACCGCGTGCTCATCGCCGACCGCGCGGCGGGCCTGTGGGTCGTGGACGTTTCACAGATTGTCCCTGAGCCTTCCACGGCATTGATTCTGCTTGTCGGCCTCAGCCTGGTCACCGCGCGACGGCGAGGCAAGAGCGGTTTCATCCATGACGTAGCGTCCTGAGCTGGCTGCAACCGCACCTGACACAGGTCGTTTCCCACAGGTGACTCTGGCGTCAATCGGCTGCGCCGCCCGCTCGCGGCGTCGTCCTGCATCGCCGATGCATTGCAGCATCGCCTGCTTCGGCCTCCTTGCTAGCGAACGGATCGCCCGATCTTGGGCCGACGAGTCACCTGCGGGACACGACCTAGCAGGACGCTGCAAAACTCGGTCGGCGCAAAAACGTGTACCTGAGATTTTCGAAAGTTTCGCCTTCAACTCGTTTGGACTCGATCTGCGAAGCGAGAGCGGTAGTTTCAAATTGGAGATTCTTGGGCGAACGCCAGAATCCGGGGTTTTGCAGCGTCCTGCTAGAGTGGTTTCACTTTGGATGTAGCATTTCGCCCGTCGAAATCAACTGGGGGATCACTTCGTTCTACCCCAGCCACCTCCTCCCGGTGTCTCGATCCGCAGGCGGTCGCCCTTCGCCAGTGTTGTGAAGAGCTTGGTCGGCAGCAGACGCGCCTCACCTTTCGGCGAAGTCAGCGTGCAGTGGCCCCCCCGCGCCGGCTGGCCGCCTTCCAATCCCCAGGGCGTGACTTGCGCCGATCGGCGCCGATTGCCACGTGGGTGCGGTCGCCCAGACATACCAGCTCGCGAACAACACCACAGCCGCCGCGCGTGCGGCCGGCTCCTTCGCTGTCGGGGATCAGGCCGTAACGGGTGACCTGAATCGGGTAGGTGCGCTCGATCACTTCCACCGGCGTGTTGCGCGTGTTGGTCAGGTGCGTGTGAATCGCGTCCTGACCGTCGGTGTCGTGGAATGCGCCCTGGCCACCCGCGTAGGTTTCGACGTAGCGGGCTGCTGCGACGGGTGCGCGTGTCGTAAAGACGCGGCCGGTTCTGCCTTTGAATGTGGAGCAGGTTCGCGAACCCGGCAGTCGTGATCATCGCGATCCTGGCTCCGGCGCGCTGCAGGACAACGTCCGTGGCGACCGTGGTGCCGTGCACGATCAGATCGATCGCCTCCGCGCCAATGCCGGTCTGCTCGGTCGCTTCGACCACGCCCCGCACGACCTCGCGGCCGGGGTCGTCGGGCGTGCAGGGCAGCTTCAAGAATGTCGATCTTCCGCGGTCGGTGTCGAACGCCACGACGTCTGTAAACGTACCGCCCGTATCGATGCCGATCCGCAAAGGCATGGGAGGGATTACGGTCGATGACGGTCGGACGCCGCAATCGGGGGCAGAAGTGGTGTAGCGGTGGTCGAATACCTGTGGTTGCTATTAAGAAGGCACGAAGGGGGGACTTCCCAAGAAGTCTGTGATCGCAACACTACCTTGTCGATACTCGGAAAGTCATCCGGAATGGAAACAAGTGAGACCAACGTAGGGTGGTCTTCAAACCACACCCCTCGTGCCTCCGTGCCTTCGTGCCTATCCCGCTTCATTCGCACCTGGGCTCCTTGGCAACAGCATTGGCGCCTACTGACCTACAGCACCATACAATCCCCCGCATGGCTCAAGAGCCGCTTGTCACGACACTTGATCCGGCCGACGTCAAGGCTCGATCCGCCATGTCCCCGGCAATCAAGGCGTTCATCTGTCTTGCGGCGGCCCACGCGATGGTGGACTGCTGCGCCCTTGTCTGGTCGATTTTCAAGAACCTGGTTGGACTCAACTTGGCCCGCGCGGGTCTGCTTCAGTTCATCGGGATGTTCATCGCGTCGCTGATGCAGCCGGTGTTCGGCGCGCTGTCCGATCACGGGATGCGGCGTCGTCTCGTGGTGCTGGGCATCGCCCTGGCGAGTTGCACCATGCTTCTGGGGCCGGTCAGCATGACCGGAGATTTCATGCACGGTCCCGCCGGCTACGCCACGATGTTCTTCGTGATCATGTTCGCCTGGCTCGGTGTCTCGATGTTTCACCCACCAGCCGTCACCCTCGCCGGCGAGACGTTCAGTGGGCGCCGTTCGACCGCCGTGGCGCTGTTCATCGCCTGCGGCATGACGGGCATGGCCAGCAGCCACCTGTTCTTCAGCTTCGCATTCCGCCGGTTGAACGGGCACACGGAAGTTCTGCTCATTCCCGCGGCGATGATCGTGGCGTGGGTTTGGTGGTGGTGCCGCGTGCCCCAGAAGCGTTGCGACGGGTCGTTGGGGTTGCGTTCCATGGCCTCGCAGGTGGCCCAGCTTCCTCGCAGGTTGTTCCCGTTGTGGTTGATGCAGGTGTCGGTCGCGGCACACCATCAGGGGATGATTTTTCTGATGCCTGAGTTCGCAACTCATAGGGGGTACGACGACGTGTTCGTTCGCGGCGGCTTGTTCGCCGCGTTGATCGCCGGCTCGGCGGTCATGATGCTGCCGGTGGGTCACCTGGCGGATCGAATCGGAAGGCGGCGTGTGATGTTCCTTGGTCTGATGACGTCTTTGCCCCTTCACCTCTTGCTCGTGTTGACCCCGCGGATGCCGGCCGCGGGGTGTGTCGTCATCCTGTTTCTGATCGGGGGCTTCGCCGCATCGATGACTCCGGTCGGTATCGCGCACGGTCAAGCCCTCGTGCCACGACAGGCGAGCCTGATCACCGGATTCCTGATGGGGTTCGCCTGGGCCGCGGCCAGCCCGACACCGTGGATCGTCGGCACGCTGGCGGGGCGGCCGTCGCTGGGTCCCGTCGGTGCCGTGGCGTGGCTGGCCGTCGCCCTCCTGATCGGCTGCGTGTCCGCGTTTTTCGTCCCGGGCTCGCTCGAAGCCGCGCCGAGCGGGCGTGACGGTTCACCTGAATGAATCCTCACGGACCCGAAGCGCCCGCCCGTGATGCTCGCCATTGGGGTAGCGGTCACCGGTCGCTTGTCTTGGTGCTGGGGTTGTCGGCGCCAGAATGACGAGCCCTTGCGACGAACGGACCGCGTTCCATGCTTTTCCCCGAGTCCAGAAGTCCCCACACGCGATGGCCCGCGCTGCTGACCAAGCAGGGCACGTCGATCATGTCGGTTCTCGGCCAGTTGCTGCTGTCCGAACATCTGGCCCCGGAGCAGCGGCAACAACTCCAATGGGAGCAGTTGGGTTGCGTCGTCGATTACGCCCGACAGCACAGTCCGTTCTACGCCGATCGGCTGCCACAGACCGGATATACGCCGGAAGATTTCAGTCAGGTCGAGCTGCTTACGCGGGCGGATCTGCAAAAAAACTATGAATCGATCAAGTGCCAGCCGGCACCGGCGGCGCACGGTGCGGTGAGTACGATCACCAGTTCCGGATCGACCGGGTTGCCGATCAAGGCAGATTCGACCGAGTTGATGTCGCTGTTCTGGCGCTGCTTCACGCTGCGGGACCACATCTGGAATCAACGTGACATCAAGGCGACCCTGGCGACCATCAAATTCTTTAAAAAGGGCAAGCACGAATACCCGGGGACGCGGGCGAAAAGCTGGGGCGCCTGGGCCACCACGCTGGCCCCTTCGGGGCCGACCGTCGTCCTGAACAGTCGAGCACCGGTTGAGCAACAGGCGAAGTGGCTCACGGAACATCAGCCCGATTACCTTCTGACCTATCCATCGAATCTCGATGAACTCGCGTCTCAGTATGAACGCCACGGTCGGCCGCCCGCGCTGCGGCAACTTCGCACGTTGGGGGAAACCCTGCAACCCCACATGCGTGAGCACATCCAGCGCGTGTTCGGCGCACCGATCGCAGACATGTACAGCGCCCAGGAACTCGGCTACATTGCGTTGCAGTGCCCCGAGAACGACCACTACCACATCCAGGAAGAAAACGTCTACGTCGAGATCATCAAGGACGACGGCAGTGTCGCACCGCCCGGCGACGTCGGCAAGGTGGTCCTGTCCAGCCTGCACAACTTCGTCACCCCTTTGATTCGGTACGACATCGGGGACTACGCCGTCGCGGGCCGGCTTCCCTGCAGTTGCGGACGCACGCATCGGGTGCTCGATCGCGTCATGGGAAGAACACGCAACATGGTCCGTCTGCCGAACGGTGATGTTCATTGGCCGGCGTACAATCCCGTCGCGTTGCACGCGCTGCTGCCCGGCGCCCAGTTTCAGCTTGTGCAGACCGCCATGGATCGCGTCGAGGTGCGCGTCGCCAACAGCCCGATTCCGTCGGAGCCGATCATTCAGAAGATGACCGGAATCATCAACGACGCGCTGGGCCATCCGTTCGAACTGGATTTTCAGGCCGTGCCGAGCGTGGAGCGTTCGTCCGGCGGCAAGTACGAAGAGTTCATGAGCCGAATTTAGTGTCATCCGTTTCCGGCGCGCGGGCGGCCCGAACCCGCACCGCGCCGGGACGACAATCAGGAGCATTCGTTTTGAACAAGCCACCAACGGACGGAATGCGTATCGGCGCCGACGAACTGAGAACCTTCGCGGCATCCATTTTCGTGAAGATGTCGGTTCCGGCCGATCACGCGGCTGTCATCGCCGAAGTTCTCGTGGACACGGACATGCGCGGCGTGGTCAGCCATGGCGTGCACCAGATCCCGTACTACGTAAAGCTCTATCGAGAAGGTGAATTCAACCCGCGCCCGGAAGTGCGGGTGTTGCGCGAGGGCCCGGTGACCGCGTCGCTGACCGGCGACGGAGGCCTGGGCATGATCGTCGGCAAGCGGGCCATGACGATGGCCATCGACAAGGCGCGGCAATCCGGCGTCGGCGTCGTGACGAGCGTGTATTCGGGTCACCTCGGCAGCATGGGGGCATACACGCGCATGGCGATGCGCGAGAACATGATCGGTATCGCGTTCTGCGGGCGCAACGCGGCGCCGAAGTACGACCTGAGCCGCACCATTCGAGGTTCGATCCAGGGCAGCCCGCCGATGGCGTTCGGCATGCCGTCGGGGGATGGGCAGCCGGATTTCCTGTTGGATATGGCGACGCATCTGCCGTATGACGAATCGGCTTTCGCCGACATGCAGGAGGTGTTCTTCAAGCGCATCGGGATCGCGCACGTGGCCAACATCCTCAGCGGCACGCTGGGCGGGATGATGCTGCCGGAATTCGATCGGCTGCACACGAAGTTCGCGAGCAATGGTCAATCGGGCTTCTACCTCGCGATCAGCATCGAGCAGTTCGTGCCGCTCGACGCGTTTCGCGAAGACATGAATCACCTGATGCGGCAGGTCCGCCAGATGAAACCGTTCCCCGGTCACACCAAGTCGTGGCTGCCGGGCGGGCCGAACTGGCAATGGGAGCAGGAACACGCGCGCGACGGCGTGCCGGTGGGCGCCGACGACGTCCAGGCGCTCGAGAGCCTGGCGGAGGAGCTGGGTGTGCCGGTGCCGTGGCAGGCCGGATAACAAATAATAAATTCGAATTTACTGTTTACTATTTATTGTTTGTTATTTGTTGTTCGTTACGTGCATGAACTGATCTCTCTGCCTTCTGTAGCCGCTTATTCCCCGGCGGGCACGGGCTGGCGACCGGCGACCGCCAGTTCGAAATCGACCTGGCTTCTGACTGCGTAGTAGATGACCGAATGCATCACGCCCGATACGGCCAGGACGGGGATGTCGTAACCGGGGATCTCCACGCATCCGTCGGCGGTCGGCCACGGCGCGGCGATCCAATGCAGGTTTTCGTGGCTCTGGATTGCTTCCGGCGGTTGCGTGGTGCTCATGGCGATGACCTCGATGCCTTTTTCGAGTGCCGACGTGACCGTCTTGTCTTCGAATGCCGGCATGCAGAGCAGGAACAGCACGTCACCCGGCTGACCCGCTTCCAATATGGCCTTCTCGAGATCGAAATAGTGTGCGTCCATGACCGTCATTGTGTGTTCTCGTTGCGACCTCGCTACGACGTGCGGAAACATATGACCCACACCGTAGAAGTAGACCTTCTTTCCCCGTTGTATGGCGGCGGCGATGCGACGGACCGCGAGTTCCAGATCGGGCCAGCGCTCCAGCCGGTCGAGATAGGAACGCAGGTGGGCGATGTAACTCGCGCCGACCGTTCCCGCGGCCACCGGCGGCACTGTGAAGTCGTCGTGGAACCGCTTCTGGTTTCCACGTGCCTTGCCGGTGGTCGAATAAAGCGTATTGCGCGCGAACGCCCGGGGAATGTCCACCTGGAAGGCGAGCCAGAAGACGGGCATCTCGCCTCGACGCGTGCACGCCGCGGCCAGCTCGCCCGTGAACAGCCACCCGTTCATCGCGTTGATGACCGAGGATAGCATCGCCCGGTTTGCGTCTGCACCGGCGCCGGGCATGCGGTACGTGAACTCCCCTTCGGGAACGTGGCTGTCGACGAACCCGTAGAAGTCGGACGGTTGGAACGGTCTTTGGGCCTCGGGGTGATTCATTGCGGCAAGGTCGGTGCGGTTCGCCAAGAGGACGACGTTGGCACCCCTGGCCTGCGCCGCGGTGTTGAGCCAGTGTTGCTCAGCGTCCCGGTCGTCAGGCGTTGAATCGAGGGCGATCAGGAGCAACTGGTTCTCGGCGGCGGTCTGCTCTCCGCTCCAGCCATCGATTCCTGTCAGTCCGCTTGCCCGTCCGGTCAACTCGCTGAAAAAGTAGTGGTCGTTCATCGCGATCTTCACGGTTTGATTCTTGATGAACTGGTCGGCGGTCCCCTCAGCCAAGCGCGCGATGTGTGGCAGATCCTGCTCGGCCAGGTCGAGGTGGCGCCGGAACGCGGTGATGTAAGCGTCCGCCGGTTGCCGCGGTTCGGTCGTGTCGGCCGCCAGCGCACAACCGGTTGCTGCGAGCAGGCCCAGCACGGTCGAGGCGACCAGTTCAGTCGTCGTGCGACCCATGGGGTGGTGGATGATCGTCATTAGAGCTGTTCTCCTGGGCCATGGGGCGAAGGCAACCCGGAGGCGCCGCCAGAAAGAATGCGAGGGATCAACCTGCTGAACGACGGCTGGCGGAAAGGACGCGGTATTAGAGCGGTTTCATCCATTTCGTAACGTCCTGAGCTGCCTGCAACTGCGCCTGGCTTTGTCGTGCTGCATCGACGACCCACAGCGGGGTCGCCTGCTTCGCCCTCCGCGCCAGGCTTGATTCGCCGACGCTCAAAACGCTACGACATGAATGAAAACGCTCTAGCAGGACGCTGCAAAACCCCGGATTCTGGCGTTCGCCCAAGAATCTCCAATTTGAAACTACCGCTCTCGCTTCGCAGATCGAGTCCAAACGCGTTGAAGGCGAAACTTTTGAAAATCTCAGGTACACGTTTTTGCACCGACCGAGTTTTGCAGCGTCCTGCTAGGCACTGCGAATCGGGTCGTCCTGGTGCCAGGGCGGCGGGCACAGTTCGTCGATGCCGGCGTGATGCGCCTCCGGAATCTTCACTTCCAGCGACGCGACCGCCTGCTCGAGCTGCTCGATCCGCTTGGCGCCGACGATGAGCGAGGCCATTGCCGGCTGGGACAGCGTCCATGCCAGGGCGTACTGCGCCATGGGCACGCCGGCCTCATTGGCGAGCTTCTCGATCGCTTCGAGTTGGTCGAAGTTTGCGGTGGACGGGTCGCCGCCCCACATGCCCGGTGTCTTCATGTCCGACGTCTCTGCGTACCGTGAACCGGGCGGCGCCGCCTGGCCCCGACGATACTTGCCGGTGAGCAGTCCGCCCTGCAGACTTCGCCACGGCGTCACGCCGATCTGATGTCGCTCGCAGAACGCCAGGTCGTTGTGAAACTCCCTCTGAAGCATGCTGTAAGGCACCTGCGACGAGACGACTCGTGTCCATTGCCGCTTGTCGGCAAGCCAGAGCAACTCGCACAATTGGGCGGCGCTGTGATTGGAGGTTCCGAAATAGCGCACCTTGCCCTGGCTGACGGCCACGTCCATCGCGCCGAGGGTTGTTTCCAGCGGCGTGCGCTTGTCCGGCCAGTGCATAACCAGCAGGTCGATGGTGTCGGTCTGGAGGCGCTGGAGGCATCGGTCCACCTCGCGCAGCAGGTGCGACGCGCTGCCGCCGCGATCCTGCGGACCCATCCCGATGGGTGCGGCGAACTTGGTGGCGACCACAACGCGGTCGCGCCGGTCGCGCACGGCCTTGCCTACGATCTGTTCCGACAATCCTCCGGCGCTGCCGAATGTGCGGTTGTACCCCTCGTACACGTTGGCCGTGTCGATGAAGTTGATGCCCAGATCGATGGCGCCATGCGTCAGGCGAATCGCATCAGCCTCGGCAACGGGCGAGCCGAAAGACATCGTGCCCAGGCAGATCGGCGAGACGTGTAGCCCACTGGAGCCCAACGGACGATACTGCATCATTCAATCCCGATCGGGTCGCGGCGGGTTGCCCCAGTGGCCGCGGCGGTCCTCGCCGCAGATGAGGACGCCGGTGTTGGACCAGTCCATGGCCGCGTGAACGTCCGTGGCGACATAACGCAGTGTCAGGCCGCAACGGCGCCGATCGGAGTGATTGGCCCCCGAACCGTGCAGCAACAGATCACTGTGCAGTGACAACTCTCCGGACTTCAGCGCGACGTCGACGACACGCCCGTACGATTCGACGCCGTCGACCGTGAAACGCAAGACGTTCTTTTCTTCTTCCCTGCTGATGCGGTGCGGAATCTTGCCCTGCAGGTGCGACCCGGACACGTACTGCATGCACGCGTTTTCCGAGTCGACGTCGTCGATGGCCAGCCACACGGAGACGGCCTTGGACGGTGACAGCGGCCAGTAATAGGCGTCCTGATGCCAGGCGACCGCGTTGTCGTCGTGCGGCATCTTACAGAAGTAGTGGGTGGTCCAGCAGACGACGTCCGGTCCGATCAGGTCGACCACACGGCTGACCAGGCGCGGATCGAACATCAGGTCGTACGCCCGGCGGCGTGTCAGGTGCTTGTCGATCAGCGAGTAGGCATCGCACCCGGCTTCCCTGGCTTCGTCCACCAGCTCCTCGAAAAACTCGCTCTGCACCGCGATCTCGCCGGCATCGAATAGCGGCAGTGGCATGAGGTGCCCGTCGCGGTTGAACGCCTCGACCTGCTGCGCCGTCAGCGTCACGGCCGCCTGCGGCGAAGCAGCGTGAAAGCTCAGGTCGCGATCCATCGTCTCCAGTTGCTCCGGCGTCGCGATCGTCCTTTGCATCGTGTCAAAGAGTGTCTTTTTCGCCATCAGATGCCTCGGTCTTACTGAGCGGAGAATCGATGCGGTACGGGGTCACATCGCGTGCGGGCGTCGCATCGTACGGATGCAGCGTCGGAATGTCGAGTCGTTGCCGTGCGCGAGGTTGACCTGCGTTTAGCGGATCTTCGATCGTCCGGAAATCGGACACGGCGGTCCTCCCGCGGCGACCATCCGGTTCACGGTCGAACCAATGTGCCGTCGGCGAGTCGGACATTGCCCATGTACCCGAGAGTCCTCGATGTCGTGGGATCCGGCGAAGGGTGCTTCGCGGCAAGTTCCTCATCGAGATCGATGCCGAGCCCGGGCCTGCCGTTGGACCACATGTAACCGTCGCGCACCTCGGGCAGCCCGGGGAAAGTGTCCCGGAGCAGGCTGCCCGGCTTGACCATGGGGCCGGCCTCCTGGATTCCAAAGTTCCACGCGTGCAGGTCGAGCATGAGATTCGCGGCGTGACCGACGGGGGAAACATCCCCGGGGCCGTGCCAGGCCGTGCGGACGGCGAACGGCTCGCAGAGTGACGTGAGCTTGCGCGCCGGCGTCAGACCGCCCACCTGCGAAATGTGCAGCCGCAGGTAATCGAGCAGCCTGTCCTTGATCATCGGAACGATCTCGTGCGGGTGATTGTAGAGTTCACCCATCGCGATCGGCGTGCTGGTCTGCTGGCGGACGAACCGGTAGTACTCGTTGTCTTCAGGCGAAAACAGGTCCTCGATGAAGAAGAGGTTGAACTGCTCAAGCTGTCGCGCCAGGTACATGCCGTCGATCGGCGGCAGCTTTTCGTGAACGTCCCAGAGGATGTTCGGCTCAGGACCAAACTCCGATCGGAACCACTCGATCGAGCGGATGATCGTGCGGACGAACGCCCGGGGGTTGAAGATCGTGCCCACGTGCTTCTGCTGGAGGCCCGAGCTCGGGTCGACCGTGGGCACTTTGTCGGTGATGGTGACCGGCGTGTGCTCGGGTCGGTCGGGTTCCATAAGCGAGGCCAGGCCGTTCAGCTTGAAGTGTCGAATGCCTTGTTCAGTCAACTCGCGATGTTTGTCTGCGTATTCCTTCAGGTCGCGACCTCCGGCCACGCTGTAGACGGCCGCCGCCTCCCGCGACTTGCCGCCGAACAGCTCGTAGACCGGCATCCCCGCGACCTTGCCCTTGATGTCCCACAGCGCCTGATCGACGCCGCTCAGGGCGTTGTTGAGTATGGGGCCGTTGCGCCAATAGGCACCGGAGTGGCACGACTGCCAGATGTCTTCGATCTGCGACGCGTCCTTACCGATCAGAAACGGTCGCAGATAGTCGTGCACCACCTTGGCGATGGCCGTGGCCCTGTAAGTAAAGGTGGCACAGCCCAGACCGTACAACTGCGGTTCGCTCGTCTCGACCTTGACCACGATCTGGCCCTGTGTCAGGATCGCGCGGATGTCTCGAATCGTAATGACGCTCATGGTGCACCTCTTGAGAGTCTCGAAACAGCAGCACAGCATACACACAACCGTCACCTGCTGGCTCAATGCAACGTCGCTCGACGATCGCACAGCCGAGTCCGAATGGCGACCGACTGATGCCCAAATAACCGAGTAAAATGGCCGTCATGACCGACCTGATGACCGCGGCAAGTGAAGCAGGTTTGCGCCTGGATGCGGCGTTGATTGAGCCGTTTCTGGCCGGCCGATCGAAGCCGGCCGCGCGGTCGCGGCTGGAAGCGATTGGTCGATGGGTGAAACGCGTCAACGCTCAGAATCACGACGGAGTGATCCTGACGCCGCCACTGGTGAATCACCTCGCGGGCCCGCGGGATATCGAGGAACTGCTGCAGGAGCTGGACCATCTTCGAAGCGAGACTCGATGCGGCCGGTTTCGTGTCGACAACCCGCTGCAACGGGATCTGGAGTTGATGCGCTACTCGACAGAGATCCAGTGGCAGCAGGGCGGCGCTGGCGGTGTGGCCGAGGACTACCCGACATTCAATGAACTGAAGCAGTTGCCGGAACCCAGCGAACCGACCTGCACGCTTAACGGCAATCATTTGCGGCACGTGAAGCGCGCGGCGTACGAGGCCGTCAGATTCCTGCGTTTCCTGCGCGCGTTTCGGGCGCGAACGGCGCGTCCGATCGTCGTCGTGGGCAACGACCGGTACGGCAGGCAGTGGGTCGTCGAGCCGCTGGAGGAACATCTCGACGGCGACTTCACCCTGCGCTACGACCGCTCAGCGTCTCACAAGTCGATGAGATTGAAGCTGCCCGGTGAGATGTGGGGACCGGCCGGACCGGTTCGCCTCGGATTTCCCCGTGAGTTTGTCGTGCAACTGAGCCGCCACGCACCCCACGTCGTCATCGTGGACAGCTGCCACGACTGCGGCGACCACGCGATCATGAAGATTTCGCGGGGCGCGCGGAACTACGTCAACTGGTTCATGGCCTTCAACGACGTGCGAGCTGAAGGCGACGGCACGCAGTACGAATCCGAAAGCGCGCTCACCGCGGATCACCATCGGGAATTGCGCAAGTGGCACGAATACGTCAGCGCCCGTCGTCAGCTACGTGATTGGGTCGCGCCGGGGCCGACCTATGCGGTGGGC
>Ga0310124_10002295_pt1 | contig 13191 bp, 6 predicted proteins | sample CB11b_AW_Bot5_MG_FD_203507 | JGI IMG/M metagenome (GOLD analysis project Ga0310124, IMG submission 203507) | Marine microbial communities from Western Arctic Ocean, Canada - CB11b_AW_Bot5 | ecosystem: Environmental > Aquatic > Marine > Oceanic | place: Canada: Western Arctic Ocean | collected...
ACCAGGCGCGACGTCGGCGTGACTCCCCAGCCGCGGAACTTGTTCCTGCAGGAGATCCAGGCACCGTGAGAGAGTTTTTCCAGCAGGCTACGGTCGCAGCCTGCGTGCAGTCTCAGGCGTTTGGCAATCGTTAGTACAAGTTGCCGGTACACGCCGAAGGTCAAACTTATTCCACTACGTGCACTGCGTCCGTAGAAGAGTCGCACCGAGTGAAGATTGGAAAGTGAAGTTGCCATGAGAGTTATCTTCGTGAGGTGGGGCATGCTGATGACATCGTCAAACGATGCCCCTAGAAAAAGTCGGGTACCCGTGCTACGTTGCGCGGTTTCCGCCGGGAAAGTTTTGGTTGTTGACATGCACGCAGGTCGGATAGAAAGAACATCATGAAAAAAACGAGCTTGCTTGGTTTCACAGCCATGCTTTTACTCAACGCAATCACAACGTTTGCCGAGGAAGAACCCAAACGGCTCATCTTTCGTGGTCAGGACGACATAGCTACAGGGAACCAGATCAAGACGATCGAGGCGGCACGAATTACCCGCCCACCGGTACTCGACGGAAAGCTTGACGATGCGTGCTGGGAAGCAGCAAACCCGATTTCGGGATTCCGTCTGCTGGGCAGTGAATCATTGGCGCGGGTACAGACCGTAGGCTACGTCGTCTACGACGATGAAAATCTTTATGTCGGTTTCGGCTGCCTCGAGCCCGAAACGGACAACCTCAAGATCCGGCCGACGGAGCAAGTGGTCGACCCGAACGTGGATGAAGGTAGTGTGTTTTCCTATGATAGCGTGGAACTCATGGTGAAACCCAGCCACTGGGCGCCCGAGTACTTTCAAATTGCCACCGATATCAGTGGCGCTACCTGGGACGCATTCCGCACCCATGGAGGCGGCACGATCAACGACGAATGGCGCGGCGTGATTTCGACTGTCGCGCAGGTCGGCGAAGATCATTGGTCCGTTGAAATAAGGGTCCCGTTTTACTGTCTCGATCTTGTCCCTGGTGTCCGCTCCGACTGGCGAATCAACCTGTGCCGGTCCAAGCAGCGGCCGCAGGAACTATCGTCCATTTCCCGAGAGGGCCTTTTCAACGAGGCACACAAATTCGCCCTCCTGAACGAAATTAACGTCGACTTCAGCCGGTTCTTCTTTAACGTAAGCCGCCCGGAACTTGTAGCCGAAGTTGGTCAAGGCGCTCCTGCGGCGTCGGCCTGGTCCACGCTGGCCAACAACACGGGGAAGGACCGCCGAGTCAACGTCGAATTTATCGGCAGCGATGGACCGGTTCGCAGCCAAGAGCTGACACTGAGATCCGGACAAGTAAAACTCGTGAACCTGGGATCGATCTCGCTGTCGGATCAACCAATCGAGGGAACCTCTGTTTACGAAGTCCTGGACGGCGCGCCCGTGCGGCAGATCATCGCAACGGATGCGGACACCGGTGAAAAATTGACGCTTTCAAATCTTCAATACCCAAATCGTTTGAAGATGCTGAGTTTGAACCTGGTTCGACCCAATGACGATGAGAAAAAGAACCACGATCATCCTCTTGTGGTCGAAGTGTCTTCCGCCATCGGCGAAGCGGCGCGCAAGAATGGACAAATCGAGTTGCGCTTTGTCCGGGCGGACACGTCAGAAGAGCTGGTTTCCCGCACTTTGTCTGCGTCCCAACAGATCAGTCGCATCTCGGTGGACCGGGACAATTGGCCCACTGGCCGGATGGAAGTCCACGCCGAGTTCCGGGACGCGACGGACCGCTCCATTGCCAAGGCCGATCGCTCCTTTTCCCATTTCCCGCCCAGGGAGACGGTGGGGAAAGTACTCAACAACTGGGTGACCGAGCTGATCAACATCCGGGCGCGGAAGGTTCGCGATCAGGGACCCGTCACGTTCACCAACCCGCGCAACGGGTGGGTCTTTCTTTCTGTGTCGTCAACGGGCGGAAAGGCGGAACTTGCACTCAACGGCAACGGCCCGGTCGTTTTCTCGTCCGACAAGTCCGACCCGGCCTTCACCCGCGAAGCCATGCGCTGGCTTACTGCCGGGAATCACACCGTCACACTTGAACTCCCCGCTGGCGCCGCGTTGAAGCACCTGATCGTGCGGGCCATCCCCGAGCTGGCCTACTGGCGGTTCCCCACTCGGGGAGACTACAACCACCTGGTAACCGAGGAAATCTTCCAGGTTGTGAACACCATCGGCTGCACGCGCGCTGTGTCCGAGGAGCCCGAATTTCAGCACCTGGTCGAACGGTGGAAGAAGCAGGGGAAGCGCTTGATCATCGGTGGCGCTCACGTGCCGGCCTACAGCATCCCCGAGTTGACGGCGGACAAGGCGTACAACTTCTGGCGAGGGTACGTCGGGTATTCCCGGCCCCGTTTCGACGCAATCATCGTGGACGAGTTCGGCGTTGGCGATTTTCCTATCGGCGCCTACGAGATGATGGCGCAGGCACTGCGGCGGCTCACGACAGAGTTTCCCGAAAAGCGGTTCTATCCGTTTGTGTTGGATATCTATGGCGTGCAGGGCGTCAAGTCATTTATGGAAGCCGTGATCGATAACGGTTCCCCTATTGTCTGGGAATGGTACGAGCGAGAGGAACCAGACATGGAACGGGGCTGGAATAAGATCAATTCGACGATCACCCACGCCATGGGCGGCTGGCGCGACTTTTTGTTTGAAGCCGAGAATCACATGGAGGTCTGTCTTGGATACTACAACCTCGTCGGTGAGTCACTGAACGAGAATCCGGCCGTCGATTTCAAGGTTTGGATGGACATGCAGTACAACCAGCTCGCGACCCATCCGGCATTCGAAGGCCTGTATGGCGTGATGGAATACAACGCCAAGATGGCCGACGAGGAGACCCTTCGGTGGCAGGCAGCGCTTCACCGCCACTACGGATTGGAGGGGAAAACCAATTTGCTGTCTGACGAACACGGGTACAAGTACCGGCCCGGCATTCTACAGAATCCGGACTTCGACAACGGCATGGATAGCTGGAATATCGACGCCGCCGAAGTGGGAAGTATCAACACCGGCACGATTCCCGGACTCGGGCGACTCGAAGGCCGCGTACGCGGTAGCTCTCGTGGTGACAACCTGCTGCGAACGAAAAGAAGCGCAAAGGCGCCAAATCGATTCAGTCAGGCGATGAAAAATTTGGTGCCGGGCCGGCTGTACTGCCTTAAGATGATTACCGCAGACTACCGGGACCTGGTAAACGGCATCTCGGCGGAGAAGAAGCACGCGGTTTCGATCGACATTGAAAACATCGAATCGCTTTCCTCCGAAACCCCCTTTCAACAGGTGTTCGAAAGCTCCCGTGGACAAGAGGCGAACCCCTTCAGCCGCGACAACCAACCCTGGTTCAACTTCCACTGGCGCGTTTTTCGCGCAAAGGATGCAACTGCCAAGCTGACCGTCACCGATTGGATCGGCAAGGAGCCTGGCGGGCCGGTTGGCCAGGAATTGATGTACAACTTCATCGAGGTGCAGCCGTATTTCAACGGGGAATGACAAATGAACGACCAAGGCTGGAATCTCGCATAACAAATCATTTGTTGGATCAGCGGGGCACAGGGTCTGAGCAACAGGGTGGGCTCCCAACCACCGTTGACAATTTTATTCCTGTATTTGGCCGCTTCTTGATCGCTGAGCTGGATCACTGTCCTGAGTTCGATGGCAGCGAAGTCGTGAACAAAATGCCAGTGGAAACCAGCGGCAACATCACATCGCCCAGCTCAATTCATAAAACAGTTGAACTGCTAGGCAACCACAACGGAACAAGTTACTTTGTTGCTGCTGTTCCTCACCCGGACACGGTTGGCCATGAGGTCATCATCGAATATCCCGGGCTGCTGTTTTCAGATCATAGAACGTGAGGGCAAAATGAGATTAGAAAAGCAGGTCGCCATCGTTACCGGCGCAGGCAGTGGAATCGGACGGGCAACCGCTATTCGTTTTGCCCAGGAAGGTGCCCAGGTGGTTGTCGACGACATCAACGTTTCTCAAGGGGAGGCCACCGTCAAGCAAATTCGCGATTCCGGCGGAGATGCCCTTTTTATAGGTGCTGATGTGTCCGATCCCAAGGCGGTCGAATCGCTGGTGGCTGAAACCGTGCAAACCTATGGTCAGCTTAACATTCTCGTCAACAACGCCATCTGCTCGGTCAAGGATATTCAGAACAACAATTGGGATCCCAATCTCAACATCGCTGTCAAGGGAGCAAGCCATTGCATTGATGCGGCAATTCCCAGGATGAGGCAATTCGGAGGAGGCAGCATCATCAATATTTCATCCGTCAATGGACTGGTCGGATTACAGGGAATTCACGCCTACTCGGCATCCAAGGGTGCGATCATTGCACTGACACGATCACTGGCTACCTCCCACGGCAAGGACAATATCCGTATCAATTGCATCTGCCCCGGCACAATCGTCACGGAGGCCTGGGACACGGTGGCGGAAAAAAACCCGGAAATTTTCGCGGAATTGAGGCCCTGGTACGCGTTAGAGCGGCTTGGCAAACCGGTCGACATTGCCAACGCGGCGCTTTTTCTTGCCTCCGAGGAAGCCAGCTTCGCTACGGGTGCCGTGTTTGTGATTGATGGTGGATTAACTGGCGGTCATCCGCAATTTCCCTTTTAACTTTTTCAGCTTTTTATTCTTTACCCTATACATTGAAAACCAGTGATTGCCATCGTCGACACATTTAAAAGAACATAGCACCCCTTTTGGGGGGGGGTAGTTGGACTCGTTGTGGGGTATCTGGGCTCTCACTGGGACGACAATATGGTAAGTTCGACGTGTGTTGTTTGTTCGGCATACTTGTTGACTGCCACTTCATCAATTCATAGACATTTTTTTTTTGAAAAGAACATGAACAATACTGATATCTTCACACGCCGATGGCTGGATCGTTCTCGGGTTTTTCAATGTGTCCATCCCAACCTTTCCATGGTAATTCTGCCTTGCTGTTTTTTACTCGGGCTGGCGGCCAGTCCCCTGCCTGCGGCACCCCCAACGATCAGTTCCATCACTCCGCAAGCGGTTTGCCCTGGCACCACTGTGAAACTTACCTTTCACGGGGAACATCTCAAAAACGCTACCCAGCTTTGGACAAGCTTTGCTTCAAAATGCGAAATTGCCACAGCGGCTGAAGACGGCAAAAGCCTGGAATGCCATTTGACACTGCCTCGTGAAAATCAAGTCGGCGTTGGTGCCGTGCGTTTGCTGACAGGTGAAGGAATCAGTGCCTTCAAGCTCATCATGGTCGACGATTTGCCGAGCATCGCCAAGCAGGAAAACAATCACCAGATGGAATCGGCACAACCCGTCTCGGCACCCGCTGCGATCGATGCAAGTTGTACCGCGTTAAAGTCAGATTTTTACCTGATCGAGGCGCATGCCGGAGAGCCACTGGTCGCTGAAGTGGTCGCACAAAGATTAGGTTCAGCCTGTGACCCGATCCTCCGCTTACTGGACCCACAAGGAGGAGAACTGGTTGCCTCAGACGATGAGCCGGGTACCGGAGGAGACAGTCGCCTGTCCTACCGTTTTGAGCAGGACGGCAAATACACGTTAGAAGTTCGGGACGTGAACCATCAAGGAGGTGGAGGCCATTTTTACCGTCTGAGGATTGGTAATTTCCCATTGGCTACCGTTGCCTTTCCAATGGGTGCCCCTTCGGGCAAAGTGGCCACATTTCAGTTCGAAGGTGATTATGTCGAAGGACTTGATCCCATTCATATTTTGATGCCACTCAAGGTGGGAAGGTCAGTACCTTTAAGCGTAGCGTTTCCAGATGGACAAGGCTCTGGCTTCGTCACCGTCCTGACAAGTTCCGCTGCGGAGATTGTCGAAGCGGAACCCAATGATGATCTTGCTTCGGCAACCGTCACACAACTGCCGGGGGTCATCAATGGACGCTGTCAATCGGCCAGCGATCAAGATTACTATAAATTCACGGTCTCTGCCGGTCAGCACTGGTCGTTTGTCAGTCACACCCGGGCGTTGGGATCACCTGCCGACCTGTTTCTGCAATTACTTGATGAAAAAGGCAACCTGATCAGCAGCGTCGACGATACTGGTTCGAGTGACGGCATCCTGCGTCACAATTTCGGCGCTGATGGAACATTTTATTTGCGCGTGGAAGACTTATTACAAGGTGGAAGCAACCATCATGCTTACCGAATTGTTATTGCGACCCATCGTACGGGTTTTCAACTTTCCTCGCATATCGATACCGCCAATGTCCCTCACGCGGGGACGTTTGTCACTAAAGTGACTTCCCAAAGAATAGGTTTTGGCGGACCCATCGAATTGTCCGTTGATGGCCTGGGAGAGGGAATTCAGTTAGAAGGAAATGTTATCCCAAAAGACAAAAACGAAACCAACCTGCGTGTTACGCTGCCAGACAACATCTCCATCGGTCAATTTCTCACCGCCCGCATCGTCGGCAAACCTCAGGGAGAAGAAGGAGCTGCCAAGGTGCTGGCTGATACACAACCTGTTTTGATAGCCAGTTTTCCCAACGCACCGCTGGCGCGAGCATCACTGGATGGCCCAATTGCCGTAGCCGTGGGACCCGCGTTTCCCGACTTCTTTAATATCAGTCTTGATCCAGAGATTGTCTATTTTGCCGAGTTGGTGGGCAAAAGTACCTTCAAGGTTCTGGTAAATCGAATCAACGGAGAATTTAAAGAAGCTGTCTCGATCGCCGTGGAAGGTTTTCCCGAGGGAGTCAAAACAGAGGTAGAGCAGGTTAAAGACAACAACTCCGAGTACATTGTCACGCAAACCGGCCCGGAAGCACTTACTGCCGATGATGTAAAAATTCGCATTCTGGCCACTGGTACGTTCAAGGAGCAAAGACGCCAGGTCGTCCTGGCTGACGTCCCATTTCAGGTGGTCAAACCACTGGTTGTCGAACTGAAACCGCATGGTGCCATCAAAAAAGGTGGAAAACAAAAAGTCACCATTCGCGTGCGCAGATTCGGGGAAGAAAAACACCCGGTAACCATCCGCTGGAAGGAAGCTCCCAACGGGATCTCGGCGCCATTGTTAATCACAGCAGCACCGGATCAGGACCAACTCGATATCGAGCTTAGTGCTAATGACAACTTGAATTCAGAATCCGAAGCCAATTTCGTGGTTTCCGCAACCACCAAAGTCAAAGACCAGGACATCAGCGTGGAGAGCACGTTGACGCTGAAAGTGGAGCCAACTCCCGAAGCAGAACCCGCAAAAGAAGAACCGGCCAGTTAGGTTATTTGGAAAAACAGGTCAAAATTTTCCGACTTTGCGTTTGGAAATGGACCGCCGTCCCGTTATAAATAGTATTATTGGAAGGTAGATACATTAGGCCATGCGAGCGCTTTGAGTGATGGGCAGGCCAGCCGTATTGAAAATTCCTTATAATCTAACCAAATCCGATATTTTTCCCAAAGAAGTCACACAATGAACGATCCACAAAAACTCAGCTTATCATTTCGGGCCATCCTGGCATTTTTTGCCACAATCCTACTGATTGGAATTGGAAGTCCCCTCCTAGCTGATGACACAGCTGAGCGGATTGAGATTCTGCCGACGGACATAAAACTGTCTTCATTGCGCGAAACCATGCAATTACTGGTAACTGCTTACCACGCGGGTGACCAACTGCGGGACGCAACTCGCGACGTGACATTCACGTCGACCAATGAAGAGGTGATTAAAATTCAGGGGACCGAGGTGTTCGCCGTTGGCAACGGTTCGGCGGACATCATCGTTAAATTGGCAGCTCTTGAGCAATCTATCCCGGTAACCGTCACCGGCGTTGAGACGGCCGATTCGGTCTCCTTTCAGCATGAAGTTCTTCCCACGCTGACAAGGCTGAAATGTAACAGCGGCGCGTGCCATGGTTCACCGAGCGGCAAGGGCGGATTTCGCCTCTCGCTGGCGGCCTATGATATTGTCCTGGATCGTCTGTCGTTGATCCGGGAATCTCAGGGACGACGAGCCAACATTTTGGATCCCGGCCGCAGCCTGATGCTGCTGAAACCGACGATGACGATTCCCCATGGTGGTGGTCTCCGATTGATGAAGAACAATCACAGTTACAGGGTGTTGCGCAATTGGATCAAAGAGGGATGCAAGGTCGATCCTGAGGACTCACCCGAATGCGTCAAGTTGGAATTACTACCCCACTCCGGACGACTGCTGAAACGACCTCACGATGCACAGCAGCTGCTGGTGCTGGCTCATTTTTCAGACGGTTCAATTCGTGACGTCACCAAGCTCACCAGGTTCGATAGCTCCGACGAAGCGGTGGCCACCGTTTCCGCCAACGGATTGGTGGCGGGAATCGATCGGGGCAACGTCGCCATTACAGCCCGTTTTCTTGTCCACCTTGAATCTTGCCAGCTAATCTTTGTCAAAGACGTCGAAGGATTTGCCTGGAACAACCCTTCCGAAGCTAATTATATCGATACGCATGTGCACAGCAAACTTCAACAATTGCAATTCCTGGCATCTGACTTGTGCACTGAGGATGAATTCCTGCGGCGCGTTTATTTCGACACCATCGGAATCCTGCCAACCGTTGAAGAAGCCGAAACCTACTTGGCTGATTCATCCCCGGACAAGCGTTCCCAACTCATCGACACTCTGTTAGAACGACCCGAATATTCGCGTTTTTGGGCATTACGCTGGTCGGATTTGCTGCGGTTAAAAAAGTCACTCATGACCGATCGAGGTGTTTTTAAATTTTACGAGTGGATCGTCACATCATTGCGGGACGACATGCCACTTAGCGAATTCGCTGTGCAATTATTAACCGCCAGAGGCAGCACTTTTGAAAATCCTGCGGCCAATTATTATCGTGCGTTGAAAGATATGAACGAATGTACTGAAGCAACTTCCCAACTTTTCCTCGGTGCCCGTCTGCAGTGTGCCAAGTGCCATAACCATCCGTTTGAGCGTTGGACACAAGACAACTATTATGGAATCTCTGCATTTTTTAACCGTGTACAACGTAAGGATGGAGCACGGGCCGGAGAGATGGTCGTTTGGATGGCTCGCGAAGGTGATGTCACCCAACCCAGGACGGGTCAAAAAATGAAACCCTGGCTGCCGGCTAAAGGTGATGTTGAAGTCGACGGCAATCAAGACCGCCGGGACATGTTCGCCGAATGGTTAACTGCTCCAGATAACCCATTTTTTTGCCGAGTTGCCGTCAATCGCATCTGGGCACATACGATGGGGCGGGGCATCGTAGAACCAGTTGATGATTTTCGAGATTCCAATCCGCCTAGCAACGCTGAATTGCTAGATGCCCTGGCGAACGATTTCCGCGAGGGGAATTTTCAACAAAAGCATATCCTGCGGGTCATTCTAAACAGTCATACGTACCAACGCAGTTCCCGCACAACTGAATTTAACCAAGATGATAGTAAATACTTTTCACATGCTCGACGACGGCTTTTGGGCGCCGAGCAATTGCTAGACGCCATTTGTCACCTTACCGGCGTGCCGGAATCATTCGCTGGTTTACCTGAAGGAACGCGTGCCACGCAACTGCCAAGTCCTCCGGGACATGAATTCCTGGATGTCTTTGGCCAGCCACAGCGGACTACCACCTGTGCATGTGAAAGAACAAGTGAATCCAACTTGTCACAAGCGATTCAATTGTTCAATGGCAAGCTGATCCACGGAAAATTGACCAGTGAACAAAACAGGTTCCGCAAATTAATTGAAGCCGAGAAATCGGACGAAGAGGTCATTCGTCATTTGTACCTGGCCGGTTTCAGCCGCCCGCCTCAAAGCGGAGAATTGGAGGCGGCTAAGAATCATATCCAGTCAAAAGAGGACCGGGTAGCAGCGTTCGAAGACATCTGTTGGGCAATGATTAATACCAACGAATTCTTACATCAGCACTAGGAGACGTGCGGCGTGTTGAATTTATATCGAATCTCAAGTTTTACACTGCTCATTGTCGTTTTTACTTTCAACTTGTCAGTCCACCCGGCAGGGGTACTGGCTGAAGAAAAAGTAAGCTTTATTCATGACATTGGCCCCATCCTGGTCCAGCATTGCCAATCGTGTCACGGCCCGAAAACGGCTGAAAGCAATTACCGTTTGGATTCTTTTGAAAAACTGAAAACAGCAGGAGACTACGATACCCCTCCCATCACTCCGGGCAACCTTGACGAAAGTGAACTGTTTCGTTTGATCACCGCTGACGAAGATGAACGGATGCCAGCCAACGGTGAATCGCTTCAAGAATCACAGATCGCTTTAATCCGGACTTGGATCGAGCAAGGTGCTGAATTCGATGGAAAAGATGCCAGCGCAGCACTGATGTCTCAAATTCCGCGCTCTCCCTATCCACAACCGCCGGAAACGTATGCCACACCGATTGCAATCACCGCACTTGAATTCAGCCCTACTGGTGAGCAACTTTGGACAGCCGGGTTTCATGAACTCCTGGTATGGAACGTCGCGGATGGAAAGCTCGTTCGCCGCGTAAAAAACGTTGCTGAGCGCACCTACCAACTGGCATTCAGTCCCGACGGCAGCCGCTTGTTACTCTGTGGTGGGAGCCCCGGTGTTTCCGGTGAGGCGCGGTTGGTCAATCCCGAATCGGGTGAGGAAATACTTCTACTGGGCACGAGCACCGATCTGGCGCTGGATGCTGCTTTTCGTCCCGATGGCCTGAAAGTAGCCGTTGCCTATGCAGACAATTCGGTGGTCGTATTTGACGTCGAAAGTGGAAAAGAAGACCGGATGATCGCCAGTCATGGTGACTGGGTGACCGCCGTAGCCTGGAGCCCCGATGGCAAACGACTCGCAACGTCCAGCCGGGATAAAACTTCCAAGCTATTCGATGCCGAAAACGGTCAAATCGTGGCGTCCTTTGGTGGTCACGGACAACCGGTTCATGGTGTGGCCTTCAACGCTGACGGCAAACAAGTCTTCAGTGCTGGTAGCGACAACAAAGTGAAGGCCTGGAATCCCGATGACAGTAAGGAAATTGGCGTTGTCACAGAATTTGGTGGGGAGTCCTACAAGCTGGTAAGCCAAGCAGATCATCTTTTCAGCATTTCGGCCGACCACACTGCCCGACAACATAAGTTGGAGGATCGGGCGGAAGTTCGCAAATTTGAAGGCCACGCCGATTGGATTCTCTCACTGGCTGTTCACTCGTCATCCGGGTTACTGGCCACCGGGGCTTTTGACGGAAATGTCCGCATCTGGAAACTCGAAGACGGCTCGCAAGTGGCTGATTTTGTAGCCGTTCCCTCCAACGCTCAATAGCAGGACATTGGAGAACTGGCCCCTTTGTCGGTGGACTCTGCAGGTTCTTTGCATTGATTTCGATTTCTCACTTATCATGAAACCAGCGCCTGACGTTGGGCTGCGCACATGCTATGATGTCTTGAAATTTGGTCGTGTTGCCAACACACCTCGAGACATACCATCGGATTAGAATGGCATAGTCACATGAAAAACATCTCTCAGTTCTCAGTTCTTCTACCTTTGTCGATCATCTACTTGTCATTCAGTTTGCCAAGCGGGCTTGCTGCTGACCTTGAGTTGCGCCAGGGTGATCACATTTGCTACATCGGCAACACACTGGCCGAACGAATGCAACACGAAGGTTGGTTGGAAACATTGATCCAGGCGCGATTCCCGGAATTGAATCTTTCCTTTCGCAATCTCGCATTCTCGGCCGATGAAATCGACACACGCCCTCGTTCCCAGAATTTCGGCAATCCTGACTCCCACCTGCAACAATCGTCGGCCAGTGTGATTTTTGCCTTCTTTGGTTACAACGAATCCTTTGCCGGTTCAGAGGGAGTGGCCCACTTTCAACAACAACTCGGTACCCATGTAGAGCACTTGCGCAAACAGTCGTACAACGGCAAGGTACCGCCACGTGTGGTCTTGTTCTCACCCATCGCCTGCGAAAATCTCAAAAATCGACATCTCCCTTCGGGGCGGGAAAATAATGGACGACTTGCACTTTATTCAGAGGCCATTAAAGAAGTGGCCCAATCCATGGAAACATCCTATGTCGATCTGTTTCAGTTAACTTACCGACTCTACCTTCAGGAAACCGAACCGCTGACGATCAATGGAATTCACTTGAACCAACGTGGAAATCGTCTTGTGGCCCAGAGTGTTGCCAGGGCTCTGTTCGGAGGTGATGTACCCGATCTCCCCGATGCACGTTTAGAAACGTTGCGACAAGCGGTACTGGACAAGAATTTGCACTGGTTCAATCGGTACCGTGCTACTGATGGTTACAGCGTCTTTGGTGGAAGATCCGGATTAAAATTCGTCGATGGCCAGACAAATTACGTGGTCATGCAACGTGAGTTGTCCATGTTGGATATGATGACAGCCAATCGAGACAAGCGAATTTGGGCACTGGCTGCTGGCCAGGACAAGGCGGACGAAGACAATAATCTGCCCGAGCCGGTACCCGTAGTTTCTAATAAACAAGGGCTCGGCGACGACGGTCAGCACGTTTTCCTCAGTGGCAAGGAAGCTATTGGAAAAATGGAAATTGCCAAGGGTATGTCGATTGGTCTTTTCGCCTCGGAAGAAGAATTTCCCGAACTGATCAACCCCGTGCAGTCGGCAGTCGACCCTGATGGGCGACTTTGGGTCGCAACGTGGCCCAGCTATCCCCATTGGAACCCCAAGCAAGAGCTAAACGACCAACTGTTAATCCTGGAAGATCATGATGCCGACGGCAAGTGCGATCAGGTCAAAGTGTTCGCCGACAAGCTACACAATCCGACTGGCCTGGAGTTCTGGGGCGGTGGCGTGATCGTTGCCCAGACCCCGGATTTGATGTTCTTAAAGGATACCGATGGCGACGATGTTGCCGACGTTCGTATACGTATAATGCACGGTATCGATTCGGCTGACACTCACCATACGGCCAATTCCTTTACAATCGGACCCAGTGGCTGGCTTTACTTTCAACGGGGCGTTTTTCACTTCACCAACATAGAGACACCGTGGGGAAAACCGGTTCGTGATACACGATCGGCCGTTTATCGATTTGATCCTCTGACCTGGAAATTTGAATATCATTTTTCGGTCGGCCCCAATCCCCACGGTGATACATTTGATGACTGGGGTCATCAATTTGTCACCGATGGAACGACCGGACGTGGTTTCTACATCGGCTTTC
>Ga0310124_10002297_pt1 | contig 13181 bp, 9 predicted proteins | sample CB11b_AW_Bot5_MG_FD_203507 | JGI IMG/M metagenome (GOLD analysis project Ga0310124, IMG submission 203507) | Marine microbial communities from Western Arctic Ocean, Canada - CB11b_AW_Bot5 | ecosystem: Environmental > Aquatic > Marine > Oceanic | place: Canada: Western Arctic Ocean | collected...
TGCCGCTGCAAGTGAATCAGGGTTAGAGTGGTGGGTCTCAAGCAGATGGTCGCTGCGGAAGACCGCGTTGCAGGCAGCACATTCCGAGGCGTGGTCGTTGAACGCGCCGACGTGACCACTCGCCTCGAGCACAGAATGTGGTGTCAGGGTAGGTGAATCGATCTCGACGATGTTCCCAAGTCGCAGAAAATGGTCGACCCACGCCTGCTGAACCTTCCTGAGCAATCTACCCCCCACAGGGCCGTAGTCGAACAATCCGGACACCCCACCGTGAACCTCGAAGGCGGGGAAGATGATGCCGCGGCGTTTGAGCAGTGAGAGCAGATTGCGACTCCTGTCCTCTTCCATGAAACAGGTCTCCTTGGGCACACTCCAACCTCACCCGGTTCTCAACCCTTTGCCGTAGCCACCGTCAAGAGGGGCCACCTGCTCCCATTGCACGATGGGCCAAGCGATGGTTGAGATCGTCGAGCCGGACTGCACGGGGTGCGACCTGTGCATTACCCACTGCCCGTTCGAGGCGCTGCTTCCACTCACTGAATGCGCCCCGCATCGGAAGAAGCGGGCCGTCATAGTGCTGAACGCCAATTGCGTCGGCTGTCTATCATGCATCGGCTCCTGCCCCACCGGTGCGCTGCGCGAGGTTGCGCTGCCACCCGAGGCGGCAGCATCACCCCTGCTCACAGAACGAGGGGGAGACCCCGAGGTCGTGCTCGTGGCTCGGTGGAGCACCGACGGTGTCGGATGGGCGTAACTGCCCCCTGTTCACTTGCTGAACGGGGTAAAGAGAAATCGATTATCAGTTGAATAGGGAATGGTTGATATATCGCCTCGGTGCGCTGTCCGCCGAATTCAAAGGCGAGAAGTATCATGGTTGAAACAGTATACTTGGATTCGTACGCCGAATCCGAGTCGATATTCGCTGACTTGAGCCAACCTGTACGAGACTGGTTCAAGGACACATTCCCCGATTTCACCGATCCTCAGAAGTTGGCCATTCCAAGTATAATCGCTGGCGAGCATCTGCTGCTGTGCAGCCCCACTGGCAGCGGTAAGACCTTGACCGCGTTCCTGTCAATCATCGACCACCTGATTCGAAAATCGCTCGATGGAGAACTGGAGGAACGCGTGTACTGTGTATACATCTCTCCCATCAAGGCGCTCGCCAATGACATCCAGAAAAACCTCATCGGGCCGCTGACCGAGATTCGGGAGCGCTTCCTACCCAGCAGCGCCAAGGAGATTCGAGTTGGATTACGAACTGGAGATACCAGTCAATCAGAGCGTCAGAAGATGGTGCGTAAGCCCCCACACATTCTGATCACCACCCCTGAGAGCCTCGCCCTCACTCTCGCCGCCAAGAGATTCCGCCCACATTACTCCCAACTCTCTTGGTTAGTGATAGACGAGATGCACAGTCTCGTGCCGACCAAGCGCGGTGTGCACCTCGCACTCTCTCTCTCGCTGCTGGACACCGTCATCGAGACACCAGTGCAGCGCATCGGTATCTCAGCGACCATGGAGCCACTCGAACAGGTCGCCCACTACCTGGTCTCCTCGGACAGACGCGAAGAAGAAGGGGATGGCCAGAAGGTGTGCATCGCCAAGGTCTCCGGGGCTCGCGAACTGGACATGGACATCATCTTGCCACACAAGCGTTTCAACGACCCGCAGTTCGACCACAAGCAGATCCTCGATGCTAACGTAGATCGCATCCGCGACCTCGTAGAGGCGCATACGACCACGCTGGTGTTCGTCAACACGCGGGCGATGACCGAGGAAATCGTGTCCCGACTCAGGCGCATAGTAGGTTGGGATGGCGAGGCCATCCAAGCACATCACGGTTCGATGGACAAGACGATTCGTCTGGAAGTCGAGCAGCGCTTGAAGGATGGAGAACTCCGCTGCGCAGTCTCGTCCTCCTCGCTCGAGCTGGGCATCGACATAGGCAGCGTCGACCTGGTGGTGCAACTCGGATCACCCGGCTCGATCACCACGGGTCTGCAGCGCATCGGCCGGGCGGGACACCACGTAGGTGGCGTTCCGCGGGCGCGATTCCTGCCAAACAGTCCGCATGACCTCATCGAGTTGGTGGCGTTGCAGGGGGCCATCATGGAAGGTAAGATGGACCAATTGCGCTTCCCGGAGAACTCTCTCGACGTGCTGGCGCAATTCATCGTCGGCCTGACAATCATAGGCGAACAGGACATCGACGAGGCATATACTCTCATCACAGCCACCTGGTCGTATCGCGAATTTCCCTACGATGATTACATCGAGGTTCTCGACATGCTCGAGGATGAGAACCGCATCTGGGTTGAATGGGAGGGCAATGCGTTCGGCAAGCGTGGGTACTCGCAGATGATCTACTACACCAACATCGGCACCATCGCTCCAGACAACAACTACCTCGTGCTCAACACCGACGGCTCGATGATTGGCCAATTATCCTCGTCGTTCGTTCAGAATCTTCGCGGTGGCGACGTGGTCCTGCTCGGCGGAACCACCTATCGCATCCAGTCCATTCAGGGTTCGCGGGTAAACGTGTCACCAGTGACGGGTTTCCGCCCCACCGTCCCCTCCTGGTCTGGTGAGGCGCAGAGTCGCAGCCCAGAACTGTCGGGCGCTGTGCTCAGTCTACTCGGGGCGTGTGTGACCGCCCTGAGGAGGCAGCGGGACCCGCGTAAGTTGCTCACCGATGCATATGGTTTGACTCAGCCCGTCGCCAACGGTGTCGCCGTCTTCTTGGAGCAGCATCTCGCGGAAACGTTCACTGTACCTGCGCACAATCGCATCCTTCTGGAGCAGATCCAGGTCGGAATCCCGACGTACATGGTCACCACCTGTAGAGGGAGGGCGTTCAACCTCACAATGGGATACTTCTTTGCCGGGCTGGCGAAGGCCAACGACATCGATGTGCACGAACTGTCGTTCGATGAGAATGGCTTCCTCGTTAAACTATCACATGAGATTGAGCCAGAGTCCTTTCCGCATCTGTTCGCTACCAATGACCATCGCGGTCTGATTGAGACCCATCTGCTCGACACCCAACTGTTCGCCAAACGCTTCCGAGAGGTTGCTGGGCGCAGCCTGATTATCCCGCGACGCGTCGGTGCTGAGGAGGTTTCCCCACAGCAGTTCCAGCAGAAGGCTGAGGTGCTGTTTCGCAACCATCGGGCGATGGATGAATCTCTGCTGGTGCGCGAGGCGTGCAACGAGATCCTGCAACACGACCTCGACCTACCCGGACTCGAATCGTTCATCGAGGATGTGATCAATGGTGACGCGCGCATCATTCACACTCAGGTGAAGATACCATCGCCACTGGGCATGAACCTCTACATGTCGGCTTTCGAGGACCTGCTATCGATGCGCACTCGCGCCTACCTCATCAAGGATATCGACCCGGAGATTCTGCGCCGTCTGTTAGGTCGCCGGGCGCTCGCCACAGACCTCGACTCCGAAGGGGTCGACCAGTACTACCGCGACAAACTGGCCGTTCCAGAGGACGCCGATGGCCTGCTGAAACTGATGGACATGGGAGGCGGACTCGAACGTGACCTACAGAATCCACTGTATGCCGACAAGCTCGAGGGGATTGACATCGCCATCCTGAGCCAGTGGCGAGATGAACTGTTGGAACGGGGAAAGATCACCAAGATCAAAGGTACAGGGAACGAACAGGTCGATGACAAATGGTTCTCACGTAGGATGGCGGACATCCACGGTACCCTCGGAGTCCTCGCCAGTCAAGGAGCAGGGGAACTGGAAGACCTGCGCCAACTCTACACGGGCGGGCTGACCTACGAGATAGCCGACGGATTCGACGGCAAGAAGCCCAGTTCCTGGAAGCATGTGCCTCTGTCCGACCCGCATGAGTGTCTGCGCGTGAAATTGGTCGACATGCTCGGTAGTGAGGGGCCACAGCAACTGGAGAAATTGGATGATCGGTTACCCTTCCCGCAGAGGATGATCGAGAACATGCTCCATGAACTGGAAGTGCGTAACGTAGTTTCAATAGGGTTCTATAGAGGGACAGATGAAGGCGAATTCATTCTCAAGGTGGATGAGCACTACATCACCGGAGGCAAGGAGAAAGTAATCGAATACCGCCTGCTACAGAACCTGCTGTTGTCCAAGTCGTTCAAACTCTATAAGGATCCGTTGGAAGCTTTCGAATCGCATGTCATGTTCCAGAAGATGCACGAGTTGCTCGATCGCGTGTCAGAGTATCGCTTCGCCGACTGGAAGGACCTCAAGCACGACCCCGATGTGGTCATGGGGAGGCTGCTGCACAATCGGGTGGGTTACACCAAGATCGACCAACTTCCGCTGCTGCTGGGACTGAGGCCAGAGCCGTGGGTCGGCGAGATGGAGGCCAAGGTGCTCAGTAAGATGCCAGCAGGAGAGAATGTGGTCAGGCAGGACCTGTTCATCGATATCCCGAAGGATGACGAGCACAAACATGTGTTGAACCATGCCAAGCATGCCCTCTCGAACCTCGAGCGCCAGATGGTGTTCGTCAAGCAGTACGAGGAACTGCCGGAACGTAAGCGCAGCCTGTCGCTGTTTCATCGAGTGCACGAGGTCTACGAGCCGATGCCATTCCTCGAAGCGCTGCTCGAACTGATCAAGCGCATCGGGCCGGTAAAGCGCTACACGCTTGGCAATTACATCAGCCGCGCACCCGAAGACGTCGACGAGGCCGTCCGCGAGTTGATCGATTCCGGGAAGATCTCCGTGGTGTTGGCACTGCAGCCTGAACTGACCGAGTTCTACTGCATGCCCGAGGACGCCATCCGGGTGCGAAAGAGTGTGCGCGAGGACCGCGACATGCGTATTCTCACTCAGTCCGATCCGTTCTGCTCCAGATTCATCCAAGAGGTGCGCTACGTACTCAAGCAGGGTTGGTACTACCCCGTGTTCAAGGGAGTGGACCCGGTAGGTCGCATCCTGATGTACAAGGTGAACGACTACCTTGAGGTGAGGGACATCCACATCCCACACGCCTATCTGGACGAGTTCGCGGAGCAGTTCGAACGATTGCTGGACAACTACCGGGACACCCTCGTCGACGTGGCACTGCTGACCAACTTCAATGGCGAGTCGATCGCGCTGGCGGATGACACCACCAAGAAGGCGTTCGAGGATATCGGCTTCCGCTTCGTCGGCGACGGTGAGCGCATGATGCGCGGAGGTGTGATGGACCCCAGACCGCGCAACGAGTCGATTAGGACACTGTTCTACAACAACAACCTGCACCAAGAGACGCGAAGCGAGAATGAGACGTTGGCAGTCAGGAAGATTGCAGAGGTGCGCGACGACTTCGCTCTGCGCGGCAGATGCGAGATGTACCGTGTCGATCTGAAATCGATGGCGACTGCGAGCCAGTTGCACCAAGGGACCAACCTGCGCAGTCACCGTGTATACGCGCCATACCAGCACTTCCAGCGATTGCTCACCATCCGCAACCAGCCACCCGACGAGGAGTTGCTCGACGTGCTCGATTTCTTCTCCGAGAATTCTGATCCACAACTGTTCATGGACAGGCATGCAATGACCCGCGCCGCGTTCCGCAAACTCGCCCAACCACTCATCCGCTCTGGACACCTGGTGCAGGACTACCGCGGTGGCTTCCGTACCGTAGACCCCTTGACGGACGTCGATGTTCTGGAGTTGAAGCAGGAATATCTTCGAGAACTCATCGAGGAGATCCCCGTCATCACCCTGAAGCAGTTCGAGAGGCTCGCTGGCAGGCCATTCAAGCCCGAGGATGTGATGGATGTGCTGAAGCAACTGGAGGACGATGGCGTGTTCATCAAGGGATTCCTGCTTGAAGACATGTTCGAGATCTGCTGGGGGCGCAAAGAGATGCTCGAGAATGCCACGGAACTACCCGTCATGAGGGATTTCGTGCTACCGCCATCAGATCCGCTTGCCCCATATTTCTCGGCTCTGCTGCGCGAGCGCTTCGGCTTCGGATCGGCCTATCTCGTGTTTCACAATGAGGATGCTATCGCCGCCTTCAAGGCGAACACCAGGGACAACATCATCGACGTGACAGACTTCGTGACAGATCCCAAACTGGAGAAGGAGGCGGTCCGCGTGATCAAGGAGTTCGCCTGGGAGCACAACAAGCCGCTGCGCGGCAAGGTTCTCGACAGAATCCGTGGACGGTAGCCTCTAATGTCCTAGGAAGCGTTTCTCAAACTGCCTTCGGATTCGGCGGCGGGAACACCCTGTCGATGACGCGCAGCAAGGGGTCGAGCAGGCGCAGCACGTGGGAGTGCAGCGTAGGCAGCAGTTCGAAAAGCACGATGGCCATCAGGAACATGGCGAACAGGCTACCGAACTTGGCGGCGTACGAATGGCCGAAATCAAAGATGTCAATTCCCATAAGTCGCCAGTCGGGGTAGGTCATCTTGAGCCAGATGATGCCGGCGTTGCGGAACACGTTCAGAACGTGAATTACTGGCAGGGTCAGCAGAAAGGCGCGTGCTCTCAGTTTCCATGACACCCCACGCAGCGCCACAAGAGCACCGACGAAGATGATCATCGATTGCAGCGCCGAGCAAGCGAGCACGATTGAGATGCCGATAGGCGTGCCATCAGCGTTCAGCAGCGGGATAAAGAATCCACCTTCACCCAATGCCTCTGTGTGGAACCACTGGTTGCCGCCGAACTCGGAGAATGGGACGACCGTACCATCGGCATACTCCACCTGGGGGTCACCCAACTGCAGGTCGGCGATACCTGCCCAGCTCAGGAAGAGCAAGCCCTGCGAGGCTGTGATGTAGACGGCGGCGATGGACAACTGAGGCATGTGAGCGATCAACAAGTAGGGAAATGCAGCCCAGAAGACGCAGCCGCGCAACCAGACGACAGCAGGTTCATCCAGCCCCTCCCGCTCTATCCTCAACTCCCACCAACCCATGGCGATGCCGAGTGGAAGCGCTGCTCCACACATCACTACCAGCACCCAGTCACCGATCTCGACGTAATGCGGAGTAGCGAGGAAGAAATAGAGCCCGATGAGAATCCAGCCGGGCGCCGAATAACGAGCGGGGGTCTCAGTCCTCCCATGGAATGCGTAGGCTAGCAACGCAAGTCCGATGAACGGAATCAGCAGTTCGACGGTGATGGGGCTCACGCCGAGGATGTCCCCCGCGGCTTCTAGGAATCCCCAAGTCGCCATTATGGTGCAGTTGTGGCTCAACAACTCGTAAATAGGCTGCCTTGCAACGAGCGTTCCGAGGAGTGTAAGTGAGCGTTGATTTTGATTTCGATTCGTTTCTCGAATCCTATGTTGCCGATCTCACCTCCGCCCTCTCAGTTCTGCCCAAGGATGCCATCCGCGAACTATACCTCGCCGTCTGCACCGTGATCGAGAATGGCGGCACTGTACATTTCATCGGAAACGGGGGCTCTGCTGCCACCCCGTCCCACTCAGCCGGGGACTGGGCCAAGGAACTCTCCCTGCGTACCATCTGCCATGTGGACAATGTGGCCAGCTTGACCGCGTGGGCGAACGACACCTCGTACGACAATGTGTTCGTGGGGGCGTTGCAGACCTGGGCGCGTCCGGGGGACCTGGTCGTTGGTTACAGCGGCTCGGGGAATTCGGTGAATGTGCTTAACGGAATTGCATACGCCCGCGAGGCTGGCTGCACGACTGCCTGCATCAGCGGCGACTACGGTGGTGGTGGGGGTGGCGCGTTGGCTGGATCAGTGGATGTTGCAGTGGTCTGTGATACGACTTCGATGGAGCGCATCGAGGACCTGCAACTCGTCATCAATCACATAGTCAAGGAAGCGGTCAAGGCGACCTCGGGCGCCGGCTCAGATTGAGGTTGTTCGATGCTCCTGCCTCACAGACACAGGGCTGCGCTGCTCGACCCCCTGGTACTGACCCCCCTCCCTGGTGTTGATGAGTGGGATGGCAGGCTGGCCTACCTGGATCGAGACGGTGTCCTCAACGACAACGATGAGGGTTACGTCAACTCTGAAGCAGACTTCGTCCTGTTCAACGGCATCGCCGACATGGTCGCATCTCTGCGCATCTGTGGATATCGCATCGTTGTGGTCACGAATCAATCACCCATCGGACGCGGCTGGTGGGGACGTGACCGACTTGAGGGCATTCATAACCTGATGATTTCTGAACTGCTTGCTGCAAACGAGCAGGCTGTCATCGACCTCATTCTCTACAGCCCCTACGCACCGTCGGACCGGGCTTGGTCACGAAAACCATGCCCGGGGATGCTTCAGGTCGCAAGGCAACTGATGGACAGCTCAGCCGCAGGTCAGCAACTGGTGGAATCCAACCTGCTCTATGGGCCGGAGTACTCTGGGAAGGCCGATGCAGAAGCAGGTTCAGTGATGGTAGGAGACCGCGATTCCGATGAAGGAGCGGCTGCAGCACATGGTGTGCGCTTCCTGCGCACCCCCGGCGACACAGGGTTGGCGGCGGTCATAGAGCACATGCTCTGATACAAGCCCGGGCGACGGGCTCAAGTGCTGGTGACAAGAGGGAGTTCCATGGGTTGGGTCGGCTTGGATGACACCGACAGCCTTGCTGGTGGGTGTACGACATGGGACATGCACCTCCTACTATCGGAGATCGAGCACGGTGCGTCAACAGGTGGCTGGCGGCTCAGCGGGCCACCACGACTAGTACGCCTGTGGCCACACGCCCCGCGACGTACACGCGGCAACGCCGCCCTCGCCGCACACATTGAGGTGGACGGCGATTCTGTGGAGGAGTTCAACGCACTGCTGGACGATTGGTTTGAGCAGCGTTTCGGGCACCTGCGGGGCGAGCCCGAGCGCACGGATGGACAGGATTCCGCCCCGGTGCTCGTTCACAGCCTGACCAGCCTGCCGGAGGACTGGTACTGGTCGGCAGTGCACGGACTCGTAGATGTGTCTGCACGACAGAGGGAACTAGAGGCGATTGAAGGCACCTCAATCTGGAGCGTGACCAGAATGGATGGAGTCGTGGGCGCCAGCAGCGCCATCGCCTGGCCGGCAAGCGATGACTGGACATGGGAAGCTACAGCGTGGCGTCAAGAAGAGGCGATCGGCTCAGTACGAATGGTTCCCGAGGCGGCAGTTGAGAAGATGGCCATCCGTTTTCCGGACACCATCCTGAATCGCGACCCGAACGCTGGCCGCAGTATGATTACCCCACGAACACCCTGCCCCGTCCTCTACGGAATTCGGTCGGAATCGCACGACCAAGCCGACGCTGCCCACACCTGGATGCAGGACCAGCCCCACGTCGAGCAGGCGATTGCCTGCAGGGTGCATCAGACCAATCAGGCGACGGGAGACCATCTACTGGGAGTAGATTCGGGAGTTCTCATCGAACAGGTACGGTCTGGACGCCGCGGGCACGCTTCAGGCCGGGTACGCACCGCTACTGGGTCGGATGTATTGGTGGCATTCGCTGAGGGGGGTCCGGTGAATCGTCTCTTCCGCAGCGCGCAGGTCGGAGACCGTCTGAATTGGGCAGGCTTGACATCTCCAGATGGGAGCGTCCATCTCGAGCAGTTGAAACTCGGCGAGCCTGGGCCTCGCAAACTCTGTCGGCCGGTGTGCGCGTGCGGTGGGAGGTTGAGGCGTAAGGGAAGAGGCCAACCACTGTCCTGCCGTCTATGTGGTTCCTCGGAGATGTCTCATTGGGTTGGACGCATCGGAGCGGCCACTGATTGGGTCGAGCCATCACCCTCTCAGCGACGTCATCTTGCCCGTCCTCTGTCCCGTCGTCCACGCTGACGAGCAGGCGCTGATGTCTGGGATACAAGACGGCGAACAATCAAGACCGACGAGCGCGCGGGCGAGTCCATGGTCGACCGGGTGCTGATGGCGTATGTCGTGATGGGAATCTGCGTTCTGGGATTGCTCTGGTTCATCAAGCAGCGGGCCCAGCGCAACCGAGCCGCGTTTTCCGATGCGAATAAACCGGCTGTCGCGGGTGAGGACGAACTAGACGGTTCGGCGAAGGATCCCGGCCAGTTCGTGGAACCAGATGATGACGCTCTCGATGAGATGCAGGACATCCTCCGCACTGCCGCTGAGGCTCAAGGATTGGATTACGACGAGGACTGAAGTCAACCTCTCTCGAACCCTCGCGATTTCAATCGGAGAGAGATTTCTTCGTCGCCAACTCTGATGATACGTCTCCCGACTCCGCTCTCGTCGTTCTGCAGCCACCATGTCGAGAATCCGATTTCGCTCAACTTACCTTCACCACGAGCTTTCAGGCCACTGCCTGCTTGCCCCCCTGAGGCATCAGAGTACGCCGCTGAAATGAGCAGGAGGCCCCCTCGTTCGGCGTAATCACTGCCAGCCAGTGCCTCGACGGAAGCGAGTGTCATCGCGCTGACATGTCCGCTGTCCGGGGTCCAGTCGTCGACGACAATCAACTGGATGGATTTCATCGAATCGGCTAGTACGCAGGCAGAGTCGATTCCTTGGGGCATCAACTCTCCAGTGACGAGCCGGTGGAAGCGGGCGAGGCTTGCCGGTGGGAGAACCCCGAAAAGTTGGGAGAATCGCTCAGGGTCGGGCTGCTCAAAGCACACCCAGACCACCCTGCCATCCCCCTCGAGTACCATGCGCGCCTGCTGCATGGCGAACGTCGTACCGCCGCAACCCGATTCGACGGAGAGATGTACCGCGGTGTCAACTATCGGAATATCGGAAGGCATGTCACAACTCTTTGACATGCGGAGGCTCATCAAGCCTGTCACAACCTCCTGTGTGTTATCCTGCTGTCAGGCAATCGCTATGTTCCGACGCCTGCTCGAAGGGTTAGATGGCAGAGGAGAGGATTCCCCGGAGAGACCCACCGGCATTCGAGGAGTTGGAGGATGCCAACCTGTTGACCGCCATCAGGGAACATGGCCTGTTACGCACCGCATTGAGCGATTCGAACCAGTTCGGGCCACAGGGAATGATCCTCATGCTGGTGATTACCGCCACCCTGACCGGGTTTGCGCTCCTACTGCTGATGAAGTTCTGATCAATCGAGGGCCCTGCGAGCTAGTTCGACAGTCTCATCGACTAGTTCGCCACTGACTCCCAGATGTCCCGACGGATCGAACAATTCATGCAATTCATCACCGTCGAACAGCGCGGAGATCGGCGGTGTGCGCGCGCAGACATCCTCGAGGTGCGCACCCGATGAGATCGCCTCCATCGAGGCTGTGCGCAGCACTTCGTGTGCTTCGTCTCGGGGAACTCCACGTTCAACTAGTTCGAGCATCACTTTCTCAGCCATGATCAGACCCTTCTGCGCATCGATGTTGATCTGCATCCGTTCGGCGTCGACGAACAAGTTGGAGAACACCTTGTCCGACTTGCCTAGGATGTCGTCCAGCAGTACCACAGAGTGTGACAGGGTGAATCGCTCGGCGGATGAGTTGGCGAGGTCCCGCTCGTGCCATAGCAGCGCGTTCTCCCACGTTGGCAGCAGCATAGAGCGCACGACGCGCGCCAGTCCGCAGGCGTTCTCGGATGTAATCGGGTTGCGCTTATGCGCCATCGTCGAGGATCCGACCTGCTTGACGACATCGAACGCCTCGGCGACCTCGGCGATCTCGCTGCGCTGAAGGTTGCGGACCTCTTGCAGGATCTTCTCCACGCTGGTGGCTACGTTCGCCATCCAGGAGACCCACTCGATGTAGCGGTCGCGACCGACGACCTGTGTGGTCACCAGAGGGACCCCGAGGTTGAGGTGGGTGAGCACCAGTGCCTGCAGTTCGCGCGCATTGTCACCTTGTGCCGCGCCTGTGCCCACTGCTCCGAGGAACTTCCCGACGCATACGCGCGGCGCCATCTGCACAAGCCGGATGAGATGCCGGCGGAACTCGTCTATCCACACGGCCACCTTGAGGCCGAATGTGATTGGTGTCGCTGCCTGCCCGTGAGTGCGCCCGAGCATGACGGTGTCCCGCTCGCGCTCGGAAAGGTCGCACAGAGTGGCCATCAGCGTCTGAACGGCTTCTACCTGCTGTGAGATGGAATCACGGATCTGCAGTGCAACGGCAGTGTCTACGATGTCGTTGCTGGTGGCTCCAAGATGGATGCACCAACCTGCATCACCTGCTGCTTCGGTCATGGCACGCGTCAGTGCCATGATATCGTGCTTCGTCTCGTTCTCAATCTCCGTTACCCGTTCCTTGGTCACTATGAGCGGATCGGCTATGGCAGCCACCTCGCGATAGTCGTCTTCGCTAACCCGGCCGAGTTCCTTGTGCGCCCAGACGAGCGCCCGCTCCACCTCGAGTTGACGGGCATGGCGCCCATCATCAGACCAGATATGCTTGACGCGGTCTCGCCCGTAGCGGTAATCTAACGGACACAGCGACATCGCTACCCCGTGATATGGCGACATGGAGGTCCCGTTTGAGACTGCCGCCAAGGCAAGGGGTACATCTGGAATGCTCAGACGACTTCAGCACGTTCGATCTCCAACCAGTGACGACCACCGCTGGAATGGCGACTGCCCTCCAATTCAATGCGCCCAACCATCCATGGGGCTCCCGATACTGCGGTTTCGAACTCCCCGCCTTCTCCGTCGATGTTGAAGCGGTACTCCGATGCCAGGCTACGTAGACGCCCGAGCGAGCTCAAGTCGAGTTGAGTTCCCAGCCATTCATTGTCAATACCTTCCGCAGAAACGGAGGTCAGCGTGACATCGAAACCGTGGTCCACAAGTTCCTGCATGTGCTGGTCGCCTTCATGATGCCAGAGTGGTGTGAACGAATGCATCTCGAGCCTCTCGCACATCTGTTCAACACGCGTTTTCTGGTAGTCTGAGCGTAGAGCGCCACAGATGATGCCATCGACGGCGGCGGCGCGTGTGATGTGCCGAATTCCCGCCTCCAGTTCATTCATCTCCGTAGCTTCATCCCCTCCTACCTTGATCTCATGCCAAGGGATGCCACCCGCCTCTGCCTGCAGGCGGGCGATTCCGACGGTTGGAATTTGGAAAGTCATCGAATCATCGCCTGTGACACGCACGGTGATGATGCCAGAGACATCCCATCCTCGCAGGAGCGCCCACCAGATGGCGTAGCATGAGTCCTTGCCACCTGAGGAGAGAGCGAGTACGCGCATGGACATGGGAGAAGGCCGGCTCGGAAAAGGGGCCCGCCCTCCAGCGAGGTTCGGAG
>Ga0310124_10002299_pt1 | contig 13173 bp, 13 predicted proteins | sample CB11b_AW_Bot5_MG_FD_203507 | JGI IMG/M metagenome (GOLD analysis project Ga0310124, IMG submission 203507) | Marine microbial communities from Western Arctic Ocean, Canada - CB11b_AW_Bot5 | ecosystem: Environmental > Aquatic > Marine > Oceanic | place: Canada: Western Arctic Ocean | collected...
TGATCAGGGAGAGATCTGTGGTAAGCATCATCGGTGCGTGCCGCTTTGAAGAATCATGGGCGTCAGGCACCGTGCTCTTCGCATCGGAATTTTTGGGAGTCCACTGATGCGCACCGGCCGGGCTCTTAGTCAATTCCCACTCGTATTCGAACAGATTCTCAAAGTAGCCGTTGTCCCAAAGAATAGGGGCCTTAGTCCAAGCACCTTCAAGTCCACTACCGATCTGATCTCCACCCTTGCCGCTGCCAAAGCTGCTCGTCCATCCGAAGCCCTGCTCAGCAATCTTCGCACCTTCTGGTTCTGGGCCCTTGAAATCCTCCGATTCTGCTCCGTGGGCCTTGCCAAACGTGTGGCCACCAGCAATTAGAGCCACGGTTTCCTCGTCGTTCATCGCCATCCGGCGGAACGTCTCACGGATGTCTCGCGCGGCCAACAGCGGGTCCGGATTGCCGTTTGGACCCTGTGGGTTAACATATATTAGTCCCATCTGTACGGCGCCGAGAGGTTCGGCCAGCTCCCTATCACCGCTGTATCGCTCGTCGTCGAGCCAGACGGTTTCCGGTCCCCAGTACGTGTCCTCGTCAGGGGCCCAGATGTCCTCTCTGCCTCCGCCGAAACCGAAGGTTTTGAATCCCATCGTTTCCAAAGCGCGGTTGCCAACGAAGATAAGCAGGTCGGCCCAGGAGATCTTCTGTCCATACTTTTGTTTGATCGGCCAGAGTAGCCTCCGTGCCTTGTCAAGGTTGACGTTGTCGGGCCAGCTGTTCAGTGGGGCGAAGCGTTGTGCACCCGCACCACCACCACCGCGACCGTCTGTTATACGATACGTTCCAGCCGCGTGCCACGTCAACCGGATGAAAAGTGGTCCATAGTGGCCATAGTCGGCTGGCCACCAGTCCTGCGACTGGGTCATCATGGCATCAACGTCCTTCGTCAGGGCCTCAAAGTCGAGGCTCTTGAACTCCTTTGCGTAGTCGAATCCCTCACCGTTGGGATCGTCCTGTGGATTGTTCTGTCGCAGGATCCGCATGTTCAACTGGTTTGGCCACCAGTGTTGGTTCGCTGTGCTGCCAGCGGCCTGATGTGTTTTGCCCATAACAGGACATTTGCTTTCAGTAGTCATAATTCTCCTTCTTAATATGTGAGGCTCCCTCAGGAGCGTTAGGGGATGAATGGTAAAACTGTGATTAGATAATATGGTTATCCTAGATAAGAGAATCGGTTTTGTCTAATCGTTTGTTTCGATGACTTTGACAGGCATTGACTATCAATTCAATGATCGATAGAGAGCAGCGAAGAAATGAAGGAACAACAATACGCCTTGGCAAAGTCATTAAAAACTTTCATTTGTGTAAATATAAAAAATTTAAATTGATTTGTTTACCCGTTTTATTATATTATTTTGATTGTTAATATCAATTAATACAGATTAACCTCTTGTTTGAGGAGTGTTTAATGAATTTGAGAGATCTGGAATATCTTGCAGCCATTGGCGAATTAAAACATTTTCGAAAGGCTGCAGAAAAATGTTTTGTGAGCCAACCTACTTTGAGCGGACAACTAAAAAAATTAGAAGACCACATTGGCGCTCAACTGGTAGAACGAACCACCAGAAATGTCTTTTTGACACCCATTGGTGAAGAAATAGTAAAAATATCACGGAGAATTTTGGCTGATGCGGCTTCCATTGAAAATATGGTTTCAAACTATACAGATCCAATGAGCGGTACACTCAATGTTGGTCTAATTCCAACAATAGCACCTTATCTTTTGCCCTTCATTGTGCAACCTATAAATCAAGCCTATCCTCAACTGGAAATTATCTTACAGGAAGTTCAAACAGAAGTTATGTTGAAAAAACTGAGTGAAGGAACATTGGATGCAGGAATCTTAGCAGTTCCTCTAGAAATGAGAGGACTTGAAGAGATCATTCTATACACAGAACCATTTTATGTTGCTGCTAACAATCAGCACCCATTTGCTGCTAAATTATCTATCAAGATAGAGGATCTGCAGGATGAAACTCTATTATTACTGGAAGAAGGTCATTGCTTGAGAGGGCAGGTTATGGATGTTTGTTCACAAGCCATGACCAAAGAAAGAAAAGATTTCCAGGGTACAAGTCTGGAAACAATCAGACATATGGTATCTACTGGTATTGGAATTACCCTGATTCCACAAACTGCAATTGATTATAATAATCTAATTCAAAATGCTTCTATCAAATATATTCCCTTTAAAAACCCTGCGCCTGCCAGAAGAGTTGGATTATTATTTCGGAAAACTTCCAATAGAAAAGTCTGTTTTCAAAAAATAGCTGCTTCGATTCAAAGTATCATTCAAAAAGAATTTTTACTGGAAGAAACTGTAGAAGTTCTTCCAGTAAAATTGAACAGATAGAACTTCACCAAATATATGTGCTGGAAAGGGCAGAGTGGTTCTCAGGTTTCCTCAAGTCCCCTCTTCATTATCAACTTACCGGAACGTACCATTTCCACAAGCCCCATTGGCTCCAGCAGTTTTTCAAGGGCATCGATTTTTAAGGAATCGCCGGTCGTTTCAATCACAAGAGACTGATCCGTAATATCTACTGTTTTTGCACGAAACACCTCTACAATCTGGAAAATTTCTGCACGCTGATCAGGCTTTGCCCTTACTTTAAATAATGCCATCTCCCGATCCACAATATCCGTAGAAGGATGACTGGCGGCGTGAACAACATCAACCAATTTATTCAGTTGCCGCAGTATTTGGTCGTATGAGCTTGGTACACCTTGTACTACTACTGTAATTCTTGAAAAGTTGGAGTTGTGTGCCGGTGAAACGACCAGTGAGTCCACGTTGTAACCACGACGCGCAAATGTTTGAGCAATCCTGACAAGAACTCCGGGCTTGTTACATACATAAATACTGATTGCAAATTTTTCTTCCATAAAAGCCTGATTGTGATTAATTATGATCGATTATTAAGCAGGGCCTCGATTATAAAGTACAAAAATTAAACGGTAATGAAAGCTGATTTTTCACCTATTTCAGAGATCAAGTACTGCCAACGGGCTTTTTAAGTTTCTTGCTTGCCGGAGGTTCATCAATTAACATATCGCTGACAGCGGCTCCTGCAGGAATCATCGGAAAAACATTATCAGCTTTGACCACTTCTGCTTCAATAATACAGGGACCATCGTTATAGGCTAGAGCTTTTTTTAACACTTTTGTCACATCACCTCCACGCCTAAGATGAAAACCCTTGATTCCGTATGCTTCACCAATTTTGACAAAATCCGGATTACCTTCCATATCTACTCCGCTTTCACGGTTATCAAAAAACAGCTGTTGCCATTGCCGAACCATGCCCAGATAGTTGTTGTTGATAATCAAAATTTTGAGCGGCAACTTGTTAATTGCAGCCGTTGCCAGCTCCGACATAGTCATTTGAAAACCGCCGTCACCCACAACAGCAACTACAAGATCTTCTGGGTTTCCAAGTTGCGCTCCAATAGCTGCGGGGAATCCGTATCCCATGGTTCCAGCTCCTCCGCTGGACAGCCATTGGCGTTCGCGGGTTGATCTGCAGAATTGGGCCGCCCACATCTGGTGTTGGCCGACATCAGTAGCAATAATAGCATTGGATCCGGTTAAACGGTCCAGTTCAGCTAAAACATGTTGTGCACGCAAACCTCCACGCTTTGGATATTTTAAGGGGTGTTTCTTTTTCCAGTTCTCAATTTTATTCAGCCACTCTTTGGTGTTAAGCGGCTTTACCAGAGGAATCAATTCATCCAGGACCAAAGCTGCATCTCCATTTACGCTGATGTCCGGTTGAATGATTTTTCCAAATTCAGCAGGATCGATGTCTATATGTATTTTTGTGGCGTTTGGACAAAATTCACTAACTTTGCCCGTAATGCGATCATCCCAGCGTGCGCCGATTGCCATAATCAGATCACACTCAATAACTGCCTTGTTGGCATAAGCTGTTCCGTGCATACCCAGCATTCCAACTGAAAGCTGGTGCATTTCAGAAATACTCCCTTTTCCAAGCAGAGTTGTGGTAACAGGAGCCCGAAGTTTTTCTGCCAGTTTTTTTACTTGTTTTCCTGCTGAGGAAATTACAGCACCAGCTCCAACATAAAGCAACGGGCGTTTTGATTTTGCCAGCAACTCAGATATTTTTTTTATGCTACTGGAGTTCCCACTTGTTGGTACTGTATATCCCGGCAGATCCATTTCTGCAGTAAAATCCTCTGCCCATTCCTCAGAAACCACATCTTTGGGTAAGTCTATCAAAACGGGCCCAGGACGACCTGTTGAGGCAAGATGGAATGCTTCTTTAACAATTCTTGACAAGTCTTTTACATCCCTGACCAGATAACTGTGTTTGACTACAGGCATTGTTACACCAAACACATCGGCCTCCTGAAAAGCATCTTTACCCAAATTGGGCGTGATGGTTTGTCCTGTTAGAACCACAAGAGGCACTGAATCCATATGAGCAGTGAGTATTCCAGTGACGGTGTTAGTCGCCCCGGGTCCGGAAGTCACCAAAACCACTCCGGTTTTTCCAGTGGCTTTCGCATAACCGTCCGCCATGTGTGTTGCCCCTTGTTCGTGACGTACTAAAATTATTTTTAGTTCCGGAGCATCTACAAGTGCATCAAAAATAGGCATACAAGCACCACCGGGATATCCGAAAATATACTCAACTCCTTGTTTCTTCAGGACTTCAACCAAAATTTGAGAACCGTTCAAGCGTTTTTTCATGTTATTAGTTTAGACAAATGTTTAGTTTGACCTAAAATATACCACTATTTTAGTACCGCCTCAAGAAAAAACACAAACATTGTGAAATAATATTAAATAATAATACCTTGTAATAAAAACAGTTGTCAATTATGACGATAAAAAGTGATTAAATGGCATTCAACTATAAATAAAGAGTCAACATTAAGAATATAATACAAATAATAGTTGGTTTTAATAATAAAAAATTAATGATACACACAGGAAGCACAAAACATTTAGTATAAAAAACACCTTTGATAAACGAATTTTATTGATTTTTTGGTAGTATTTGATAGAACTATGACTCGTATTATTTCTACAATGCATCGAAAAAAGAGGTTTTAATTTGTTCTCCAAGGACATTCAGACTAAAGTTGACAATCTTCTGAGTCGTTATCCCATCAAGCAAAATGCACTGATTCCAATTTTACTTCTGGCTCAGAATGAAAATGATGGTTGGTTGACGGAAGAGTGGATGCAGCACGTGGCAGACATTTGCGAAGTGCCGCTTACTCATGTTGAAGGCGTGGTTACCTTTTACACTATGTATCGTTTGAAACGTCCCGGGAAATTCCATTTGCAGGTTTGTACTTGCGTACCATGTTGCCTCGTTGGAGGAACAGAGTTGTTGGAACACACAGAAAAAAAACTAAACATTCACGCGGGACATACTACAACTGACGGTGAATTCAGCATTGAAGAAATGGAGTGCCTTGGTGCGTGCAGCTTTGCACCTGCAATAATCGTAAATGAAGAATATCATGAACAGGTAACTCCGGATAAAATGGATAAATTGATTGATCAACTCAAACAGTAAAAATGCTAGAAGAAACCCTTGTTCTTTTCAAAAATATTAGAAACCCCAAATACGATAAGTCTCTGGCCGGTTACAAAAAAACTGGTGGGTTTAAATCTTTGAAAAAAGTATTTGGCATGAAGCCGGAAGAAGTTGTGCAGGAAGTCAAAGAATCCGGAGTCCGCGGACGGGGCGGAGCTGGATTCCCGACAGGTTTGAAATGGAGCTTCATGGCAAAAGGAACCGGTAAACCCAGTTATCTGGTTGCCAATGCTGATGAATCTGAACCGGGGACTTGTAAGGATCGCGAACTGATGCTTAAAGATCCTCACCTTTTTTTGGAAGGCCTGATGATTGGAAGTTATGCTGTTGGTTGTCATCATGCTTATGTCTATGTTCGTGGTGAATTTTTTCCAGCCATCAAGACCTTAAATGCTGCTGTTGATGAATTATATGCAGACGGGCTTCTTGGACACGACCCGCTGGGCAGCGGCTTTAATTTGGATATCACTATCCACACCGGCGCAGGTGCTTATATTTGCGGTGAGGAAACCGCACTGCTGGATTCATTGGAAGGCAAACGCGGACAGCCCAGAGTAAAACCTCCTTTCCCTGCAGTTTCAGGCTTCAACGGATGCCCAACAAGTGTAAACAATGTTGAAACATTGGCCTGTTTGCCCTTTATTTTTAGCGATGGAGGAGTGGAATCTTTCAAAAGTTTTGGTCCACAAAATAATTCAGGGACGCATTTAGTGAGCTTGAGTGGTCATGTAAATAGTCCGGGAGTTTATGAGTTGCGAATGGATGTCAGTATGAAAGACATTATTTACGAAATCGGCGGAGGCATCCGGAATGGAAAGAAGCTTAAAGGTGTAATTCCCGGAGGCTCCTCTTCACCTGTCATGAAAGCCGATGAAATTGATGTGCTTTATAACTTTGATGATTTGGCAAAAATAGGGACCATGATGGGATCTGCGGCAATGATGGTCTTTGATGAAGACACCGATGTAGTGAAATTACTCCACCGCATTACCCGTTTTTACGCCCATGAATCCTGCGGACAGTGTACGCCCTGCCGCGAAGGAACTCACTGGTCTCGTCAAATTGTCCGGGATTTTCTCAATGGAAACGGAAGTGAAGAAAAATTGAAGCGTCTTGACCGAGTCGGCGGAAACATGTTGGGGACCACTCTTTGTGCTTTGGGGGATGCCGCCGCGTTGCCGATTCAAAGTATTGTAAACAAATTTCCGGAGGAGTTCCGGAATTATTATGCCACTACTTAAACGAGTTTTCCATGCCTGTATTTCAAATTGATGGTGAGCCGGTTGAATATGAGCCGGGCGAAAAAATCCTTTCTGCCGCTTTACGTTGCGGAAAAATAATCCCTCATTATTGCTACCATCCCGGAATGTCTATAGTCGCCACCTGCCGAATGTGTCTGGTGGATGTGATCGATCTTGGTAATGGCAGACCTGCACCAAAACTCCAAACCGCTTGTTCTGTTGATGCCACGGAAGGCATGAAGATCGAAACTCTCAACGAAAAAGTTGAAGAGGGACGGAAACTTGTTAATGAATTTTTGCTGATTAATCACCCTCTCGATTGTCCGATCTGTGATCAGTCCGGAGAATGTACTCTTCAAGACTACGCTTTCAAATATGGTTCCGGAAAATCGGAAATGGATTATTCTAAACGGGTTAACGGCTGGCGCGACATTGGTACTTTTGTAGCCCTGGAACGTAACCGTTGCATACAATGCTCTCGCTGTGACAGATTTACCAGGGAAATCACCGGTACCAACGAATTCGGCATGTTTAACCGTGGACATGAATTGGCCGTGGATACCTATACAGACAGACCGATGACGAATAAATTTCAGGGAAACATGGCGGACATTTGTCCGGTCGGCGCCATCACGGAAAAGGAGTTCCGCTTCAAGCGTCGCGTTTGGAAACTGAAAAAAAATCATTCCATTTGTACCGGCTGCTCTACGGGCTGCAATGTTACGATAGAACATGACCGTAACGAAGTGTTTCGACTCAAACCTCACGAAAACCAAAATGTCAATAAATGGTGGTTGTGTGATGAAGGTCGTTTGACTTACAGAAAAATGAATGAAAAAAAATCCAGAATAAATCAGCCTTTGGGACTAATTGGAGAGAATCTCGAAGGTATTTCATGGGAAAAAGCATACGGTGCAATTGCGGAACGAATAAGAGAACTGAAGCCGCTGCCTCAAGAGGTTCTTGCACTTACCGACACTCATGCGAGCAACGAAGAATTATTTTTAATTCAAAAACTTCTGAAAGAAGGATTCTCTTCTGAAAACATCTTTTGCCCTTTTCCGACGTGGGAACAAAGTGAAAGTGATTTTTTCATCAACACCCTCATCACTACAGACAAAACTCCCAACCGGGCTGGAGCCCTGGCACTTCATATCAAGGGAGACCTGAAAAACACAAAACTTAAAAAAGTGATTGAAGGTGATCTGAAAGTGGTCTTTGTCCTGGGAAACCCATTTGAAACAGAATTGGAGTTTAAGGAAATAATAAAGCGAACACAGCTGGTAATTCATATTGGAGTTTTCCACAATTCCTGGAGTGAAATTGCTGATGTCGTTCTTCCCGGACAGTTTTATTCAGAAAAAGAAGGAACCTATACCAATAAAAATCGGCGTGTTCAGTCGACTGAAATTGCCGTCAAGGCTTTACGCAGGACTCGCCCGGAGTGGCAGATTATTTCAGAATTATCGCAGGCTCTGGGGCACAAAAGTAGTTTCGAAAGTATTCCACAAGTTTTTAACGTAATGGTTCAGGAGGCAAAGGCATTTACCGGAATTAGTTTTGATAAAATTGGAAGCCTTGGAATTGAACTGACGAAAAATACAAAAGACCCTGGTAAAAAAGTTGTACCGGAAATGACAGCTATTTAATAGTCCACCATTATTCATTCCGTAATTTAAAAACTATGTTAACAATTTTTTACATTTTTGCTGTATTGAGCGTGCTGGGTGCGCTGGGTGTCCTTTTTTTACGGAATCCAATACACTGTGCGCTGTCTTTGGTGGGGACTTTTTTTTGTTTAGGAGCTATCTATGTGATGCTCAACGCAGAGTTTGTAGCAGTCATTCAGGTTTTGGTTTATGCTGGCGCAATCATGGTTCTTTTCCTCTTTGTGTTGATGCTGCTTTCTTCAAAGGACTCTGAAAAGTATGTCAACAAATGGTCCGTGGGGAAAATTTTGGCTGGGCTTCTCTCATTGGGAATTTTTATTCAAATTGCCGGTCTATTCACAGCAAACGAATTACAGCTTGGATCGAAGGGGGAATATCCACTTGAGGTTGTAGAAGAAGTTGGTTCGATTACTCTAATTGGACGCCTGCTTTTTACAGATTATATTTTGTCATTTGAAATAATAGCTATTCTCCTGCTAGTTGCAGTAATTGGGGCGGTTGTGATTGCAAAACGACGTTTTCAGTAAGTCTTTTTATGATTCCCATTGAACATATTTTATTGTTGAGTGCACTCCTTTTTATAATTGGGGTACTGGGTGTGATGCTGCGCCGCAACGTCATTGTGATGTTTATGAGCATTGAACTGATGCTCAACGCAGTCAACTTGTCATTTGTGACTTTCGCCAGGAGCTTGGACTCCATGACCGGTGTTGTCTTTATCTTTTTTATCATTGTGGTTGCCGCAGCAGAAGCGGTGGTCGGCTTATCGATAATTCTTTCAATATTTCGAACACGAAAAACTCTGAATATTGATGAGTTTAATTTATTAAAGTGGTAGCTATGTCACAAATTTGGCTTGTACCGGCATTCCCCCTGTTGGGATTTATCCTAAACGGTTTTTTGGGGAAACGTTTTGGTACACGTTTTGTTACCTTTGTCGGTCCACTGGCAGTCGGAATGGCATTTGCTCAGTCGCTAGTTCTGTTTTTTCAGATGCTTGAGGCAGAGGGTAATGTCCTGAATGAACACCTTTATACCTGGATTGCCTCAGGAAATTTTGAAGCAGGGATAAATTTTACAGTCGATCAACTTTCAGGACTGTATTTACTCATAATCACCGGAGTCGGTTTTTTGATTCATGTATATTCTGTGGGATACATGAAAGGAGAGTCCGGCTACTACCGCTTTTTTGCCTACCTGAATTTGTTTGTGTTTTTCATGCTGCTTCTGGTTCTCGGTGACAACTTTTTGCTGATGTTCGTGGGCTGGGAAGGAGTTGGTCTTTGTTCATATTTGTTGATAGGTTATTATTTCGAAAAAGATTCTGCCGCCGAAGCTGCCAAAAAAGCTTTTCTTTTCAATCGAGTCGGTGATTTTGGCGTGTTGTCAGCAGTAATGTTGATTTTCCTGTCATTTGGTTCCATCGAATTTGCCACAGTCAATGCAGAAGCTTCCACACGTCTCACTGAAGGTGGAACATTGGTCACGGCAATTACTTTGCTGCTCTTTCTTGGAGCAACCGGAAAATCAGCGCAAATCCCTCTTTTCGTCTGGCTTCCGGACGCCATGGAAGGGCCTACTCCGGTTTCTGCGTTGATCCATGCGGCAACTATGGTAACTGCCGGCCTGTACATGGTTGCCCGCTTAAGTCACTTGTTTGTACTGGCTCCTTTTACAATGAACGTCATTGCTGTCGTTGGTGCAACCACTGCCATTTTGGCGGCAACCATCGCCATTACGCAAACTGATATCAAACGTGTCCTGGCTTATTCAACAGTCAGTCAGTTGGGTTACATGTTTCTGGCAATGGGAGTCGGAGCTTTTAGCGCAGGAGTTTTCCACGTAATGACACACGCTTTTTTTAAGGCACTACTTTTTTTGGGTTCCGGTTCCGTCATTCTGGCAATTCACCATGAGCAGGATATGCGGAAAATGGGTGCACTGAAAAACAAGCTGCCGATCACCTATGTAACCATGCTGCTCGGTACATTGGCTATTTCCGGTATTCCTTTTTTCTCCGGATTTTTCAGCAAAGACGAAATTCTCTGGAAAGCCTTCAGTTCTCCATTTGGAAGCCCGTGGCTTTGGTTTGTAGGATTTTTGACTGCCGGCATGACAGCATTTTATATGTTCCGGATGATATATTTGACATTTCACGGAGAGTCAAGAGTGGATTCACATGTTGTTGAACATGTACGGGAGTCCCCTTTGTCAATAACTTTACCGCTGGTTATTTTAGCGGCACTTGCAGTTATAGGTGGTTTTTTTGGGGTTCCACATGTGTTTCATGTTATTCCCAATGGAATAGAAGTTTACTTTCATGATTTCTTTGCACAAATTCCAGCAGGTCATGGAAATGTTTCGACTGAGTGGACGCTGATGATTCTGTCTGTAATATTTGCTCTTTTTGCCTGGTTTATGGCAAGTCGTTTGTATCATTCAGGATTTGAAATTGCTTCCGGATTGAGAAGCAAATGGGAATGGGCATATCAACTTTCTCTTAATAAATGGTATGTTGATGAATTGTATAATTCGTTAATCATTCAGCCGGGACGTTTACTATCGACCCACTTACTTTGGGGACTGTTTGATCAAAACGTGATTGACCGGGCTGTCAACACAACCGGTGCAGTTGCACGTTTGGTTGGCAACACTATTCGCCCCCTCCAGAATGGATTGATACAGAATTATGCCCTCATTTTCACCCTTGGAACTTTCCTGATTCTATGGTACATGACGTAGAACTGCTTAATTGGAGTTTTACTTCTTCTGCTGGAAAGATAATAACTAGTAAAAACAAAGTCATGAAATATTTATTTGTTATTTTTGCTCTTGCTTCTTTTTCCATGTTCACTCAAGCCTCTGCCTTTGAGATTGGAGTTGTTGACCTGAACCAAGCTCTTAACCAGTCTGAACCTGGAATTCGTTCCAAAAATATACTGGAGCGTCGAGGACGTCAAAAGCAGCAGGAATTTAAACTTGAAGAGTCAGAACTCCGAAAACTTGCTGAGGACCTGCGGAACAATCCGTTGTTGACTCCCAAAGCCAAGGCAAATAAAGAACAAGAATTGATTGCACGACAGCAGCAACTGCGTGAAAAAGTCCGCTCCATTGAACAGGAAATGAGGCTGGAAGAACGACGCTTAACGGAAGTTATTTTCAAAGAACTCAAAACTGTGATACGCAGTATTTCCATCAAGGAAAAACTTGATTTGGTTCTTGAAAAAAATGCTGCACAGGTAATTTTGTATATGAAGGAAGACACAACTGATCTTACTCAAAAAGTGATTGATGCATACAATGCACTAAAACAAGCAGAAGGAAGTTGATGATGAATTTGGAGGAAATCAAGAATATTCTGCCGCACCGCTACCCTTTTTTACTGGTAGACCGGGTACTGGAAGTTCGTGATGGAGAATACTGTAAAGCGCTGAAAAATGTTTCCGGAAACGAAGAAATTTTTCTGGGGCATTTCCCCCAACAGGCAGTGCTGCCCGGTGTGATGATCATCGAAGCTTTGGCGCAAACAGCCGGACTTGTAATCAGTTCCGGAAAGGGAGAGACTGAAGCTGGTGCAATTGTTTTTTTTGCAGGAATAAATAATGCCAAATTTCGGGTTCCTGTTGTTCCTGGTGATCAGTTGATATTGGAAACAACTTTGAGCAATCAGCGTCGAAACTTTTGGGTCTTTGAAGGCAAAGCAAGTGTCGATGGCAAATTGGCGGCACAGGCAGAAATTAAATTAATGATGCAACCAACATGACAACTAAATTCAGCCCGGAAGAAGTACAAAAGATTGCCCGACTTTCTTCTTTGGAATTAACAGAAAAAGAAACGGAAGTTTTTGCAGAACAGTTTTCTGGGATTATGGAATACTTTGAATTGTTGAAAACTGCCGAAATTCCGGACGTTGTTACCAATGTAGATGAAAGCCATATAGGAGCCAGCCGGAAAGATAAAATGGTAAAGTCACCAGTTTCTCCTGAACAGTTTAGTCCGTATCTTGAAGATGGATTTTTCAAAGTACCGAGGGTGATAGATCAGGAAAATTAAACATGACAGGAAAACAAAAAAGATATTTACGTGCACTGGCCCATCCGTTAAAACCGTTAGTGAATCTTGGCAAGCATGGACTTTCACCTGAAAACAAGCGAGAGATTGAAACCCTGCTGCTGGACCATGAATTGATTAAACTAAAAGTTCTTGACAGTTGCCCTTTATCAAAAAAAGAATGTGCCAATGCGGTGGGCAGAATCAAGAGTCTTGAAGTTGTGCAGGTTATTGGAAAAACACTTGTTCTTTTTAGTCCTCATCCAGATGACCCGGAAATTAAACTTCCTGCTGCATGATCTCCAGCTGAAACTATATTTGTAAAAAGTAATTTATATTTAATGACGGCTGTATTTTACAGGAAATGTGCTGTCCTAATACTTAAAACACTCCTCGACGATCTGTCGAAAAATAATCTTTAGAGGTTTTTTTAACTTTGTAGAAATAATTCATAGTTGCTCAACTCGTATGACCGATACCTTTTACATTACCACTCCAATATACTATGTAAACAGCCATCCACACATTGGTCATGCTTACACTACGATTGTGACTGATGTATTGACACGCTTTCGTAAACTGTTTGGTGATG
>Ga0310124_10002300_pt1 | contig 13170 bp, 5 predicted proteins | sample CB11b_AW_Bot5_MG_FD_203507 | JGI IMG/M metagenome (GOLD analysis project Ga0310124, IMG submission 203507) | Marine microbial communities from Western Arctic Ocean, Canada - CB11b_AW_Bot5 | ecosystem: Environmental > Aquatic > Marine > Oceanic | place: Canada: Western Arctic Ocean | collected...
GCCGACAACATCTCTCGCCTGGGGATCATCGGTTCCATGGTAGAGGTCCTGTGCTGCTGATGGCCTTGATCGGGTCGCAGCATCAGAGGGCAGCGGGTTGCGATTGTCCAATTGGGAGTCTATTCGGCGTCGACCTGCTGCAGGGCAAACGAGGCACGATTGAGATAACTGCAGGTGCAGACCGTGCCATCGGGGACCAGCACCAGCCCACCGACGGGAATCGCATTGATCCAGCAACCCAGCCGGATCCCTCCGAAATTCTCGACTCCCGCCTTGCGGGTCAGATCGAAGTAGCCCAGCGTGGCCGAGCGAAACAGCATCAGGCTCTTCGAACTGGAAATCTGGCCGCAGCCGTACGAGCGGGACATCGTGAAGGGCCGGTCCTTGCCCGTCACAAGGTCCCAGGCCCCGCCCTGGGCGTAGACGGTTGAGTCATTGATCACGGGTCGGGTTGCGTACTTGACCTTGCGATCCCACAGCGGCTTCCCATCGGAAGCTCGGAACGCCATCAGGCGTCCACCTCGTTCCGAGGGCAGCGCGTACTGCGTCGGCTGGAAACTCATCACCAGCACGTCGTGACGGCTGCTGAGCGCCAGCAGCGTGCCCCAGCTGTCCTGGGCCTTCCAGAGGATCTTGCCCGTCTTCGCTTCCAGGCAGATCAACTCGCCCGTGGCATGCACCTCGCCGGGTTTCAGCTTCCCGCGTCGCAGCAGATCGACCCGAGCACGGGGCCGGTCGATCAGGTAGACCCGGCCGCTGCCGATCGCGATGGAGTTGTGACGGATCGAGTGCCGGGCCGTGTAGGTCCATTGCAGGCTGCCGGTCTCCGGATGCATCGCAAACAGGATGTCCGATTCGGGGTATCCCTGCCCGGCGTTCGCCCGGTTGTAGGTGTTGACCACGGTGTAATCGGTGTTCGATCTCGAACCAAACAGCAGGCCCTCGGTGAGAGCGATGTAGCCCCAGGCAGTGGGCCGATCATCGGTACGGGCCGGGACCTGGAATTCGGCCAGTTTCTTTCCCGAGACGACATTCAGCCTGATGCACTTGCTGCCGATCCGGGCGTACAGGCCACCCTCGCCGAGGCAGAAGTTACTGCCGGTCTTGTCGGCGTTGTAGGGCTGCAGGCTTTGCTTGGGCAAGTACTCCCAGAGCGTGCGGCCGTTGTAGGCATCGACCGCCCTCAGCCCGGTGCCCTGGACGAACAACCGGCCCTGGTGGAACAACGGAGGCGGTCTGCGGCTGCGTCGCGGCGGCAGCGACAGGTCGGCGTCGCGGAACCACAGAGTCGCCAATGGACCCTTGATCAGTGCATCGTCGGAGCAGCACGAGTTGGCGGCGGTGGCATACTGGTGTGTCCAGCTTCCCGCTCCGGCCAACTCGCCCCGCAGGCTGACCTGCATCGAGCCCGGTTTGCCGACACAGAGCACTCCGCCGTAGGGGCGTTGCAGGCGGGCGATCTCGCGGGACGCCGTCTGCAAGATCGTGTCGACCTCGCCGGTGACCGATCGTGCACTGACGACCAGGTTGGCGAAGTACTTGGGGTAGTCGAGCCTGTCGAGCGGGGCCTGGTGCACGGTGACTCGGCTGCCATAGAGGCCGGCCGCGGCGAGCCTGCGGCGGGCCCGCTCGACGTTGGTCCGATCGGGGTCGACGGCGTAGATCGACAGCTTCGAGCGGCGGGCGAGCGCCAGGGCCAGGTCGCCGGATCCACATCCCAGGTCCAGGCAATACCCGGCCGTGATTCCCGTCCTGGCCAGGATCTCCTCGGCCGCCTTCCCGATGACCGGGTCTTCCTTCCCGGACTTCTCGACAAGGAGCGTCGACGACTGGTCCCTGATGACGGGCTTGCGGCCGGTCTCGCCGGAAAAACAGTGAATCCGCCCACGATCGGTACTCACGTACAGACGACCATTGGCGACGGCCAGGCCACAGGCGGTTCCCGCGACCGCGTGGGACCAGGCGACGCTTTTGGAATCGATATCGATGCCGCAGACCCTGTTCACGCCACCGGAGATGATCGTGGGGCCGGCGACGATCAGTGAATGACCTGCTGCGGGCGGATCGATTGACCAGAGTTTCTTGAGGCTCTTGACCGTGATCGGTTTTCCCTTGCGGTCCTTCTTCTGTAACTCGACCAGCTCATACGCGGTGACCGTCTTGGCCGAGGCCCGTACGAGACGGGTGTGCTTGTTGGACAGGGCGGCAATCGGACCCATGCGTTGAGGCGATCCGTCTCCGGCGAGACCGGAGGTGGCGTCGAAGGGGAAGCCGACGTTGAAGAACCAGTCGCCCAGGGCGGTGACCCGGTCGCCACCCATGCGGCGGTGTGCGGCCAGGTGAAAGTACTTCAGCTTGCCGGTTGTGCGTTCGAAGACCGCTGGAACGGCCCGGCCGGTCGGCACAAACAGGTTGGCTCCTGACACGACCAGGTGTCCCTGTGCGGCGACACCGCTCTTGCCATAGGCCCCCTCGTGAGGCTGAGGCATGTAGATGGATCCGGTCTTGCGGTTGGACCACAGCCGCTTGCCGTTTCGGGCATCCAGGGCGTGCAGATGGAATCCGTCGGTGGGCCAGACACCGGCGCCGAAGTAGATCACGCCATCAGAGACCACCGGGCCACCGCGGGCGGGCCAGGCAGATGTCATGCGGTCGTTGCCCAGCACCATGCGGCTTCGGGGTCCACCGCGGAACTTCCACATCAAGTGGCCGTCACTGGCCGCCAGGCAATACAGGAAGCCGTCGTCGCTGGCGACAAAGACCTGCTGCTTCCAGGCGACCGGGGCCAGGCGGATCGGGCCGTCGGTACAGAAGGTCCATCGAGTCTTCCCGGTGGCAGCGTCGAGGGCGTAGAGCGTGTCATCGGCCGAGCTGCCAAAAAACAGCAGCCCGCCGGTACTCACCGGCTGAAAGGACCGGTCGAACTGCATGCGGATGTTCGTCGGCCACGCCCGGGACGGGGCGTGGGCTGACTGGTAGGTCCAGGCAAGAGCCAAGGGGCTGGCCAACCTCTCGGTGACAAAACCACTGCGTGCTGCATCAGCGCGATACTGTGGCCAGTCCCCCGCGGTGGCTGTCACGGAGGTGAGCAGCCAGAGCACGAGAACAAGCAAGGCTCTACCGGTCATTGGCCCGAGTTCCTGCACTGTGATGGGTTCTGTCGAGTCCATGAGTTCACGGATCACCACCAGTCTCGCCCGGATCGGAAGTGGATTTCAAGCAACTCGCCTGTCGGGAAGACCGACCACGTGCTGCGAAGAGATTTCCGTTTCATTTTCAGGATCTTTACTCCTCTACGTTGGTACAGTCACAGCAGATGTGAACAATCGCTGGTCAACCTGGTCGCGATTCCCTGGTGAGAGAGGGCTGCCTTTGCGGGCAGTGAGAGACTGATGAGCCACGATTCCGTTGAGAGACGAACAGCCGATTCAAGCCGTCGATGGACTCGAGTCGTTGCGATCTGGCTGGTGCTTGCTCCGAACGTGCTGGCTCTCGCAGCCGACAACGTGCCCACGTATCGCTGGAAACCGGTGACGCTGAAGGCTCCGTTTGCCGCGAGGGATGGAGCAGGGGCGGTGGTTTACAAGGGACGGATGTGGCTGCTGGGCGGCTGGAACCCTGGCGACAAGGTTCACTTTCCTCGCATCTGCAACAACGAGGTCTGGAGTTCACGCGACGGCCTGGACTGGAAACTGGATAAACCCAACACCTTTCTCGATCTGAAGTTCGATACGTCTCGCGACTGGGAAGGTCGTCACACGGCCGGTTACGTGGTCTACCGGAAAAAGATGTGGATCATCGGTGGAGACGTGAACCAGGGTCACTACCAGAACGATGTCTGGAATTCGACGGACGGTCGGACCTGGGTCCATGTCAACAAGGGGCACGACGTGCCCTGGGGTCCGCGGGCTCTGCACTACACCTTCGTGTTGGATAACAAGATCTGGATTCTCGGTGGCCAGACCATGCCCGGTTTCTCGAAGCCGAAGACCAAGGAGAAGTTCTATCAGGACTGCTGGAACACGACCGATGGGGTTCACTGGACGCGGGTGAGTCCCCGCGAGCCGGTTTGGTCGCCCCGCGGCATGATCGGTGGCAGCGTGGTTTTTAAGGATCGGGTCTGGGTACTGGGCGGAGGAACCTACGACACCCCCACGACGAAAACACGGAAATTCCACGATGACGTGTGGAGTTCGGCCGACGGTGTCCGGTGGAAACGACACGTCGAGCACGCTGCCTGGGAACCCAGGCAGTATCACGATGTGGCCGTCTACGATGGTCGCATGTGGGTCATGGAGGGCTACACCAAGGGAGTAGGAAACCGAAAGGATGTCTGGCATTCCGACGACGGGATCCATTGGCACGAGGTCCCAAAGACACCCTGGAAGCCTCGCCATGCCGCCAGCGTGTTCGTGTTCAAGAACTCTCTGTGGATGGTCATGGGCAACAACATGGAACCGGATGTCTGGAGGCTGGATCGGGCGAGTCGCTAGTGCCGGACCGGCCTGATTGAATCACCGCGGCGGCACCCGCGGGCATCGTCGACACCGCTTGACCCTGCCGGGTCCATGGAGATACGGTTGTTCATGACCGCCGTTTCCAGGGATATCAGCCCGTGCGCCGCCACCTGCTTCCGCTGCTGGGCACGCTGTTGCTGCTCTCCACGGGGGTGACGGCCGAGATCGTGGTGCGGCCGACGCTGATCCGGCTCGATCGCCCCGAATCTTCCCAGCAGGTGTTGGTGACCGGGAGCGATCCAGCCGGTCGACCCGTGGACCTGACCCGCAAGGCCAGTTTCCGCGTTCTCGACCCGAAGATCGCCGGGATCGATCGAAACGGTCGGGTGGAGCCGCGTGAAGAGGGTCGCACGCGGCTCGTGGTCGAGGTGGCTGGCACGCGATCGGACGTCGAGATTCTCGTCGAGGGGCAGACCACTCCGCGACCGGTCTCGTTCCAACACGAGGTCATTCCGATCCTGACGAAGGCCCGCTGCAATGCGGCGGCCTGTCACGGCAAGGCCGAGGGGCAAAACGGCTTCAAGCTGAGTGTTTTCGGCTACGACCCCGTCGCCGATCACGAGGCATTGGTTCACGAGAGCCGGCAACGTCGGGTCGTACTGACGGCACCCGGCTCGAGCCTGCTGATCCGCAAGTCGTCGGCCGAGACGCCTCACGGCGGTGGCAGGATGATCAAACCCGGCTCCTTGTCCTACCGGCGGCTGAGTCGCTGGGTGGCCGAGGGTGCGAGGTTCGCTGTTGGCGGGGTCCGTGTCACCGCCGTGGTGATCGAACCTCCTTCCCGCACACTCCATGAAAAGGAGTTCCAGCAGATCCAGGTCACCGCGATCGCCGCCGACGGCCGCCGCCATTGCGTCACCTCGGAGGCCGAGTTTTCCTCGAATGCCGAGTTGGTGGCCCATGTCGATGAATCCGGGTGGGTCCAGGCCGGGGACGTGGCCGGAGAGGCCGTGATCCTGGTCCGTTACATGGGGCAGGTTGCCGCCTGCCGTATAACTCGCCCACGTCCTGATGTGAAGTTTGCCCGGCCCGCGGTGCAGAACTTCATTGACGACCTGGCCTGGGACAAGCTTGCCCAGTTGGGCCTTCCTCCCAGCGACAGGGCCGATGACGCGATGTTTCTGAGGCGGGTCTTCCTGGACACGATTGGGACCCTGCCGACCGCCACCGAGGCCCGTCGGTTTCTTGCCGATCGGCACCCCGACCGGCGTCGGCGGCTGGTCGATCGCCTGCTGGGGCGGGATGAGTATGCCGATTTCCACGCCCTCCGCTGGGCCGACATCCTGCGAGTCGATCGCGACCGGGTGACGCCCGAGGGGGCGGTCGCCATGACCGGCTGGCTGAAACAGCAATTCGCGAAGAACCGGCCCTACGATGCCTTCGTGCGAGATATCCTGACCGCTCGTGGTGACACGCTCGCCGAAGGACCCGCCGCACTGTACCGCGTGCTGGAAAAGCCCGAGGAACTTAGCCGTTCCATCAGCCAGCTCTTCCTGGGCGTGAGGATCGAATGTGCCCAGTGTCATCATCACCCCTTCGAGAAGTGGAGCCAGGCCGACTACTTCGCGTTCGCCGGGTTCTTCACCGGGCTGAAGCGGAAGTCATTGCCCGGCGGCAACCAGGCGTTGCTGGTGACCGCCGGCAGCGACCTGAAGCACGCCCGCTCTGGTGAACTGGTCCCAACCCGCGCACTGGGAGCGACGGCGGCGGCAGATTTCACACGTGTCAGCGATCGCAGGGAAGTCCTGGCCGACTGGATGACATCGCCGGAGAATCCCTTCTTCGTCCGGGCCATCGCCAACCGGCTCTGGGCACATTACTTCGGACGAGGACTCGTCGAGCCGATCGATGACCTGCGGGAGACCAATCCCGCGGTCAACGAACCCTTGCTGGCTGCGGTGGCCAGTCACCTGGTCGAGGTGAAATTCGACCTGAAGGCCTTCACCCGGACACTGCTTGGTTCGAGGCTTTACCAGCTCTCCAGCGTCGCCCGGGCGGAGAACAATGACGACCTGCAGAATTTCTCTCACGCGATCCCCAAGGCGTTGCCGGCGGAGGTGCTGCTCGACGCGATCTGCCAGGTCACCGGGGTCCCCGAAAAATTCAATGGTTGGCCGCGGGGTTACCGGGCGATCCAGATCTGGGACAACCGGATGCCCTCCTACTTCTTCCGAATCTTCGGACGGCCGGTTCGGGCCAGCGTGTGTGAATGCGAGCGGAGCAACGAGCCGAGCATTTCCCAGGCCTTGCACCTGATCAATTCTCCCGAGATCCAGGCGAAGCTCATTGCCGAGAACGGGATGGCTCGCCGATTAGCCAACTCGAAGCTGAATCACGACGCGATCATCGACGAGCTGTTTCTCTCGACGGTGAGTCGTTTCCCACGGGACGACGAACGGACTCTCTTCCGCGAGGTCTTCGCAACGACGGATCGTCGCGAGGCCGTGGCCGACTGTCTCTGGACGCTGCTGAACTCCAAGTTGTTCCTGTACAACCACTAGGCGACAAATTCCTTCGTCGGATTCTCAAGGTCACCCCGACCGGTTTTCGATATAATCATTGGGTTGGCCACAACGGTCGGCCATCGCAGCAGGAAGTTGATCATGCTGAGCTGGGATCTCGGACACGGCCGCGGACGATTCTGTGACGGTCTCTCGCGACGCGACGCGTTGAAGCTGGGCGGGACCGGTCTGCTGGGAGGTCTCACGTTGCCGGGGCTGTTGCGGTTGCAGGCCGAGGCGGCCCTGCCGCGGGAGCCGACCGCCACGTCGTGCATCATGCTGTTCCTGGAAGGTGGCCCGAGTACGATCGACATGTGGGACCTCAAGCCCGAGGCCCCTCGAGAAATCCGCGGACCATACCAGCAGATTCCCACGTCGGTTGCCGGGACGTTCTTTGGCGAACACCAGCCGCTGTGCGCGAAGATCGCCGAGAAGTTCACGGTGCTGCGGTCTCACAGCCATGCCGACAACGGGCATTCGACCGGTTACCACTACGTGATGACCGGCCGCAAGGCACCGTTTTCCGACGGCAATCTCCGTGTCCCCACCAATGACCTCTACCCCTCGATTGGTTCGATGGTCGCCCGCGAGGTCGGGCGTGACGGCTCGCTGCCGCCCTACATCAACCTGCCCAACCCGATGGGAGCCGGTGGGCCGGGGTTCTTCGGAGCCGAGTTCGCTCCCTTCGTGATCGAGTCCGACCCGGTGCAGCCGGACTTCCAGGTCAAGGACCTGCGGGTCTCCGCCGGCCGACCTGCGAAACGACTGTCGCGGCGCCGCCGCCTGCTGGATCGCTTCGAGCAACTTCACGGGCGTGAACCGCTTCCCGGCCGTGCCGGTGTGATGTCGACCTATTACCAGAAGGCCTACGACCTGATCGCCTCGCCGAAAGCCCGCCGGGCCTTCGATGTTCAGCTCGAGAACGAGACGATGCGACAGCGATACGGCTACACGTCGCTGGGACAGTGTTCGTTGCTGGCTCGCCGCCTGGTCGAAGCCGGTTGCCGGTTCGTCGGGATTGATCACGGCAGTTGGGATACTCACTTCGACTGCTTCCCCAGCCAGGAGAAGGACCTGTTCCCCCACGCCGACCGGGCGTTCAGTGCCCTGGTCACCGACCTGGAGGACCGTGGCCTGCTGGAGAGCACGTTGGTGGTGATGATGGGCGAGATGGGTCGGACGCCACGGATCAATGGTCGAGCCGGTCGCGACCACTGGTCGCAGGCCCAGAGCGTGCTGTTTGCCGGTGGCGGGATTCGGCCCGGGCGGATCGTCGGGGCAACCGATAAGCAGGCCGCGTCGCCCGTCAGCGATCCTGTCGGCGTCGACGACCTGCTCAGGACCATCCTGAACCTGATGGGCATCGATTCCGAGCGGATCTACCACACGCCGCTGGGTCGCCCGGTTCCCCTGGTCAAGGACGGCCGCTTCCTCGATGAGCTGGTCTGACCGACGACGGCCCGGGGGGAGATGTTGACCACCACGACACCACGGCCAGCCGGCCCCCTGCTCACGATCGCGATGCTGTTGTCGGTCGCCTGGCCGTCAACCGCCGTGGCGCAGAAAGCTTCCGATCCGGGACTCGGTTATATGTATCCTCCCGTCGTCACGGTGGGCCGGACGACCGACGTCACGATCGCCGGCAGCGATTGGACACCCGATCTGCAGGTCATCGTGCACGACCCCCGTGTCACTCTCGAGACGGTTGGCCGGCCCGGGTCACTGCTGGTTCCCGAGCCGCCCTTCGTCGTCGGCCCCAAGGCCTACAGTCCACCGCCCCTGCCCCGCGAGCAGCGGGCACGAATCACTGTTCCCAAGGACTTTCCCACGGGACCGGTCTACTGGCAGGTGGCCAATGCCAACGGTGCCAGCCAGGTCGGTGTCTTCTTTGTCATCGAGCGGCCCGAGGTGATCGAGCCGGCCGATCGCAGCCGAGAGATTCGGCTCGAGACGCTCCCGGTGATGGTCTCGGGCCGATTGCGACGCAACGAGGAAATCGATCGCTATCTCTTTACCGCCACCCGGACGGGCGCGGTGACCTGCACGCTGTGGGCCCGCCGCATCGGTTCGAATTTTCGTGGCGTGTTGGAGGTCCGTGACGCGAAGGGGAAACTGCTGGCCCAGCGTGCCGACACGACCGGCCACGACCTGTCGCTGACTTTCGGCGTGAAGCAGAAGCAACGCTATAGCGTTGCGGTGCGTGAACTGGATTTCCGCGGTCATCGTTCTTACGTCTACCGCCTGCAGGTCCGCGACGGCGGTCGCGTGCTGGCCACGTTGCCGGCCAGCGTACAGCGTGGGACCAGCCGCGATGTGCTGGTCCGGATCGCCACCGGCAACGGGGGCACGCGAACCGTCTCCCGCGGACTCTCGATTGCCGGCGATGCACCCGCGACCGTCCCACTGGGACTCGATGGTCTCCCGTACACGGTCCCTGTCAGCGGGCTGGTGGAAACAACCGAGGCCCAGTTGCGGGGTGCCGCGGTTGACGGGCCCGTGCAGTTTCCCGGGATCCCCGCCGCCGTCACCGGCGAACTGGAAACGCCCGACCAGGTCGACAGTTGGCAGTTCACGGCGGCGAAGGGACGACGGGTCCGGATCGAGGTGTTCGCGGCACGGCTCGGCGGGGCACTGGACACCTCGCTGGAGCTGGTCGGCCCGGATGGCAAGACGGTTGCCACCGCCGACGACGTGGCGGGAACAACCGACGCCCGCCTGGCATTACTATTGCCCTCTGAAGGGACCTACACCCTGAGACTGAGCGACCTGGCCGGACGCTCCGCTCGAGGTCACCGTGTCTACCGGCTGGTCGTGGGCGATGACCGGCCCGGTTTTGCGGTGACCGCCCCACAGCAGGTCAAGCTGCGGCTGGGCGGGTCGCTGGAATTGCCGGTCAAGGTGACGCGATCCGGTGGCTTCGATGGGCCGATCACGCTCGAAGTCCAGGGACTGTCCGAGGGAGTGACGGTGACGGCCGGAGAGGAGATCCCCGGTGACAAGTCCGAGACGAAGCTGAAATTCCAGGCGGCCGCGAATGCCGCGACACTCTCGCGGCTGATCCGGATCGTCTCCCGGACACGGGTCGCCGGGCAGGATGTCGAGATGCCGGTCCTGGTTCCCTCGGGAGTCAACAAGGCACCTCGAGATTCCGCCGAGGGCCTGGTCCCGGGCATACTGCTGACCACGACGATGAAACCGCGAACCACGATTCGTCCGGTCGAGTCCGACGAGCGGACCGTCCACCGCGGTTCGACGCACCCGGCACCGATCCGGGTCGAACGACTCGAAGGCTTCCAGGGTGACGTCCTGGTCTGTCTCGACGGCACCCAGCCGGCCAAGTTCCGACAGGGACTGCTGGCTCCCGACGTCATCATGCCTCGTGGAACAAACGAGGTCTTCGTCCCCTGCTTTGTTCCCCAGTTGGCTGAAACACTCGATGCCTACCGGGTGTCGATGGTTGCGGTCACCCGCGTCAAGGACCCACGCGGACGCACGCGGTACCTGTTGAGCAAGATGAACGGCAACACCAGTGTGGCGATCACCGTCGAGGGGGGCCTGTTGACACTGGGGCGGACCAGTGACGAACCACTTCGCGTGAAGGCGAATAACGGGTTTCAGCTACCGGTGCAATTGTCGCGTTCGGCCAAGCTCACCGAATCGGTCCGGTTTGACGTCAGCTTTCCTCGGTCCCTGGAGGGGAAGCTGAAGGCCGGATCGTTGACGACCAGCCGCTCGGGCCGGATCGAGCTTCCGATCGCCAGGACCGGCACGGCGAAACTCACCGGCCGTCACCTGCTGCGGGTCCGCGCGCTGGCCCGGCAGAAATTTGAAATGCCCCGTCTCGATCGCTCCAGTGGTATTACGCCGCTTGAGCCGCAGTTACTGGAGATCCTCGATTCGGGACACCTGCCGGTCATCGCCGGGGTGTCCGTCGAGGTCGATTTCGGAGACTAGGTGCCCCACCGGCTCTGCGGTGGGTGTTTTTTGGTGTGCTGACAACCGGGCGTGGGCGGAACCGGGCGTGGGCGGAACCGGAGCTGTGGGAGGGCTGGTCATGCGACGTCTTTTGCCACTCGTTGTTGTCCTGGCCCTGGGTTGTGACGTCACGATTGCCAACGCCGCGGACGTGCCGGCGAAGTCACTGGGTGATCTGACCGGTCCCTGGCAGTTGTTCGTGGACGATTCCCTGGTCGCGGAAAAGGCGAACGTGGTTCGCGCCTATCATGCCTTCACCAAGTACCCGGGAAACCCGGTGCTCTCGCCCGACAAGCCGTGGGAGGGTCGTCGCTCGTACCTCTACGGTACCGTCCTGCCCAACGAAGCCAGCGACGGCTATCGGATGTGGTACCAGTCGTACAACGAACATGGCAATTTCGGCGGCAGGCGTGGTTACGGGAATGCCTACGCAACCAGCAAGGACGGGATCAACTGGGTCAAGCCGAACCTGGGTGTCTTCCCGTGGAAGAACTCGACCCGGAACAACATGTTCCTGGTCCGGAAGCACAGTCCCGGAGACGACCACAACCCGCAGATTCTCCACACGCCGTGGGACAAGGACCCGCGGAAGAAGTACCGGATGATCACCTTCGCCTACGCGGCCAACCGGAAAAAAACTCGTAGCGACGAGGGATACTGGGGCTCGTTTTCACCCGACGGGATCCACTGGACCGATGTGGACAGGAATCCCGTCCTGCCCGACGGGGGTGATGTCGGGAATTTCACTTGGGACCCGCACCGCAAGAGGTACATGGCAACGGTGAAGATCTGGGCCACCGTACCTCGTCGCGAAGGGTATCGCCGCTGCATTGGCCTGACGTCGACCAGGGATTTCCAGAATTGGCCCCATCCCGAGTTGGTGCTCGTTCCCGACGAGATTGACGACAGCATGCACCCCGGACGGATGGGCATTCAGTTCTACGGACTCAGCTCCTTTGCCTACGAGTCCGGCTACATCGGTTTCCTTTGGATCTTCCGGACCGGCTCGGGTGGCCAGATCTATATCCAGCTGGTCAGCAGCCGCGACGGCATCAACTGGACTCGCGTGGAGCCGACCAGGGGGGTCCGGCCGGCGGCATTGCTCTACGGACCGGACGGCAGTTGGGACGCGGGTTGTCTCTTCTCAGCCAGTCAGCCCCTGGTTGAAGGCGACACGATCAAGCTCTGGTACGGTGCCTGGGACAAGGATCATCGGAAACCGGACGCTGAGATCACCGGACGGGTCGGCCTGGCAACCCTGCGGAAAGACGGGTTTGCCTCGCTCGACGCCGGTGAGCAGACCGGGACCGTCACGACAAGGCTGTTGAAGGGCCTGCAGGGGCCGCTGTCGGTCAATGCCCGGAGTAAGGGCGGAGAACTCAGGGCCGAGGTGCTCGACGCGAGTGGCAAGGTGCTGCCCGGTTACAGCAGGAAGGACTGCCGGGCCGTCAGTGGAGATGGCATCGACCAGTTGATCACGTGGAAGGAGCAGGCCGAGCTGCCCGGGTCGGACAGGGCAAAGCGGCTGCGTTTTGTCTTCAGGAACACGTCGCTGTATTCCTTCCGTGCAGGTCCACGTGTCGATGTCGACGACCGGGCTGCCGTCTTTCGGGCGTTCTTTGATTTCGAAGGGGACAGCGGCACGGTCGCGACCGACAAGGCCACCGCCGACGGGCTCCAGCAGGCCCGTTTCCACAACAAGGTGAACGTGACCAGGGACCCGGCCAACTCGTGTGGTGAGTCCTCGCTGGCCTTCACCGGTGATGCGAAGACCCTGAGTACCTTCCAGGTTCTCGACACGATGAACCTTGGACGGAACTTCACGCTGGCGGCGAAAGTGAAGACCAGCAGCAAGAGACTGACGCGGCTGTTCAGTACCTATCGGGGCTGTGATCTCCCGGTGACCGGCGAGTTGATTTTCGACTTCAATCCCACTGACGGCTCGGTCCGTTTTATTGCCAATGGTCAGACCATTGCGGCGGCGAAGTGCCGGATTTCGACCGATCGGTACCACCACTACGCCGTGACCTATGACGAGGGTGAGGTGAAATTGTATTTCGACGGCAAGCAGGTCGGCTCGGGCCGGCTACGGTCCGGCACGTGCTACTACATCTACAACGACGTCAAGTCGGTCCGAAATCGCTTCAACGGGCTGGACCGGAAGACGGTTGCCGGGA
>Ga0310124_10002301_pt1 | contig 13165 bp, 11 predicted proteins | sample CB11b_AW_Bot5_MG_FD_203507 | JGI IMG/M metagenome (GOLD analysis project Ga0310124, IMG submission 203507) | Marine microbial communities from Western Arctic Ocean, Canada - CB11b_AW_Bot5 | ecosystem: Environmental > Aquatic > Marine > Oceanic | place: Canada: Western Arctic Ocean | collected...
AATTTTGTATTTAAAAATTTTGTTTAAAGTGGGTTTATTTTTTTACATTATTATTGACATGTCCACAAAGGTGCGCACCACCTATATCGAGTGTTACCAAATTGTACTGAATTTCAGGGCTGATAGACACCTATATGGACACCTAATAATTTACCCTCGTGTTTGCATGTGTGAGTACGCGAAGTGGTTTTTCTTGCGGACAATAGATTACAATTTCCCATATATGTATCTTATTTTCAGAATATTGCCTTGATGTTTAACTTTCGGTGTTCATATTTCTTTAAATGCAATTATTTATGTAAGTTTATTGTAAAAATTTGTTATATTTGCAAGAATTGGTAGTATTGAGTCCGGGTTTCTGATTAACATCAAGTTATTCTTTTTTTGATTGCCGTTCCTAAAAAGAGAGAATAATTCCATAAAATGGCGCGAAGAATTGATACCCTTTGATATTGGATTTTGCTAACGAATCTGCATTATCGTCTTGTAGAAAAAATTATGTCAGACGAAACATTTTAATTTATTAGAGAAGATTGATGAAGATAGCTTTATTCGAAAGGAATGGAGAAACATGTGTTGGAAAGGTATCAGAAAATAGAAATATTATCCAACGCTTTGATTTATCTCTCAAAGAATTTGAGTCTTTAGGTGTCATTACTTTAATTGGCAATGATCCTCCTCTTTTAACTGAGGAAATCCCTATCGATGAAGTATCTTTGCTGGCTCCTATACCTAGACCGCTAAGAAATATTTTTTGTGTTGGGAAAAACTATCTGGACCATGCACATGAGTTTACCTCTTCAGGCTTCGATAGCTCAGCCAAAAAGGGGGCGATCCCTGAAGCACCTATTGTATTTTCTAAGGTGCCAGAAACAGTCATTGGTCCGGGAGATCCTATCAAAGTTGATAGTTCTGTAAGCACCGAAATAGATTATGAAGTTGAGTTAGCAGTCATCATTGGTAAATCCGGTCGCAATATCAGCAGGGGAAATGCTCTCTCTCATGTTTGGGGGTATACCATCGTTAATGATGTGACTGCTCGTAATCTTCAGGGACTCCATAGTCAATGGCTAATAGGGAAATCACAGGATACATTTTGTCCTATGGGCCCTTGGGTCGTAACTTCAGATGAAATAGACCTGAATAATACATTTATCCGCTGCTGGATCAATGGTGAGCTGAGACAGGATTCAAATACCAGACTGTTAATCTTTGATGTGCCTGAAATAATTTCTACTATTTCAAATGGTATTACGCTGAATTGCGGGGATGTGATTGCTACTGGTACTCCCGCAGGAGTAGGCATAGGGTTCAAACCACCAAAATTTCTCAGACCAGGTGATAAAACACGTCTGGAAATTCATGGTATTGGTGTGCTAGAAAACCCTGTAGAAGGCATCTAAATAATTATAGATTTGACATGGCAGTATGGTTATTGAAAATTTCGTAAATACTATTTGTAAGAAATATATTTAAAATTGTAGTTGACATTAAAAATCTTTAAGAATTTCTCGGATCAAAAGAGTAATTCGATACAAGTTTATAATAACGAATATTTAAGTTTCTTACTAAAGGTTTAAAACGGTTTTGAAGGATAAATAAGAAAAAATATTATCATAGAGAAAATCACAAGTTTAGTGAACTTTTTATTGATTAAGGGCCGGTTTTTTAAACAATACTTCAGTATCCAAGATTAGAATCTAAATTTTAGGGAAAGAACTTAAATTGGGAAAATTTTAATAATTTTGATCTCAAAAAAACTATGTTCCGAGAAGTATATACTTTATATCTCAATAATACATAATGGTACACATAAATCTAACTGGTAAAGTTGCAATAGTTACTGGAAGTGGGAGCGGAATTGGCCGATCTGTGGTTTTACGTTTTGCCAAGGAAGGGGCTAAGTGTGTTGTGGCAGATATACAAAAAGAACTCTCTGAATCAGTAAGTAATGACATAAAAAAAATGGGGGGGAAATCCATTTCAGTACAAATGGATATAAGAAATCAAAAAGACATAGAAAGATCAATTGATTCATGTATTAACCACTTTGGAAGAATAGACATTTTATTCAATAATGTTGGAATTTTTGACATGGGACCTTTTCTAGAGTCCTCTCGAGAAACATTTAACAATATTTTTGATACGAATGTTAAGGGGATGCTTTTCATGATGAAAGCTGTTGCTATTCATATGGTTTCAAGAAAAATAAAAGGGAAAATTATCAATCTATCTTCTCAAGCAGGTCATCGAGGAGATGCCTTGGTATCAGATTACTGTGCAAGTAAAGCTGCTGTAATGAGCTACACTCAATCGGCTGCATTAGCTCTTGCTAAATACTCAATCAATGTAAACGCCATCGCTCCTGGTCTAATTGACACACCTATGTGGGAACTTGTTGATAGACTTTACGCGAAGTATGAAAATCTTGAAATTGGTGAGAAAAAGAAATCGTTAAGTGAAACTGTTCCATTAGGTCGCATGGGGCATCCTAAAGATATTGAAGGTACTGCAGTTTTTTTGGCTTCAACCGATTCAGATTATATTACAGGACAAACAATTAATGTTGATGGTGGTAATTGGATGAGTTGATATGAAATATAACAATCTTTTTATGTATAATATTTATATTTGAAGCAAAAATTTAGAATTTACTATGAATTATAAATAGTAAGTACGTTACAGTTTCCCCCCAATTCCATCTTAAATGCAATAAAACCAGTATTTTAGAATGAATTTTAAAAAAACTACTTAAAATAAATATAAAAAACTTGACAAAACTAAAATTTTATATTAGCATCATAACTTTAGTAAGCAATAGATAAATTTTGTTATTTTTTAACACTAAATTAAAGGAGAATTTTATGAAAAACAAGAGAATCTTTTTTGGCCTCATAGCCTCTATTATATCTTCATCATTCCTTCTCTCCAGTGCCTATGCGGCGGAAGACCTTTCAAAATTCCGCAATAAATATTCTGCCGATCAACTTACTTGGATTAGTAAGATACGCGAAGCATATTCAGGTACAACTCTGAACATGATCGGTTTTGCCCATCCTACTCTGAATGCAATAAAAAAAATGACTCCTGATTGGGAAGAAATGACAGGGATTGAAGTTATTTATGATGAAACTGATCTTGCAAAAGTACGTGATAAATTTGTTTTGAATTTCACTTCGGGAGCTAAATCCTATGATTTAGTAATGGTCGCTGAAGTACAGGCACCTGAATACTGGAAACTAGATTACCTTGAGCCACTAGATCCATGGATTAAGAACGAAAAACCTCTAAAAACTGAGAGGTGGTTTGACTGGGAAGACCAACATCCTGGTTATACTATGATGTTCAATAATGTAAAAAATGGTAAGAGTTATGCTGTCCCGATAAGTGGGGAAGTGGCCTTACTTTTCTATCGAAAAGATCTCTTCTTGAAATATGGTAAATCCGTTCCAAAAACATACAAAGAAATGCTTGAACTAGCAAAATTCTTTAATGATCAAAAAATAATCGAGGAAGGGCGAAATGTATATGGTGTTTCTTTTAGAGGGAGACCATCTTTAGGTGGTGGTAACTGGCTTTGGTCTATAATTGTTTTCCCATTTGGAGGACAAATTGTAGACTTGGATGACCAGATTACTCCAGCAGTGCTGGAAAAAATAGATGGAGTTATTGCAGCAATAGAATGGGAAAAACAAATGGCTAAACATGGAGTGCCGGGTATAGCTGCTTTTGACCCTTTTGATGCTATTAATCAGTATAGACAGGGTTTTGCTGCAATGGCTATAGAAGCGTCTGTGCTTTCACCTGGTGTATTAAATCCTGAAGAGAGCGTTGTTTATAACAAAACTGGATTTGCTCCACTACCTGCAGGTCCTCTCGGTGCCTACAATCAAACATTTGCTCACGGGGTTGCTATAACATCATATAGTAAGAAAAAAGAAGCAGCTTATGCCTTTATACAATGGATGTTGGGTAGAGGGAATAAGGATCTCTTATTGGAGAATGGTGGAACACCAGTCAGACGTTCATCAATGCACGATCCAGCAGTTCAAAAAAAGTGGCCATATATGGAAGCTACTCTCAAAGGCTTAGATCAAGCTTCAGCTGCCTACCAAAAAAGATTCTTTGCTACTCCCCAAGTTGAATATGTACTAGAGTACTTAACCGTATGGTCGATTAATGTCTCAAGGGCAATATCTGGCGAAATTAGTTCAGCCCAGGCCGCAGCTAATATCCAAGCTGAAATGCAAGAAATATTTGAACAAAAGCAGTAGAACTTTTATACTATTTTAGTCAATTCGAAAAGAGGTGGACCATTATTATTTTTGGTCCACCTTTTTTTTTGTTATTACAAAAAATAATACAAAAATATTTCAACAAATATAATATTTTAGGTTCTTTACATAAACTTTAAAACTAACTAATAAAATTTAAAATATTTTTCGGTATCACATGTTTTATATTAGTTGTAAGAGTAACCTTTGAATCTATTTGTAGGAAATAAAAATTTTAAATGTTTTTAGATAATTAAACTTTTGGGTAAAACTGATAGTGTTTTTGTATTAACAGAAAACCAACATTTAAACATCAGAAAAATTTGTTTTTAATAAGGTGAATACTTGTTTCACTATTATTTTGTCATATTTCCATAAGATTATTGACTATAATATATGATTTATTTAACTTATTTTGTTTAATATTTTTATGATTATTTCTTTAATTGAAATAAATTTACATGATTCAAAATAAAAAAAGTAATTATAAAATATTTACTCCTTATATATTATTAATACCATCATTAGTTTTTTCAGTCGGGATTTTATTTTATCCGACTATAAAAATGGTTCAATATAGTTTTCTTAATTGGACCTTTGGTAAAGCATATGAAACTGCAGAATGGAACGGGATTAATAATTATATTTGGATATTTAATTCCCCATCATCTTCACTATACCATGCCTTATATCTAACCATAACTTACACTGTTTTAAGTGTTATAGCTGAACTTGTTATAGGATTAATCGTAGCAGTTATTCTTAATAGGAATAATGTTTTGGGGCGATCTACTCTTCTAACAGGTTTTATGATACCTACCCTTCTTATGCCCGTTATGGTAGGAATGATGTGGCGTATGTATATGTATCCAAATGGAATACTTAGCTACTTTTTAAGACTATTTGGTATGAATATAAATTGGTATACTGCTGACTGGGCATTACCAGCTGTAATATTAATAGAAATTTGGCAATTTACACCTTTTTTTATAATTTCATTTGTAGCAGGATTGAGGGCTATTCCAACAGAGGTACTAGATGCTGCTGTAGTTGATGGTGCCTCAGGATGGCGTCTTTTTTTTAATATAAGTCTGCCTTATCTTAAACCTATAATTGTAGTTACAGTAATGATTCGTTCATTATGGATAATAAAATCATTTGACGTTATCTACACTATGTTTACAGGAGGACCTGGGTCAGCCACAGAGATTCTCGGTCTAAGTATTTACAGAGCCCTCTTTATGTACCGAAATATAGGTCGATCAGCATCTCTCAGTGTAATTTTAGCAATATTAACATTAATTGTTACTTATATGTTTATGAGGTTTATATACCGTTCTCGAGAGTCTAGCGAAAGTTCTAATTCTAATTAAATATATATTTTATAGATGTCTGATAATATAAAATTAAGTACTTGGCGGTATCGTTTTGATGGTATTTTTAACAATATTTTTGTATGGGTTATTCTATTTATATTCTTGGTTCCTTATTTTTATTTAATTTTAGGTTCATTCAAGACCCCAGGAGATATACAGGCCTATCCTCCTAGATTTTTTAGCAAATTTACCTTTGAAAATTATATTAAAGTCTTCACGGATGTTAATATAATATTTTATCTAAAAAATAGTTTCATCGTAGCAGGATTAACAACAATTATATCTTTATTTATTGCGTTACCAGCTGCTTATAGTTTTGCTAGATTTAAATTTTGGGGAAAAGATTGGTTAGCATATGTATTACTTGCGATATTAATGGCCCCGATTATCTCGTTAGTATATCCTTTCATGACATTGGCCAATCAACTAGGATTATACGATTCTCATTTAGGGTTAATTCTCTTTTACTTACCATGGAATGTCCCATTTGCAGTCTGGATGTTACGCACCTTTGTATCAGATGTCCCTAAGGAACTTGAAGAGGCTGCTTTAGTAGATGGTTGCTCTAGAATAGGAGCTTTTATCAGAATTAGTATCCCACTTCTAGTAACAGGTTTGTTTACCACTGGAGTTTTTATTTTCATTGGAGCTTGGAATGAATTCATAATTGCATTTTTTTTAACTAGCACAAACGCAAGAACGCTTCCTACAACAATCGATTTTTTCCTTACTTATGGTTCTTTTCAATTTGCACCAATGTTTGCTGCAGGTGTTATTGGAACGTTACCTATTGTTGTTTGTGCTCTATTTGTTCGTCGTTATTATCTTGTTGGACAAACTGCTGGGGCATTAAAATAATAAATGACCGTATAGAAAATGAACCTAAAATTTTGCTTTGAATTTTTAATCAATTGTTGTTAATTAGAAAATAATTTTTTGTTCTTTAAAAAAATAAAGAATTATTCCTATATTTATTTTCAAGATTTTAAATCTAATAATTAGCACAACTAAATAAAAGATCATGAAGATAAGTTCAATTGAATACCTTTTGTTAGATAAAAAGTTTCCTTTTGTTTTAGTACATACAGATGAAAATGTTACAGGTATCGGTGAATGTTTTGTTAGTCAGCCAGCAGTTATAAAAACGGTTGTTGAGGAAATCCTTACACCTGCAATAATTGGAAAAGATCCTGTTCAAACAGAATCTCGTTTTCGTGATATGGTAAATGCGGGTGAATCACTCGAAAAAGGACTTACACTTAACAATACCATAGGAGGAGCTATTTCAATTGGTATGGCTGGAATAGATATCGCTTTGTGGGACATCAAGGGTAAGGTGTTGGGACTTCCTATTTATGAGTTACTAGGTGGAAAGGTCATTGAGAAAGTGCCCTTATATGCCAGTTCCATCACACGAGAGATGACACCCATAGAAGAAGCAAAACGTGCAGCTTATTTTGTTGAGGACGGGTACTTAGCATATAAGCTTCACAGTGCGGTCCCAGGCAAGATCGATGACACTAAAGATCATACTATCGCTACAGTTAAGGAAGTGAGAAATGCTGTTGGAGATAATATTGACATTTTAGTCGACGTTAATGGTGCCTATTCAGTTCATCATAGCATAGAGATAGGGAAACAACTTGAGGATCTGGGAGTTTTTCATTTTGAAGAACCTCGCCCACACTATGATCTAGATGGACTTGCTCATATAGCTGATGAATTAACAATCCCTATCGCTTCAGGTGAGATGATTTTCAGTCTTTACGACTTTCGTGATCTAATAGTCCGTGGAAGAGTAGATATTATCCAACCAGATATAATTAAAGTACCAGGATTTACAGCCATGCTGAAAATTTCTGCACTAGCAGAAGCTTTTGGAATCCCAATCACGTGCCATAACATTCATCCAACAATAAGTACGATAGCACATGCCCATTTCGTTATGGCTACAGCAGGAGCGCCCTACGCCCAAGAATATAACATTGAACACAATTCCATCCGAGATGATTATCCAATTCTCACGGAACCACTTAAGATCAAGAATGGCTTTCTTGAAGTTCCGAATGCTCCAGGACTTGGTATTGAACTTGATATGAAAATGGTTCGACGCTTATCAGAATAAAGAGATTTGTTTTTGAGATTATGTGCAATTATTTGATAAGCTGATCAAATCTTTTGTTATTGGAAAGTTAAAATTTAACCAAAAAATACGGTAAATTAATTGGAAAGTATGTAAACGGGAAATACAAAACAAATAAGCCTCAAAAACATAGATATATCAATAAAATAGGGAGTAAATATGAGGGGTGGCGGAGAGAGAGTCAGCCACATGTACTGATATTATTTAAGAATTTTATAATTTAACCAAATTTACCACCAAATGATCGGCTTAGGCTGACTGATTCTTCTAAATTTCCCTCGTGCGTGCGTGTAGTGGTTTTACTTGGAGGGTGTCTGACTGTGAAGAATTAGTGGGGGTTACTCACAGGAGATGATTAGGCAGAGATCCTAATAATCAATGTCAAATGTAAGAGGAGTATTTCTAGCCATGAGACAGCTTGAACCTTCCTCAACAGCCACATCTGTTTTTTTTCAAACTTCCGGAGTCACGGAGCGCAGCAAAGATCCTTCTTTGAAAGGGGTAAGGGGGGAACAAAAACAACAATTGAGCCCCTTTAGGACATCCAGTTCCTTTACTCGGGAGATAATATGGTATATTGCAGTCATTTTATTGACTGGGACCAGGAAGGTATGCGGCACCATGGATAAGGTTCAGCATCTTCAGGACATGAAGGGAAAAGGGCTTCGATCGGTTTGCGGAAACGTTCTGGCCATTTCAACAGGGTCATGGATTCTTCTCCATCAGGGTCGGTATCTATACCTTTTCGGTGAAAGATCTCACAGATCCTAGACTGCATGGCTCCTGGGAGCATGTTGTAGTGAGGATGATACCAGAGTGTGATCAAAGTTCTTTCATCTTCAGATTGATTAGGAAAAGAACCGTGGATCAGTCTAGCATCTCCTACTATGACATCTCCGCATTTTACTGGCACTGGTACCTCTTCAGATAACGAATTGTAGATCGAATCATTTGGGTCTTCAACTCTTGAGGCCGATTCAGTATGCGCTTTCTGGTTTGAATGTAAGGCGTGGTAAGACCTGTGAGATCTTGGAATTACACGCAGACAGCCATTCTGGGGATTCGTGTCCTGAAGGTAGATCATCACAAAGACTTGGGCAATCTGATTTGTATAAGAAAGAGGATGATCCCAACCCCACCAGTCCTGATGCCAGAAAAGAGCCGGACTGTTGTTTGGTTTGCTAATTATGTATCCTGAGCTGAAACGAGTATCATCGAATCCAAGTTTCCTAAAAATTTCTTTTAATTCTTCGTTTCCAATCAGCATGCCGAAATCAGGATAATCAGCAATCAGTATCAGGCTTCCTTGGGATTTATTATTCTTTCTGTGTTCAATTGTCAACTCTTCAAGAGCCTGACGAGATACTCTTTTGATTTTTTCCAAAACATTCTTTTCCAAAGCTTGATCGAAAACGCAATAACCGTTTTCCTTCAATTGAGAAAGTTGTGTTTGCATGAATTAAGCAAAATTATAATTTTTCAAGAAATCTTTAAGGATCCACTGGATAACAAACGGACTTTTTACAAGCATCCAGATGGAAAAACCATGAGCAATAATCTAAAAACAATACCATACCGTTATTAATTGTCAAGATAGCAAATCTTGGATTATTACTGGTTGTGGCAAGGTGAGTAAGATAGCAATCCCAAAAAATGAGTACTACCCAGATCAAAAACGGTGCATACCTTTAGTAAAGGTTTACTTGAGAGATAATTTAGTGATGGGTATAGTAACAATGAACTTACTGAAAAAAACCTTACTGTCAGTACTACTGAAAAATTATTACCAATTTATTTCAAAGATAATTAGATTAATTACAAATTATATGAATTTATGTAAATTAATAATATCAATAGTATATATCTTTATTCAGGCATGTTATAATACAGTATTCTTCTTTCTAAAGCCATAAAACCCTGCAATTTCGCATTTGAAAAAAGTCACAGCAATGAAAGTAAAATCACCTGATCACTATCAAGCCGCTAGATCAGAAAGTCTTTAATTCTTTGGAAGATGAACAGTAATTCTGATGGATGGGACCTTACTGAAGCGGGAAACTTTACGCAAATGTCCAAGATCTTCTGCTTTAGCAAAACAACAGGACAAAGGAAAAATTATCATATAAATTTTCCCTTACATTAATAGCATGGTGTATGATCAAAATGATTTTCGTAAATCTAGCAAATTAAGTACTTTTTTGCATCTGTTTCCAGATACTAGCCATTTGGGATTGCTAATAATGCCAACGTAATGTATTTTACGCCACATAAGTAGATCAAAATAAACACGAGACTGGAAGCCCGTCATTAAATTTCATGATCGTGCGAAACTTTTAATAAATGAAACTTACTTTTCAGCAGATTAATTATGCTGTTTTTGGTTTTTTCCAAAATAAGTCGTTGCGAGGATAGCTACCAAATTCATTAGGTTGTTTATATTTTGCAAATCCATCGAAACGATTCATCGGGTTTAACTTTTGTTGTTTGTTCGATTTTCGGTTTGTAGTTTGGACTCTGTGCACACTGACTATCAACTGTAAACCTTCACCTGTAAACCTCAGAAGCAAACAGTACTCTTTGAGTATCAATTCTTCTACAATAAGTGTTGGTCTCGTGGCTAATCCGGTTTCAGCGCGGGACATCCGGCGCGTGATTGCTAATGCTACGAGTTTACAGGTTTCGGATCGTGCAAATATTGTGATGCGTGTTCTGGCCGCCATGCGGGCTTGTGGAGTGCAGCGAGTGCTAATGATGCCGGAAAACGGAGGTATCAGCAGTTTGCTCAAGCGGGGCCTGCAACGAGAAAAACAACTTGGCGATAATCGTTTTCCGGAACTTGAAATGACAGACACTCAGATTTCCGGAACTGTTGACGATACATTTGCGGCAACTCAAGCCATGGTCGATTCCGGAGTCAAAGCCATTGTTGTACTCGGAGGTGACGGCACTCATCGAGCTGTCGCTAAAGTCTGTGGGCAAGTGCCGATTGCCGGAATTTCTTCAGGCACCAACAACGCCTTTCCTGAACATCGCGAGCCGACAATTACCGGACTGGCTGTAGGATTGGCTGCCACAGGACGTATTCCGGAAAGTGTTGCGTTTACGTTGAACAAATTGTTGTGCGTTAAGATCAATGATGGAGAACGCAGCGACATTGCTTTGGTGGACGTTGTGGTTTCAACGGAACGCTATATTGGGGCGCGTGCGCTTTGGCGTACAGACAATTTGCGTGAAATCTTTGTGACCTTCGCTGATCCGGAAGTAATTGGGATGTCGGCAATTGCCGGGCTGCTGAAACCGGTTTCTCGAAATGATTTTGGAGGTTTACATGTGTTGCTGGCAGTTCCGGAAAAAGCCAAAACTCAGTTGCAAGTTCCCATTGCTCCTGGACTGATTCGCATGGTCGGAGTGCAATCTTGGCAACAACTTGAAGCTGGAATTCCTGTAATTTTAAAGCAATCCTCAGGAACAATTGCTTTGGATGGAGAGCGTGAGCTTGAATTTGGTCCTGAAGATACTGTGCAGGTCACACTGCATGAAAAGGCCTTCCGGACTGTGAATGTAGGTGCTTGTATGCGCCACACTGGGCAGCATCGACTATTGGTCGGGGCACCCCTTGAATTGTTAGCAACCTAAGTCATGGAGATATCATGAGTGATAACCCATTCCCATTGAGCAGAGATGAACTCCTGAATATTTATCAAACCATGCGCACAATCCGAGAATTTGAGGAGCGGGTACATGTTGAATTTTCTCGTGGAGATATCCCAGGATTCGTCCACCTATATGCTGGAGAAGAAGCCTCTGCTACTGGTATTATGACACACTTGCGTAAGGAGGACCGTATCGCCAGCACACACAGGGGACACGGCCACTGCATTGCAAAAGGCGTGGACGTGAAAGGTATGATGGCAGAAATTTATGGCAAAAAAACCGGAGTTTGCGGAGGAAAAGGCGGCTCGATGCACATTGCTGATTTGGATAAAGGCATGATGGGCGCAAACGGAATTCTTGGCGCAGGCGCACCTTTAGCCTGTGGAGCCGCATTAGCAGCTAAATACCGAGATAAAGGCGATATTGCGATCTGTTTCGTTGGTGACGGAGCCTCAAATCAAGGGACTTTTTTGGAAAGCCTGAATCTTGCGTCCATCTGGAATTTACCGGCAGTATTTGTCGTTGAAAACAATGGTTATGCCGAGTCTACTTCGGTGGATTGGGCAGTGGCTTGCGACAGTTATGTGGACCGTGCTTCCGGATTTGGAATGCCGGGGGTTACAGTGGACGGCACCGATTTCTTTGCCGTTTATGAAGCCGCAGGAGAAATCATTCGACGCGCCAGAGAAGGCGGTGGTCCGTCATTGCTGGAATGCAAAATGATCCGCTTTTTCGGACATTTTGAAGGCGACGCGCAAACTTACCGGGCAGAGGGCGAAGTGGATGATATTCGCGCAAAACGCGATTGCCTCAAGTCTTTCAGCAAAACGGTTACTGCTGCCGGAGTCCTGTCTCAAGCGGATTTAGAGGCATGTGATACGGATGTTTTGACTCTCATCGAAGAGGCGGTTTCTACAGCAAAAGCGGCAGAATTACCGACCGAAGCTGATTTACTTACTGATGTTTATGTCAACTATTAAGACTCCGATTTAACACGCACTACCATAAAACGAAGAGGAACAATGGCAAGAACTATTTCATTCAAAGAAGCAATTAACGAAGCCCTAGATCAGGAAATGACGCGCGATCCGTCAGTGATAGTAATGGGCGAGGATAGCATCGGTGGCACCGGAAGTCCCGGCGAAGACGATGCTTGGGGGGGACCTATGGGTGTCACTAAAGGGCTCTACGGAAAACATGGAAACCAGATCATGGATACGCCACTGTCTGAATCAGCGTATGTCGGGGCCGCAATCGGGGCAGCTGCCTGCGGAATGAGACCGGTGGCGGAGTTGATGTTTATTGATTTCATGGGGGTTTGTTTTGACCAAATATATAATCAAGCAGCAAAATTCAAGTATATGTTCGGTGGCAAAGCAGAAACTCCGGTCGTAATCCGAACTATGGTTGGTGCTGGGATTAATGCAGCGGCTCAGCATTCACAGATGTTAACCGCAATATTTACCCACATTCCCGGACTCAAGGTAGTATGTCCGTCCAATCCGTACGATGCGAAGGGTCTGCTAATCCAGTCAATCAGGGATAATGATCCGGTTATTTTTTGTGAGCATAAATCTCTTTATGGTGTTGAAGGTGAGGTTTCGGAGGAGTCTTATGTAATTCCATTTGCCGAAGCCAACGTGTTGCGGGATGGCGGAGATGTTACCATTGTGGCTTACGGCATGATGGTCGGAAAAGCAATGGATGCGGCTGAAACA
>Ga0310124_10002302_pt1 | contig 13160 bp, 7 predicted proteins | sample CB11b_AW_Bot5_MG_FD_203507 | JGI IMG/M metagenome (GOLD analysis project Ga0310124, IMG submission 203507) | Marine microbial communities from Western Arctic Ocean, Canada - CB11b_AW_Bot5 | ecosystem: Environmental > Aquatic > Marine > Oceanic | place: Canada: Western Arctic Ocean | collected...
CCGGCTTTAGGCAAGTAGACAATCCCGACATCGGCGCGAATGCCGGTGCTCTGGCCGATCTTATGCGCTATAGCGATGTCCGCATCGAGATCGCGTGGGATCATACCGCGATGCTCACAGGCATGGAGCATCTCCAGCATCGCCGCCGATGCCGCAGCACTGATCAGCTCGCCGGCATCGATCTGTTCGAGCATCCGTGCCATGTCCCTGGCGCTGGAGACATTGTTGTCGAGCGAAGCCGAGAAAGGCAGACCTTCGAGATCGATCCGGCCTGCCACGATGTCCTGCGCCACGATCGCATCGTTTTCAGGATTGATCTCTACATCCGCCATACCGGCCATCGTGTAGTGCCACCGCCCCATCGACATCGGTACACTGGTGTCGCGAAACCCCAGGTCGGCTATCGTCTGATTGACCTGGTCCAGGCCAATCGCCTCCGTGATAAGGTCCGTCGCCATGTCGTCACTGTCGACGATCATCAAATGGCACAATTCCAAAATCGTGAATTCTTTAACCGAGCCGGTGCTGATCCGTCCCGTTCCGAAACGGCAGATGCCATCGTGCAGACAGAGCCGTTGGTCGAGGGAAATCCTGCCGGCATCAACCTGTCGGTAGAGTTCGACCATGATCGGCAGCTTGATCACGCTGGCAACGGGGAAACGCTCGTCGGCGTTGTGCGTGAACGCGGTACCCGTCAAGAGATCCTTCACGACTAGCCCGGCCCGACCTGGAAACGCCGCCAGTAGTTCTTGGATAGCATCAGAATCCAGAACGCGCGTACTCAAACGAAACGCTCCCGGGTGGTGAGGATATATGACAGAAAAATGGGGACAGAAGCATGGAGACAGAAACATGGGGAGGAAGATGGGAGGGGCCGATAACGCCTTCCCTGGTTTTCTGTCAATTCTTCTCTTGCATCGGCCCGACGCCCACGTTGCAGACAACGGTTACTACGCTGTTTGCCGTGGCGGTCACGGTTTGTTTTTTCTTGATCCACGGCCAGGAAATCTCGAGATCTACATCACCGGAATAGCTGCCCAGGCCGAAATGCAAAGTCAGGTCGTTGGCGTTGTGACCCGCACCCGCCTCGACCTGACGGGTCAGGATGCGGTCTGCCAGTTTGATCCGCACGATGGTGCCGATGGCGGCACGATTAACCCGGCCGGTCGAAGACAGCTTGACCTTGATCCAGTTGTTCGACGGTTGCCCGGAGCCGAGCGTATTGCGAAAGAGCCGGCCGCCGGCCATCAGGTCGAGGTCGCCGTCGTTGTCATAGTCGCCCCAGGCCGCCATGTGCGTCGGCCGGACGCTGCCCAGAAGACCGGCTTCGCTGGTCACATCGTAGAAGTGCCCGCTGCTATCGTTGCTGAACAACGCCGAGTTGTCGTTCTCGTACACCGTGGTGAAAAAGAGGTCGAGGTCGCCGTCGTTGTCGTAATCGCCGAGCACTGGATCGGCATAGGACTCCTGGTAGTGGACACCGCTGGGGCCGCGGTTCTCGAATGTATACCCTTGAGCGCCATCGGGACCGAGATTACGGAGGAACTGCGACTCCGGCTGGCCACCGTGCGCGAAGTTACCGGCGAAGAGATCGAGCAGACCGTCGTTGTCCAGATCGCCCCAGGCCGCACCGACGCTGTGGCCATTGCCGCCGAGCACGCCGCATTCTGCCGCGGCGGAGGTGAACGTGCCGGAGTGATCGCCGCTATTGCGCCACAGGATATTGGGAGACAACCGATAGTTCGACACATAGATGTCGCCGGCCCCGTCGTTGTTGTAGTCTGCAGCGGCGATACCGCGTGACTGAAGATACGGCTGCGGCTGTGTCCAGGTCAGCTTGAAGGCCCGATTGCCCTGATTGGTGAAGATGACGTCGGGATACGCCGCGACCTCACCCCAGATTTCGTAACCGCCCCAGTAAATGTCGACGAGACCGTCACCGTTCATGTCGATGCATGCGGCCCCCTCGCTGACCTCCATCGGCTTGCTCGGCAGCTCAGCCATCGTGAAGCTGCCGTCGGCCGACCCGAACCCGAGCCCGCCGCTGGCAGCACCGAAGAAGTCCAGGTAGCCGTCATTGTCGAAGTCGCACCAGCAATACGGTTCACCGCGGCTGTAGCTGGTCTTCACAAACCGTTTACCGTCATCGTTCCTGTACACTACGCCGCCCGCCTGGAGGTCGGTCCAGCCGTCGTTGTTGTAATCGATCCAGGCGGCGCCGTTGCCGTCGACCGGCAACCCCATGGCCTCGGTGACATCCTCGAACCTGACCGGCTCACGTCCAATCACCAGTCGTAACCCAATGACACTGCCGTGATCTGAAGGGATGTTGAGGTGGCCCTGGTCGCAGCGCAGCGCGTTCGGTTCGCCGTAGTTCCAGGACACACCCCGGATAATCCGGGATTTCCCGCTTTGCTCCGAGGTCCATTCCCAGACGTTGCCGCCCACACCGTACAGTCCCCAGCTGCTCCGTCCGCTCTTATCGACGGCGCAGGTCACCGGATGGCCGTCGTCGTGCACATCGATCTTTGGGCCGCCCGACGCCCCTTCCGAGCCTTGATAGTTCCAGTCGCCGGGCGGTGGCCAATCGTTCCCCCACGGATACTTGCGGCCGTCACCGCATTGCGCAAACGTCATCCATTCGCTGCCGGTCGGCAACCGCACCCGATAGCCATCGGGCAGATCTGCGGCTGTGCCTAACCAATCGGCAAACGCCACGGATTGCTCGTAGCTCACATAAACCGCGGGTTGCCGATCGCCGTTCAGGCTGAGTCGCTCCTGCGTTGTGCTGTGCGTGAACGCCTGACTGTCGTGGTCCGCCTTGAAGCGGCGGTACTGCGCATTGGTCACTTCGTATTTACCGACCCAGCACTGGATCGCCTCGATCCAGACGAATTCCATCGTCAGCCCGCCACCGAGGTCGAGCACCTGATCCTTCTCACCTTTCGGGCTCACCAGCTTCACCGACTTCCACAGCCCCCCCATCTGCATCGTGTCGCTGACGCGCACCGCGATCAAATTCTCCTCACCCGGCCGCGCAAATTCAGTAATGTCGATCGCGAAACGCTTGTCCCAACCGACGTCGCCGCCAATGTCGAAAAAGCCGGCCTTTTTTCCGTTGACCCAGACATGAGCGTTTTCGTCCGCTGCACCGAAGTAGAGCAGTAACTGCCGACCCCGGGCGGCCGCGGGAATGTCCAGGCGCAAGCGATACCAGCCATCGCCGTTGTACGTGGAGTGCCCCTGCATCTCCCAGAACTCACCGATGCGGATGTCCTCCCACGCGCCGGGTGCGGTATCCGCAAACCAGCCGTCTGCCTCGCCGGTCTCTTCCGGGTCGATGCGGAACTTCCATAGATGTGGGATGGGCACGACCTCTTCGAATTCCTTCCAGAGATCGCCGAACGTCTCCTCGTCGCTCCAGCCCTCGAGCGTCTTCGCACTGACCGGTTCCAAGACGTTGCCTGCAAGCAGACGCCTCTGCATACCCATCAGTCGGCCGTCGCGCAGATAGGTGTCCGCCACGATGTCCTGGTCCGCGATTGCCGAAAGAAAATCGATCGCCTTGTCCACTGCCTGAAGGCCCGCCGCCTTGTTTTCCGGCGTCGACGATTGGTGCCAATGCTGCTCCGCTTTCCGTGCAATCATGAAAAGTTGGTACACCTCGAGCGCAGCGCGATCGCGTCGAATACGTCGGACGACATGAGGTTGCACCGCAATCGCCGCCGCCTCATCCAGGTAGGGGAACAGGGTCTCGAACACGGCGGGTGTCCACGCATCGAAAGGCACGTTGTAGGTGTGCAAGCCTGGGCGACGACCAACCTTGTTTAATTCGCTGTAATACGCTGCCATCGGCGCGGCGGCTTCCTGAAAATACAAGGCGAAGAACTCATCAATCAACGCGATCTCGTCCTGGTCCGCGTCCCACAACATGCGGGCGGTGATGTACATCGTCAGGTCGTTGTCCGGCGAGTATCCCAGGACCTCGCCGCTGTAGCCCATGCCTCCGAGATCACGGTAATAACGAATGCGCGGACCGATCAGCCACGTTTGCGGCGTCGACAGGCGATGAGCCGGCTGCACCCATTCATAGAACAGCATCTGTGGCGCCACGCGCTGCCATGACAACAGCCGGCGGCGGTGATCCACATTAGTCGGGCACGTTTCGTCGTGCACATCGTGCAGCACGCAGAAGCGCTTGCCCATGACGACGACTGGCAGCACCGCCGGATGCACCTTGAGCGCAATTGTGCCGTCGCGGCGGACCGGGGGGCCCGGGAGGTTGCCGTACTCGGCCAGATACGGGAGCACTCGGCCCGGGTGCGTCTTGCTGACTTCTGCCGCCACCTGGTTCGTAAACTGCAGAATCCGGGTCGCGAGCCCGACCGTCGGATCCGGGTCGTCCATGGCGAGGCAGGCATCGCATTCACACCATTCCTCGGTGTCGGCCGGGCTCATCGAGAACGAGCGTTCCTGTGGATTGTCAAGAGATTTCCGGGCCGCGGCGACGGCAAGGTTCACAACGTCCGGATTGCTGTGACACACCTGCCCTTCCTGGGCGGTCATCGGGATCCGCTGCTGCCTGTCGCGGCTATATGAGAAATACTCCGGGTGTTTGTCGAAGTAACGATCGGTCGGGCACCACTCGTTATAGGCATGACCGTGGCGAATGCGGCTGACCCAGCCCATCCGATTCTTCATCATCCAGTCGCCCCAGGCCTGCCGGGTCTTTGCCGTCAGTGTCGGCCGAACATTTCCGTTAAACCACAGGTCGCGATAGGTAAAGTCGGCCTTGCTGACGATGTCGAGCTCTGCAACCGCGACGACCTGGCGCTGCGGTATGTGCTCGCCGTCCGGGTGCAGTGCAAAGAAGCGGCAGCCCAATTGTTCGAGGAACGCGAACACCGCGTAGCGCGTGCCGTGGTACGGATACTCGGAAGCATGTGCCTTGCGCCCCACGAGCACCAGTCGATTCGGAAACGTCTTGACGATGAAGCCGTCCGGGCCCAGGTGCTTTTCGGAAAGCAAGGGACCAACGAGTTCCCGGACCGCAGCGCTGTCGCCAATCAGGATCGTGTTGGCGTGAACGGAGTTTGGCCGGGGCTCAACGCCGTCGAGCGCATCGGGTTCCTGGATCGGGAGCTTTACCCCGGACATTTTCAAGAGGTAGTCCTGCAGGTCACGGGCCGCAGTGCGCGCCACTTCGCCCGGTGCAGCCGACAACACAATCGTCGCCTGTGGCCGCCCGTCCGCGATCAATGTCATGCCGCGGTCCGCGGAGTCCGCAGCAATGGCCAGTACCACGGCTCCGACCCAGACCGCAGGCACTCGCCAAATATTCCGTCGGTGAATCATTTGAGAATGTACCGCCAATTTACGATGATTCACGATACAACTGCCGGAGTTTGGGAAAAACAATCACTATCGACTAGCGGGTAGAAGATCCCTAAACAGCCGGGCCCTCTGCTGCGCCCGCTAGTTGATAGTCCTTCTTAAACGCGCGGTGGGAAATGCCCGCGCAAGTCACCGGACTACCCGGCCGCTACCATCACCAGCCCGATAAACATGATCTCTATCCCGATCAGCTTCGATGCGTGTGCGGGTTCCTTCAATGCCAGAATTGCCGAAGGCCGCACCGAGCGGGATACTGAGCTGGCGAAACGCGACGACGTAGCTGACGTTGTCCGCGAAAACCAGCGCGACGAGCACGATGCCATAGGTCACGCAAAATGGCGGCTCGGGTACGTCTGCGAGTGGCCCGGCGTACGGAATCATATTTCCCGCCTCGGACGATGGCTCTATGCGCATCATTCGACGGCGTTTACGCTTGCGGCTCAGCCTTGCGGGAGACCAATCACACCGGCATCGATCAACGCCAGCAGATCACCGAGTCGATGAATGTCACTCGCCGCGCAGTGTGCATCGTCCTTGGGCTCGACGTCGGCGTGCTTGCCTTTGCGCATGCGAATGCTCAGCATCCCTACCCGGTTCGCCCCGAAAATGTCCGTATGCGGATCGTTGCCGATATACACGCTGGCTGCCGGCTTGACCTGCAACTGCTCACAACAGACCGTGAAAATCTGCGGGTCTGGCTTTTCCATGCCCGCCGTCTCCGAGACTATCGCCGCATGGAAAAAATGCTGGATGCCCAGGCGGATCAGCTTCTCCCACTGCTTCACGGCCATGCCGTTGGTAATCACCCCCAGACGGTACCCGAGATCGCGCAGGCGCAGCAGCGTCGGGATAGTCTCTTCAAAAGGCCGCAGGTACACCGGCTTGGTGTTGTGATAGGCAACGATCCCGGCCGCGATAAGGCGCGCACTCGGGGGTACGCCGACGGCCTCGACGAGCTCGTCGAAGTGCCGGTTCGAATTCGCCCCGAGCCGCTGGATCACACCGGCCAGCAGTTCGGTCCCGGTCTCCTGGTCGACCGGCAGTCCCGCATCGATCATCGCCTCGATCGCGTTCGCCCGCGCCGTGATACTCAGCCGCGTGCTGTTGTACAGCGTGTCGTCGATATCAAAGATGATCGCGTCGTGATTCATCAGTCTTCGAACGACTCGTCCAGCTTCTCTTCGAAGGCGTGGTAGTCGAGGAAGTCGTAGAGCTCTTCACGTGTCTGCATCTGATCGACGACCGCTTTCTGGTCACCGGCGGCGAGCACGTGGCGATAGACATTCAGCGCCGCTTGATTCATCGCACGAAAGGCCGACAACGGGTAGAGAATCATACCACAGCCGGCCGCTGTCAGTTCGTCTTTCGTGAACAACGGCGTCTTGCCGAACTCCGTCATGTTGGCCAGGATCGGCACCTCAAGCGCCTGCGCGAAGCTCTGGTAATCATCCAGCGTCTGCACCGCTTCGGCGAAAATGCCGTCAGCGCCCGCGTCGACATACGCCCGGGCGCGGTCGATCGCTTTTTCCAGACCTTCCTGCGCCAACGCGTCTGTCCGCGCGATAACGAAAAAAGCCGCGTCCGTTTTCGCGTCCACCGCCGCTTTGATGCGGTCCACCATCTCATCGCAGGAGACGATCTGCTTGTTCGGACGGTGGCCGCAACGTTTTTGCGCGATCTGGTCTTCGAGATGCACCGCAGCCGCGCCGGCGGCTATCATCTCCCGGACGGTCAGTCCCATGTCATCCCAGCCCGTGTCGATATCGACCAGCAGCGGCACCTCGGTGACGGCCGTGATGCGACGGACATCCTCCAGCACGTTGTCCAGGCTGGTCATGCCCAGATCCGGCAAGCTGTACGACGCGTTGGCGACGCCCGCACCCGACAGGTACAGTGCCTGATGCCCCGCCCGCGACGCCATGGTCGCGCAGTAAGCGTTCACCGCTCCAACCACCTGCAAAGGCGTGTTCGCTGCCAGCGCATCCCGGAATCTCTTGCCTGCACTCATTCGTCAATGCTCTTAATCTTTATGCCAGATATCGCCTTCGCCGGGCTGGAACCAGCGGCTGGTTACGACTTTCGCGCGCGTGTAGAAATAGATCGCCTCCTTGCCCTGCACATGCAGGTCGCCGAAGAAGGAATAGTTCCAGCCGCTGAACGGAAAATACGCCAGTGGCGCCGGCACCCCGACATTGATGCCGATCATACCGCACTGGATGCGATGGCTGAACTCCCGTGCCGCCTTGCCCGAGGTTGTGTAGATGCACGCACCGTTGCCGAAGGCTTGGTGGTTGGCAATGTCGATGGCAGCGTCGAGGTCTTCAAAGCGCATGACATTGAGCACCGGCCCGAAAATCTCTTCGTGACAGATGCTCATGTTGTCTTCGACCCGGTCGATGATCGTCGGTCCCAGATAGAATCCATCCGGTGCTGCATCGACCTTTACACCACGGCCGTCGACCAGAAGTTCGGCACCCTCCTCGACGCCGGTCGCGATCAGTCCGGTGACACGATCGAGATGCTCACCGGTAATCAGCGCGCCCATGCCTGCACTGCTGTCGCGATCGGCCGGCCCTACTTTTATCGCTCGAGTCGCCTCCGCCAGCGGCGGTAAAAAGTCGTCCGCTGCTTGGCCAACAACTACCGCCGTCGATGCCGCCATGCACCGCTGCCCCGCGCATCCGAAGGCGCCGTCGATCATGCCGTCCACCGCCTTGCCCACTTCTGCATCCGGCATGACGAAGACGAAATTCTTGGCACCGCCCGCGGCCTGTACGCGCTTGCCGTTGCGGCTCGCCGTCTCGTGGATGTACTTGGCAACCGGCGACGACCCGACGAACGACACGCCACTGACCAGCGGGTGCTCGAGCAATGCATCGACACACACCTTGCCGCCATGTACAACATTCATCACGCCGGGCGGCAACCCTGCCTCGATCAGCAACTCGATCAATCGCTGCCCGGTCAGCGGGACCTTTTCGCTGGGCTTGAAAATGAAGGTGTTGCCGCAGGCAATCGCCATCGGGTACATCCACAGCGGCACCAACGCGGGAAAGTTGTACGGACAGATACCAACGCATACACCGATCGGCTGACGGATCATGTGACAGTCGATACCGCGCGCAATATTCTCGAGACACTCGCCTTTCATCAACTCGGTGATACCGCAGGCGTACTCCACCACTTCTACGCCACGGCGCACATCGCCACGCGCTTCGGTGATCGTTTTGCCGTGCTCGCGCACAATCATCGTGGCCAGTTCCTCGAAATGGTCTTCGAGCAGCATCTTGTAGCGGAACAGCACCCGGGCGCGCTCGATCGGCGGTGTCTCCATCCAATCTTCAAAGGCTGCGTAAGAATTACGCACAACACTGTCGACAATATCGGCATCGCACATTGGCACCGCCGCAATCTGCTCGCCGGTTGAAGGGTTGCAGACCGGTGATGTTTCCGCCGTGTCCGGCACCGACCATTCATTGCCGATCAGGATCGGGCAGCGCGTAATAGTTTCAGTCATCAGTATGTCGTCTCCGTTTATTGCTTCGTGATCTCTCTTTCTTCAAAGCCCCGTGAACGCATCGTCCAGCACCGCCAGCAGGAAATCGACATCAGCGCGGGTGATGCACATCGGCGGCTTGATCCGCAGGGTGTTGCCGCATAGTCCGCCTTTGCTGATCAACAGGCCCCCCTGGCGAGCAGCTTCAAACACTTGTATGCATTCTTCGGTCGCCGGCTCTTTCGTGTCGCGGTCCTTGACCAGCTCGACACCGAGCATCAGCCCGCGGCCCCGGACATCACCGATGATGTCGTGCTTCGCCTGCAGCCCACACAACCCCTCTTTCAGGTAGGTCCCGGCTTCCAGTGCGTTCTGCTGAGCCTGATCCCGGTCGATGACTTCGAGCACTGCCTTGCCCATCGCCATCGACACCGGGTTGCCGCCGAACGTATTGAAGTGAAACTTGCCGGTCATCGACGCGGCAATTGCCGGCGTCGTCACGACAGCCCCCAGCGGTGCGCCGTTGCCGATACCCTTGGCCAGTGTTACAATGTCAGGCGTCACGCCCTCGCCTTCGAAACCCCAATAGTCCGTGCCGGTGCGGCCGAACCCGGTTTGGACCTCGTCGGCAATGCAGACGCCGCCCGCCGCGCGCACAATGTCATAAACCTGTTTCAGATACCCCGGCGGATACACGACCGCGCCGCCTACTCCCTGGATCGATTCCGAGAACCAGCCCGCGATACAGCCAGGCGTCGCGCAGTGGATGGCATCCGCCACCTCGGCGGCATACTTCCCTGCGGCATCCGGATCATCGTAGCCCCAGGGGCCGCGATAGGGATTGGCGTTTTGCACATGGTGGATGCCGAAATTGTGCGGGTAATTGAACTTCCACGTGCTCTGCGAAGTCAACCCCATCGTCGCGCTGCTGCCGCCGTGGTAACCATTGCGCAAAGCCAGCACATCGTAGTTGCCGGTGTGCAGCCGCGCCATCATCATCGCCAGGTCATTGGCTTCCGAGCCCGAGTTGACGAAGTAACAGATGCTCAGGTCTCCCGGCATCCGTGCCGCCAGCATTTCTGCGTATTCCGCAATCACCGGGTTCAGGTAAATTGTCGTCGTGTGCTGCAGTGTCTGCAACTGCTGCACTGCCGCCTGCGTCACATGCGGATGACAATGCCCGACGCTGACCGTCACGATCCCGCCGATCCCATCCAGATAGCGTCGGCCGGTCTCGTCGAAGACATACTGCATATGCCCTTCAACGATCATCAGCGGCTCTTTGTAATAGTGGAATATAGCGGGATGCAGGTACTGCTCACGCAGCTTCAGCACCTCCTCTTTCGGCAGCCCGCTATACGGCTGAGGCGTATGATCCGTCGGTGGCAAATTGTCCATCGTTCGCTGGTGCATACTATCATCCTGGGTCATTCAAGACATCGACGATACCATAGTCCGTCACCAATGGTTTGACCAAAGCCCGAAGATGTTTCGTGCTGTCCAAATGATCACGAGTCACCGGCGGTATTCGCCCAGTGTGTCGCGATAAACGCGTCCACGATGATCTGGCCGAGGTGAAAAACAATGCAGGAAATCGTTGCCAAGGCTTTGACATCGGCGGCCACCGGTAGAAATGCCAACACGGCGAGCGCCACCGGCAGAGTCTTCTGGCTCGCCATCAAGATGACGGCTTTGCGCGTGGCAGTATCGATCGGTATCAGCTTTGACACGCCGGTATTGAGCAGCAGGTAGATGCCGTGGATCGCTTGTGACGCGACAACAAGCAGCAGCAGATCGGTCGCATCCAGCCCCATCAGTCGTTTGCCGGAACGGCTGAACTCCATCCACGGGATCAAGATCAACGCCAGGTTGCTGATCATCAACAACGTGCCGCGCCTGCTGTCGACCCAGCCGCGGCATCTGCTGCGCAGCGCCTTGCCGACCACCAGCGGCACCAGCACGACCAGGCACAGCTTAAACAGCAGGGTCGTTGCGGAAAGCTCGAGCGGGCTGTTGCCGGTCATATTGCCGATGGCGATAACAATGACAAACGGCACAACGAACACCCCGCCGATATTGGTCATCACCGTCAACAGCAACGCCATCGCTACGTTGCCGCGCGCCTGTGTCGTCAGGACCACACCGGACGAGAGCGTTGTCGGCATGCAGCAGAACAGCGCCAGCCCGAGCTTGAGTGCCCCGTCGATCGGGAGCCACATCGTGAGGCACACCCCGATGGCGGGGGTTACCAGCAGAATCGAGCTGCAACCCCACAGCGTTGCCGTCCACGCGCCCAACGCCACCTTAATGTCGTCGGTCTTCAGTACCAGCCCGCTGATCAGGAAGATGATCGTCACCGCTACCAGCCCCGTTGGCATCTGCGACAGCCAGATACCCGGCGCTGGGAAGGTGATCCCGATAATTGCAGCAACGATCAGACCGATCGGCAGGAATTGCTTCTTGATAAACGTCATGGAGCGGCTCCGAAAACAAACAATATACGTTAATCCGGCGATCTTGTGATGACCGGCGACAGCGACTATCTTAAACCGAGTTCATTGTGATGGCGTTGTATCTCGATTTGTGCCCGGGTAGCTCAGCGGATAGAGCAGTAGTTTCCTAAACTATTGGTCGGAGGTTCGATTCCTCTCCCGGGTACCATCTTAACATGTTCAATTTACGTAAGTAATCGCTATTTCTGGCAATATGATACACGCCGATACAGCATGTCAATGCAAGATACAGATGCATTGATTAATGCCAACACCTGTACCATGATGCTGGCCATGGCTGGACGGAAATAGACGCGCTTTTCGCCGGGGTTGCTGCGAAAGATGATCTCCGTAGACGGCTGATCAGTGCAGATGGCCGTGATATTGGCTCCGTCAACCGCGATCGGCAACCGAACCGATCGATTCCCTCGCATGGTGGGCAGAGAAAATTGGCTGTCGAATAAGGGAACCTGAATTACCCACTTCGCAAAAAGTTGGGTTTGCCGACGTCCCCCTACACCTTCGGGTCAATTCGCGTACCGCTGTCATTCCTCTGCGGGCACGTCATCCACGTGGATTGCACCGGCAGCCTTATAGTCGAAACCAGTGAGATAGCCGAAACCAGCGGGCCACCTGGTTCCGTCGTCGCATTTGGCCTCCCGCAAGTTCGCTCCCTTGAGGTTGGCACGGCGGAGGTCCGCACCGCCGAGGTTGGCTTCGCCGAGGGCGGCACCGCCGAGGTTGGCTCCGCCGAGGTCCGCACCGCCGAGGTCGGCTCCGCCGAGGGCGGCATCGCTGAGGTCGGCGCCGCTGAGGTCGGCAACACGAAGGTCGGCTCCGCTGAGGTCGGCATCGATGAGGTCCGCATCGATGAGGTTGGCATCGATAAGGTCCGCACCGCTGAGATCGGCAACGCGGAAGTCGGCCCCGCCGAGATCCGCAGCGCTGAGGTCAGCACCGCCGAGGTTGGCACTGCTGAGGTCGGCACTGCCGAGGTTAGCACGGCGGAGGTCGGCACTGCGGAGGTCGGCTCCGCTGAGATTGGCATTGGTGAGATTGGCACCGCAAAGGTCGACACTGCTGAGGTCGGCGCCGCTGAGGTTGGCATCGATGAGGCCGGCTCCACCGAGGTTGGCACGGCTGAGGTTGGCACCGCGGAGATCGGCGCCGCCGAGGTTGGCGTCGCTGAAGTCGGCACCGCGGAGGTCGGCAACGATGAGGTCGGCTCCGCGGAGGTCGGCGCCGCTGAGGTCAGCATCAATGAGCTTGGCATCGATGAGGTCGGTACCGCTAAGGTCGGTACCGCTGAGGTCGGCGCCACCGAGGTCGGCGCCGCTGAGGTCCGCGCCACCGAGGTCGGCGCCGATGAGATCGGCCCCGCTGAGGTCGGCACGGCGGAGATCGGCAACGCCGAGGTTGGCACCGCTGAGGTTGGCATCGATGAGGTTGACACGGCTGAGGTCGGCGCCGCGGAGGTCCGCAACGCGGAGGTTGGCACCGCCGAGGTTGGCATCGATGAGGTAGGCACCACGGAGGTCGGCATCGATGAGGTTGGCTCCGCGGAGGTCGGTACCGATGAGGTCAGCATCGCGGAGGTCGGTACCGCGGAGGTCGGCGCCGCTGAGATCGGCCCCGCTGAGGTCGGCAACGCTGAGATCGGCACCACCGAGGTCGGCACGGCTGAGGTCGGCACGGGAGAGGTTGGCGCTGCTGAGGTCGGCAACGCTGAGGTCGGCAACGCGGAGATTGGCGGCGCGGAGGTTGGCATCGCGGAGGTC
>Ga0310124_10002307_pt1 | contig 13146 bp, 10 predicted proteins | sample CB11b_AW_Bot5_MG_FD_203507 | JGI IMG/M metagenome (GOLD analysis project Ga0310124, IMG submission 203507) | Marine microbial communities from Western Arctic Ocean, Canada - CB11b_AW_Bot5 | ecosystem: Environmental > Aquatic > Marine > Oceanic | place: Canada: Western Arctic Ocean | collected...
ACAATAAGTCGCTGATCCAGGTTGATGCGCATGAAATCGACATGGGTAACGCGATTGGCTATTGGGTCGCGTTGCATATTTTTGACGATGGTGAGGTGGTCGCTGCCATCAACGTCAAGTGTGATCACCGCGTTTGGGCCTGCGGCGTTAAGCGCAGCACGAAACTTGAGCCTGTCGAGGACCACTGAGAGCGGTTCAGATCCCTGTCCGTAGACGACCGCCGGAATCTTGTCACTGCGGCGAAGACGTCGCGACGAACGACTACCAAGTGCGCGGCCGGTCTCAGCTTCGAGTTTCAGATCTGACGACATGGCTGACGACTCCTGCGAATAGCAACATATAGAACGCTTCTTATGAAGCCGCCCTGTGAGAGCTAACCATTGTAGAGCCAGCGACTACGCATCACTCACCCGCTAAGCGAGTAGACGTTCTATGAAAGATTATCTCCGTCGAAGATCTCTGATACGGAAGTGTCTTCGAACACCGCTTCGAGAGCGTCCGCCAAAATTCCCGAGGCACTCAGTACTTCTAACTTGTCGAAACGTTTCGCTTCAGGCAGTGGCACCGTATCCGTCACAATAACTTTGCTTAGACGAGAAGATTTAAGGCGCTCAACCGCAGGTCCAGAGAAAACAGCATGTGTTGTGGCGCACAACACATCCGAAGCTCCGTGTTCGATGAGTGTGTCAACGGCGGCACAGATCGTTCCAGCGGTATCGACCATGTCGTCAATAATGACGCAGGTTCGACCACTTACATCACCCATTACACCTAACGCTTCTACTACGTTTGCCGCGTTCAGGGAGCGACGCTTGTAGATCGTGGCTACTTCGCAATGCAATCGCTTCGCATACCTTTCGGCGACTTTCACCCGGCCAGTGTCAGGTGAAACGATGATTGACCCCTCGGGGATCCTTGACTGTAAATATTTAATGAGCACCGGTGCCGCTGTGAGATGGTCCACCGGCCCTTCAAAAAAACCTTGAATCTGTCCGCTGTGTAAGTCAATGCTTACTAAACGGTCGGCGCCGGCTCGCCGCAGGAGATCTGAAATTAGTCGGGCAGTAATCGGCTCTCTGCCCTGCGCTTTTCGATCTTGTCGGGCATAGCCGTAAAAGGGAGCAACAGCGGTAATTCGTTTCGCCGAAGCCCGCCGCGCGGCATCCACCATAATTAGATGCTCCATCACAGCGTCATTTACGCTCATGGAGTCGGTTGCGGCGTGGGTTTGCATGATGAACACGTCGCCACCGCGAACCGATTCGTTGAATCGGCACTTAATTTCGCCGTTAGCAAAATCGATAAGTCCAGGGTCGCCTAGTTCGATACCCAAATGGCCGGCAATCTTGTCCGCGAGCGCGGGGTTCGCTCGGCCCGTGAATAGGTGTAAGCGCTTCTTGGTAACGAGCTCCATCACAGCTCCTGCTTTAGTGATGTATAGAACGGCCCCGTGACAGTACCCGACGCGACCTCAACCCCCGAATTCAAAACCGCGTCTGGGCCAATTTGGCAATTATCGCCAATCCTGGCTTGCGTGGCCGAGGTCGATTGAACATGGGACCTGGCACCGACGAACGTGTCGGTCAGACGCACGTCGGGACCTACTTCACTCCCTTCGCCGATCACACAATCACCTTGCAAAAGAGTGTTGGGAAAGAGCGTCACATCGGGCGACAGTACGACCGTCGCATCAATGTAGGTCGCCTTGGGGTCCACCATCGTGACGCCAGCGGCCATCCATTTCTTGTTTGTCTGCTGCCTTATGGCGGCCTCGCACTCCGCTAGTTGTTGGCGGTCGTTCACTCCGCGCACCTCGTTAGGATCGTCAACCATAAGAGCGGCTACGGCATGACCGGCGGCACGTAGAACCTGAATAACATCGGTCAGGTAATACTCGCCCTGATTGTTCTGGCTGTCGACTTTCCTCAGAGCCGCCGTCAAGACGCTGCGATCGAAACAATAAATCGAGGTGTTGACTTCGGAGATCTTGAGTTCTTCCGGTGCCGCATCAGCTTGCTCGACGATACGTTCAACCCGACCTTCACCGTCACGCACTATTCGCCCGTAGCCAGAAGGATCTTCGAGCTGCGCTGTCAATAACGTAGCTGCGGCTCCCACGTTGACATGCACTCGGTGTAGTTCGGTTAGCGTCTCGGATTTAAGAAGTGGCGTGTCGCCTGGGAGAACCATCAAATCGCAGCTGTCGTCGTCAAGTTCGTGAGGTTCAAAGGCCTGAAGACCTACAGACACAGCATCTCCGGTACCGCGTTGGACATTTTGTTCTACAAAGTTGAGCCGCGTGGGGTCAACCGATTGTTCATAGAGAGTCTTCGTTACTGATTCAGCTCCGTACCCGACGACCACTACGGTGCTTTCTAGGTCAAGTGCCTCTATCGCCTCCATCACATAGCGGGTCATGGGCCGACCACAGAGCAGATGAAGTGCCTTGGGTCGCTCTGACTTCATGCGCGATCCTCGGCCGGCAGCAAGCACCATTGCCCCTAGACGACGCTCGGACGAAAATCGGTTCACGTTGAACGGTTCCATTCTTCGGAGCAGACGACAGAAACAACAATTTAGTCGCAGCTTGTCCGCTCGGGGAGGAGGGCTCGAACCTCCATTGTCGGGATCAAAACCCGATGTCCTGCCAGTTGAACGATCCCCGACCGACGATGTGCTGAATACGCACGGTCGACAGACCTAGCCTAACGACGGGAACTGTCTTATGAGGGTGGGAGTAGGGAACAAACGCGCAGAATGTCACGTTGGGTCTTGCTCGTGCTCCAGCTACCCTGCAGGTCCACATGGGATCCCTAGTTAAAAAGCGTCGCAAACGCATGCGAAAGAAGAAGCATAAGAAAATGCTTCGACGCACGCGTTATCAACGTCGCAACAAATAACCATCTCAAACCAACGTAGTTAGCAGATTCAGTTGGTCGCACTCGTTATGGCATTGCCGGCATCGTACGAACGGTTCGCGAGGAAACGCCTCGATGCGCAACGGGTTCGTGGCGGCCCTCAACAAACCAGGTGCTACCACTCCCAGCCAGGCGGGCACGGGTTCCTGTCCCTTCACTCAGGGCATCTCGCCACTCTGTTAATTCGGGTGCAACCTTGATGGCAGCTTCTTCGAGGTCGTTGCCGTGCAGTCCTGTCGGCCCATTGAGGTCGTCCCATGCGCGATAGACCTCCGGTGTCGATACCCCTATGGGTGGAATCAGAAGGGTGATTTCTCGATCCACATGTGGCAAAGGTTCAAGTATTTCTCCTATGCCTCGAACTCGAGCTCTACCTCCTTGGAGACAGAACGCTACGTCGGCGCCTAGGTCTACGGCAGCAATCGGGTCCTTTAAACCTGCCCATCGTAAGATCGCGGCAGCATTTGTTGATCCTCCACCTAAACCTGAGCCTGCTGGGATTCTTTTTTCGATGACCACCGCGGCTTCGCGACCGACCAGCTCTAATGCGCGCGAAACAAGATTATCTTTGTTGACAGGCACTTCTAACCCAGACTTGGTTGGGCGAACCACTAAATCCGAACCCTCTGATAGGACAAGTTCGTCACAAAGATCGATTGAAACCATCTCTGCGTCGATTAAGTGGTAGCCGTCGCTCCGGCGACCGGTCACACGCAACGAAAGAGTGAGCTTGGCTGGAGCGAGTAAACGGGTGGCAGTCATCGTTTGGTACCTATGGAGCTTCGGGCGAGCGCAACCCAGTTGAACAAGTCGAGTTCCTCTGGTCTGGAAGTAGGCGCAACGTTTGCTCTTTCCATCACTTCTTCGTCAACGCGACTCCTTAGGCTCTTGCGGAGCATTTTGCGACGTTGGTTGAAGGCAATTCGTAAAAGTTCTATTAGCTCGGTTTCTACTTCTGATTCAATACCGTGATCGACGCGCTCGATTGCCACCAGCGCAGAAGTAACTCGAGGTCGCGGGTAGAAGACCGAGGGAGGTACCTGACCGACCACGGAAGCGTTGGCTCTGAGTGCAACACGAACTGAGACTGCCCCATACGCGGCGTTGCCGACTGGCGCAGCCAATCTTTCACCGGCCTCCCGTTGGACCATTACGAGCATGCGGTCAATCGATGGAACTTCATCTAGCACCGTAAGCACGATCGAGGTTGCGATGTTGTATGGAAGGTTCGCGACCAGATTCCATCCGGGGTTCGGAAGGGTTTCGTCCCATTTTAAGTTACGCACGTCTGCCTCAATGATTTCGGCATGATCACCCACGAGGTCAGTCAAAATCGGGATCAAAGCCTTGTCCGTCTCGATGGCTGTTACGCGGGCGCCGGTTTCTATCAAAGCAAGCGTCAAGGATCCCAAGCCCGCGCCGATTTCAACCACTCGACTCTCAGGCCCCACACGAGACAAGCGCGCTATGCGGCGAACCGTATTGGGGTCGATGACGAAGTTTTGGCCGAGGCTTTTCTTCGGATCTATACCCGCATCGTTAAGTAACCGTCGAACATCAGCGAGAGACAAAGTCATTGGTTTACTTGCCACTTGGACCACCCGAAGTACTTCTTACAACCAGGCCAACCATTCCAACCTTGAGCCTGCCAAAGTAGATTTGCTCGGTAGATCTGCTCCGCCTTACTAGCGTCAGCTGGATTTCCGGTCCCTCCCATCCATTCCCACGAACCCAGCGCGAATTGAAGGCCACCGAAGTAGCCGTTACCAGTGTCCACGTCCCAGGTACGACGCGATTCGCACCATGCCATGCGGTCCCACATATCCAGAGTTGGCCAACTATCGAGATATGTTTGCCCAAATATTGTTGACTCAACGTTCGGTTCAACCGATTCATTTTCGGGTTGGCGACTGATAGGCACAGTGGTCGAAGTACTAGTCGTCGAAGTACTAGTCGTCGAAGTACTAGTCGTCGAAGTACTAGTCGTCGAAGTACTAGTCGTGGAGGCAGTGGTCGTAGCGACTGCCGTTGACGCAGGAACCGAACTTTTGCGAACCGCAGTCGTTGACACAACTACCGACGTCGACGCCGCCACAGGATCACCAACACCCATGACCGCTTGTGTGCCCGAGAAAAGGCTGCCTACTAATGACACAGCAAGACCGCCTAAACGGAACCCGGCCTCTGAGAGATCCGGCAGCGGATCATCTGTAATCGTGCGAACAGCTGGAGGCAGCTCCGGTCGATGCGTGTTCTGTCGAGAGTCATGTATTGCCATTCCAATGACAGCAATCATCAAGGCTCCCAATAACGAGAGTACGGCGATCCTTCGCCAGCTCTTAGAAAGCACAGGTTGCACCGCTACCCACTCCAGATTGCAGCCATTTATTCGAGCCTAGCGACATCTCACAAATGCGGATTTATCAGACAAAACCATAAATCTTTGATGCGTTATTCCAAGACTCTATGGCGACAGTTTCTATCTCGACGCCTCGCGCTAGTGCTACTCCGGCGCCTACGAGCGTCACCCACCCTGGATGGTTCTGCTTGCCGCGCTGCGGAACGGGAGCTAAGTACGGTGCGTCTGTCTCCACCATGTATCGATCGGCCGGCGTTAAGGCCGCCGCCTCGCGTAGCTCAGGGGCATTAGGAAAGGTCACGATTCCGCTAAACGACAAACTGGCGCCACGTTCGAGACTGGATTTCGCTTCTTCAGGACCGCCGGTGAAGCAGTGGAAAATCGTGTGTTCCGGAGCACCCTCTGCGTCCAGAATGTCGAAGGTGTCCTTCCAGGCTTCCCTGGTGTGAATGACTAGCGGGAGTTGGTAGTCGTGGGCTAATTGAATTTGATCGGCAAAGACTTGTCGTTGGGCATCACGGGGTGAATTGTCATAGTGGTAATCGAGACCGCACTCCCCAACCGCAACGATCTTAGATAGAGAAAGAAGATTTTCGAGACCCTCAATTCCGCCCTTAGCAGCGTGGGGGTGAACGCCTGCTGTGGCCCACACTCCATCGAATTCAGCGGCCCTACCGCAACACGCAGCGCTGTTCTCTACTGAAGTGCCCACATCTATGAGGCGCTCCACGCCAAGGTCCTTCGCTTCCTTCACCACCAAAGCCGCAAGGTCTGCGTCATCTGGCAGGTGGCAATGGTTATCGGTCCAGCGCATTTCGTTCATTTGAGTCGAGGAAATAGTGGTTCTCCTTTAATGACGAGAAGGCCCTCTGGATATCTGCCCCACTCGATACTTTCCGGAAGTCGTTCCTCTTCAGCATCACTGGTGAGGCCGATCCGACGACGAATTTCTGCACAAGCGTCCGGGACGGCGGGTGAAGCAAGAATCGATACGATGCGCAGGACCTCAAGAGCGTCACCCAGGATTGCGTCAACTAGAGGGCCAGGTTCGGTCTTCCACGGTTCAGCTTGCTCTAGGAAAGCATTGGTTTCTCGAATAATCCGCCATGTCGCATCGAGTGCTTCTGAAGGCGATATTCGCTCCCAAGATTCCGCAATTATTCGGTATTCCCGAGCCACGATCGGAGCAAGTGGGCTGTCAGGGCGCGGTGCTGTTCCTACACCGCCGCATTTTGATCCAACCACCGTCGTTACTCGACTTAGTAAGTTGCCGAGGTTGTTAGCAAGGTCGGCGTTGAAACGGGCAGTCATACCTTCGTGACTGAAGTCTCCGTCTGGGCCAAAAATTTGATCGTGGAGGAAATGATGTCGCACTCCGTCGACCCCAAAATCTGCAACGAGATCCGCTGGAGCAATCTGGTTCAGTCGGGTTTTGGACATCTTTTCGCCGCCGACCAGTAGAAAGCCGTGAACGTGAACTCGCTCAGGTGGAGCCAAACCAGCGCTCATCAACATTGCGGGCCAGTAAACGCAATGAAAGCGAAGGATGTCTTTGCCAATGAGATGAATTGCTGGCCAATATTGAGAAAAGGATGCCGGATCGTCTACGTATCCCGCCGCGGTGATGTAGTTCGTCAGGGCATCAAACCAAACATAGGTGACGTGACCTGTGTCCCATGGCAGCGGAATTCCCCAGTCAATGGATGTTCGACTGATCGAGAAGTCGCGAAGCCCTTGGTTGATAAACCCCAAGGCTTCATTTCGTTTCGTTGTCGGTAAAACGAAATCAGGATGGGTTTCGTACCAATCCCGAAGAGGTTGCTCATAACGGCTTAGTTTGAAGAAGTAGTTCTCTTCGGTTACGTGCTCAACCGGACGGCCATGTATGGGGCAGTTTCCTAGGTCAAGGTCGTCTTCGTTGAAGTACGCCTCACAGCTAACACAATAAAGGCCCTCGTAAGTTTGGAGGTCTATATCTCCATTGTCGTAGCACGCTTGCAGCAATTTCTGAACAGCGATGTGGTGACGCGGTTCGCTAGTCCGAATGAAGTCATCGTTCGATATTCCGAGTTGAGCCCAAGCGTCCTGGAAGCGAACCACTGTTTGATCTGCCCACTCTTTGGGAGTGCAGCCATTTTCTTCGGCGGCACGCTGGACCTTGAGGCCGTGTTCATCTGTTCCAGTCAGGAAGCGAACGTCACGGCCCAGTAGTCGATGCCATCGCGCCACGGCGTCTGCTGTGATGGTTGTGTACGCGTGTCCGATATGTGGCGCGTCGTTGACGTAATAGATTGGTGTGGTGACGTAATAAGGGTTGGTCACGCATGTCATGGTACCGACCCGTGTTCGCGCAGCCGTGGGCCTTTAATACTTAGGTTTCATTCCTCAACTGCAAGGGCAAGGGCGTACACCCTATTGCGAGCAACCCCAAGAGTCGTTGCTACGAGATCAATCGCGGCGCGCCGGGTCTCTCCACTCGCCAACTCTTCGCGTAACGCTGCCACAACTGTTTCGTCATCGACTTCTATCTGTGGAGCCCCACCAACAACGATGGCGATCTCACCCTTCACGTCACCAGAGAAACGGGCCGCAAGTTCTGTCAGAGTTCCGCGTGCGGTTTCCTCATAGAGCTTGGTCAACTCGCGCATTACGGCCGCGGGACGGTCGCCACCACAAAAGTTCGCGAGGTCGTGGAGCGTTACTCGCAACCGCCGAGGTGATTCAAACAACACGGTCGTTCGAGGTTCAGCCGCTATTGAGGCCAACCGGGCTTCTCGTTCCTTGCCTTTCCTCGGCAAGAAACCTTCCATCGCCCATCGCTTCGTCGGGAGCCCAGAAAGGACCAAGGCGGCAACAGCCGCAGTAGGGCCTGGGGCGACGGAAACTCGATATCCCTCTTCTGAGACGTACTTCACTAAACGCTCACCCGGATCAGATATCGCTGGTGTTCCCGCATCGCTCACCAACGCCACGTCGTGGCCTTGATCAAGCAAAGTGATCACTGTCGGTCCAATTGAGACTTCAGTGTGTTCGTTGGCAACAAGCAGTCGACGGGCACGCAAACCGAGATGCTCTAGAAGTTTTCCCGTTCGTCGGGTGTCTTCACAGGCAACTGCTCCTGCCTGCTCCAAAATTTCGCGAGCACGTTGCGATATGTCACCCAAATTACCAATTGGGGTGGACACCAGGTAAAGCGTCCCCCGATGTGTCGTTTCAGAAAATTCGTTCATTTGGCGACCCCAGATCATTTTGCCATTTGGCGGTTAAGTCAGCGGTAATAGACGCTGATGGCAACATCGGTCGCTGTCGACAAAGGTGCAACATTTATTGTCACCCAACGAGGGAGCTCGAACTTGGCTCATCGCCAAAGAGACAAGGTTTCGCTTCACTGACGGGCTAGCCGCTATACATTGAACCGAAATTCAACAACGTCTCCGTCTTGCATTCGATAATCCTTACCCTCCAGACGGAGGCGGCCGACGTCTCGCGCAGCGGACCAAGAACCCAGTTCGAGTAGAAGATCATGCTCGATTATCTCGGCGCGAATGAAACCTCTTTCAAAGTCCGTGTGAATTCTCCCCGCGCACTGGGGTGCTTTCCAACCATCTTTGAAAGTCCACGCGCGCGACTCTTTGTCGCCGGTAGTAAGAAAGGTGCGCAGACCTAAGAGCCCATGCGCGGCTCGGACAAACAACGGTAGAGCACCTTCGCCCAAACCAAGGCCTTCGAGCATCTCAGACCGTTCTTCCGAAGGTAAGAGAGCGGCTTCTGCTTCAAGTTGCACGGAGAGCGGTAATACCTCAGCGCCGGGGAGCGCGCCTCCTAGTTGCGACGCCAAATCACTAGCTTGCTCGAGTTGGTCTTCTCCAATGTTCAATACCGCCATAACAGGCTTGTTGGTTAGCAAGAAGTGCTCGCGTAAGGCGGCTCGACGATCATCAGAAAGTTCGGCTCGAAACAGCGGCGTACCGTCCGACAACAAACTCAGCGCTACTTCAAGAGCATCAACCTCTGCTACCAAGTCAGGGTCACGGGGGTCGGTCCGCAGGGCTTTGCGACGGCGATCGATTCTTGACTCAACCGACTCAAGGTCCGCGAGAGTGAGCTCAATCTCTACTATTCGCAGATGCTCCAGGGGATCACTCGGACCAGGCACATCTTCGTCATCAAAGGAGCGAAGAACAAAGACCAGCGCATCTACTTCCCTAATCCCAGCGAGGAATTTGTTCCCCAATCCCTCGCCCTGACTGGCTCCTTCGACCAGGCCACCGATATCAACAAATTCGGTCGTCGAATTCACGACTTTTCGGCTCGCACTCATTTCCGCAAGCGCGTCCAGCCGGTGATCCGGGACTTTCACCACACCAACATTGGGGTCTGTCGTAGCGAATGCATATGGAGCTGCTAGGGCGCCACCTCCGGCTAAGGCGTTAAATAGGGAGGACTTACCGGCGTTCGGCAGGCCAACAAATCCAAATCTTTCCATTGGCAGGCGAGGCTACCTGCGGCTGGGCTTGTCCGCCCCCTTACGCCGTGAATCGGCAGGCAGGCTGTGAAAGAATCTAAAATAATTCGAGTGGGGAGAAGCTTGTGGGACCGTTAAGTGGAGTCAAAGTTATCGAGCTAGCCGGTATCGGGCCTGGCCCCTTCTGCGCCATGCTCTTAGCTGACTTAGGCGCAGATGTCGTGAGAGTCGATCGCATGGAGCAAGTCGACCTGGGGATCGACAGAGGTCGAAAATTCAGCGTGTTAAATCGCAGTCGTAGGTCTGTTTCAGTCGACCTCAAGAACCCTGACGGCGTCGAAACAGTGCTCAAACTCATAGAAGAAGCGGACGCTCTAATTGAAGGGTTCCGACCCGGCGTCACAGAGCGACTCGGACTAGGGCCCGAAGAGTGTTTCGAGCGGAACCCGAGACTGGTATATGGCCGAATGACCGGCTGGGGCCAGGATGGCCCGATGGCCCATGCCGCTGGGCATGACATCAACTACATCGCCTTGACCGGTGCGCTACATGCCATCGGGGGGGCCGACAAACCATCTCCGCCGCTCAACCTTGTAGGCGACTTCGGTGGCGGCGGGATTTACCTCGCCTTTGGTCTATGTGCTGCCTTGCTTGAAGCCAGAACTTCTGGAAAGGGCCAGGTAGTTGACGCCGCGATGACCGAAGGCGCTGCATCGCTGATGGGTTCTATTTACGGCATGCATGCCTCAGGGCACTGGTCCGACGAGCGCGAGGACAATGTTCTTGACGGGGGATCCTATTACTACGGGGTATACGAGACGGCTGACGGAAAGTTTGTCTCTATCGGATCAATTGAAGGCAAGTTTCACGACGAACTTCTCGAACTAACCGGCTTCGAGGACGCGCCAACGACCGCACGAAACGATCAGGATAGCTGGAGCGAGAAAAAGGCTCGATTGGCAGAAATAATTCAATCAAAAACTCGCGACGAGTGGGACTCCGTAATGCTCGGCAGCGATATTTGCTACGCGCCAGTGCTTGACCTATCCGAAGCGCCCCAACATCCACACAATGTAGCGCGAGGATCATTTGTCGAAATCGAAGGCGTAATCCAGCCCGGCCCTGCGCCTAAATTCAGTCGTACGCCCGGCAAGGTGCAGATGCCGCCGCCTGCCCCAGGTCAACACACCGACGAAGTACTCACTAATTGGGGATTCACAATCGAAGACGTCGAGAAGTTAAGGGAAGTCGGAGCAATCGGCTAACACCGGTAGGGCATAACGAGGAGAAGCGTGCCCTTAGTGAATCGTTCGACACCCCGGTAGCCTTGGCGTCATGTCGAAGCGCACAAAGAAGAGAAAGCTCCGCGCTCGTCGCAGCAAGGCCAATCACGGCAAGCGGCCTAACATCGGGAGAGGCTGACCCTCCTCAGCCAGACCTTCGTTCAATCGTCGAGACTACGGCCGCTGTTATCAGGCGAGCTCCGCCGGGTTGGTAGTGAGTACCGTCATCGGTTCTGACTTCTATCTCTACCCCATCATCATCTGAGATGTGCTTAGCCCACACCCCGTCGGGTGACACGATCGACGCAGCATCTACCCATTCAGATCTGTAACCGTTCTCAAAAACTTGCCGAGAAATCGGGTTTACCACGTCAGGTAAGGGCACCATGAACGGAATACGGAAATGCGGCAGCCCAACCCAAACCACAAGTCGGCCAGGGCGATCAAGGACAGTGAGCATTTCGGTGATTCGGGAGTGGTATTTCTCCACCCATTCTGTGCCGCCCTTTTCTGAGGGACCGCTGCGGAATCCCTGCCAATCGTTTCCGCCAATTGACAAAACAACGACGTCATATGGGCCGTCAGCAATCTCGTCTCGAAGGTAATCAACCCAATCGAAATACCAGTCGCTCACCACCCCTGTCGATTTCTTGACATCTTCAGTAAAAATCCAACGATCTTCATTTCTCACGAGGATCCGAAATCCGAGGGACGCGCCGCCCGCAAGAGAGTCCCCGCCCACCCACACACTTAGAGGTCTCGCTTCTGTCGGTTCTGCCAACAATGCCCGCCGATCAGCTCGCGTCCAGTGGTAATACGTTTCCTCATTACCTAGATGGGAGGTCAGCGGGTCAGGCCACCGAAGATGAGGGGCACCCCAAGGGTCGAACTCTGTGGTCGTGGCTTTCGTTGTGTCATTCGCGACGTCTCGCTCTTCATCCGCCCAACCCGAGTTCGCCACGATCAAACTCGCGATCGCTGCGACTGTGAGAAACACGACGGTACGACAATTCATCGAACCCAAAGTTCGTCGACATTGGGTGACCTTCGCAGTTCTCGAAGCAGAAGCGCTGACAGCCATTCTCCACCCCAGTGACTCAAATGCACTCCATCCGTCAATCGGACATCTACAAGTTTCCCTGCGCTATCTGGAAGGTATCTGGAGTAGTTCCCAGAGTTATCCGTAAATAGTCCACGAAGATCGACGTATTGAACCCGGTCTCGTTCGGCTGCTTCAACCTGATAAAGATTGTTCAACAGTTGCATACGCTGATCGAAACCCTCTTCACGCATTGGGGGCTGTCCTACCCACAAAAGGACCCGATCTGCGTCGGATGTGACAAGATCCATAACGGTGCCGATTCGGCGCCGATATTCAGCCAACCAGGCCTCGTTGAATCTCTCCAACCACTGGCCGTCCCCGGCTCGTATATTTTGTGCGTCATTACCACCCAGACTTATGACTACGGCGTCCGGATCATGTTTCGTCATAATTTCGGCGAGCCGGGCCGGCCAATCGAAAAAATCGGGGCGGCTTAAACCACTTGATAGAACTGGCTCAGAGGTGGCTTGAACCATGGTTGACGTCTCCGCTAGGGAGACAAGGGTGTCACCAAAAAACCGAACCATCGAATCCCCTGTAACCCAGAGTTGGAAGGGGTTGTCTAAGTCCCAATTGGGCTTTAAGGATCGGCGAAGCTCCTCCCCGGTTACTTGTCTAGGCTCTTGCTCTTCTTGGACTGATGATGTAATCCAGTCATCTTTTTCTGATGTAGCGACGACCTCTATCTTCTCTAGCAAGAGGGTGATTGCTTGCTCGACTTCGGAGCGGCCTAGTAAGCGTTCTACTGTCGCCCTCGGCCACGTCAGCCCAAGAGACGAAGCTACCGATTCGATGGGACGCCAAACCGCTAACGCTACCGATCGGCCAGTTCCGTCGGGTTGACGCGTAGCGTCTGCTAATAGAGCTGAGGAGTTCAAGAAGAGGGCCACGACCAAGCCTGCGAGACCCGCCACTAATACTTTCCCAGCGGGCGAACCTTGTCCGTTTCGTCTCCGGTCTCTATTCGATTCCGACTCGGCGTTGGTCATTTTCTCCATCAGAATTGAAAGTAGATGAAG
>Ga0310124_10002308_pt1 | contig 13139 bp, 10 predicted proteins | sample CB11b_AW_Bot5_MG_FD_203507 | JGI IMG/M metagenome (GOLD analysis project Ga0310124, IMG submission 203507) | Marine microbial communities from Western Arctic Ocean, Canada - CB11b_AW_Bot5 | ecosystem: Environmental > Aquatic > Marine > Oceanic | place: Canada: Western Arctic Ocean | collected...
ACCGGTGGCGCTACTGGCTCTATCTGTTTGGTCGCCTCACACCAGGCACGTCGCTGGCCCAGGCGGCCACGGCCGTCAATGTGCCGTACTCCGCCATCATCAACGAGGTGGAAGCCCCGTTTCAGGAGGGGATGAGCGAGCAGGCCATGGCTCGTTTCCGAGCGCGCGAGGTGTTGCTCACCGAAGGCGCCAAGGGCCAGAGCAGCATCCACGAAGAAGCCCAGGCCCCGCTGGTGCTGCTGCTCGGGGTGACCGCGTTCGTGTTGATCATCGCCTGCTCGAACATCGCCAACCTGCTACTGGCGCGCGGTGCCCAGCGTGAAGGCGAGATGGCCGTTCGGTTGTCCCTTGGCGCCGGTCGTGGCCAACTCATCGGACAACTGTTGCTCGAATCGTGCGCGCTGGCTGTGCTCGGAGGCGTGGCCGGACTGCTGGTGGCGCGTTGGACACTCTCGCTCATCATGTCGTTCTTGCCGGCCGAAGCCGCGGCCACATTCCCGATGACGCTCGACGGGACAGCGCTGATATTTATCGGCGCGCTGGCGCTTGGCACCGGGGTGCTCTTCGGCCTGTTCCCGGCGCTCCAGAGCACGCGGCCGAACCTCGTCGGAAGCCTCAAACAGCAAGCGGGTCAACCATCGGGCTCACGGGGCGCCGCGCGGTTTCGCACCTCGCTCGCCACCCTACAGATCGGCCTCTCGATGGTGCTGCCAGTCTCGGCCGGGCTGTTTACCAAGAGCCTGTACAACGTGAGCCAGGTCGAGCTGGGTCCCGAGGTCGATCAGCTCGTGACTTTTGGCGTGTCGCCCGAGCTGAACGGATATACGCCTGAGCAATCCAGCGCCTTTTTTGCGCGTCTCGAGGAAGAGTTGCAGACCGTGCCGGGCGTCACCCACGTGACCGCCTCGCGCGTCCCGCTGCTGGCCGGAAGCAACTGGGGCAACAATGTCCGGGTGGAAGGCTTCGACGCGGGCCCCGACACCGACACCAATTCGCGCTTCAACGAAGTGGGGAGCGGCTACTTCGCGGCCATGGGCATGCCACTCATGTCCGGTCGCGAATTCACGCTGGCCGATGCGGGCGAGGCCCCGAAGGTCGCCATCGTCAACGAGCGGTTCGCGGAGAAGTTCGACCTCGGGCGCGACGCGGTCGGCAAGTGGATGGCCAGTGGCGGCCCGGACGGGGAGTTCGACACGCAGATCGTGGGTCTGGCGCAAGACGCGAGATACAGCCAGGTCAAAGGCGACGTCCCGCCGCTGTTCTTCCGGCCGTATCGTCAAAACGGCAACATCGGCTCCATGTTTTTCTACGTCCGGTCATCGTCGCAGACCGACCAACTGCTCGCCTCGATGCCTCGCGTCGTGGCACGACTCGACCCCAACCTGCCCGTCGACGATCTCCGCACCATGGAAGCCCAGGTACTGGACAGCGTCTTCGCGGACAGGATCATCAGCGTACTCTCGGCCGCATTTGCCGGATTGGCGACGCTCTTGGCCGCTGTCGGCTTGTATGGGGTGTTGGCCTACACCGTGGCCCAGCGCACCCGGGAGATCGGGTTGCGGATGGCGCTTGGAGCCGACCCGGGTCAGGTGCGGAGTCTCGTCATGCGACAGGTGACCCGGATGACGGTGGTCGGCGGCGCGGCGGGGCTGGTGACGGCCATCGCCCTCGGGCGCGCCGCACGGTCGCTCCTGTTTGAACTGCAAAACACCGACCCGATGGTGTTGGTCACGTCCGTCGCCGCCCTGACCTTGGTCGCGCTCGGTGCGGGCGCCGTGCCCGCCTGGCGGGCCTCCCGCATCGAGCCGATGATCGCCCTCCGCCACGAGTGATCTGACTGAGCCAGCTCATCGCCAGGCGACCCTCCGGGAACAGGGTGACTCGGAAGACACGTTGACTCGGGCACGGCGGCCGTCACTCATCTGAGCCGTGTCCGCACGGCGTCTACGGCTGACCCCCTACCTTCTTGTCTATCTCCCGATCGTGGCTGTGCCAGCGACCGGCTGGGGCGGAGCCGCTCGACCCGCTCAGCTACGACCGGCCGGCGCTGGCCGGTTCGGGCCAGGAGCGGTGAGGCGCCCGTGACACAGGTGTCGGACATGTACTCGCGGACGGGAGAAGGTCCCATGCGACAGCCCGTCGTCACTGTGGTTCATACGGCTCGCGGGACTCATGGGATTCACGACAGGCACACTCGACGCGCAGGACCCGGTGGCCTCAATCTACGACGACCAGATGACGTTGATCGAGCGCGAGGTGGTCTCGCTGGCCGAAGCGATGCCCGCCGACGCCTACGGCTTCGCGCCGACGGAGGGACGCTTCGACGGGGTGCGCTCGTTCGGTCAACAGGTGACACACCTCGCCACCATGATCTACATGACCGCGGCGCTGGTGTTGGAGGAGCGTTCCCCCTACGGACCAGGCACGCACAACAACGGGCCTGATGACCTGCGGTCGAAAGACGACGTGCTCCCGTATCTGACCGACGCCATCGCGTATGCGCGACGCGCCGTCGCCACCCTGACCGCCGACAACTACCTCGACCCGGTGCCATCGGCCTTCGGTTCGATGCCACGCTCCGCGGTGGCGGTCGGCATCGCATTCCACAGCTTCAATCACTACGGTCAGATGGTCGTCTACGCGCGCATGAACGGCGTCGTCCCACCGGCCAGTGTCCCGACCGGCGACGAGCCAGTGCGGTAGGAGGGTGCTGAAGAATGACGCGGAGCGGTTTTCGGAGCGCGGCGCCCAACTGGCTAGGCGCGACGAGGGAGCAGGCAGACGGCCTGTGACCGAGGAAGCAACGCCGCCAGACGGGCGCCTCGTCGGAAACCTAGTCGTGCACCGAACGCCACCACGTGCCGAGTCGGCGTCGCCCATCGGTCCACATTCGACCCAGAGCGGACCCCGACCGGGCGTCAGCGGCGAAGGCCACGATCTCTTCGGCCAGCACGCGGGACGCAGGCACGTCGGGCCCGCGCGGGCGAACGAACGCCTGGACGAACGTGTGTAGACGTTCCGCGGAAAATCGACCGGCCAGCCCCTCGCCGAGCTGCTCGACATGCTGTTCCAGGGTGGCAGCGCCGTGGACAAACCCGCCCTGGCTCTCAAGCAGATACTGAAAGTGCACCGACCCCGTCTGGCCTGGCGCGACATCGGACGCCCGTATCGTATACACCGGCTTGCCGAGGATGCCGGCCTCGATCTCGGCGCTGGTGTTGAGGCCAACCACGGCATCAGCGTGGAAGAGCAGGTCAAACAACGACTGATCGCCCTGGACGGACTTGCCGACCCTCAGGGCCAGGCCGTCGTCCGCCGAGCCGGCGGGATGGTTCGGGCCGCGTCCAAACCGTCGGTGTTCGAGCCAGATCGCTTTGGCACGAGGATGCGGCCGGATCACGACCTGGGCTGAACGCACCGGCAGCGAGGGTGACCGACCAACGCCTCTGGCATCGCGCCGTCGCCGCCCGTCTGCACCGGCGCCAGCGTCACGTCGTGCCCGACATTGACGAGGTATCCGACCACTTCCTCAAAGTGACGGATCAGCGCGATTTGTTTGAGGACGAACAGAATCCGCATGGTGGGGCCGGCGGTGCCGTGGCGCCAGAATCAGCGCCGCTTGCCGGTGAAGGTTCCACCGCCGAGGTCGCCCAGGGAGATTTGCCCGGATAGGGTGCCGTCGTCCTGCAAAGTCCCCGTGTAGCTGACATCGAGATCAAAACCCTGCGCCGACGCGCTGAACGAGAATCGCACCTCGTTGCCACTCACGCTCCCGGTGACGTCGGCCTCGCCCAGCGTCTCGGACGAGTAGTGGCCGGTCAGCTCCGTACCGTCCTGTTCCAACACCACGCTGGGGGTTGTCGGGCCCGCATCGGTGTCCACCATCAACGCCCAGTCACCCGCGACATCGGCCGGAGTCTGGGCGGAGAGGCCGGCTGCCGTCAGCAGCGTGGCCATCGTCATGACGACCAGTGAACGCTTCCTGGTTGCACTCATCGGAGACTCCTCTGTCTAAATCGTGAACGACTTAATCGCCTCAATCTGGCAGCGCGAACGACGTCAGGTTAGTACCGGACGGGATCAGTACGTGCTGCTTGCCGTCAAGCATGTAGGTGATAGCAGCGGTGCCCCAGATAGACCACCCGGTCGGATAGTGCCACAGGTTGTCGCCCGATTCGGCGTCGAAGGCCATGAAATTGCCCTCGTTGTCGCCGGCAAACACCAGACCGGCCGCGGTCGACATGACGCCGGCCATCGTCGGCGTCGGATAGCGGAACTCCCACCGCCGTTCTCCCGTTGTGACGTCGATGGCGCGCAAAGCCCCGTAGGCCTGGTCGCGGTCGACCCACACCGTTCCGCCCGACGAGTTCCGGCCCGGCTCGATCACCGGCTTCTGCGGGATGAAGGTGGCGCAGGTTTCGCGCGCGCTGACGAAGAAGAGGCCTCGCGCCGGGTCAAACGACGGCGGCATGAAATTCGTCCCGCCCCAGTAGTCCGGCAAACACCCCTGGCTCCCGTCGTTGAGCACGATGGGACGTCCGGCGTCGTCCAGTTCCCGCGCCCACGTCGTGTCGGTGAACGGTTTGCCCAACAGCAGCTCACCCGTGACACGGTCGAGTACATAAAAGAACCCGTTGCGATTGGCCACCATCACGACCTTGCGCGGGCTGCCCTCCCACAGGATGTCGGCCTGGACCGGCACGTGATTCGAGTCCCAGTCGTTCACGTCGTGCGGCGTGAACTGATAGTGCCATTCGATGACGCCAGTGTCGGCGTTGAGAGCCACGATGGACGCCGTATAGAGGTTGTCACCCAATCGGTCGTCGCCGTAGTAGTCCGGGTTCGGGTTGCCCGTGCCCCAGTAGATCAGATTGAGCTCGGGGTCGAAACTGCCGGTCATCCAGGTGCCGCCGCCGCCCCGCTCGCGTACCCCGGTGAACGGCCAGGTGTCGCCGCCTGGCTCGTCGGGTGACGGGATGGTGTAGAACCGCCAGTCGCGCTCGCCCGTCTCGGGGTCGTAGGCATCAATAAAGCCCTTGGTGGGGTATTCCCCACCCGAGATACCCGCGATGACTTTGCCGTTGACCACCAGCGGAGCCATCGTCGCGGCGTACCCGATGCGATAGTCAGCCAGCTCAACATCCCACAAGACGTTGCCGTTCGTCCGGTCCAGCGCCAGCAGATGCGCGTCGAGCGTCACCATGAACAGCTGGTTCCCCAGCATGCCGAATCCGCGGTTGACCGGCGCGCTTCGGCCGTAGGTCAGGTCGTCCGGCAGCTCGCGTCGATATTCCCAGAACTTGCGCCCGGTACGGGCATCGAGCGCCCAGGCATAGTTGTTCGGGCCGGTCACATAGAGCACACCGTCCCACATCAGGGGCGTGGTTTCGAACCCGCGGCCCCGAGCCATGGTGCCGGATTGAAACGTCCACTGCGGCGTGAGACGTCCCACGTTCTCAGGCGTGATCTGGGTCAGCGGGCTGTGGCGCCGGCCACTGTAGTCTCCCGAAAACGTGGGCCACCGGGATGGGTCCGTGAAGCCTTCCACCAGCTGCGCCGAAGTGGGGCCGGACGCCGGTTCCTGGGCGCCGAGCCCAGCCGCTCCGGCCAGGGCCACCAGCGCCGTCATCGTCAGCAGTCTCGTCACGTGCATGCTTGATCTACCTTCATCTTCCGCGAGCCTCCTCGCCTGACTCTGGGCGGATCTCGATCCGCGCCCGTGGCACTCAAGGGACATCGATCGCTTCACGAACCGACGCGAGAAACCGCAGGAGATTGTCCAGGTCGTCGTCGCTCAACCGATCGGGACCGAACGGGGGCATCAGCGACTGTGCCTCGTCCTGCACGTCACGCAGGTCGGTCTTGAGATATCCCTGCAGCCGCTCGGCGGTATCAACGATTTGGATCGAGAAGGCGTCCTCCGCCTTCTTGAGGCCCCGAATACGCTCGCCGCCCTCGGTCACCACGGTCACCGTCCGGTAGCCCACCCGCATGGCGGCGCTCGGGTCCCGAATGGCTGCAATCATCCCGGCCCGAGACCGGCTCAGCGTGATACGCGAGAGGTCGGGGCCCAGTCGACCGCCGCTTCGTCCCGCGCGATGACACCCGGCGCAGTTCGCGGCAAACACCTGGCGTCCCTGGTCCCGGTCTCCGGTGGCAAATTCGACCGGCGACACGGTGCCGATGCTCTTGAGATGACTGACAATGGCCCAAAGCTCGTCGTCTGGCGCTGAGCTCGACGGCATGATGCTGCCAGGAATGCCTCCCCGAATCGTCTGGAACACCCGGCCCTCACTACGGCCGGCGGCCCACAGACCGGTCAGGTCGGGGCCACTGATACCCTTCGCGTCGGCCCCGTGGCACTCGGCGCACCGGTTTGCGAACAGCGCCCGACCGGCCCGCGCCGCCCCCGGATTCCCCGCGTGCGGATTCGCCAGACTATCCTGGGCGGCGGCCACGCTTGTCGAGAGCAGCAGCGCCAACGCGACCAGCCGTGTCTCCCGTCGCCTACCCCAGCAATGTGCCATTCCAGTCAACACTTCAAGACGCTTCGGTTGTGTGGGCCACTCGTACGTGCACGACGGCGTCCGGGTACCATGGCGCAGTGGGCACCCGATGACAAGGGCCCGCCTTCGCCGAGGCTACGGCGGGCAGGCAGGCACGTCTGAGAGGCAGACACGATGGGACCACTAGCAGGAGTCAAGATTATCGAATTGGCCGGAATCGGACCATGCCCGATGGCGGCCATGCTGCTGGCGGAGTTAGGGGCCGACGTGCTGAAAGTCGATCGGATGATGCCGTCCGGCCTCGGCATCACCGTGCCGGACGCGCACGCACTGCTGAACCGGAGCCGTCGGTCGCTCGCGGTTGACCTCAAACACGCCGATGGCGTGGCCCTGGTGCTGCGCCTGTGCGAGCAGGCGGACGCGCTGATCGAAGGGTTCCGACCCGGCGTCACCGAGCGATTGGGTCTCGGCCCGAACGACTGCACCGCACGGAACCCGCGACTCGTCTACGGGCGGGTGACCGGGTGGGGGCAAACCGGCCCGCTGGCCCACGCGGCAGGACATGATCTGAACTACATCGCGCTGACCGGCGCGCTCCACGCCACCGGACGCGAGGGACAGCCCCCCACTCCACCGCTCAATCTGGTGGGCGATTTCGGCGGAGGCGCCCTGTATCTGGCCCTTGGGGTGGTGTCGGCGCTGTTCGAAGCCCGGGAGTCGGGCCAGGGGCAGGTCGTGGACGCGGCGATGGTCGACGGCGCGGCGTCGTTGATGACCGCTGCCTATGCGCTGCTGAACGCCGGGGTGTCTCAGGACGTGCGCGGCACGAATCTGCTCGACAGCGGCGCCCACTGTTACGACGTCTACGAGACGAGCGACGCCAAACACATCGCACTGGCCCCCATCGAACCCGGTTTCTACGCCGTGCTGCTCGACCGATTGCACATGCGCAACGACGAGCTGCCGCACTCAATCGACCGGAAGGACTGGCCCGAGCTGAAGACCAAACTGGCCGCGTTGATCAGGACGCGCACGCGCGATGAATGGACGGACACCCTCGAAGGGACAGACGCCTGTTTCGCCCCCGTCTTGAGCCTGAAGGAGGCTCCGTACCACGCCCACAATCAGGAACGAGCCACCTTCATCGAAAGCAGCCAGGGCTGGCAACCCAACGCAGCACCGCGATTCAGCCGGACACCGAGCGCCGTTCGCCGCGCCCCGGCCGCAGCCGGCGAGCACACCCGCCAAGCGCTGGCAGACTGGGGATTCGACGAACGCGAGATCGACGCGCTCATCTCCAACGGCGTCGTCGCGCAACGCCCCCGAGAACCATCGTAGCGGGAAACCATCGCATCGGTCCGGGACGATCAGAAATGGAACTTGCCTTCCAAGGAACCGTGCAGCCTGGGAGTGAAGTGTGGGGGGACCACCCCTAGCTCGAGCCCGCCGGCGCCGTCGCCCCTGCCCACGGGTGATCCGGCCCTGAAAGGCCTTGTCACGACGACGGGGGATGAGAACACATCCCTAAGGCAGCGCGAACGTCACCAGCGTGTCGGTCGCAGCAACTGCCACATACTGCTTCCCGTCGGCACCCTGATACGTCATCGGATTGGCGTTGCCGTTGCCACCCAGGCGCGCCGTCCAGACCTCGCGTCCCGTAGCTGACTCGAACGCGCGCAGCCGGCCGTCGTCGGTGCCGGCCACGAAGAGCAGGCCGCTCCCTGTCGTGATAGCGCCGGCGCGAATCAAACGACCCGTGGCTTGCTTGCCCTCCGGCAACCCATCGGTGACACCGAGCGTCTCCTGCCAGACGACGTCACCGGTGGCCGCGTCCACGGCGGTCAGTCGACCCCACGGCGGACGCTGACACGGCATCGTGGCGCCATCAATCTGCACCACAAAGCTGCCTGGACGTTGCTGGCCCTTCCGATACGGCACCGGATAGTCGTCCGAGGCCTCCTCGACGAACCCGAGCGCGCCCATATCCTGTGTGGCTACCAGCAGATAGCCGGTGGCCGGGTCCACCGCGACCCCGCCCCAGTTGGCGCCACCGACGCCGCCGGGGAACGACAGCGTGGTCCGGAGCGGCGCACCGTCCGGTCGATAGACCCACGGCGTGAACGGACCGGCGTTGTACAACTCGCCCAGACTGTCCACCAGTTCGCCACAGGCTGCCGCATGCTCAGCCGACGTGTCCTCAGCGGTCACCAGATCGCCCGGCTCATATGTGAGTCTCGATAGTCCCACCGGCTTGACCGGAATTGGCTGTGTTGGCGATGAGGCCTCACCCGGCACGTCGCTGGCCGCCACCGGCTGCTCTTCGACGCCGTAAATCGGCTCACCGGTCTCGCGGTTCAAGATGTAGAGATAGCCGGACTTGGTCGTGACGCCGAGCGCCGGAATCGCGCCGCCGTCGCGCGGAATATCGAACATGGCGGGCGGGGCCGGCGGGTCAGCGTCCCACAGATCGTGATGGATGGTCTGGAAATGCCAGCGGTAGTCGCCGGTGTTGATGTCCACCGCCACCACCGCGTTGCCATACTGGTTATCGCCGGGGCGGTCGCCGCCGTAGTCACCAGGGATGGGTGAAGCCAGCGGCAGGTACACCAGCCCGCGCTCCTCATCCATCGAGAAGTAGAACGGCCAGGCGTTGGCGCCCAGGCGGTCTTGCCAGCTATCACCCTCCCAGGTGTCGTGGCCGGGCTGACCGGGCTGCGCCACCGAGTCGAACTCCCACACCTTGTCGCCAGTGACGGCGTCGAACGCACGCGCGTTGCCGATGCCACCAATCGTGCCCGCGGGCGTGTTCGCGCCAACGACCACGATGTTGCCCGCAATGAGCGGCACCGAGTTGTACGGCACCCCCATCTCCACCAAGCCCGCCTCGCCAAAGCTGGCGACCGGCTCGCCCGTCGCCGCGTCAACCGCCCGCAGGTGCAGACCAGTCGTAAAGATTATGCGCGGCGTCATCCCGTCGCCGCCGGCCCAGTAGGACACGCCGCGCCGCGACGGACGGGCGCCCTCGATCTGATGGCGCCACCGCTCGATCCCCGTCTCCGGGTCAAGCGCGACCACGCGGTCGGCCGCCGACACGTACATGACCCCGTCGACGACGATCGGCGTCGCTTGTGAGTTTGGACCTCGTTCACTCTCGTCCACCGCGGCGAGCGAGTAGGTCCAGGCCTCGGACAGCGTCGATACATTCGCGGTCGTGATCTCCCCAAGCGGTGAATAACCGGTGGCGGCCAGATCGTGGCGATACATCGGCCAGTCGCCGCTCACCGGCGCCATCGCCGCGCTCTCTGGCCCAGCGGCCTCTTCGGGAGCCTCTCCTCCGCCACCGCATTGCGCTAGCACAAGAGTGGACAAGGCGACGCCGAGGACTGCCGTCAATCGCATGGAGCGCATTACTGGTGGTCTCCCGTAGGGGGTCGATTGAAGGGTGCATTGTATATCGGCGACCCGAAGGAACCGATTGCGTCGATCTGCGCGAATCAGCGCCCTGCTCTTCCTGACGCGCCGCGCTTCGCCTTCCGCCCCCCAAGCACTCTGATATCCAACGAGCGCGCGATCGCGACAAGCTCCATCGTCGTACGCCACGAGCGGCATGTCCTCACCCAGTTCGTCGCGAAGGTGAACACAACTCACGAGCTGGATGGCGTCGCCGGCGCGTAACGGATGCGCCACGAGTAGCGACCGCGCGATCGCAGTCACTTCGGGCACGATTTCCACGACGACGAACGTCTCCAGGTCACGATGCCACGCGGCCAGGGCCCTGGCCGCGGTCTATCGTCCCGTACGACCCTTCGCGGGCACGGCGGGCCAGCGCGGACACCACTTCAACCTCGGACAGTCGGCTAGATGCCACGGAGCCGGACGACATCAAGCGACGCACATCGCTGCTGCCCACTTCGCGGGCGTAGCGTTTAACGAGGGCGCTTGCGTCGAAGTAACGAATCAGAACCGGTCCGCGCGATCTTCAGCGACGGCGTCGGCCAGTCGGAGATCGCCATCGGCGATCGGAACGAACGGCTCGCGAGGCCGCTGTGTCGGCCCACTGATGTTGCCGATTGCTCGCAGCCGTTGCAGCCGGTCCTCCAGGGAACGGCCGGTCATGTCAATGGGGCGGAGTTCGGCTACGGGGCGACCTCGATCGGTAATCGTCACCGTCCGCCCGTCACGGACTTGTCGCAGATAGACCCTAGCCGAGTTTTCAGTTCCCGTGCCCCGACGGAGAGAGGCCTGCGCATGTGGTCATTGTGACCACATGCGATTCCCAACGTCAATCGGTCTGGAACGTATGTTGCGAATCGCGGTTACAGGCTCCAACCGGCCCGGTACGGCTCATCGAGAAACGCGTTCGCCTCGGGCACGTTGGTGGCCTTCATCCGAGCCGCATCCCACTCGATCGGCTTCCCGGTGCGGACCGCGAGGTTGCCCAAGAGACAGATCTCCGTGAGCGGGCCAGAGTGGTCGCCGAAGTCGGACCCCGGGGTCCCGTTTCCCTTGCAGGCCTCGATCCATTCGAGCTGCGCGCCGGGCGAGCGCGAGTATTTCTGGGGCGGTGGGTTCGCCGTGAGGTCATTGTGCCGGGACGTGGGAAAGATGTGCGGCTCGCGACCGTAGATGTCGGCACCGAGCACGCCTTCTGTCCCCACGAAGAGCTGGCCGCTGTTTCCGCCGGGGAGTTGTTCTCCGTCGGCCAGCTGCGGCGGCCGGGGCATCGCGAGATTGCCGTCTCGCCAGACGAACGTAATTGGCGGCCGGCTGCCACGCGCGGGGAACTCGTAGGTGATACGCGAGACGGCCGGGGCGGTCTCGGCGAACAGCGGGGTGGTCTCGGCTTCGATCCGGGTCGGCTGGTCAAGCTCGAGCGCCCAGAAGGCGGCATCCATCGAATGGCAGGCGATGTCGCCGAGCGCGCCGGTGCCGTAGTCCCACCATCCCCGCCACCTGAAGGGGTGATACGCGGGGTGGAAGGGTCGCTCCGGCGCCGGCCCGAGAAACAGGTCCCAGTCGAGCCCTGGCGGCGCATCGTGGGCGTCGGTTGGCCGATCGATTGCCTGCGGCCAGATGGGCCGGTTGGTCCAGTAATGGACCTCACGGACGGCGCCGATGGCGCCGGCTTCGATCCACTCCCGGATCTGTCGGGTGCCCTCGAGCGCGTGCCCCTGGTTGCCCATCTGAGTGGCCACCCCACTCTGGCGAGCCATCTGGGCAAGGGTCCGGGCCTCGGCCACGGTTCTCGTGAGGGGTTTCTCGCAATACACATGCTTGCCGCGGCGCATCGCCTCCATGGCGATCACCGCGTGGGTGTGGTCCGGGGTCGCGATGATGACCGCGTCGATGTCCGATTCGCGATCCAACATCTGGCGGAAGTCGGCGTAGGTGCCAGCCTTGGGATACTCGTTGAACGTCTCGGCGGCGTGGCCCGAATCCACATCGCACAGCGCCATAATGTTCTGGCCGCGGCACGCCTGCAGGTCCGCGCGCCCGCGGCCACCAACCCCGATGCCCGCGATGTTGAGCGTGTCGCTCGGCGCTTGCCGCCCTCGCCCCAGCACGTGACGGGGCACGATCATGGCGGAGGCGGACACGCCGGCGATGAACTGGCGACGCGATACTCCGTGACTCATCCTCTCTCCTCCGGCCGACCCAGACGGCTTGTGCCGAAATCATATCGCGACGCGTCGGGGGTCAAACCTGTCGAACCCGGGCTGGCCGTCTGGCGTCAGCTCTATTTCCAGACGAGGTCAAACACGCCGACCGACTGGGAGGGGTAGCTGGCGACGAACAGGTGACGGGTCTTCGGGTCGACCACCATCCAGCAGGGACGACCGAAGGCACTGTCTTTGTACTCGGAGAGGAAGCGACCGGCGGTGGTATAGACCGCAATTCGCTCGTTGTGCGTGTCTCCCACGTAGACGCTCTTCAACGAGTCAGAGACGAACAGTTCGTTGCCAGCCGACAAGGCCAGGGCGTAGGGCTCGAGTGGCGTTCCCCAGCTCCGTCGCCTGACCAGGACGCGCCGCCTCCAGCGCAGCCAGCCGACGTATCGGGCCGCGATGAGAAACGCGAAGACCAAGAGCGCCGGCCACCACGGCCGTAGGATCTCCATGCCGGGAAGACTATACGCACGAGACGCTGGAGACCACCCGTGCCCGCTGCCCGTATAATCGGCGTGACTTCACCACTGACGCGGAGGCCGTCATGATGACCAGAGGCACCTTGGGTACGCGGTCTGGGCTCGCGCGTGTCCTTGCCATTCTCGTGGCCGCGCTGACCCTGATGTCAGCCCCGGCTCACGCGCAGAACGACGATGCGCTGCGGATCTATCTCGTCGACGTGGAGGGCGGGAACGCCACGCTGTTTGTGTCGCCAGAAGGCGGGTCGCTGCTGATCGACACAGGAAACGGCGGCGCGAACGCCGATCGGGACGTCGGCCGCATCATGGCGGCGGTCGAGGATGCCGGGCTGCGGCAGATTGATCATCTGATCACGACGCACTGGCACGGCGACCACTACGGCGGCATGCCGGAGTTGGCCACACGGATTCCGATTCGCCACTTCATCGACCATGGCCCGACGGTCGAAGACAGTGCCCGCACCGCCGAGTTCCTCGACAACATCTAT
>Ga0310124_10002309_pt1 | contig 13138 bp, 12 predicted proteins | sample CB11b_AW_Bot5_MG_FD_203507 | JGI IMG/M metagenome (GOLD analysis project Ga0310124, IMG submission 203507) | Marine microbial communities from Western Arctic Ocean, Canada - CB11b_AW_Bot5 | ecosystem: Environmental > Aquatic > Marine > Oceanic | place: Canada: Western Arctic Ocean | collected...
CCGCCATTTTTTGTTGTTTCCGTGGGGCAGTAGCTCAGTTGGGAGAGCGCTAGGTTCGCAATCTGGAGGTCGTGGGTTCGATCCCCATCTGCTCCACCATTATCGCGCAGGAGCCCGTCGGTGAAAGGCCCAACACATGAGCGCCTTTGTCGATGGGCTCCCGCATTTGTACTAGGTCGTGCTAGATGGGGAGGTAGCGGTGCCCTGTTACCCGCAATCCGCTCTAGCGGGATCGAATTCCCGTCCGAGGCCCGTTTTGCCAATACAGCGGCTGGACCCGAGGGCGCTGAAGGCCGGATTCCACGCAACGTGAGGCTTCTGAACTCCGTCAGGACCGGAAGGTAGCAGCGGTAAGAATGCTGATGCGTGTGCCGTGGAAATATCTGACTGGAGCCCGAGGGTACCGAACGATGTTAGGTAACGGGTCGAAGATGGGTGCACGACCTATTTTCTTCGTCCGCTTGAATTGGCGTTGGAACACATGGCCTATCAGGTAACCGCCCGCAAGTGGCGGCCACAGCGGTTTGACGAAGTCGTCGGTCAGCAGCACATCACGACGACGCTGACAAATGCACTTCATTCTGGCCGTGTGGCGCAGTGTTATCTGTTCACCGGTCCCCGTGGCGTCGGCAAGACGACGTCGGCGAGAATTCTCGCCAAGGCGCTCAATTGTAAAGACCGCAGTCAAACCCCTGACCCGTGTGGCCAATGTCCCTCCTGCGTCGCCATCACCGACAGTACGAGTATGGATGTCCTCGAGATCGACGGCGCGTCGAATAACAGTGTCGACGATGTGCGCGAATTACGCGAAATCGTGCGCTATATCCCCACCGAGGGTGCCTACAAGGTCTACATCATCGACGAGGTCCACATGTTGTCGACGGCGGCCTTCAATGCACTGCTCAAGACGCTGGAGGAGCCGCCACCTCGTGTCGTCTTCGTCTTTGCTACGACCGAGGTGCAGGAGGTCCCCGAGACCATCCTGTCACGGTGCCAACGGTTCAACTTTCGTCGTATTCCTACCACTCTGATCGCCTCGCATCTGGAAAAAATAACCAACGAGGAGGGCATCAGCGCCGATCAGGAATCCCTCTATCTGCTCGCCCACCGCGCTGACGGTGCGCTGCGCGATGCAGAGAGTCTGCTCGACCAGGTCGTGTCTTTCAGCGACGCCGTGTCGGCGCAGACTGTCGGCGAAGTTCTCGGGCTGGTAGATCGAACCGTCTTTTTCGACGCCGCCCAGGCGATCGCCGCCGGGGATGGTGCGCGCCTGCTGGACCTGGTGGCTGCGGTGATCGACGGGGGTGGGGACATCGAGGAGTTCGTCCGCGGTTTTGTCGAGCACAGTAGTCATATGCTGTTTACCAAGGTGCAGTCGTCGGCGGACAAGCTCGAAGTGGCAGATACCGAGAGGGTCCGCTACGAAGAGGCGGTAGCCGACCTCGCTGAGCAGGACCTGTTACGGATCGTGCAGACGCTGATGGAGCTCGATGCCGATCTGCGCAACTCGCTGCAGCCCCGTTTCCGCACCGAGCTGGCGCTGGTGCGGCTCGCCCATATGGGAAACGCCGTAGACGTGGGTCATCTGTTGAGCCGCCTCGCCAGCCTCGAAGCGGCTGTCGGCGCCGGTGGCACTCGGGTGCCGCCGCGGCGGCCAACATCCCCCGCATCCCCTACAGCTCAGTCCCCCGCCCCAGCCACCCGCCAGCGGGCAGAGGCGGTCGATCAGCCGCCACCCCCAGTGCCGCCGCCGATACGCGAGGAGGGGCCTGAGGCTGAGGCGTCGTCAGCGGTGCCCACACCGCCACCTGCCGGACCAATTGATGTCAATGAACTGCAGACGCACTGGCCTCGAGTCACGCACGTCGTGCGCGAGACTCAGCCATCAGCGGGGACGTTCCTGCAGGAGGTCACACGAATGCAGCTTGAGGGTTCCGTCCTCACCCTGTTTTTCGCGCCAGAGGAACGGTTCGGCATGGGTCAGGTGGGCAAGGCCCATGAGGCCGTCTCCAGTGCCATCGCACAGATCACCGGTCACCAGTTGCGGGTCCGCTGCAGCCCGGACCAGGGCGGTGGCGGCGCAACTGGCCAGGACCCAACGCCGGCACCCCAACCGCCAAAGTCACAGGTCCAGCCCCCCGCTCCCGTCACCGGTCCGCCGCAACAGGCACAGAGCGGCGACAAGAAAGATCTCACCCCTCCGGTACGGGCCGTCCTAGATGCGATCGATGGCGAGATCGTCTGATGGGTCCGCAACCACTTGAAGATCTCGTCACCGCCTTTGCGCGCCTTCCCGGAATCGGTCGCAAGACGGCACAGCGTCTGGCGCTGTATGTGCTCAAGTCCCCACCGCAGGAGGCTGAGGTCCTGGCCGAGGCCATTCGCGGGGCACGCGACAACATCGGCCAGTGTTCACGCTGCTTTCATCTTACCGAACGGGGCCACGAGTTGTGCCACGTATGCAGCGATACGAACCGCGATTCGTCCGTCATCTGCGTCGTTGAAGAGGCGAGCGATGCACTGGCTCTGGAACGCAGCGATCTGATGCGGGGAACCTATCACGTGTTGGGCGGCGCCCTGAGTCCCCTTGATGGGATCAGCCCGGCGGATCTGCGCATCGATGAACTCGTCGAGCGGGTGCGGCGCGATGGTGTGCGCGAGGTGATACTTGCGCACAATGCCAGCGCCGAAGGTGAGGCCACTGCCGAGTACATCCACCAGCGGCTGGCGGGGCTCACGAATGTTACGCGCCTGGCGCGTGGCCTGCCCGCCGGTTCCGATCTCGATCTGGCGGACCGCACGACTCTGACACACGCTCTGCAGGGACGTACGACATTTCGATGACTGAGAGCACCGGGCGTCGAACGATCGTCAACTTGCCCAACATCCTGACGGTGTCACGCATCTTCGCCACGCCGCTGTTTCTGCTGATGCTGTTCGCCGAAGCCGGCCACTGGCGTGGTGGCGCTGTGATTGTGTTTCTTCTCGCATCCCTCACCGATTTATACGATGGCAAGCTGGCACGTGCCCGTGATTGTGTCACCGAATTCGGCCGCTTCATGGATCCCCTCGCCGACAAGATCCTGGTTTCCTCGGCACTGGTCGCGTTCGCCGTCCGCGGTGTCGTCAATGTCTGGATCATCGTGCCCATCGTGGTCCGGGATGTCGCCATTACCGGCATGCGGATGTATGGCCTCTATCAGGGACGTATGATGGAGACCTCACGCCTGGCCAAGTGGAAGACGACGGTGCAACTGGTCACCGTCATCGTCATCCTCCTGCTCTTGGGTTTGCAGGAGATCGCTGGTTATCAGCAGTGGACCAGTGTGTTGACCGCCAAGGCCTGGCTCCCACTGTTGAGCAACAGCCTGATGGCAGGGGTCCTGTTACTTACCCTGATGTCTGGGGTTCATTATTTTTTTAAAACTGGATCGGAATAACACTGGACGATCGGCCCCCAGATCAGCCTTCCCTGAAGGGGGTCGCCTTCCTGCGAACCGCCGTCGCGACTGTGTTGTTTTCTGGTCGGGCGCCCATCGCACCCGGCACTGCGGGATCGGCGGTTACGGCCATTGCCTGGTACGTCTTTGGCAGTTCGCTGACGCCACTGGTGTGGGTCCTGCTGTTGGCGGTGGTCACGGCTGTTGCTGTCGTCGCCGCGGGTGCCGAGGCCCGGGCCCTTGGTCGGCAGGATCCCGGACCGGTCGTGATCGACGAGGCGGCGGGGTTTCTGTTCACCGTTGCCTTCCTCCCCCACGGCCTGTGGACGACGGTCGCAGCATTCCTGTTGTTCCGCATCCTGGATATCCTCAAACCGCCACCGGCTCGGCAACTGGAAAAATTGCATGGCGGCTGGGGCATCGTTCTTGACGACGTGGCTGCCGGCATCATGGGCAACCTGTTGTTGCGCGCCGGCCTGGCCCTGCTTTAGCACAGCCAGCTGATATCGACCCAAGGGGAGCAAGACGAGACATGGCCAAGACCAACAGCAATGGCAAACCGGATGACAAGAGCCGGGAACAAGCCCTGGATCTGGCGATTTCACAGATCGAGAAACAGTATGGCAAGGGCTCCATCATGCGCATGGGTGGTGAAGGGGGCATCGTCGAAGTCGAGTCCATTCCTTCCGGCGCGTTATCCATCGATCTGGCCTTGGGTATAGGTGGCTTTCCCCGCGGGCGGATCGTCGAGATCTATGGCCCGGAGGGGGCCGGCAAGACGATGGTCTCACTGCACGCCATCCGTGAAGCTCAGCAGGCGGGAGGCACAGCCGCCTTCATCGACGCCGAACACGCCCTCGATATCACCTTTGCCAGACGGATCGGTGTCGATGTCGAAAATCTCATCATCTCTCAGCCTGATTCCGGCGAACAAGCCCTGGAAATCGTCGAGACGCTCGTGCGCTCAGGCGCCTTCGATATCATCGTCCTCGATTCGGTGGCTGCCCTCGTGCCGCAGGCTGAACTCGAGGGCGACATGGGGGACTCCCACATGGGGCTGCACGCGCGGCTCATGTCGCAGGCCCTGCGCAAGCTGACGGGCAGTATCAGCCGCTCGCGCACCTGTTGCATCTTTATCAACCAGCTGCGCATGAAGATCGGTGTCATGTTTGGCAATCCAGAGACGACGACGGGTGGACGGGCCATGGGATTCTATGCTTCGGTCCGGGTGGATATCCGTCGCGTCGGCCACATCAAAGATGGTGACACCAATATCGGTAGTCGCGCTCGTGTGAAGATTGTCAAGAACAAATTGGCGCCGCCGTACCGACAGGCCGAATTCGATATCTATTACGCGGGCGAACAGATCGGCATATCGCGCGAGGCCGATCTGCTCGACATCGGTGTGGGGCATGACGTCGTGGACAAGGCGGGCACCTGGTTTTCGTATGAAGGGAAGAGACTCGGGCAGGGGCGAGAAAATGCGCGCCAATATCTGGCTGACAATCCCGCCGTAGCACAGGCCATCGAGTCGAGGCTTCGCGTCGAACTGGGTTTGAGTCCTGCCGAGGCAGAGGCGTCAGACTCCGCAACGCTCCCGTCAGAAGAGCCTGCCGATGACGGTGCCGCAGAGTCGTGACGTGGCAGAGGGCGTAAAGGGGCAGGACAAGACGCGGCGGATCGCCCTCGACCTGCTCGGTGTGCGCGATCGATCCATCAAGGAAATGCGGGAGCGTCTCGCGAAACGGGACTGCGCCGCCGCGGATATTGACACTGTGGTAGCCGACCTGGAGGCTTTGAGTCTGCTCGATGACCACAAGTTCGTGCACCGTTGGATCGAAACCCGACGACAACGGCGGCCCGAGGGTGTACCCAAGGTGATACGTGACCTGCTGCGTCGGGGGATCGACAAGAGCGTTATCGAGCAGGTTCTGTCCGAACTCGACCGTGACCTGGGATCGAGGGATGAAGCACTGGAGTTATTGCGTCGTAACAGCGGTCGCTATACTGGTCTCGAGGCGATGAAAGCGCAGCGTCGCATGTATGGTCTGCTGGCGCGCCGTGGATTCGACCCGGAGACGACCCGCCACGCCGTGGAGCGCGCCTGGTCTGAAATCGAAAGTGACGACTAAAACAATGCAGTCCGAGGAGATCCGAGAGACATTCCTGTCCTTCTTCGAAGGCAAAGCCCACACCCGTGTGCCCAGTGCCCCGGTCGTGCCGGCGGATGATCCGACGCTCTATTTCACCAACGCCGGTATGAACCAGTTCAAGGATGTGTTTCTCGGGCTGGGAAGTCGGCCGTATTCGCGCGCCGTCGATACGCAGAAATGCATCCGTGTCTCCGGCAAGCACAACGACCTCGAAGAGGTCGGCATCAGCCCCTGGCACCACACCTTTTTCGAGATGCTCGGCAACTGGTCCTTTGGCGATTACTTCAAGGAAGAGGCCATCCAGTGGCACTGGGAACTGGTAACCGAAAAGTTCGGCATGGACAAGGAGCGTCTGTGGGCGACGGTCTTTGAAGGGGGCGAAGGGGTACCTGCCGACGAAGATGCCGAAGGCCTGTGGCCCAAAGTCACGGACCTGCCGGCGGATCGTGTCGTGCGTCTGCCGGCAAAAGATAATTTCTGGGAGATGGGTGAGACCGGGCCCTGTGGGCCTTGCTCAGAGTTGCACTACTACCTCGGCGACGATCTGAGCTTGCAGAATGAGGATCTGTTCCGCCAGGATGGTCCTGAATTCGTCGAGATCGGCAATCTCGTCTTCATCCAATTCAATCGTGGTGAGGATGGTGTGCTGCAGCCCTTGCCGCAACAGCATGTCGATACCGGCACCGGCTTCGAGCGCCTCTGTAGTCTGCTGCAGAACAAGGACAACAACTACGATACCGATGTCTTCCGGCCACTCATCGAGCGCATTGCTGAGGTCACCGGTGGCGACCCCGACAGCGATACCGGGCGGGTGCCCATGCGTGTCATTGCCGATCATGTGCGGGCCCTGACCTTCGCCATAGCGGATGGCGCCATGCCTGCCAACGATGGCCGTGGGTACGTTCTGCGGCGTCTGTTACGCCGCGCCTCCCGCTTTGGCCGTCAACTCGACCAACACGAACCCTTCATGCACAAACTCGTCGAGTCCCTGACCGGCACCGTGGCGCACGTGTTCCCGGAGGCCGCCGCCAAGTCGGCTCATATCGCCATGATCATCCAGGCCGAGGAGGAGTCCTTCGGCAAAACCCTGGACCGCGGCCTCGATATCTTCGAGCGTCTCAGCGCCAAAGGCGATATCTCCGGCGCCGACGCCTTTCAGCTCTATGACACCTTCGGTTTTCCTCTGGATCTGACGGAGTTGATGGCCCGCGAGCGCGGCCTCACCGTCGACCATGAGGGTTTTGAGGGGGAACTCGATTCTCAACGTCAGCGTGGCCGTGCCGCAACCAAGGGTCGCTTCCGTGCCGCCGAGGGTGTGGATGACGTGATCTCTGGCGAACACTCTGTTTTTGTCGGATACGACGAACTTGAGACAGACGCCACGGTCGCCCACGTCGAGCACGAGGAGGAGGTGATACGGGTGGTGTTGGCAACGACACCCTTCTATGCGGAGTCCGGTGGCCAACTCGGTGATCGTGGCGTGCTGCAGGGAGAGGATTTCTGCATCGAAGTCGAGGACACCCTCAAGGCCCGGGGTGGCATCGTTCACGCTGGTCGTCTCGTCGCTGGCCAAGCACCGGTGGCGGGAGCCAAGGTCCACGCCACAGTCGATGCCGGCGCCCGTGCTGCCGGCGCCCGCAACCACACGGCGACGCACCTGTTGCACGAGGCACTTCGTCGAACGCTTGGTGATCATGTCGGGCAGATGGGTTCTCTCGTCTCCACTGAGCGCCTGCGCTTCGACTTTTCCCACTTTCATGCCATGGAGCCGGAACAGCTGTTGCAGGTGGAGCAGATCGTCAACGAGCAGATCCGGGAAGATCTCGAGGTCTCCACCTCCGAGCAGGAGCTGGCGCAGGCCAAGCAGCTCGGTGCACGGGCACTCTTCGGCGAGAAATACGGTGACCGGGTTCGGGTCGTGAAGATCGCCGACTTCAGTCTGGAGCTGTGTGGTGGCACGCACGTGCAGCATACCGGTCAGATTGGTTCCTTTGACCTGAGTGCAGAGAGTGGCATCGCCGCCGGCACACGCCGAATCGAGGCACTCAGTGGTGCCGGAGCGGAGCGTGCCGCCCAGCAACATCGCCAATGGCTCGGTGAGATCTCACAACTATTGAATGCGCCGCCTCAGCAACTGCCAACACAGGTGCAGGCCCTGCAGGAGCGTTTGCGGGAGCTGGAAAAAGCCCTCGCTGAGGCACGACGCAAGGTTGCTGGGGACAGCGTTGCCGATCTGACTGCGGCAGCGATCGACATCGATGGCGTCCACGTCGTCGCCAGTCGTGTACACGTTGAGGATATCGGGGCTCTGCGCACGATGGCTGACGGTATCCGCGAGGGCCTGGGTTCCGGAGTTGGGCTTCTCGGTGGGGAAGTGGGCGACAAGGTATCATTCATCGCCGTCGTCACCGACGATCTGATCAAGGATCGCGGCATCAAAGCGGGTGATATCGTCAAGGAGGTGGCGCAGATCGCCGGTGGTTCAGGTGGCGGCAAGCCCCACCTGGCCCAGGCGGGTGGCAAAGATCCGAGCAAGATCGATGACGCCATCGCCGCTGCGCCGGATCTCATTCGGCAACGCTTGTCGAAGTCGTGACGACGACACTCGAATATCTGCTCGACGTGCGAGCCCGGCGTGGTGCTGGTTATCTCACCTTGCTCGATCCGGATCGGCTGTCATTGGACGAGTTGGAGAGTCGCGCCCAGTTGTGTGCGGACGCCGGAGCGGATGCGATCCTAGTGGGCACAAGTCTGATGTTGTCAGCATCGAGCAACACGAAACTTTTCGACAGACTGCGCCAGGCCGTCGAGATTCCCGTCATCTCCTTTCCGGGAGATGCGGGTCAAGTTGTTGGCTCGGCGCATGCGATCCTGTTTCTCAGCATGGTCAGTGGGCGCAATGCGGAGTTGCTGATCGGACAACACGTCCGGGCGGCGCCGCTGTTGAAGGAAGCAGGTGTCGAGGTGATTCCCACGGCGTACATGCTCATCGAATCTGGCACACTCACCTCCGTGGAGTATATCAGCGCGACAAGGCCGATTCCACGTGGCAAGGATGACATCGCCATGGCCCACGCGCTGGCGGCGCAATACCTGGGCATGAAGCTCGTCTACCTGGAGACGGGCAGCGGCGCCGCAGCTTCGGTTCCTGCGTCGATGATTCAAGCCGTGTCGCAGTATGTCGACCTGCCCGTCATCGTCGGCGGGGGCGTGCGTGACCCGGAGGCAGCTCGCGAGAAGGTTGAGGCCGGGGCGGCCTTCGTTGTCACCGGGACCGCGGTAGAGGATGACCCCGGGCGCCTGCGGGAGCTCAGCGCTGCCGTCCATGTGTCGGGGTGAATTGGGTAGTGCGAGCTTGCATGCACGGCTTCGTCGATATTCACTGCCATGCCTTACCAGGTGTCGATGATGGTGCCACCAGCGTGGACATGGGGCTCGACATGTTGCGTCGTGCCGCCGAGGAGGGTGTCGATGACGTCGTGCTCACACCGCACTTTCGCGCCGATGACGGAGCGCAACGGTCGCAGCAACTGCAGGACTGTTTTGCCCAATTTGCTGACGCCGTCGACAGCGCCGGGATCGGCGTGCGAGTCCACCTTGGCGCCGAGTTGGGTTTCCGCTTTGGTCTCGCTCAGTTGATCGGGTCCAGCCCCGCGACGCGTCTGGCAGGTGGTTCGTACAGCCTCGTCGATTTGCCTCCGGGGCCTCTGTCGCCGGGTTTGGAGCAGGCATTCTTCGAGGTCCGGGCGGCGGGATACCGGCCCATTCTGGCACATCCGGAGCGGCATCGAAATCTGGCGACCGATCCGGACCGCATCGATCGGCTGCGGGCGCAGGATTTACTCATGCAAGTCAACGCTGGCAGTCTCCGTGGCCGTTTTGGCCGGCGCGCGCAGGCTGCCGCAATTCGCCTGGCGGAGTCCGGGAAAGCCGATTTCATCGGCAGCGATGGCCACGATCTTGACAAACGCCCCCCGTCTCTACGTTCGGCGTATGAACAGGTTGTCGAATTGGCTGGCCCGGAGGAGGCACAGCGTCTGTTCGTCCACAACCCGCGCTGTGTATTGACGGGTACACCGGTGCAAGAAGGTCAGCCCACACTGTCCCGGGAGCGACCCGGCATGTGGGCACGGCTGCGCCGACGGCTGGGTAGATAAGGGAACGACACGGGAACAGGCATGATTGAGAAGAAGGTCACAGTCAACAACGAGCTGGGAATTCACGCACGCCCCGCGACCCTGCTGGTACAGGCAGCCTCGCGTTTTGAAGCCGACATCTTTCTGACCAAGGGCGACGTAAGCCGAATCAACGGCAAGAGCATCATGGGCGTCATGATGCTTGCCGCCGAACTGGGCGCGGAAGTGCTGGTGGAGACGGAAGGCACGGACGCGCAGGCGGCACTGGACGCCGTGGCCGAGCTGCTCGGCAATGACTTCGAAGGTCAAATATAGTGTCCTGTCGCAGAAATTCGTCAACATTCGGGCGCCGAGCCATCCGTGCTCACTGCGTTGCGCTCCCTTTGTGGGTCCACTGACCGACATCGCTCGCGCGCCTTGTGACCCCGGCGTCTCGACACCCGAATTTATCAACGTATCTCTGCGACAGGACACTAGCGGCACAGTATGAATCGACAGGATCTCAAACTTGATGGCATCGCCGCTTCACCGGGGATCGCGATCGGCAAGGCCTTCGTGCATCGCTCGGAGCGGCCCGCCGCCTCGCTACGACGGGTGCCCGACTATCGAGTGGAGTCCGAGATCCAGCGCTTCCATGCGGCTTTGTCCTCGGTGTCAGAGGACATGCGACGGACGCGGCAACGGGTGGAGCACGAACACGGTGCCGATCTGGCGATGATCTTCGAGGCGCAACGTACCATGCTCGACGACATGACCATGAAGGATGGTACCGTCGACTGCATCCGGTCCCGCAACTGGTCCGCTGAGCGCGCCTTTTCGGCCACCATGGCCCATCTGCGCGAGGGGTTCGAGAAGATCGACGATGAATACCTGCGCGCCCGTGTCGGTGACCTCAAGGATATCGAACAACAGGTTCTCGTGCACCTGGCAGGGGGCAGTCTCTCCGGTCTGCAGAGTGCTCGTTCGAATACGGTGATTTTCGCCCGTGAGCTGCTGCCATCCGAGGCGGCGCAGTTGGGACGTCGACTGGTCAAGGGCCTGGTCACCGACGTCGGTGGCACGACCACGCACACCAGCATCATCGCCCGCTCCCTCGGCTTGCCCACGGTGGTTGGCACCGAAAAGGCGTCCCGGCAGGTTGCAGCGGGAGATCCCGTCATCGTCGACGGTGACAGGGGTACCGTCCACATCCGCCCCGACGCCGCTACCGTGCGTTACTACCGCTCGCAACTACGGCGCCAGCTACGACGTGAGCGTGAACTCAGTCAGCGGCGAGATCTTCCCGCCGTGACGCGCGACGGCGCCGAGATTACCTTGCTGGCCAACGTCGATCTGCCACAGGAGATCGAACAGGCCGTGGCCAGCGGCGCGCATGGTGTCGGCATGGTGCGGTCTGAGTTTCTCTATCTCGGGTATGGCCTGCCGTCGGAAGCGGAACAGCTCGACGCTTACGCGCAGATTGTCAGCGCCATGGCGCCACTTCCCGTCGTGATCCGCACCTTTGACCTGGGCGGAGACAAGCTGACACATGCCGTCGATTCGCTGCCCGAGGACAATCCGTATCTCGGTTGGCGCGGTATCCGCATCTGCCTGGATACGCCGGAACTCTTCAAGACGCAGTTGCGGGCGATCCTTCGCGCTGGTACCAAGGGAGATGCGCGGATTCTGTTGCCCATGATCAGCGGTCTGGACGAAGTCCGCCGTGCGCGGCAGATGATCGCAGAGGTCCAGCAGGAGTTGCGGCAGGAAGGCATCGCCCACCAGGCAGACTGTCAGGTGGGTGTCATGATCGAGGTGCCATCCGCCGCCATCACCTCTGAACAACTGGCCCGGGAAGCCGACTTCTTCAGCCTTGGGACCAACGATCTGGTCCAATACACACTCGCCGTGGATCGCGGCACGGCGCGGGTCGCCAATCTGTACGATCCATTGCATCCGGCGGTACTACGCCTAATCAAGCAGGTCGCCGACAACGCCCAGGCGGCGGGAATTCCCGTCAGTATCTGTGGGGAAATGGCAGCCGATCCCGTGGCGGCGGTCCTGTTACTGGGATTGGGTGTGCGTCTATTCAGTGTCAGTCCTGCACAGATTCCGGAACTGAAAGAGGTGGTCCGCGCAGCCGACATGGCGACGGCGCAGCAGGTCGCCGGAGACAGCCTTGCCCTTACATCCGGCATCGAGGTGCGCGCCCATGTGGAGGCCACCATGAAGCAGGTATTTCTCACTGCCCGACCCCCTCGCCAGGAAGAAGCGCTATGAGCGACGCCCAGCGCCTGTGGGCAGTTGTTCCCGTCGCCGGGTTCGGCGCCAGGCTCAGGCCGCATACACACACTCGGCCCAAGCCGTTGCTTCATGTCGCCGGCAAACCGATCATCGGTCACATTCTCGACCAGCTTGTCCCACTCGGGATCGAGCGCATCGTACTCGTCGTCGGTTTTCTCGGCGATCGTATCGTCGATTACGTTCGAGATCGGGGTGATTTCAGACAGGTTGAGTTCGTCGAACAGAAAGAGATGCTTGGCCTTGGTCACGCAATCTGGCTGACACGAGACGTTGTCGGTGACGATCCACAATTGATGGTGTACGGTGACACGATCTTTCAGGCAGACCTGACCGAGGTCCTGCGCCGGCCTGGAGACGGCCACCTAGGTGTCAAACGCGTCGACGACCCGAGTCGTTTCGGCGTCGTCGTGCAACAAGGGGACCGCGTCTCCGAATTGATCGAAAAGCCGGAGTCCTTTGTCTCCGATCTGGCCATCGTCGGCGTCAATTACGTGCGGGACAGCCGGCGTCTTTACGCTTGTCTCGGTACGATGATCCGCGAAGGCCGGCGCACCCGCGAGGAGTTTCAGGTAACCGACGCTTTTCAGGCCATGGTCGACGAAGGCGCCGAATTGGGTATCTTTCCAGTAGCTGACTGGTATGACTGCGGCACCAGAGAGGCGTTGTTGCTGACCAACAGGGTCATGCTGGAGGGCCTCCCCGTACCAGCGGTGGGCAGTGATGTCGTCGTCGTGCCGCCCGCCCACATCGATCCGACGGCATCGGTCAGCCATTCCGTCATCGGTCCCCACGCTTCGGTAGGCGCCGGCGCCCGCGTGCATCAATCGGTGGTGCGCAACAGTATCGTGGGCGAAGAGGCGGTGGTCGAAAATATCATACTCGAAGATTCCCTTATCGGGTTTCAGGCTGTTGTCACGGGCCGCCCCAGCCATCTCAACGTAGGCGACCTGTCCCAGATCACGAGTTGAACACTATCCATTAATCAGCAGAGGAGGCACCACAGGTGAGTCACTACCTGTTTACATCCGAATCCGTTTCCGAAGGACATCCTGACAAGGTCGCCGACCAGATCTCCGATGCCATCCTCGACGCCATGCTCGCCGGGGACAAGAACTCGCGCGTCGCC
>Ga0310124_10002312_pt1 | contig 13121 bp, 8 predicted proteins | sample CB11b_AW_Bot5_MG_FD_203507 | JGI IMG/M metagenome (GOLD analysis project Ga0310124, IMG submission 203507) | Marine microbial communities from Western Arctic Ocean, Canada - CB11b_AW_Bot5 | ecosystem: Environmental > Aquatic > Marine > Oceanic | place: Canada: Western Arctic Ocean | collected...
TGAAACGCCCTCGCATCGCCGCGGTTGTCACCGAGTACCGTCGCTACTCGCACGCCCAGCACATCCTCGACCGCTACCTGTTCGGCTACAGCTGGAACGGTCGTCACCACGTCCCCGACATCGAGCTGGTCTCGCTGTACACCGACCAGCAACCCGACGGAGAGCTGAGCCGCGACCGGTCGAAAATGTTTCCCCGGATGAAGATCTACCCGACGATCGCCGAGGCTCTGTGCCGGGGTGGAGAGAAGCTGGATGTCGATGGCGTGCTGCTGATCGGCGAGCACGGCAACTACCCGACCAACGAGAAGGGCCAGCGGCTGTACCCTCGCTTCGAGTTCTTCCAGCAGATCGTCGATGTGTTCCGCACCAGCAATCGCAGCGTCCCGGTCTTCAACGACAAGCACCTCTCGTGGAACTGGGACTGGGCCAGGCAGATGGTGGCAACGGCCCGCGAACTCGACTTTCCGCTGCTGGCCGGTTCGAGCCTGCCGGTGACACGCCGGATCCCACAGATCGACATGCCGCTGGGAGCCGGGGTCACCGAGGCCCTCTGCGTGGCCGTCGGCGGAGTCGATGGCTACGACATCCACGCACTGGAAGCGATGCAGTCGATGGTCGAACGGCGGCGAGGAGGCGAGACGGGGGTCGAGTGGTTCGAGGCGGCCAGGGGGGTCGATGCGGTCGTCAAGGCACTGGCCGCCGGATCGTTCGATCAGGGTGGCTGGGACCCTCGCCTGTTTCGTGCCTGCCTGTGCCGAAGCCACCGGCTGGTTCCTACCCGCGAAGGCTTCAACCACACGCTGCCGACCAACAAGCAGATCGAAGCCCTGATGCGTGACCCCGAGAACCGCAACACGCCGGTGCTGTACCGCTACCAGCACAGCGACGGACTGAAGATGAGCATGCTGCTGATCGAAGGAGTCGTTCACGACTTCACATTCGCCGCCCAGTTGGCCGACCAACCCCGACCACTCTCGCTGCAGATGTTCCTGCCGCCGCGGGAAGTCTGTAACTTCTTCAACCCGCTGACTCACGCCACCGAAGACCTGTTCCACCAGGGCCAGGCCCCCTACCCGATCGAACGCACGCTGCTGACGACCGGCCTGACGGCCGCCGGAGTCGAATCGCTGTTCCAAAAAGGCCGGCGGCTCAAGACCCCCCACCTGGACATCCACTACCGGCCGACAACACGGTCGACCTACTGGAGCAACTGAAGATGACCCTGCACAAAAGAAACCGCCGCGAGTTTCTCGGAACCACCGCCGCGGCCACGCTGGCCGGATCGCTGATCCCAAGCGTCGATGCGAACGCTGAAAGCCGATCCGCAGCTCGAGCACCCCGGACACCCAGGAAGCGGATCGCGATCATCACCACGCTGTGGGCCTACCTCAGGCACGGTCAGCACATCGGCGACCGGTTCCTGGTCGGATACCCCTGGGAAGGAGACTGGCACGACCCCCAGGTCGAGGTCGTCTCGGCCTTCGTCGACCAGAAACCGACCGCCGCGGACAGGAAGTCTCGAGAAGAGGAATACGGGTTCCCCCAGGGCGACCAGTCGGTCGAGCGGGCCCGCGAGTTCGGCTTCTCGCTCTACAAGACCATCCCCGAGACGCTCCGCTGCGGAGGCTCGAAACTGGCCGTCGATGGCGTGGTGCTGATCGGTGAGCATGGCGACTACCCCAGCAACGACCTGGGACAGAAGCTCTATCCCCGGGCCAGGTTCTTCTCACAAATCGTCGACGTCTTCCGCTCCGATGGACGCGCCGTCCCGGTCTTCAACGACAAGCACCTCTCCTACAGCTTCGAAAAAGCCCAGGCGATGGTGCGGGCGAGCCGCGAGCTGGATTTCCCGATGCTGGCCGGATCGAGCCTGCCGGTGGGTTTCAGGATGCCGGAAATGGAAGTGCCCTACGGCGCCCGGATCAAGGAAGCCCTGGCCATCGCGGGCAGCCGGTCGCTCGATTCGGCAGGCCTGCACGCACTCGAGGCCCTGCAGTGCCTGGTCGAAAGGAGACGAGGTGGCGAATCGGGCATCCGCAGAGTGCAGACCCTGACCGGAGCGAAGGTCTGGAAGGCCCTGCGGGACAAGTCGTGGTCGACAGACCTGATGGCGCGAGCACTCTCGCGAGCCGACCTCGTCGAGGGCATCACCCTCAAGGACGCCCGGACCCAGGACCTGGCCGCACCCGGTGTGCTCGAGTCGATCGTCCCCGAGCCCCAGGCGGTGCTCTTCGAGTACCGCGACGGACTGAAGGCGACGCTGCTGATGCTCGGAGGTGCCATCGGCGACTTCACCGCCGCGGTGCGACTCGATCGCCGCAACCAGGTCCTCTCGACCAAGTTCCACCTGCCTCCCAATCCCAACGTCGTCTACTCGGCCTGCCTGGCCCACCACATCGAATCGATGATCGTCAACAACCAGGCACCCTATCCGGTCGAACGCACGCTGCTGGTCAGCGGGCTGCTCGAAGCGGCACACATGTCACGAGCCCAGGGTGGGCGACGGCTGAAGACACCCCGATTGGATGTCCGCTACAAGGCACCGCACGCGTCGCTCTACTGCCACACCTGATCCGCACGGCGAAACACTCTCAGGACAACGCTGCCCTCAAGCCGCTCTCGATGTCCGGATACTGCAGCTCGACCCGCAGCTCATCCTTCATCCGCTGATTGCGGCATCGCTTGCCCAGCCCGTCGATCCGCGACGAATCGCGGGCCGGATCAAACGTCGGCGGCGGCGCCCCGCACAACTCCGCCAGCCGACCAAAGTACTCCTTCCGCTGGACCGGCCGATCATCGCAGACCAGCCACGTCCCACCATCCCCGCCCACGGTCTCGAACGTCGAAGCCGACACGACCGCTCGCGTGGCGTCGCCGACGTGGACCAGGTTCAGCCACGCCTCGGGGTTCCCTGCCAGAGGATGCCCCGCCAGCAGCGCATCGCGTCGAGCGATCAGGCGAGAGGGTCCATAGAGCCCCGCCAGCCGCAGCACCCGGCCGCGACTCCCCAAGCGGCTCCGCACCATCGCTTCGGACTCGACCAGCACCCGTCCATTCTCGCGAGTCGGCTGTATCGCTGAACTCTCATCGACCCACTCACCCTCACTCTGACCGTAGACCCCCGTGCTCGAAATGAACACGAACCGCACGCTGCCCTCGGACAGGACGTCGATCACGTTCCGCAGCCCGTCCAGGGAGACCTCGCGGATGCCCTGCGAGGTCCGCTCGCGGTCGCGGCCCACGGCAAACAGCACGACGTCGGCTTCGGCGAATTCGGACAACCCGGCCAGCGAGCCGGGCTCGGTCACGTCGCCGACACAAGGCGCCAGCCCCTGACCGGCAAACTCCTTGGCCCGCTCACCCGAACGGGTCAACGCCGACACGTCCCAGCCCAGGTCGCGCCAGGCCCGAGCCACCCGCTGACCCAGGTAGCCGCATCCGACCACCAGCCCCCGCTGCTGCAACCCGCTCACCGCCGGAACCGCCGACTCAATGTCACCTGAGTCCCTCTTCTTCTTCCTCGACCAGGGCCGAAACCGAGACGTCGGTGGTCTGGAACTTCGACTTCAGCAGCTCCGAAACGGTCTTGGCCCAGAAGATCCCCTCGATCCGCTCGACTTCGGTAATGCCACGCGAGTCCTTCACCTCGATCTCGCCATAGCCGAACAGCAGGAAGCGACGCAGCAGGCAGGGCCAGGTGTGGATGAACGTCTTGGCACCCTTCTGGATCGTGCGGTCCTTCTGCTGGAAGTTCTCGTGCTCCAGGAAGTTGCCCTGGTGAGCGACGATCCAGCGGTCATCGAGCTGCTGCCAGACACTCGAAAGCAGCATCGTCAGGCCCAGCACGGCCGAGACGACCATCGGAACCCCCCAGCCAAGCGTCACGTCGATCTTCTCGGCCTGGACCTTGGCCGACTTGATGATCTCGACATCCCCGATCTGTTCCCACAAGAGCGTCGCCATCACGATGATCACGATCGTCGTCAGCAAAAAGCCCGAAGCGACCCGGCCAAAATGTATGCCCATCACCAGCACGGTCACGCAGAGCACAAACAGCCAGAACCACGACAGGCCGTCCATCACCGTCGCAGAAAACTCCGGGATGTTGTCGGCCCCGTGGACAAAGTGGTTGTACAGACCAAAGGCCGCCACGACCCAGCCGACCCAGATCAGGTGGATCGTGGTCACGAAGTTCGGTTGAGAATAGAACTCGAGCTGCCCGGTGCCGTCCTCGGCGTGGAAGTCGCGAAACGCGAGTTGTTTTTTGGCGAGGTAGCTGACCGGGATCGGCAGGAAGATGACGATGATGTAGCGGTAGAACTCCTTGACCACCTTGACGATCATCGTCCACAGCACGCTGCCGGTCTTCTTGGCCACCTCGCCGGCCCCGTCGGCCAGCGTATCGAGCAGACCCTCATCTTCGGCCGGCGACGGTGCAGCAGCAGCCTCGTCGGAACCCGAATCGCCCGCCACCGGAACCTGGTCATCGAGCATGTCTGGCCTCGCCCACGTGTGTCATCGAATCCACAACCTACCGGCTGTTCGAGCCGCATTCCAGCAGCCAGTCTGCAAATCAGCCCCGATTATCTGTCATCGCTGAGCCTGCTGCATTTCCTGGTGGTCACTGCGTGCCTTGAGTTTTTGTCGCTTGTCGTAGAGCCGCCGCCCCTTGGCCATCGCCAGCCCGATCTTGATCTTGCCTCGCAGGAAATGAACCGTCAGCGGCACCAGGGTCAGGCCTTGCTGAGACGCACTCTCGGCAAACTTTTTCAGCTGTTTCTTGTGCAACAAGAGTTTGCGGTTCCGATCGGGATCGTGGTTCATCACGTTGGCCTGGGGGTACTCGGCGATCCGGGCCCCCAACAGCCAGAGTTCTCCATCGATGACCCGCGCATAGGCCTCGTCGATCGACACCTTCCCGTCCCGGATGCTCTTCACCTCGCTCCCGGTCAGCACCACACCGCACTCGAGTTCCTCGAGCACATCGTAGGTGTACCGTGCCTTGCGATTGCGGGTGACGATTCGCCGTTCCGAGTCGGCAGCCTTCGCCTGGGACTTCTGTTTCTTTTTCTTCGCCATGGGCGAGAGAATCTTACAGCGCAACCGCGACGGGGGAAGTCCGAGACTCCCCGGGCTCAACCGCTGCAGGCCAACTCGACCAGCAAACGCTCGACCACAAGGTGATCGGGCAGCTTACCGTCTTGCTGGGCACCCTTGAGCGTCTTGTCGACACTCAGCAGCCGAGCCAGAATCCGCTCGGCCTCGTCCCGACCAATCCGCCTCAGGTAGCGGCTCGACTCGTCGATTTCCTTGTAGTAGACGCCGGCGTCCTTGAGTGCCTGGCTGAGTCGCTTGCCGCTGCGGGCCATTTCGGTGGCACGAGCCAAGCGGCGGAAGACGTAGGCCACGCCCCCCATCAGCTTCGGCAACGGCTCCTTCGACTCGTACAGCCGCCCAAACTCCCTCAAGGCCACCCCGGTCCGACCCTGCCGCAGAGCCGCGAGCATCTCGAAGGTCGACTGCACCTGCCAGCCACCCACCAGCGAACGGACGATCTCCACGTCGACCCGGCTGTCGGTCGAGCAGGAGGCGAGCTTGGCGAGCTCCGATTCCAGTTGCGAGAGACTCGAGCCGACCAGTTCGACGAGCAGCGAGGCGGCCTCGCGAGTCAACTCGATTCCGTGCCCACTGGCAGCCGTCTTGGCCAGCCATCTCGTCAAGGCCGCACCTTCCAAGGCCGTGCACTCGATCACCGCCCCGGACGACTTGACCGCCTTGGCCAGCCTGGTGTTCCCCGGGAACGACTTGGCCTGCAGAACCAGCACGCTCTTCTTCACCGGAGCCGCTACGTAGTCCTCAAGCGCCGTCCGGTTCCCCTTGATGAACTCATCGGCACCCTCGACCACGACGACTCGCTGCGAGGCGAACATCGACACGGTGGCCAGCTCGTCCCGGACGTCTCGCCACAGCACCTCGTCTCCGCTGCGTCGAGACAACCCCTCGTCGCTCTCGTCTCCGAACACCGCCCGGGCGATCGCGGTGGCACTCTGCTGAACCAGCAGGCCCTGGTCACCGACGAGCACCACGACGGAGGGCACCGCCCCGGAGTCGAATTCCCCGGCGAATTCGGTGGCGTGCATTCGCATTGACCCGTCTTCCTCAGAGCCACTACAGTTCCCGGCCGCGCCCGGGCGAGTCCATTACATCAGACCCTCGGCGATCATGACAACCGAATTCCCTGTCGTCGAGACGCTCGAGTACACCTGCCCGGGTGAGACTCGCCCGATTTCCCGAGCCACGCATCTCTCGCGACTGGCCACCTTCTTCCCGGCCTGCCGCGAGTGCGTTCACCGCGACGACACCGGCGGGCTGGCCAAAACGACCCTCGATCGTCTGCTGCGGACCCAGCATCGAGTCGCACGACCGACGCTGTTTACCGACGAGGGGGTCCGGGGAGTTCACCGCAACGAGCTGACTCGATCCGACGCCGATCGGCTGGCGGCCGCCCTGGCCTGGCTGTGCTGGCAGGATCGACCCCACAGGCTCGGCGACGATCCCCGTTCACGCTCGGGGCCCGTGGTCGTCGTCGGTCACGACACCCGCCCCGCTGCACGAGACCTGCTCGCCGGAGTGCTCGCGGGCCTGGTCCGCTGTGGATGCCGTGCCCTGGAAATCGGCAGCGTCAGCGACGCCTGCTTCCGGTTCGCCGTCGACCACCTGCAGGCCGACGCCGGCATCCGGGTCACCGGCGATGGACACCCCGGATCCTGGATCGGACTCGATGCCGTCGCCGGCCGTGGACGTCCGCTCTCGCGGACAGCCGGTCTCGAGGCCTGGGAACACGCCGCCGACACCGGACACCCCAGGCCCACACGAAAGGCAGGCCACCGTCGGGCCTTTCAGGCCACCGAAGTCTACGAGGCCACACTCAAACGACACCTGCTCGCCTCCCGACCACTGGACATCTGCCTGCTGGCACCCGAGGGAACTCAACGCGACTCGCTCGAACGACTCCTCGAACCGCTCCCCTGGAACCTCGTCGGGCAACAGGCCCCCGACACGCACAGCCTCTGCCGACAAGAACGAGTCGCCGAATTGACCTCTCAGCACCGAGCCGATCTCGGGATCGCCTGGGACCACGATCGAGAACGGGCCTGGTTCTGCGACGAAACCGGCACCCCCATCGATCCACTCAGGCTCTTCGTGCTGCTGGCCACCCGCATCCTGGCCCTCCATCCGGACCGGACCGTCGTGCTGGCGGCCGCATCGCCCGACCCACTCGCCTCGACCATCCGCCAGCTCGGAGGACGACCTCGCTCGTTCACGGGATCCTCGCGAGCCCATACCTGGCAGGCCATCAGCGACCACGACGCGGTGCTCGGACTCGACCCCCACGGCACCACCTGGTGCTCCGAACACGCGCCCACACACGACCCGCTGCTGGTCGTGGCCCACTTGCTGCAGACACTCGATCGACACGATCGACCGCTTTCACAACTGCTCGCCCGCAGCGACTGACCGGCGAACCCGCCACATGACAGACCACGATCATCCCTCGACAGATCCCGACTCGGCCGGACCCGGCGGCTGGATCGCCGACCGCATGAGCTTGATCGATGCCTCGGGGATTCGCCGGATCTTCGACCTCGCCGCCGGCATGGACCAGAAGGTCGACCTCAGCATCGGACAACCCCACTTCGAGACTCCCGAACCGGTCCGCCAGGCTCTCGCGGCGGCTGTCGAGGCGGGACACAACGGCTACAGCCCCTCGCCGGGGATCGCGCCGCTGCGTGAGGCTCTGCAGGAACGCGTCGATGAGCTCTACCAGCACGACGACCGACGCGTGATGGTCACCAGCGGGACCAGCGGAGGACTAGTGCTGGCGCTGTTGAGCCTGGTGCAGCCCGGCGACGAGGTGATCCTGTTCGACCCCGGCTTCATGATGTACCGGCACCTGGTCAACCTGGCCGGTGGCACACCTGTCACCATCGAGACCTATCCCGACTTCGCCGTCGATGTCGACCACGTCGCCGATGCGATCACCGACCGGACCAAGGCGATCGTCTACAACTCGCCGGGCAATCCCACCGGTGCCATGGACGCAGAGAGCACGATCGACGACCTGGCGCGGCTGGCCGACCGGCACCAGGTCGCGCTGATCAGCGACGAGATCTACAGCCGGTTCTGCTACGACCTCCCGTTCCACTCACCCGCTGAGGCCAATCCCCGCACGCTGGTGATCGACGGATTCAGCAAGTCGCACTCGATGACCGGCTGGAGACTCGGGTTCGCTCACGGACCCGCCGAGATCATCGACCAGATGATCAAGCTCCAGCAGTTCACCTTCGTCTGTGCCCCGCACCCGGTTCAATGGGCCGGACTGGCAGCGATGGAGGTCGAAGTCGGTGCTCACGTCGAGGACTACCGAACCAAGCGTGACCGGCTTGTCGAAAAACTGGCAGGGCACTTCGGCATCGGTGGCGGAGCAGGTGCCTTCTACCTGTTCCTGGAACCGCCCGGCGGCAACGGAAGCGAATTCGTCGATCGGGCGATCAGAAACGGTCTGCTGATTATCCCCGGATCGGTCTTCAGCCAAAGAGACTCACACATCCGAGTCTCGTTTGCCGTCGACGACAAGACTCTCGACGCCGGAGCCGAACTCCTGATCAGCCTGGCCACCGGTTCGAGAGCATGACCGCCCGCACCCGCGGCCTCTAGGGCAACTCCTCCAGCCGCACCCTCACCCGCCGCAGCCTCAGCCGAGCCACCGGCTGGCCGGCCGGCTGCAAGTTCGCGTCCAGGCCGAGGAATCCTTCAAGCCTTCCCGGGACGTCCTGATCGACCAGGGCCTGCCCATTGAGCCTGACGGTGACGTGGTTCCCGCGTACGACCAGCTCGAGTCGGTCCCACCCCAGCGGATTCCTCGACGGAGCACGCCTGGGGCCTGCCACGATCTTTCGTGATCCCCGGTGAAACAACTGGCAGAACCGGGCTGGAGCAAGTTCCAACTGCAACCCGTCAAACCCGCCGCTTTGAGGACCACCGATCAACAGCGACCCGGTCGTCGTGTCCACCGACAGTCGAGCTCGCAGCCGGAAGTCCTTCAACGCCTTCGACTTGTCCCAGAACCCGCTGGCCCCCTCCCGCGAGGCCGACTCGAGACGGATGTCACCTCCGGAAATCGTCCACAGGCTCCGGCCTCGATCCTCCAGGTCGTCCCCCGTCTCGCTGCCGTGCCGCACGAAACTCAGTTTCGCCGCGTCGCGGAACAGGGACTCGAAGTGGAGTCGTTTCAGGTGGTTTCCCAGCCCTCCCAGCGCAACCTTGCCCTTGGGAGTCAATTTCAACGGTATGTTCTTCTCGCCGGTGTTCTCGGCGGAGACCTGTCCCAGCAACCCGGTCGCGGTGGTGATCCAGGCCACCTCCCGGGCATCACCGCGAACGCAGCCGGTGGCCAATCCCAGCAACTTGCGTGCATCGAGCAACCTGCCCGAGTTGACCGCCGCCACGAAGACCCTCAACGCCTCCTCGGCAATCTCGGCACGCGCGGCGGGATCGAGATTCTTGAGATTGAGGACGGCGAATGACTTCAGCGTGACATCGACCGGGTCGATCCTGAACCGCTGCCGCCAGGCCCTGGCGACTTCCAACGCCACCGCCGTGTGTCGGCCGCGGACCGCGGTCTCGTGAGCCAGCTCGAACAGCGCGAACGCCCGCGGCGAATCACCGGTCTCGCCGGCCTGCTCGACGATGTCCATCGATAGTCTCGAACGAGCCAGCGGGGTACGGGCCTGGGTCAACAGCGGCCGGTAGACATCTCGCACGTCGGCGGTAGCCGAGGTGCGAGCCGCTTGAGTCGGAACCGGCTCGCCTCGTGCGGTGACTCGAGGTGGCCTCACGTCCAGCAGCAACAGCCGCTCATCAAACAATTCGTCGTTCGCCGCCGATGCCACGCGGACCCGGAATCTCCAGGCCCGCGGCGCCTGGGTCGCCTTGGGCGCCCAGGTGAAAATCCCGCTCCGAGCGTCGATTGATGCCCCGGTGGGGACCTGGCCCTGCAGGCTGAAGCGGACCGCGCCGGGAGGCTCGTCCGGATCGTCGGCCCGGATCCGCATCCTCAGACGCTGACCCACTCGCATCGACAGGCTCGGGATCGCCCGCAATCGCGGCGATTGATCCACCTCGACCACCTTGACCACCAGGACCGACTCGGCCCGCTGTCGTACCGGGTCGGTCACCTCCGAATCATAAGCCGTCGCCTGCACCGTCACCCGGAACTCGCCGGGTCCATGACGCTCCGTCGGTGTCCAGCTCAGTCGGCCCGTGAGTCGATCGACCACCATCCCCGGAGGGGCGTCGTTGCCCAGGGTGTACTCGATCCGGTTGGCCGGGCGATCAGGATCCGTCGCGGCCAGTTGCACCGTCAATTCCACCAGCTCGTCGACCTGTACCGTCCCGGCTGATTCGAGATGCGGCGGCCGGTCGACCTCGCAGACCCGCAACACCGCCTCGGCCACCGGGCTCCAACTCGCAGCCGACCCGTCGCGACTCTCGACCACAACCGTGTGCAAGCCCGGCCCGTGAATCTCCGCGGGAGTCCAACTCAAGGTCCCACCACGGTCCACAGCCACACCCTCGGGACCACCCGGCCGGATCCGGAATTCCAGATTCGGGTCTCCCAGCCGATTCGCGAGCGGGTGAGTCGGGTCCAGCAACTCGAGTTCGAAGGGCTGCTGCTCGTCGATGACCTGCTCGGGATGCTTGACCACGCTTGGGCCCGGCTTCGCGGCGGGGACCGATCCGGCCGCCGCAACACCGTCACCCGGCAGCGGATCGGGAGTGACCAGGACCCGCCACAGCACCACCAGCCCCAACACCAGCACCACCGCAACACCGGCCACCAGCCGCTTCCACCGCACCGAAGACACCGCAACCGACACCGCAGCCGACCCCGCAGCAGCCTCATCGGTTGCCGGCTGATGGGCCGGTCGGACCGAATCGAGGAACTGTTCGAGACTGGCGCCGGCGACCTGGGTCGGTTGTTCGGTGGCGTCCGAGAGGGTCAGCGAGGTGGCCGGTTCGACCGACTGGGACGACTCGACCTCGAACCGCGTCGGTGGCACGGCGAATTCCGAGAGCGCCTCGACCACCTCGGCAGGATGCTCGTACCGCTCGGCCACGTCCCGCCTCAGCATCCGGGCAACGATGATCTCGAGGCCCTCAGGGAAATCGGGGTCGAGCGATCTGAGCATCGGGGCTTCGAGGGTGGTCCGGACCATCAGTGTCTGGAACGGGTTCTCGCCCTGGAAGGGTGGTGACCCGATCAGGAAGCGAAACAGGGTGCAGCCCAGGCTGTAGATGTCGCCACGGATGTCGACCGCCTTGGTGTCCCAGGCCTGCTCGGGCGACATGTAGTCGGGGGTCCCCATCATCTGGCCGGTCTTGGTCAGGCTGCCGTCGGTCTGGTCGGCACTCGAGAAGCGAGCCAGTCCCATGTCGAGAATCTTGACCTGGGGCTGATCGTGGGCGGTCCAGGTCAGCATCAGGTTTGATGGCTTGAGATCGCGATGCACCAGGCCTCTCTGGTGAGCCGCCGCCAGCCCCTCGGCCGCCTGCCGTATGAACTCACACGCCTCACCCACCTCCAACCGACCCCGGCGTTCGGCCACCGAGGCCAGGTCCGCTCCGTCGACGAATTCCATCACCAGGAAATGGTTCTCGCCGACACTCTCGGCATCGATGGCCCGCACCACGTTGGGATGATCAATGGCGGCGGCCGCCTGGATTTCCTGCTGGAAGCGAGCCACGTGAATGGGGCTCTTGACCAGCCGCTTGGCCATCACCTTCACCGCGACCACTCGACCCATCATCACGTGCTCGGCCTTGAACACCGTCCCCATCCCGCCTCGGCCAAGCAAATCGAGCAGGCGGTAGTTGCCCAGCTGGAAGGCGTCGCGGCCCGAGAGCAGCATTTGCAGCTGCCAGCCGGTCAACTGGCCACGCCGCACCAGCTTGCGTCCCAGCGGTTCCACCTGCACGGCGTCCCGGACCGGGTCGATCTCGGCCTCGAGCGCATCGAGGTCATCCCGCGTCAGCAGGTCGCTGCGTTGGAGCCGTTCGAGAAATTCGCCGAGGTCAATCGTGGGCATGAGCCGGCCATCGCAACAGGTGCGTCATTGGGACACGGACCGACCGCTCCACCCCGCGTCCCCGTCGTGCCGGCCCGCCCACCAGCAGCGTTCTGCCCTCAGAATAATACGGCGTCACAAGATGCCGCAAGACCCAATCGACCCGGCCCGATCAACCCGGCCCGATCAATCTCCGTAGCGAGCCCCTCCCGAAGCGGGCGACTTGTTCAGACGGTTGTGGCAATGCAACGCCTCGAGCACGAACTCGGCAACGCTGGCCCGAAGCTGCTGCCGTAACGATCCGTCGTCGGGGCCGAGTTCGAGGTCGGGGTCGAGGCGCGAGCTGAGTTCGTCGAGCCGATCAACGAACCCCGGAACCGCCGCCAGGCCCTCCAGCAACTCATCCGCCGCCACGCCGTCACCCACGGCCACCGGATCACCCGTCTCGAAGTACTCGAGCAATTCTCCAAACTGCCTGGCCTTGAATTCGGCATCAAACACGTTGCGAACCGCCTCCTCGGTCAGCCGCAGCACCAGCGAGTCTTCCTCGCCCGGCTCCTCGCTCATCGTCAACTCCATCTTGCCCCGCGAACTGGACCTCACGGCAGCCAGGTCGCTGACCCGCACGACGGCGGTCTGCTGTCCGAGCACCGCGGCACGGCGTTCGGCGCTGGAGACAGCGTTCTCCATGTTCGCCATCGACATCCGCACGCTGACGCCGGACTGCTGGTTGACGTGAGGGCTGCTGCGAGCCAGCCTCGAGATCTCCTCGACCACCTGCTTGATCCAGCCCGGCACCAGCACCTCGATCGCTCCCTCCCGACGCACCCACGCGTTCTCCTCGGTGATCCTCACACCAATCTCCCGCGTCAGCGGGTAGTGAGTGCGGACCACGCTGCCGATGCGGTCCTTCAGCGGAGTCACCAGCCGGCCACGGTTGGTGTAGTCCTCGGGGTTGGCGCTGAAGACCATGCAGAGGTCCAGCTCGAGACG